>OCZU010003408.1_pt1 | contig 10031 bp, 8 predicted proteins | sample 1539001 | NCBI WGS metagenome assembly OCZU01 (sample SAMEA3539306, study PRJEB22396) | soil metagenome | biome: tundra; feature: field; material: soil | place: USA | collected 2010-05 | depth 0.15 m | reverse complement strand
ACTCCCTGGCGCACAGCATGCATACCGTGCAGTTCTCTTCCAGCAGCCCGATCACGCCCCGGCTGCGCGCTGGCAGGCCTCCGGCGTCCTCGCCGCTCACCCGGGCCGCCAGCCCTCGGGAACGCCGGGCGGCGGGAGGCGGCGCCCGGAGCGCGCCGCGCCGTCGCGGTCACCGGGATCTTTCGCCCCCGGCCATTCCCTTGCCACCCGGGCGGCAAGGACGAAATCTTTGCGCAACGGGTGTCCCTCGAACCCGTCCGGCAACAGCAGAGGGGCCAGCCGGGGATGCCCCGTGAAGACGACCCCGAACATCTCATATGTCTCGCGCTCGTGCCACGCGGCGCCCCGGTAGATCCCGGTAGCCGTCGGCAGCGCCGGGGATTCGGACGCCACCACGGTGCGCAGCAGCAGATGATGGCCGCCGGCCAGCGAGTACACGTGCGTCACCACCGCCAGGCCGGCGTCCAGTTCATCGACCGCGCTGAGCCAGTCGAAGAATTCGCAGCCCAGATCGCGGCGGGCGAACGCCAGCGCGGCCAGCCACGCGCCTGCGGGAACGGTGACGGTGACGGTTCCCTGGCTTACCTCGCACACGGCGCCGGCGCCCAGGCCGGCCTCCACCCGCTCGATGATCTCCTCGGGAATCATCGTTGCCCTCCCGCGAGGCACCGCGCCTCCAGTATGTCCAGCCCGTTGAGCAACGCCTCGGGGCGCGGCGGGCAGCCTGGCACATAGAGATCCACGGGAATGAACTGGTCAACGCCCTTGGTGACGCAGTAGGAGTCCCAGTACGGGCCGCCGCTGTTGGAGCAGGCACCGAACGATATGACATAGGTGCGGCCCGGCATCCGCTCGTAGGTGCGGCGGACCAGCGGCGCGAGCTTGTCAGTCACCGTCCCGGCCACGATGAGCACGCACGTCTGTTCCGGCGCCGCCCCCCGCCGGCCTTCGCCCAGCCCGCCTTCGCCCCGCCCGGCCCCGTGTCCACTGCCCGGCGGGCCCACCCGCCGCAGCGCGGCGGCGCACTCCACCGCGCAGCAGGCCAGCCCCGCGTCGAGCACCCAGAGCGAGTACCCGCGGCCAGTCTCGATGACGTGCGGCCCAGGACCGGATCCACGATCAGGGCCCCTGCCGGCGCGCGGCGCGGGAAGGTTCACGGCAGCCACGCAGCTAGACTAGCCCGAGCCCGGCAGCCGGGCAGCGGCTAGCGACGCGTCGATGTGACATCGGGCGTGCTCTTACCCACCCGATGTCACATCGACTGGGTTCGCAGGCCACCGGTGATACCCAGACGCGGGCAGCCGGGCTGCGAGGCGCCGGGGGCAGCGTCCTGGATACAGGCACGTAGCGGATCGTGATCCCGATGAACCTGGCCGTTACCCTGGCCGTGTATAAAAGAGAAGAGCAGCACACCACGCGTAGGTGCCGCAGACCGCGGTCGTGCGCCTCCTGTGGTGTCTAGCCAGGCGGCGCTATGGTGAGTTCTGTCGTGGCACTGTGAGATCCGTCACGACCAACGCGGAAGAGCTTGCGACCGCATCGTGGGCCCTGTGGCGCAGGTAACATGAATGTTAATTCTAACTCTGGCCCCGGGTTCATCACTGATTCCGGGTGCGGCGCTCGCGGACCCGCGCCTTTGACCGGCGCCCGGCTACGGCGCGTCGAGGAGGCTTCCGACTGTGACCAAGCAGGTCCAGCAACTTGATCGTGTCATCATTCGCTTCGCTGGCGACTCCGGCGACGGGATGCAACTGGCCGGAGACCGGTTCACCCAGGAAACCGCGGCGTTTGGCAATGACCTGTCAACGCTGCCGAACTTCCCCGCCGAGATCCGTGCCCCCGCGGGCACGCTGCCCGGTGTGTCGAGCTTCCAGGTGCACTTCGCCGACCACGACATCCTGACTCCCGGCGACGCGCCGGACGTCCTGGTGGCGATGAATCCGGCCGCGCTCAAGGCCAATCTGGACGACGTGCCCCGTGGCGCGGACATCATCGCCAACACCGACGAGTTCACCAAGCGCAACCTCACCAAGGTGGGCTACGACGGCAGCCCGCTGGATGACGGCTCGCTGTCCGCCTACAACGTGCACGCGGTGCCGATCACCTCGATGACCGTCAAGGCGCTTGAGGAATTCGACGTCTCGCGCAAGGAGGCTGAGCGCGCCAAGAACATGTTCGCGCTCGGCCTGCTCTCCTGGCTGTACAACCGGCCGCCGGAGAGCACGCTGAAGTTCCTCAAGTCGAAGTTCGCGGCCAAGCCCGAGATCATGAAGGCCAACGTGGCGGCGTTCCAGGCCGGCTGGAACTACGGCGAGACCACCGAGGCGTTCTCGGTCCAGTACGAGGTCAAGCCCGCCACCCTCGAGCCGGGCACCTACCGCAACATCACCGGCAACACCGCGCTCTCCTACGGCTTGGTCGCCGCCTCCAAGCTGGCCGGGTTGCCGATCTTCCTCGGCTCCTACCCGATCACCCCGGCTTCCGACATCCTGCACGAACTGTCCAAGCACAAGCGGTTCGGGGTAAGGACCTTCCAGGCCGAGGACGAGATCGCGGGCGTGGGCGCCGCGCTCGGCGCCTCGTTCGGGGGCGCCCTGGGGGTGACCAGCACGTCAGGTCCCGGCATGGCCCTGAAGGCAGAGACCATCGGGCTGGCCGCGTCGGTTGAACTGCCGCTCATCGTCTGTGACATCCAGCGGGCGGGGCCATCGACGGGAATGCCGACCAAGACGGAACAGGCGGACCTGCTGCAGGCGCTGTTCGGCCGGAACGGGGAGTCCCCGGTCGCCGTGCTCGCCCCCGCGACCCCCGGCGACTGCTTCACGATCGCGATCGAAGCTGTCCGCATCGCGGTGAAATACCGGACGCCGGTGATCATCCTGTCCGACGGCTACCTGGCCAACGGATCGGAACCATGGCGCATCCCCGACGTCGCCGGGCTTCCCGACATCGCCGCAAGTTTCTCGTTTAGTAAGCCAGAGGATTGGCTGGACGAAGACGGCCAACCGGCTGAATTCCTGCCGTTCCAGCGCGACCCGGAAACGCTCGCCAGGCCGTGGGCCATCCCCGGCACGCCCGGGCTGGAGCACCGGATCGGCGGGATCGAGAAGGCCAACGGTGCCGGGACGATCTCCTACGATCCGGACAATCACGACAAGATGGTGCGGCTGCGCCAGGCGAAGATCGACGGCATTGCCGCCGACATCGGGCCGCTCGAGGTAGACGACCCTGACGGCGACGCCAAGGTGCTTGCCCTCGGCTGGGGCTCCACCTTCGGCTCCATCGGCGCCGCCGTGCGCCGGGTGCGGACGGCCGGCGGCTCAGTCGCCCAGGCTCACCTGCGGCACCTGTCCCCGATGCCCGCCAACCTTGGTGACGTGCTGCGCAGCTACGACAAGGTCCTCGTCCCCGAGATCAACCTGGGCCAGCTCGCCTTGCTGCTGCGCGGCCGCTACCTGGTCGACGTGATCTCCTACAACCGGGTGCGCGGGCTCCCGTTCCGCGCGGCCGAACTAGCCGGTGTCATCCAGGAAGTGATCGCACATGTCTGAGCGGACGACAGCTACCGGGGAATCCCGGCGGCCCGCCTCGCTGACGCTCGTGCCCAAGACCGACACGCGCCTCACGACGAAAGACTTCAAGTCCGACCAGGATGTGCGGTGGTGCCCCGGCTGCGGCGACTACGCGATCCTCGCCGCCTTCCAGGCGTTCCTGCCCGAACTGGAGGTGCCGCGGGAGAACGTGGTCATCATCTCCGGCATCGGCTGCTCGTCGCGGCTTCCGTACTACGTGGACAGCTACGGCATGCACTCGATCCACGGGCGTGCCCCGGCCGTCGCGACCGGCCTGGCCTCGTCCCGCCCCGACCTGTCGGTCTGGGTGATCACCGGCGACGGCGACGCGCTGTCCATCGGCGGCAACCACCTGATCCACGCGTTGCGCCGGAACGTGAACATCAAGATCCTGCTCTTCAACAACCGGATCTACGGGCTGACCAAGGGGCAGTACTCACCCACGTCCGAGCAGGGCAAGGTCACCAAGTCGACCCCGTTCGGCTCGCTGGACACGCCGTTCAACCCGGTGTCGCTCGCGCTCGGCGCCGAGGCCAGCTTCGTCGCCCGCACCATCGACTCCGACCGCAAGCACCTGACCAGCGTGCTGCGCGCGGCGACCGACCACCGGGGCGCCGCGTTCATAGAGATCTACCAGAACTGCCCGATCTTCAACGACGACGCGTTCGCACCGCTTACCGACCCCTCGTCGCGGGACGACAAACTGGTCCGGCTAGAGCACGGCGAGCCCGTCCGGTTCGGCGCGGATCGCGGCCGCGGGCTCCGGTTCGGCCCGTACGGCTCGCTGGAGGCGGTTGATGTGGCCGCGGTGGACGAGGACTCCCTGCTGGTGCACGACGCGCACGCTGCCGACCCATCCTATGCGTTCGCGCTGTCCCGGCTGGATAACGCCGCGTTCGCGCACACCCCGATCGGCGTGCTGCGGCAGGTCCCCAGGCCTAGTTACGACGAGCTGATGGCGGGGCAGATCGACAGCGCCAAGGAGCGGCAGGGCGAGGGCGACCTGGCCGCCCTGCTGGCCGGCGCGGACACCTGGCAGGTCGGCTGACCTGCGGGTCGATGAGGCTCAACGGATAGCCGGCAGGACTCACGATGACCGTGCGCGTGGCGCGGGCCGGGCCGGTCACCACCGTTGTCATGGACCGGCCTGAGGTACGCAACGCCGTGGACCGTCCGACCGCGGCCGTCCTCGCCGCCGCCTTCCGGGAGTTCGAGCGCGACAAGGCCGCCTCCGTCGCTGTGCTGTGCGGGGCCGGCGGGACATTCTGCGCCGGTGCCGATCTCACGGCGGCGGGCGGCCCGGACGGCAACCGGGTCCAGCCCGACGGTGACGGGCCGATGGGCCCGACCCGGCTGCGGTTGACCAAACCGGTGATCGCGGCGATCTCCGGGCACGCCGTGGCCGGCGGCCTGGAACTCGCGCTCTGGTGCGACCTGCGGATCGCCGAGGAGGATTCGGTCCTCGGCGTGTTCTGCCGCCGGTGGGGAGTCCCGCTGATCGACGGCGGCACGGTGCGGCTGCCCCGCCTGGTGGGCCTCGGCCGCGCGCTTGACCTCATACTCACCGGCCGCCCGGTGCCGGCCGCCGAGGCGCTGCAGATGGGCCTGGTCACCCGGGTGGTGCCCCATGGCCAGGCGCGCGCCGCCGCTGAGGAACTGGCGCGCGAGCTTGCCGCGCTGCCGCAGCAGTGCCTGCGCAGCGACCGGATGTCAGCGCTGGAAGGCATCTCACTCAGCGATGCGGAGGCCATGGCGAACGAGTTCCGGCACGGCCTGACCGCCCTTGGCGCCCCCGCTCTCGCGGACAGCATCGGGCGGTTCCGCGGCGGCGCGGGCCGGGGCGGCACGTCTGCCTGACAGCGCGGTGCCTTGTGCCCCCTATTCGCGCACTATGCACCGCGCTAACACCGGAGCCGACCGGGCGGGGTTAGGCCGCGGAGTTGGACTTCTCTCCTGATGCGGACGTCAGCACCGCGCCGGTTTCCTGGGCCGGCAAGAAGGCGGGCCCGCTGGCCAGTTCTTCCAGGCTCAGGCCGGACGGCTCGGGCAGGACCAGGGTCAGCAGAAAGCCGAGGACCGAGACTGCCGCGGTGAGCATCAGCGTGCCGCGCAGGCCGAGGGATTTCTGCAGCAGCGGGAAGACAAAGACCCCGATGAACGCGCCGAACTTGCCGATGCCGGCCGAGATGCCGTGCCCGGTGGCGCGCATGGTGACCGGGTAGACCTCGCTGGGCATCACGAACGTGGTCATGTTCGGCCCGAACTCGGTGAAGAAGTAGCTCACCCCGTAGACCAGCAGGAATGGCACTACCACCGTGGTCAGCCCGGGCACCAGGCCAATGAGCGCAAAGCACAGCGCCATCACGGCGAAACCGGTGAGCTGCAGCCGCCGGTGGCCGATCCGGTCCATCCAGACGATCCCGAGCAGGTACCCGGGCAGGGCGGCGACCACAAAGATGGCGAGCTGGATGGCGATCGTCGTCATTGTCGAGGAGCCTGGGGAGATCAGCTTGATGATCTGCGGCGTGGAGATCGTGTTCCCGTAGTAGGCGTAGTCGAGCAGGAACCAGGTCCCCGCCGTTCCGGCCAGCATGACCAGGTACCTGCGGTTGGTCAGGAAGGCCCGCAAGCCCATCTCGTGGCGCAGGCGGGCGGTCGAACGCCCGTTGACGGTCCCCGCACTGAAACTGGATATCTCGCTGAGCGCCTCGCGGCGGCGGCCCTGCACCTGGACCTGGTAGCGCGGCGATTCCGGCATACGGCTGCGCAGGTAGACCACGGCGGCCGCGGGCACGGCACCGAGCGCGAGCATCGTCCGCCAGGCCACATCGTTGGTCGTCCCGGCGCCGAGCAGGGCCAGCGCGATGAGCGGCCCGACGATGAGGCCGAGCGCCTGGGTGGAGAACACCATCCCGACCAGCTTGCCGCGGTCCTTGCGGTTGGCGTACTCGCTCATCAGCACGGCGCTGACCGGGTAATCCCCGCCCACGCCGAAGCCGAGCAGGAAGCGGAAGGCGATGAGCACCCAGTACGACGGCGACAGTGCTGATCCGAGGGCGCCAACCACCATGATCGCCGCGACCATCCAGTAGACGCGCTTGCGGCCGAACAGGTCGGCGAACCGGCCGAAGACAAAGGCACCGAGGAAGGCCGCCGCCAGCATCATGCTGTTCAGCAGGGCGAGTTTGCCGGAACTGAGATTCCACTCCTGCTTGATCAGGGTCGAGGCGATCCCGATGACGAACAGGTCGTAGGCATCGGTGAAAAACCCCATCCCGGACACCAGCACGGCCCGCAGATGGAACCTGCTCAGCTTCGCCTCGTCCAGTGCGGTCAGCAAGTCCGCGGAGCGGGTCTCGGTCACCGGCAATCCTCCCAAACCGCGGCCAGGCCCGGCCAAGTGCTTCCGTGAAGAAATTACTTCATCCAGGCGACGTCCTGCCGACGTAGAAGTGAACAGAAAGTGAATGAAGGCACGTCAGCATGCTGCGGTGTGAGGGTCCATGGCCCCGGTCCTGCTCCCCCACCGGCCGGTTAGACAACGTTGACTTGGGGCCGTCCGTCAGTACGGTCCCCGCCGGGCTGACGCGGGGCACAGCGCTCGTCCCGGCTCGGCGGACCGGAGATCTCAAATTTCCGGAACACACCCAACCGAACTCGCGATATATCTTGCCAATCCGCGAACGCGATGTATCTTGATATGAACCAAGGCACGGGGCGGGGCGAGCCTCAGAAGGGCGGAGCGGATATGTTTGAGCGGTTTACTGACCAGGCGCGGCGGGTTGTGGTCCTGGCTCAGGAAGAGGCCAGGAGACTTAACCACAACCACATCGGCACCGAGCACATCCTGCTCGGCCTCATTCGTGAGGGCGAGGGGTTGGCGGCCAAGGCGCTGGAGTCGCTGGGGATCAGCCCGGAGACGGTGCGCCAGCAGATCGAGGAGATCATCGGCGAGGGCCGGGAGGCACCGTCCGGCCGCATCCCGTACACGCCGCGGGCCAAGAAGGTGCTGGAACTGTCACTGCGCGAGGCGCTGCAGCTTGGCCACAACTACATCGGCACCGAGCACATCCTGCTCGGCCTGATCCGCGAGGGCAAGGGCGCCGCCGCCCAGGTGCTCGTCACGCTCGGCGCGGACCTGAGCCGGGTCCGCCAGCGGGTGATCCAGCTGGTACAAGAGGCTAAGGGCGAGGAGGAGCCGGGAACCGGGCCCGTTGCGCGGCGGCTGAGCCTGGCTGGCGGAAGAGAGCGCAGGCTGCTGACTGAGATCCTTGGCCGTGTCGAGTTGATTAACTCGCGCCTGTCGGCCGTCGAGCAGCGCGTGGGTATCGGACCGGACCTGAGCGACCTCAACCAGGAGATCGCGCAGGTCCGCCGCGACAAAGAGTCCGCCGCCGGCGCCGAGGACTACGAGAAGGCGGCGGCACTGCGCGACCAGGCCAGGCAGTTGCTCGCCGAGAAGGCGGCCCGGCAGGAGGAGTGGGCAACCGCGCACCTGGACCTTCCGTCCCTGGCCGAGGGGCTCCATCGGCTGAGCGAAGAGGTCAAGCACCTTCATGGTCTTCTCCGCCAGCAGGGCATCGAACCGCAGGACGGCGCCGCGTAATAACCTCCCCGGTATGGCCTCTGGGTTGGGCCTTCAGGCTGGACCTACCCGCTGGGCTCTGCCCTTCCGTCAGCCGCTCACCTGAACCTGCTCGGATCAGTTGTGGCGGGTTGAGGCCCGCATGGCGGACCTCGGCGAGCCAGCGCCCGAAGTCGGGTTGGGTGCCGTCGGTGTCGGTGAAACCGGAGTCGTGCATGAGGGTCCAGGACGCCACAGTCCGCCCGGCGAACCGGGACACGTCTGGATCGGTCGCCCGCGCCACGCGGCAGCGTCCTCGATCTCCGGCCAGCTAGCGGCCGCAGGACCATCTCCCTCACGTCACAACGCCTCGAGCCGAGTCCGCAACAGGCAGGATTCGTTACCGCTCGATAACAGCACGCCAGCACGAGCCATCGGCCCACGCGCCATGGACAAGAACGATATTCGGTCCATCCATTTCAGTGGTTCCTTTCCTGGTGCCATCATCGGTAACCCATGGGGCCGTAAGCCCCGGGTTCGAAACCACTCATCGATGTCCGCGGAATAATCGTTGTCGTCCGTCTTGCGGCGAATCACAAGTGAACGACAGGCACTGGCAGAAGGTGCTGCCACGTCCGCCGCTGCCTGCCGTTCGGGTTCTTCATGTCCGAGAGATACTGTTGGTGCTAGCGGCGCCCGTCGGACCTCGTTGAGAGCGTGGACGAGAGACTCCGCGTCCGGGCCGCGCCTAGATTCCCAAGATCATCGCCACTTGCCGGGTTGCTTGTACATGCGGCCGGTAGCCGGGTCGCTGATCGTGTCGGGCAGAAGCGAGTTACGCAGATCAGCTGCGGCAACAGTGAATGAGCCACGGATGAGCGAGCGGATCTCGAACGAACTGCGGCGTGGCGGGAACGCCGCGATCATCCCTCGACATTCAGTGGAAAATCACGCTAGTGATCTTGACCGCAACCACGGCCCTTGATGTGCCGCGTCATCAGGGCCGGCCTTCCTGGCCTGCGATTCGCTCGCACTCTGCGACCAGACCGCCAACCGTAGCGTGGATCACCCTGCGCACGGCGAGGACCATGCCCGGGAACCGGGAGGTCATGGTGACCCTCCAGACGATGTCAGTGGCCCCGTCCCGATCGCTCAGGGTCGTCTCCCCGGTGTAGTCACGGACGGGCAGGCCCGACAGCATCCGGTAAGCCAGCCGGACGGGCGCGTGGACGTCCGTGATCTGCTCGCGGATCGTGAATGGCGGCCGGGACAGAACGCGGATCGCCCCGATCCCATCGGGTGGCGGGTCGCCTTCTCGCTCCACCGCAACTTTGCGGACTGGGGCCCACGCCCCCATGCCACTCTGCGCGGCAAGCACCGACCAGACCGTATGCACGGGAGCAGCTGCCCGGGCCTGGATCCGGATCTCAGCCACTGCCGCTCCCTCGCACCCGCTGTCATCTGCACGATCCCCGCCAGACAGGCCGTCCGGAATCACCCGTCAAGGGTGAGATCGCCGCCGCTCCACTCAGTTGATGTTGGACGCGCCGCAGGAGTGAAGGACCGTGCTTGCCACATGCGTTTCACGGTCCCCAGACGCGGCACCTACGTCAGCCCAGACGCGCCAAATAGCGGGTCGCAAGACCGCATCACGCGATCCTGAGGCCCGCCACCTGTACCGAACTACGGAGCGAGAACCACCCCCGCTAGATCAGCCGTCCGCCTTGACACCGCCGAGCGGACCGCTGGCCTTCGCGACCCCGATCGGAGGCACGACACGCCGGTCCCGTGGTCGGGGCAGTATCCGTTGGGGTTTTATTGCTTGAAAGATACTGCTGGTGGCAGCAGCGTCTGTCGGAACTTCGCCAGAGGGGGGCGGGCAGGCGCGCTCCCGA
>OCZU010003406.1_pt1 | contig 10032 bp, 9 predicted proteins | sample 1539001 | NCBI WGS metagenome assembly OCZU01 (sample SAMEA3539306, study PRJEB22396) | soil metagenome | biome: tundra; feature: field; material: soil | place: USA | collected 2010-05 | depth 0.15 m | reverse complement strand
GAATAAAAACCCTGATCGGGTGCCACACGTTCCGCGCAACCGGAATTACCGCGTATTTAAAAAATGGGGGTAAGTTGGAAGTCGCGCAGCAGATGGCCGCGCACGAATCGGCGCGCACCACTGGGCTGTACGACCGGCGCGGCGACGAGATCTCGCTCGACGAGGTTGAGCGGATCGTGATATGAGTGCGGATTGACACGAGCGCTATAATCGCCGATACTATACTCATCCCTCATTCCACAGTCACGATTCCGCATTTAACAAATGAACCTCATTCGACGCCACAAAGTTATTGTATCAATCGCCGCCACCGTAATTGTGATGAACTTCTTGTCTTCGTTGGTATATGAAGGTGGCACCTTTACAGGCGCTTGCCAAGGTGGCGACCTCTTTACCCCTGGAATCAGCGGGTGCAATTTTGTCGAGTATTACTTCAACTACTTTAACCTCGCCGGGAATCCGTTTATCAATCCCTTCGACGGACTCGCACGATTGATCCGGCTCGCCGATCCCGGCCTCTTGCGGGCAGATGACCCCTGGTCTGGGCCGACGACCTACGACGGGAGCGGCACCGGGCGCTGAATTCCGCAGTTTCTTCGCATCCGCTTAGTTCTTTCCGGGTGGTTGGCAGGTTGGACCGGGGCAGCAACCCGTAGAAGTTGGCCTGACGCCAAATGGCGCCTGCGAAAGCGTTGTCGGAATGTTGCCATTAAGGATTTGAATAATCGCGTTTATGACGCTGCCGTTCTCGGGAAGCTCGGCGTGTTGCGCCTTAACATAGCCCCTGTTCTGTGCCGGCACCCATGAGCTTCCAAGAGCGGAGTTGATAGGCACCATGTTGTCGCCGTCGCTATACACGCCCTGCAAGCATGCGCCTTTAGATAGATTATTGGTCAACACGGTAAGGGTCGGAATGCCGCTCCCAATAATCGCATATGCCTGCGGTATCGATGGTACGCTCTTTTCAGCCGTCCATAGAGCCGCGGCAAGGGTTAACGCGGAGTTTGGCCCTTGCGATCTCGGTAGAGCCGGAAACAGCGAGGAATACGTACCATTGTAAATTGAGAATACCGGCGGCTTTACCCCGTTCTGTAGGCTAACAAATTTCCACTGTGGCAGAAGCTCATAGGCCGCCGTCCAATTTGCACCAATCTCTTGCGACTGCTGCAGAGTGATTCCAGGACCAGGATAAAAGCTCCTCCATGCTTCGAATTCGAAATATGGTTCTACAGAACCAAGGAACGGGCTGCCGAGTGTGATGACGTGAGAAATCAACGGCGACACGCCATACTTCGCGAACATTTCCCCCACAACGAGGCCGCCCATACTATGGGCGACTAAACTTATCGTTCGACCGGGATATTGGACGCTTAAAGTGTTGACTGCTTGGTTCAATTGATCCGCGAGTTGCGCTATGTCTTCGCGCCAATCATATGGGAAGACAGCATAGGTGAAACCGCTCGCCACGAGACCGTTAGCCAGGCTGTTGTAAACGTTGAAGTCTCTGTAACAAATCTGACCACTAATGGCGAGAATCGTTTGGATTGGTAGTGTGCATTCCAGCTCATAGTTAAGCTGGCCTTTTTCAGAAGCAATGTTGAAAAGACCGCCGTAGTCCGTGCCATGATCGATTGCCTGAACCGACAAAGGTGTAGTTGGTTGGCCGCTGGAATCGTATTGTAACTGGTAGAGATCCGGCAAATTCAGTGGTGGCGCCGTATCATAAATTGTTTCATTGCTGAGCCAAACGACTTGGGAGCTTGACGCGAGTTTCGTCCCGAAGATTCCCGGAACGATTAAGACGATGGGGGGCGGTGGCGAGCCGACGTAGAGCTCGGCACTGCTAAGAAAATTCTCAGTGTCCGTGCCACCGGCAATCAATACTGCGCCCGTGGGAAGCAAAGTCGCTGTCATCCTGTCCCGAGCCACATTCAAGCTGCCGGTCGATGTGAAACTATTCGAAGGAGGATCAAATATTTCTGCGGTAGGGGTAACCGTCCCGCATGGGTATCCACAAGATGCGTCTCCACTGGCAATAAGCACGGTATTGTCCGGAAGTAAAGTAGCCGTGTGCCCTGACCGGGCTGTCGCCATACTCTGCGTAGTGGAAAAAGTTCCTAATGTTGGATCGTATAACTCCGCACTCGCCAAATAGACACCGTTGAAGCCTCCGGCAATAAGCACTTGCCCATTCGGGAGAAGTGTTGCGCTCTGGGAGCTCCTTGCGGTTGTCATATTGCCGCCGGGACCGAAACTTCCGGCATCGGGATCATAGAGTTCGGCAGTCGATAAATATCCCGCATTATCGCTGAAGCCGCCGGAGACGAGAACCTTCCCGCTCTGAAGGAGCGTGGCCGTGAAAAAGCTGCGAGAGGCGTTCATGTTCCCTGTTAGGCTGAAACTGTCGGTGCTTGGATCGTAAAGCTGCGCTCCATTCTGGGGTAGCCAACTTCCTGCAAGCAGCACTTTCCCGCTCTGAAGGAGCGTGGCCGTATGTCCTGACATGGCGAGCGGCATCGTCCCGGCACAGGGAGTAAACAGTCCTGTTGCCGGATCATAGATTTCTGCCGTATCAAGGTCAGCGAGTGGAGGAGAGCTACCGCCGGCGATCAGGACCTTACCATTGGCGAGCAACGTAGCCGTGTGGTTCTCACGAGGCGTGTTTAGGTTTCCAGTGGCGCTGAACGTTCCCGCCACAGGATCGTAGAGCTGGGCACTTTGCAGTGTCACCGGCCCTTCGGAGCTGCCCCCGGCGAGAAGAATCTTCCCATTCGGAAGGATGGTCGCCGCATAGTCGGCGCGGGAGATGCCCATATCCTGAGTAAAGATGAATGAGCCGGCTTCAAGGGGAAAGTGGTCTGCCGCGGCAAGCAGGAGCAAAATAGCGGCGCAAGATCGCAAGGTGGCGCTCCTTTTTAAATTTCTAGTTTAAATTATACGCCCTTCGCTGCCGGAAGCAAGGAAAAACTGACAATAGGGTGTGGTTTTCCAGTAAGTTCGGTATTCAAGCATGCACACCGCACAAGGAACGAGACCCTCTGTTTTCTTTTGAAAGGAGTTGGAAGCGATGCAAATCGCTGGCGAAACCACGAAGTCGGTCACCACGCCGCGTCAGTCTTCAAGCCGCGTATTCTACAAAACTGAGGGTGGGCGGCCGGGAGCGGGGACTCCCCTGCCCCGCCGGTGTCCGCATCCGCCGGCGGGGCGGTTTCCGGCTAGCAGTGCCGGTCAGTATCGACGTAGTAGACGTTCGCGCCGTCCTCCCAGTCGAGCGTGAAGGCGATTCGTTCGGTGCTGCTCCAGAAGTTCGCCTCCAGGCACTCCCCCGCCTTCCGGAGGTAGAAGCCCTTCATGTCCTCGTCAGCCTCCTCGCCGGAGCGCCGGAGGTTCTCGATGTGCTCGTCGCGCTCCATCTCCCGGAGCTTGCGGAAGTCCGCCTCGGTCTTCACCGTCGCGGAGATTTTCGTCTCGTCCTCCGCGACCCAGTCGAACGGGCCGATGTGGTACTCCCCGTTGTCGGTGAGGAGCCGGTTGACCCGGTCGATGGCGTCCGCAACGCTCTCCGCCCTTACCTTGACCACTGTGTGCACGTGCATCGTGGATGTTGGTTTTTGGTTTTCGACCTTTGCGCCGTGTTCGCTTCACGGCTCTCTAAAGCGCCGTCCAGACCCGTGCGGCGGGTTACTGCTTTGGGTAGCCCGCCGCATGGGCTGGACGTTCCAGGCTTCCCGTGAAGCGAACGGCGGAAGGGCGAGTGCCCTGCTCCGGCCGGAAGCAGAGGCGCGCTTGCGCGCCACCAAGGGCGGGCTTGGAAGTTTGAATACGCGGCAACCCGAAGGGCCAGCATGAATTAGGATCTTCGCCCCGACCCTCCGAAAGGGACAAAGGCATCGCGGGCAAAGCAAAACCGCCGCATTGAAAGCGGCGGTTTCGGGCCACCCCGTCCGATCACAGCAGTCTTTGAAGACAGCGCGGCCTGCTCTGGTTTCGTCCCGGTTGCTGTCTGAAGCCGGGCCGATGCCGGCCATCATGCGGCCTCGTCGAGAGGCGGGAAACGACGGTTCCTGCAAGAAATCGTTTCGCGCGGAATCCACGAACCCGCGCAGCGGCTCTTCGCCGCCGGAGGCGGCAGGAACGGGGTGGCCGCCTTTAATTCAACCAGTGGATGCGGAAAGTTGCAACGGATAAAATCAGCTAAAGCTAGCCTATGGGATGCGAGGTTAAGGCTGTTCACGTTTTAGAGTATTGTTTCGGCTCACGCGGCCTGCAAGGGGTCGCCCTATAGATTCGCTCGGTCAAGCTGCGTAAATCCGGCCTTTGAAACAAGCCGCCATTAGCAGCATCACCACGCCCATGTACAAACGAGCGGTAACCTTTATAATGAAACCCATGTTTGTGCCTCTTACAAAACAGGAGGAATTGGCATTGTTACGAAATGACGATGAACAGTTCTCGAAGACAGCCAGCTATCTCGATGGCCTTATCCGCTCGGCGCTCGATCGATTTAGCTTTTCCACAGCCGTGTTTCGGCGGATTCACAAAGCACTATTGCGGGATGTTGCCGTGGCAGCCCGGCGCTTCTTAGACAACCCGAAGAACATCAACAGTTCCTATCGGTTCAGTACGTATTTCACATGGTACATTTCAGAGAGGTTGAAGCAAGAATCGGTGGTTCCCCCGGCAACCTAAAGCCCCTAGGCGTTATACTGAAGCCAGGAGGTATTTTATGTCGGACTACACGAAAAAGGATGCTGCAAACGAAACTGATTCGACGCCGAAAGACGCTTCTAAGGCCTGGCATTCTGCCAGAGAGGATGCCGCTGGCAGTGGTGAGCTTGAGGAACGAAATGAAAACAAGGTGAGTGATTCTCCGGAAGGCAAGGAACTATACGGCGAGTTCAAGAAGGCCGGGATGGTCGGCGAGAATAAGGAGGAAAAAAAGGACGAAAAATAAGCCTTGCACCAGATGAGAGCTGATGGATAAATGCTATGTTGCCGGTTTTTCGACGCCCGGCAACAGTGCGTCAAGGGTGAGATGTTGCAACGGCATGAAGTGGTACCAGCGCTGCGCCTGCGCCGGAATCACGTCCTTCATGGCTGCGGCGAGGCTCTGCGCGCGCTGCGGAGTTTGTGTGACGGTGAGCACCTGGAAGAGCTTCACGCCGGCGTGCTTCCGCGCGTGGAGCCCCTGCTGGAAATATTGCACGTAGGCTTTGAGTTTCGATTCCATCCGGTCGTGGCTCATGGTCGAGCGGTCGGCCTCCAAGAAAAAGTACAGCGTGTTCTTCCCTTCGGGGCGGCTCGCGTCGCGCAGGGTGAAGAATGCGTCGGGGCGCACGGGAAGGGTCGCTTCCCTGCCCTGATCGCGGAACGTGACGCGATCCCAGAGCGTTTGGCCTTCCTTCCATTTGATGAGGCGCACGCTGCCGGTCCGCGTTCCCCGGATGAGCGCCGTGTGAACGTCCACGACAAGCAAAAAATGGCGGAGCCATAGCTCCTTCAGTTCGGAGTGGCGCGGGCGATGGTCTAGGAGTTCCTGCGGCGCGAAGCCCGCTTCGACGAGGACCGCAATGCCTTCGCTACCGACGACGTAGAGATGCTTTTGCGGGCGCCGCGTGATGCAGGAGAGATAGCCGTGCTGCAGGAGCTTCAGCAAGCGCCGCGACAACGCTTTTTCCGACCGGCCGGTAAGGGCGGCCAGGTGGCCGATGTGGGCGAGCCGCAGTTCATGCACGCGGTTGATGATCTCGATATCGCCGTCAATGAATTGGAAGCCGTCGTCTTTTGCCGGCATGGTGGTGTATGAATGAAATGTATAGCAGAGCTTCAGCCTTGCCAAGCGGCATTCGGATCATCCGGCGTCGTTGGGGCTTTCAGTTCTGGCTCGGAGCCGGCCGTGAGCGGGATGCCCGTGGCTTCCAGGGTAAGCTGGTTGCGGATATTAAAGAGAGCCTGATCAACTTCCTTCGCCGGGAGGAAGCGCTCGCACAGCAGGTCTCGGTATGCGGCGATCACCTCCGGGCGGACGTACCATGATTTCACGAACGGCGTGACGGCCGCACGCGTGGGCTTGCCGGGAATGCGAACCATAAAATGCCGCTGATACTGCTCCATGAGACGGTCGGAGAGTTCCCAGAGCGTCTCCTCAAGGGAATAGGGCGTTATCGAGGATACCTCTTTGAACGGCACGGGAATAAAAATGGGGATGTCGGTTTCGCCTTCGTTTTCGGTTGTCGTTTCCATGGAGCTCGTCGATGATGATGGTGCCCATTCTTCGAGCGCCGGATTCCAGGTCTCGCCGGCAACGGACCCGGTGCCGGTTACGCTGCTACTCCCGCGGCTATAGACGGTGTCTCGCGCGTACACCGGCCAGAACTTCGTCTGCTCGATGAGGAATTTCACGCGCTTGAGATCAATCTGCCCAGGGAACATCTCCTCGGCCATGATCCGGGCGTCTTGGCGGCCAAGGCCGCCGAACACGAGCTTGATGCGCGCGTTTGTCATCGCACCGTAGGCCTGTTCATCAAGTTGCTTGAGTTGCGAAAGATGCTGATGGAACAGGAAGAGATGGATGCCGTACTTTGCGGCCTGGTCTAGCATGTCGGGAATGTCCGGCGTAAGGAAAAGCTGGAACTCGTCGATGATGAGGAAGAATGGCGAGGGCGGCCTTCCGCCTGGTCCCTGCTGGCGCTCGCGCGCGATCTCCCAGAGCTCGCTCAAGAGCAGCGTGCCGATGAGCCGGGCATTCTGGTGGGAGAGCCTATTTTTTTTCGGCTGGAGATTCACCAGCAGAATTTTCCCGTTCTCGATGATGTCTTCAAAATCGATGTTATTGGTGTTGAGCCCCATCACGCGGCGGACCTGCGTTGGCTCAAGGAAGCGGAAGAGGAGGCGGTTCTCCGTGCTCTCGATATGCCCCCAGAAGTCCTGGAGGTTTTTTAACGAGGCAATCGCCTGCCACTGGGCGCGGACGATTGGCGACCGGATGCCTTTGATCAGGTGGTCGCGGATTCGCTTTTCCTGCCAGAGCAGAAAGTAGCTCGCGACATCGAGAGAGTAGCCCTGCTCCATGAATGCCCAGTAGAGATTGTGAAGCCACTTTTCGAGTCGTGGCGTGCCGTCGCTATTCGCGGCGCCCCACGCCTTCACCGTGGCCTGGACGCGGCGATCCACCAAGGTGCTTAATGAGTCCTCGCCGCGCCGCTGGAAGGGGTTGAACCCTACGATGCGGTCGTCCGCAGCCGGCTCGAACAGGATGATCTCCCGCTTCGGCTGCAGGTAGGCCAGCCAGCGCACGAGGTCGTCGTATAGGAACCCGTGCGGGTCGATTAGGCAAAACCCCTGGCGGTTGTGGAGCATTTGGCGTGCGATTGACTCGATGAGCTTGGACTTTCCCGTGCGGGATGCGCCGATGCCGTGGACGTGGGTTTGGAGTTCATCATCCCCCAGGAGGACCCGCTCTCCGTCTTCGTCTTTGCCGATAAAAATGGGCTTCATAAGCGTCACTTGACAAATAGCGGCTGTACTATACAATTAGTACTAGTTAATTTCTTGGTCTTTCTCCCGCAGGCGGAGGTGCCGGAGCAATGCTCGGGCTTCTCGAAACTGCGACAAGGAGAAAGACAAATGAGCAGGTTCTTTGGTAAGGTGCGCCATACCCGCGACGTTCGGCTCCAGCAAGCGGAACAGGAGGCGGTTACAGGGTGGACGAATTTTAACCGGCTGATAGAGGAAGACTTTCCGGAGCTTTTCGGACGCCGAAGCGACGCGGACGCCGAGAGACGGCAGCGATGGTTCCGGGATCGACTGTGGCACAACGGTGCGCACGCGCAGTGCTGTCCGAAGTGTTTGCAGGCCGGGTACGTCATGGCCCTCGTCCGGGCTAACCGCCTCGACCTCCTCGGCGAGTATCCTGAGCTGATCGCGGTGTATAAAGAACTGCTCCGTGACGGCATACTCAAGCCGCTGGTAAAGCGGCAATGAGGTGGGGGCATTGGAGTTCTTTCAAACAGGCCACTCTTCTTGGGTGGCTTTTTTTCGTTACCGGCCTTCCATGATTCGCATCCTTGCATCTTCATAAACCCGTTCTACTTCGGCTTCGCATTCGGGATCTCCATTACAGTCTCCCCGTTTCCGCTGCTTCTCTTCCTTGAGGTGCCTCAGGGCAGCAACGATGCGCTCTTGAGGACTGCCGGTCGACGGTGCGGGTCGAGGAGGCTTCTGTTCTTGCAAATCAGCGATTTCCCGTTGGAGGGTGAGCTTCTGTTTCTGGCGTCCCAGGCCGCGCAGTTCAGCTTCTTCGTCTCTTTCCTTAGAGGTGTCGCCGCGTTGTACTCGCGTGAACGTATCTTTCGCTTCGAGCGCCGCGGCATACTCGGAGTAATATTGTTTTGCCAGAGTCAGGAGCCGTATTTGTTCGGCGAAGTTTTTTCCCTTCTGGCGCGCGATGAACCGTTCGAGCGCGCTCGAAATCCATACCTTGTAGCCAAGAGAGATGGAGATGTCGCCGACCTCTCCCGGACACTCGGATTGGATTTTTGAAACTATCGCTTCGTACCGCTCGCGCTTCTCAAGAACGTCGTCCATAATCTTTTTCTCCTTCCCCCGCATGAGTATGGGCGTCAGCCACCAGTCGAAGAAAATGCCATAGACCGGCTCTGCCACGCGCCAGAAGACACTGGTTATTTGAACTCGATATTTGCGCACCAACCACACGACCGGGAGCGAGCCGATGATGCCGGCCAGGATGGCTCCGGTTAGGCTCACTTTGGAGAGGGCTATTAGAGGCTCTACGAAGAGCGCCAAAAAAAATGCGAGAGCGAGGGCAATCCCGGCGAGGTAGAGTCCCACCACAATGATGCCCCAGATGAGGCAGATACCGGCCACAACGAAAATGGCATAGATTATGAAGTTAAGGACGGGGTCACCCGTAGGCGGGGGCAAGGCAACAAACCAGTTGGTGATCAGATCTTTGAAGTCGCGGCCATAAACGGAATGGGCGATAAAAGCGAATGCCCAAAATCCAATGCAGCTTAAGAAATAGAGCGGCTGGATAATGGTGCCCGCCGAGATGGTCTTTCTGCCTGCCTTGTTCGCCCTCCTGTGGCGATATGATACGAGCGCCAGTAGCGCAATCAGGCTGCCACTGCCAAGGAAGAGCCACTGCCAAAAGTGGCTTCCGTGCGGCAAGGGCTGCGCCTGGCCGAAACTGACTCCGGTAAGCTCGGTCGCAAGCAGCTCAGTTCCGGCAAGAACAGCTCCATCCGTATCGTGGTCGTCGAGCTTGGAATGGACCTCGTTTATGATTCGTTGAAGCCGCCGCTGGTACAAAAACAAAGAGCTGCGGCCTGCAATTTCCCGATCATACGAAATCCAAAATACAGATTTGACCGGGGAAACCCACATGACGAAGAGGATATGGTTGAGGATGCTAGCCGACCCAAGCCCACCCATCTGCGCGTCGGCATAGGCGTGCACGCGCTCTGGCGTAGCCATCGACCCCGGAACCCGATCAACCGCGACGGCGAAAACAAAGGATTGATCTCGCGTCAATGTGTTCGAATCGTGAAGGATCGCCGCTATTTTTGTGCGGGTTTCCGGGGTGAGAACGTTTCCGAAATCGGAAATCGTCTCAGGAGCGACATCGGAATGGGACTGGGCAAGCACAATCCCAATAGTTGAGAGCGCCATCCACTTCCCAACAGTCAATCGCCTAAAGGAGGACAACGGTTCACCTCGCCGATTTCCGCCTCAACCAAGTGCCGGAAATCAGAGATGTTCGTTAGTATACACTGCCGTTAAGCTGGCTTGGTTTTTCTTAAATATAAAACTCTGCTTGTAGCGTATGAGAGTGACGGGTTTTGCGTTACTGCACAGTTGTGCAGTAACGCAGTTTTCTTTCGTTGCATTTCCCCCTGCGCGGTTGTTATAACCGCCGCTCCCTTTCCCCGCTTCGCTCCCGGTTACCGGTAGTCTTGCGCCACCCCGCCCGGAGCGCGTCAGCGCGGAGCCGAAGCCTGGCCGGTAGGCCAT
>OCZU010003405.1_pt1 | contig 10034 bp, 8 predicted proteins | sample 1539001 | NCBI WGS metagenome assembly OCZU01 (sample SAMEA3539306, study PRJEB22396) | soil metagenome | biome: tundra; feature: field; material: soil | place: USA | collected 2010-05 | depth 0.15 m | reverse complement strand
TTATTGGCGTCGTTGCCACCAAAGAGGAAGACGCACACGAGCGCCTTGTAGTCCGATCCCGTCTGCGCCATTGCATTGACCAGGCCGAGGCGGCCGAAGCTGGCCGCAGCTACCCCCGCCGCCGCGGTGCAGCAGGTTGTTTTCAGAAAATTACGTCGTGAAACTCTTCGCATGTGCCCTCCGAAGGCATCTTTAAAAATGGCTGTTGGCTCTTAGCTGTTAGCTCTTAGCTAAGAGCCAGAAGCTAAGAGCTAAGAGCCGCTTACCAGCATCAGTGCTCAACCTGGAATTGCGACGAACTCTCTACCAGGTACAAAGCCGTCTGCGCGCGGCTGTTGTTGTCGGAAATCGCGGAGAGCGTGCTCGACAAGGTGCTGCGCACACTGTCGGACATCTGCCCGTGCAGCAGGTTGAGTGAGACCGTGTCGAGCAGTTTGTTCACATCGCCGGCCACTCCAGCATAGGCGGAGATATCGGTCTTGGTCGTACTGCCAACACTGCCGAAGACCAGATCGTTCACGAAGTTAATCCGCGCTATGGTTGTGCTGGTATTCAGAATCTTGAATTCCGGACCCAACAACTGTGTGCCTGGAATCTGATAGTTCGGCGGATAAAAATTGAACACCGTGGTTGCAACAAACGGTTGCTGCTTCATGTTGTCGGCGTACCACATCAGGTTGGCGCCGTCGGTAGAGGTGTTGAGCGCACGCATCACCGCCATCATGTGCAGCAGCGGCTCGCGCAGGTGTCCGTCATTCGATTGCACCTGGCTGGGATCGTCCCCGCGGCGTGCCTCGGGATCGAGCAAAATGGCGGTGACGACCGCCTTCAGATCGCCCCGCACGCCGTTTCCGTTATCGTTGAACGTTTGCGTGACGCGCGTAACGTAGTCGGGAGTCGGGTTGCTGGTCACCAGCTTTTGAATAAGTTGCTTCGAGATGAAGGGGCCGACATTCGGGTGGGTGGAAATATTCTGCACGGCGGCGTCAAGATCCGTCAGGGTGGTGCCGCCGGCGGGAATCGTAAATCCATTCAGCAGCAGCTTCGATCCAGCGGCGTGATGCGAATCGTACGGAAGCATCGGTCCGCCGTAGTACGGGCTGTTGTAGAACTGTGCTTTTCCGCCTGGCGCCGGCGGATACGACCAGCCGGTAAAGACACTGGAAAAGCCTTCTATCGTGTCCTGCGTGTACGTGGGAATCGTATTGCCGTTGCCGTCGAGCTGCGGAGTTCCGTCGGGATTCAGTTCCGCGAGCCCAATCGAGAATAACTGCAACACCTCGCGCCCGTAGTTTTCATTGGGAGCGCAGCCATTGCAGCCATCATTGTTCCCGATGTCCAGGTAGTAACCCATGCTCGGACTCGTACTGACATCCTTCAGCAACGCGGAGTAAGTGCCAAAAGCGTCCTTCTGCATCATGTTCATCCACAGCGAAAACGCGGTGGGGTCGCCGATTTTGAAGGCCGAGATCACCATGATCTGCGACAACGCAAACGAGACGCGCTGCCGAAGCTGGTCCGGTCCCTGCACTGCATTTGCGAAGAACGGCTTCTGCACGAAGGTTAAGTCGTCCTTTGGACCGGGCGTTTTGTAGGCCGAAACGGGCGCGCTGAATTGCTGGTTGATGTAGGCCTGGAAACCGGACTGCTGCACCTGCGCAATGGTGGTTGGCGTCGGCCCCCAGCTGGCCTGTTCGAGGAATCGAGCCGCGGAGCGGTCACCTGCGGTTGGCCCGATGCTACCTGCTCGGCGATCTTATTCGAATCCGAGGATCCCGGATCGGGATTCTGCACCAGCACTTGTACTTGCCCGATCTCCTGGTCGGTGGCCGTGCCGACGGCGGTGAGTTGGGTGCTGTTGACAAAATTGGTGACGAGCAGTTGGCCGTCAAATACCAGCGCCGCACCGTTGACAAAATTCGAACCGGTCACAGCGAGCGTAAAGTTTTCCACATTCACGGTTGGCGGCGAGAGCGAGATGAGCTGAGGAGCCGGATTGTCGATGGTCGTGGTGGCAGAGTCGGAGGCGCGCGTATCGGCCACGCTGGTCGCCTTTACTTTTAGCGGGTTCGGATTCGGCAAGCCTGACGGAGCGTGGTAGAGGCCCTTGGAATCGACCGTTCCAAAGGAGCTGTTGCCACCGGCGACGCCATTCACCGACCAAGTCACGGCGGTGTTGCCGGAACCCATTACCGTTGCCGAGAACTGCTGCGACGCGCCTTCCCGGATCTGGGCGGTTGGGGGAGAGACTTTCACCGCAACGGTGAGCGGCGGTAGGATATCCAACGAGTAAGTCGTCGTCGAAAGAATCGCGCCAGGATCGGGATTCTTAATCGCGATGGTTGCCGTGCCGACTTCCGACTGGGTTGCGGTTCCGGTTGCGGTCAGCTGGGTGGCGGAGACGAACGTGGTTTGCAGAGCCGCGCCGTTCAGAAGAACCTGCACTCCTTTGACAAACTTCGAACCTGCGATCGTCAAGCTGAAGTTACCGACCGTGACCGGATTCGGCTGCGCGCTCTGGATCACCGGCACGGGGTTCTCCAGGGATATGGCAGCTGAGCCTGACTGCGACGGATTCGATACACTGGCCGCCGTTACCTTGATACTCGTAGAACTGGGAAGAACAGCGGGCGCGGTGTAGAGGCCCTTCTCATTGATCGTTCCCACGGTGCTATTGCCGCCGGCGACTCCATTCACCAACCACGTCACTTGACTACTGATGCCGTCGTTCTGAAGCGGAACGCGCCGCACGTCCTCCGCGATCATTTGGGGGCGTAAGCCAGAAGGCGAGTACGTCCCGCCATTCTGACGCGTCGGTTGGCCCGCGCCCGTAACCTGCGCCGTGAATTGCTGTGTGTCTCCGGCGCGAAGCTGCGCCTGCGCGGGACTCACCACGACAGGCGCGACGGAATGATCGCCCTGAAGGCCGCCGCATCCTGCCAGCAAGAGCGTGCTTAAACACAGGGAGAGAAGACCTGGGCAGGAAACACGCCGTTGCACGCGCTGTTGCGGAAAAGAGCGGATCATCTGTTCCCCCAAGCGGATCACAATTTCGTGGACCGAATTGGGACGAGCTTATCCATTACGGGAATTGCGCGATAGTCTCGGAGGTGAACCTGGAAGTGCAGTGAACGGTCAGTGGGAAACGGTTCGTTCTGCGAGCGAAGATGGTGACCGCGAGATCAATAGGCGAACAGGATTCAGGCCAGAGCGAAGGCGAGGATTCGGCCATGCGCAAATAGGATTTTCCTCAACCATTCGCCCGAATCATCTGCTCGGCATGCTTGCGCGAGGTTTCAGTCAGCTTCGCTCCCGACAGCATGCGCGCAACTTCTTCGGTGCGTTCTTCGGCGACGATCTCGCGGACGGTAGTCCTGGCGCGCCCGGCGGCCTCGCGTTTTTCAATCAGGTAATGGTGGTCGGCGAAGGTTGCGATCTGCGGGAGGTGGGTGACACAGAGGACCTGATTGCCTTTTGAAAGTGCCTTCAATTTTTTGCCGACGGCTTCGGCGGCTCGGCCTCCGATGCCGGTGTCGATCTCGTCGAAGACCAGGGTGCGCTGGGCGGTAGCCAATTTCTTCTTCCCCATTGGATTCGTTCCCGCCTCCACGCTTGCTTTCAACGCCAGCATAACGCGCGCGAGTTCGCCGCCCGAGGCAATCTGCTCCAGCGGGCGCAGAGTCTCTCCCGCGTTAGTCGAGATGCGATAGACGACATGGTTGATGCCGGAAAAGGACCAGTGCGATTCATCGTCATTCTCTTCTACCGCAATGCGAAAGCTGGCCCGCATGGCCAAGTCATTGATTTCGGTCTCGACCAGCTTCTCCAATTTCTTGCCTGCTTCGGAACGTTTGCGGGAAACTACAGTCGCAGTTTTCTGATAGTCGATGGCCGCTTGGGCGAGCGTCGACCGCAATTCAATCAATACTTGATCTTTATTCTCCATCTCTGACATTTTACGTCGGATATCATCGTAAAATATGACCACATGGGCCAGGGTTGGACCGTATTTGCGCTTCAAACGATCGAGCAGAGCTAAGCGCTCTTCGATTTCGGCGAGACGCTCGGGTGAGGCCTGGATTCCTCCGGCATAATCGCGCAAGGTCGCTCCCACGTCTTCGACGCTGATACGTGCAGACTCCAGCGCGGCGAGGGCTTCCTGAAATTTCGGCTCATAGCGTACCAACTCCTCGAGATGTTTTTGGGCAGCGCGCAGGGTCGATGAAGTAGAAGGATTGCCCTGGTAGAGCAGGTCGAAGGCTTTGATGGCGGCGGCGTAGATTTTTTCGGCGTTGACCAGGACACGCTTCTCGGATTCGAGTTGTTCATCTTCCGGCGCACTCTCTTGCATAGGGCCCAGCCGCGCTTCTTCGATTTCACGGTATTGGAAATTCCACAGGTCGAGAAGGCGCAAGCGGTCTTGCTCATCCTGAGCGAGTTCGGCGATGCGGGCGCGCAGGTGCTTCCAGTGGGCGAAAGCGGCGGCTACTTCTTTCAGTTCGACGCCAGCGTAGGCATCGAGCAATTCCTGGCGGGCGGCGGAGTCGAAATTTACGATGGATTCATTCTGGGCGTGGATCACAGCTAGGTTGGGAGCAATCTGTTTCAGCACGGCTACCGTTGCGGGTTGATTGTTGATGAAGACGCGGCCCTTGCCACCGGGAGCGATTTCCCGCCGCAAAATCAACGAAGTGATGTCGCCATCCAGGCCGTTCGCCTCGAGGATGGCGGCGATCGAACGTGCCGAGACTCCTTCGCTCTCGAACACAGCCGCAACGACGGCACGCGCCGCACCGCTACGGATTACGTCGGAGGAAGCTTTTTCGCCGAGCAGTAATCCCAAGGCGTCGATCAGGATGGATTTTCCCGCCCCAGTTTCGCCGGTGAGGAGATTGAGGCCGGCGGCGAATTCAATTACGACGTTGTCAATGACCGCGTAATTTTCGAGTCGGAGTTCGGCTAGCAAATGGGTCCTCTGCTCTGAAACGACCTATCGGTTGGGATAGCGATCCGTTAATGACCAACGATTCATAACGATAGAAATTCCGGACTTTAGTGTACGACGAACGGCAAATTACTCGATCGTACAGTCCTGCGGTTTCCAGCAAACGGGCGCAAACGGGCCGTCCAGCGCCGAAAGTGCCCGGCGCCACGGACTTTTTGTATGCACTTCTCATTTTGCGTCGCAAGCGACCGCTCCACGAAGATAAGCTTGTGCGCAGCTTCCCCCTGTTCATCGTTGCAATCATGGTGTGCCTGACGCCCGCGGCGGCGAGAGCGCAAAAGCTCAACGGCAGCCCTAGCAGAAACGACTTCGGCAAGGTAAGAGTCGGCAAGTCCGTTTCCTTTTCTTTCCTGCTGGAAAACCCTAGCGGCCGGTCGATAACCGTTCTCTCTAAATCGATACGAGGGAAGGCGTTCTCGTTCGGGAATTTTCCGGTGCCGGTAAAGATTGGGCCAAAATCCAGCCTGTCCTTACCGGTCATATTCACGCCAACGGCTGGCGGCGAAACCAGCGGCGACGTCACGATCAAGAGTGACGCCGAGAATTCTACGCTGAGACTTGATTTGAAGGGGAAGGGTGCGGACGAGGCGGGCGCGCAACTGGCAGTCTCCCCGGCTTCGCTCAGTTTCGGCAATGTCGCGGTGGGATCGAATTCCACCTTGCAGGCTACGTTAACGGCGTCCAACGCAGCCGTCACCATCTCTTCTGACACGTCGACAAACTCGGTTTTTACCATCCTCGGAGTGAGTCTGCCGGTCACCGTTAAGGCAGGGCAGAGCCTGCCGGTTACGATTCAATTTTCGCCGAGCGCCTCCGGCACAACGTCTGGGAAAGCGCAATTCACCAGCAATGCGGTAAACTCGCCGACCATCGAAGGTTTGACGGGTACAGGCGTTGCGCAGAAAAATCGACAACTGACGATCTCGCCTCCGACGCTTGATTTCGGAAATGTCTCGGTCGGATCGAGCGCCAGCTTACCAGCAACGCTTACGGCGCCAGATGCTGCGGTCACCATTTCCTCGGACCAGGCGAGCTCGGAGTTTGCCATCCTCGGATTGAAGCTACCCGTCACCATTAATGCAGGGCAGAGCCTGCCGATTACGATTCAATTTACGCCGAGCGCTTCCGGCGCGGCGGCGGGGCAAGCGCAATTCATCAGCAATGCAGAGGATTCACCAACTAACGAAGCGTTGAGTGGCACAGGCGTCGGGACCGGTTCCCATAGCGTTTCTCTTTCTTGGGATCCGGGAGATGGGAAAGCAGTCGGTTACAACATATACCGAAGCACGACCCAGAGTGGGTCTTACGAGATGATCAATAGCGCCCTCGATTCTTCTGCAGACTACACGGACTCCACGGTGGTGTCAGGCACGACCTATTATTACGTCGCAACGGAAGTGAACGACCAAGGCCAGGAAAGCCCGTATTCGAATGTGGCGAAGGCGGTCATTCCACGATAGACGGTCGTTAGTCGATCGTCCAGAGTGGTTGGCGATGTTTGGCCAAAGAGTAACGACGAACGACGCGGCTTCTCCCTCATTGACCGACACGATACCCCTGCAGTGCGCGCGGCTAGCCTGATCTATAATCGGTAACCAGGGGACCTTCCAAAACCGATGCATTTTACTTCCCTCCTGCTGTCATTTGTCGGCGGCGAAATTGTCGATCTCGTCCTTCAGACGGGTCCGGTTGCGAAGACCGTCCTTCTCCTGCTGGTGGGCTTCAGCGTGCTTTCCTGGGCGGTAATTCTCTCCAAATGGCGGCTGATCGGGCGGGCACGAACGCAGAGTGGACGCTTTGTGCGTGCTTTCCGCAAGGCCCAACGCCTGCAGGACATTGCGCCGCTGGTCGAGCAGTTTCGTCCGAGTCCGCTGGTTGGAGTATTTGAGACCGCGGTCGCGGAGTTTAAGCGACAGATGGGAACGACCGGGGGCATCCATAATCCCGTCGCCATTCAACGCGCCATGCAGATTGCGTCGTCCGAAGAGATCACCCGCTTCGAACGAAATCTTCCATGGCTAGCCATTACTGGGGCCGTGACTCCGTTTATCGGATTGTTCGGAACGGTGTGGGGAATTATTGACGCCTTTCATGGGCTGGGCACGGCCGGGGCGGCGACGTTGCGCGCGGTCGCGCCGGGAATTTCAGAAGCGCTGGTCACAACTGCCGCCGGTCTGGCAGCGGCCATTCCCGCCGTAATCGCTTATAACCTGATCATTGGTTCGATCCGCGAAATGGCGGCGCGCAACGACGACTTCGCGCTGGAAATGCTCAACCTGGTGGAGCGCCAAGCGTTCGAACTACAGCAGGGAGCATCCGTCACCGAGGCGCGGCGCTGATGGCCTTTACTGCCGCAAACGGACGCACGCAGACGGCGCTGGCCGACATCAACATCACGCCGCTGGTCGATGTCGTGCTCGTGCTGCTGATTATTTTTATGGTCACGGCACCGGTGCTTCAGTCAGGAATCGAAGTCAACGTTCCCCACACTCGCACGGTTAAAGAGATCACGGAAGAGCGCCTCGTCATCAGCATCGACAAATCGCAGAGAGTCTTTCTCGGGAACGATCCCATCAATATCAACCAGATTGGAGCGCGGTTGAAACAGAAGATTCGCGACCCGCAGCACCAGTCGATTTTTCTGCGCTCCGATGAGGATGTCCCGTTTGGCGCCTTCGCCACCGTGATGGACGCCATCAAGCAGTCCGGCATCAGCAACGTGAGCATCGTGACCCAGCCGATGGATAGCCATGGCGGCCATCGTTAATTTCGACATTTACTCCGAGCACGGGCAGTTGCGGCGGCCTTTGGCGTGGTCGTTTGGACTGCATCTCGCCTTCGCGGCGTTCGTCGTGCTCTATGCGACGTTCATTCACGGCTTTCGCGGCGATGGTTGGGGCAGCGGTGGCGGCGGAGAAGCAATGGGAGCGACGCTGGTAAGTGCGGTTCCCCTCCCCGCCAACCCGACCGAGACAACGAATGTGCTGGCTACGGAATCCAAGGGTCTTGCCAAGTCGGAGCCGACGGTACCAGAAAAGGAACCCGAAGCGATTCCGATTCCCGACAAGAATGCGAAGACAAAGTTGAAACCCGCACCGGTGAAGACTGCGACGCAGCGCAAGGCGGAGCCGGAGCCTGCGGAATCGAATCAGATTCCATATGGTGAGGGTGGCCCGGTCAGCGGGCCGTACACCATGTCAGCGGGTGGGGCCAAGGGCGGATTCGGCTTTACCGGGAGCGGTGGCGATTTCGGCAGCCGGTACTCATGGTACGTGCAAGCGGTGCAGCGCAAAGTTACGGAGAATTGGCTGAAGTATGAGGTCGATCCTCGCATCTCGCAGGCGAATCGGGTATACGTGACGTTTGATATTTCACGGGACGGGCATCCTTCAAATGTTCAGGTCGAGCAGTCGAGCGGGGTTCCGTCGCTGGACCAGTCGGCAGTTCGAGCGCTGCAACGAATTGAAAATTTCGGTCCGCTGCCAGCGGATTACTCGGGAAGCAAAGTGTCGGTAGAGTTTTGGTTCGATTACAAGCGGTGAAATGGTCGATAGTCGTTGGTCGTTGGGTCAACCCAGAGTTGGCTATGGTTTGCGATCGATTAACGACCACAACACGGAGCAAACATTGATTCACTCGGTTCACCACATTCGTTATCGTGCTTTTTTAATCGTTGCCTCCCTGCTTCTATTGGCAGCCAGTAGTTTCGCTCAGGACTGGATTCGCACTGGCACGGGCCTTGGCGTCGAGCGCGTGCGACTGGCTGCGGCAGATTTCCAGTCTGCGACCAGCGACGCCAATAACGTCAACCTGCTGAAGACCTTCAACGAAGTTTTGTGGAACGACCTCGATAATGCCGGAATCTTCGACCTGGTCTCCAAGAGCTTTTATCCGCTGCAAGAGCCTGGGCAGCCGACCGAAGTCAATTTCACGGCCTGGAATTCTCCGCCTCCTAACACTTCGACGCTCGCCTTCGGTAACCTGGGCGCGGCTGGCGGCAAGGTTACGGTGCAGGGTTGGCTCTACGACGTGAAGAACCAGGCTTCGCCGCAAGTTCTGGGCAAGCAATATAACGATGTTGCGAGCAATGACGCGGTGCGGGTGATCGCGCACCGGTTTGCCGACGAGATCATCTTTCGGTTAGGCGGAGGAGTTCCTGGAATCGCCGAGACCAAGATTTACTTCGTCAGTGAGCGCAGCGGCCACAAAGAAATCTGGATGATGGATTACGACGGCGCGAACCAGCAACAAGTGACGCACCTCGGAAGCATTTCTCTCTCTCCCCGCATCTCGCCTGACGGATCGCGACTGGCCTTCAGTTCGATCAACAAAGGTGGTTGGGAAATCATGATGTACTCTTTCGAGCTCAACCGCATGGTCACCTTCCCGCGTTTCGGAGGGATGAACCTTTCCCCCTCATGGTCGCCGGAAGGCAAAATTGCGTTCTCTTCTTCGCGCAACGGTTATCCCAACATCTTTGTAGCGGATCAGTCGGGAGGAAACTCGCGGCGCCTGACGAACGACAAGGGTCCGGACGTTTCTCCCACGTGGAATCGCAAAACCGGCAGCCAGATCGCCTTCGTTAGCGGACGCACGGGGCTCCCGCAGATTTACACCATGGAAGCCGATGGCACCAACCTGCAACGCCTTACCGATCAAGGCTACGCGGTTTCTCCAAACTGGTCGCCGAACGGACAGTTTCTGACCCTCTCGTGGGAGCGCAAGTATGGACCGGGACAGCCCGGTGGAAACGACGTGTATTTGATGGATATCGCCAGCAAGCAATGGGTGCAACTAACCCACGACGCCGGGCGCAACGATTTTCCGTGTTGGTCTCCGGACGGCCGGCACATCGTCTTTCAGTCTCATCGCTCGGGCACCGACCAGATCTGGAGCATGCTGGCGGATGGCAGCAACGTGAAGCAGTTAACTTTCAAGGGCGCCAACACGCAACCCAACTGGAGTTGGAAATAGTGTGAAGAATTCAAGGAATTCAAAATCTTTACCACCGGGGACACAGAGTAAGGTC
>OCZU010003404.1_pt1 | contig 10036 bp, 7 predicted proteins | sample 1539001 | NCBI WGS metagenome assembly OCZU01 (sample SAMEA3539306, study PRJEB22396) | soil metagenome | biome: tundra; feature: field; material: soil | place: USA | collected 2010-05 | depth 0.15 m | reverse complement strand
GCGCGATGACCGCGACCAGCATCAGCAGCCCGCCGAGCAGGCTGTACAGCAGGAATTTGACCGCGGCGTACTGGCGCTGGCCGACGCCGAAGCTGCCGATCATGAAGTACATCGGGATCAGCATGGCCTCGAAGAAGACGTAGAACAAGAACACATCGGTGGCGGCGAAAACGCCGATCATCATCGTCTCAAGCACCAGCAGCAGCACGAAGTAGGTCTTGACGCTGCGCCGCGGCGGTGGCTCGCCGGCCGGGTTCGACGCGCCCTCGGCATCGTTCCAGGAGGCGAGGATGACGACCGGCATCAAGATCGCGGTCATCACGATGAGCACCAGGGCAATGCCGTCGGCACCGACGGCGTAGTGCACGCCGAACTGCGGAATCCACTGGTAGGTCTGGGTGAACTGGAACCGCGGCCCGCCCGGCTTGAAGCTGACCGCCATGGCGATCGTCACTCCGAGCGTGATCAGGCTGACGATCAGCGCGATCCGCTTCACCAGCAGGTCGCGGGCTCTCCGGTCGCCCTCGCTACCTGGCGCTGACCGCCCTGGCGTCAGGGCGATGGCCAGCGAGCCGACCAGCGGGATCGCGCCAGCTACGGTCAGCCAGGGAAAGTTGCTCATGAACGATCAGCGCCTTATCGCAGCTAGAGCCGGACCAGCAGCAGTGTGCCGATGAGCAGCACTGCCCCGACGAACATGGACAGGGCGTACGAGCGGACGAATCCCGTCTGCACCTTGCGCATCCGACCTGAGGTGCCGCCCATGGTGGCGGCGACGGTATTGACCAGGCCGTCGACGCCGCGGTTGTCAAAGTAGACCGACAGCCTGGTGAGCCACTGACCCGGACGCATCAGCACCGACTCGTTGAACGCGTCGCCGTACAGGTCCTTGCGGGCGGCGACCGTCAGCAGATTCCCTCTCGGCGCCGTGGCTGGCGCCTCGCGCCGTCCGTAGATCGCCCACGCCAGGCCGGCCCCGGCCACGACCAGCACCAGCGAGATATCGCTGAGCGGGCTGAAGAATCCATGCGACAAGGGCGGCGTGCCGACCACCGGAGCCAGGAAGCCGATCAGCCGGTTCGACAGCATCAGGAAACCGCCGGCGCACAGCGAACCGATGGCGAGCACGATCATCGGGGACGTCATGACCGCGGGCGACTCGTGCGGGTGCGCCGAGTCGTCCCAGCGGCGTTTGCCGCCGAAGGTCATGAACATCACCCGGGTCATGTAGAACGCGGTGATGCCCGCGCCGAGCAGCGCGGCGCTGCCCAGCAGCGCACCCGAGGTTCCGCCCTTGGCGAAGGCGGCCTCGATGATCGGATCCTTGGTGAAGAAGCCGGAGAACGGCGGGACGCCGATGATCGCCAGGTAGCCGAAGGTGAAGGTGACGAAGGTGATCTTCATGACGGTCGCCAGGCCGCCGAACCGGCGCATGTCGACTTCGTCGTTCATCCCGTGCTTCACTGACCCGGCCCCGAGGAAGAGCCCGGCCTTGAAGAAGCCGTGCGCCAGCAGATGGGCAATCGCCAGCGCATACCCGGCCGGGCCGAGGCCGGCCGCCAGCATCATGTAGCCGATCTGGCTCATGGTGGAGCCGGCCAGCGCCTTCTTGATGTCGTCCTTGGCGCATCCGATGATCGCGCCGAAGAGCAAGGTGGCGGCGCCGACGATCGTGACGACCAGCCGGGCATTGGCCGACAGATTGAAGATCGGGCTGGATCTGACGATCAGGTAGACGCCTGCGGTGACCATGGTGGCGGCATGAATCAGGGCCGAGACCGGTGTCGGGCCCTCCATCGCGTCGAGCAGCCAGGACTGCAGCGGCAGCTGAGCCGACTTGCCGCAGGCGCCGAGCAGCAGCAGCAGGCCGAGCGCGGTGACCACGCCGGGACTCGCCGAGTGCACCTGGCCGAAGACGCCGGTGAAGCTTACTGAGCCGAAGGTCGCGAACATCAGCATGATCGCCAGGGACAGGCCCGCGTCACCGACCCGGTTGGCGATAAACGCCTTCTTGGCTGCCACCGCGGCCGCTGGCTTGACCTGCCAGAACCCGATCAGCAGGTAGGACGCCAGGCCGACACCCTCCCAGCCCGCGTACAGTGCCACGTAGTTGTCGGCCAGGACCAGCAGCAGCATCGCGGTGATGAAGAGGTTCAGGTAGCCGAAGAACCGGCGCCGCTCCGGATCATGCGACATGTAGCCGACCGCGTAGATGTGGATCAGCGAGCCGACCCCGGTGATCAGCAGCACGAAGCAGATCGACAGCGGGTCGAGCAGCAGCCCGATGTTGGCCTGGAAATGGCTGACCGGTATCCAGGAGTACAGCTGCAGGTCGCGGCTGCGCTGCCCGGCCGGGTAGCTGAGCATCGCGAAGAAGGCGATGGCCGCGTAGCAGAATGCCGCGAGCGACATGGCGACGCCGAGCAGGTGGCCCCAGGCGTTGGTCCGCTTGCCGCCGAAGAGCAGAACGACCGCGCCGAACGCGGGGAACGCCAGCAGCAGCCAGGCCGCGTGCTGCACGCCGACGGCCGGCAAGTCAGTCAGGGCCGTCGCCGGCCGTGCCAGCGCGCCCGCAAGAGAGCCCGTCACTGCCAACCCCTCTGTTTCGGCCCGGCGGGGCACCGCGCCCCGCCGGGGGAAGCCTCCCGACCGCGCTGGTCTGGGGCCGCCCGGTTCAATACTTCAGCAGACTGGCGTCATCGACCGACGCTGACCTGCGGGTACGGAAGATCGCGGTCAGGATGGCGAGGCCGACGACGACCTCGGCTGCCGCGACCACCATCACGAAGAACGCGATGACCTGACCGTCCAGGCTGCCGTGCAGCCGGGAGAACGCGACAAAGGCCAGGTTGACCGCGTTCAGCATCAACTCGACGCACATGAACACCACCAGCGCGTTCCTGCGGACCAGCACGCCGACGCCGCCGATCACGAAGAGGATCACTGCGAGCGTGACATAGTGCGCCGGGCTGATCACCGTGCCTCCTGGTGCTCGTCCGCCTGGGGCTCGGCCGCGGCATCCACAGGGCTGCCGATGCCCGCTGGCTCACCGGCTGTCAAGATCTCGCCCTCGATCGCGCGGCGGTCAGGCGCCGCCGCCGCGCGGCTGGCCAGGACGCCGCTGACCGACAGCCGGGACGGCGAGCCATCCGGCAGCAGGGCCGGCATGTCCACCGCGTTGTGCCGGGCGTAGGTGCCAGGACCAGGCAGCGGCGTCGGTCGCCCGCTGGCCACCCGGCGCCGCGCGAGCACTCGCTGGGTCGGCTTCGGACTGGTCCGCTCCCGATGCGCCAGCACCATCGCACCGAGCGCCGCGGTGATCAGCAGGGCGCTGGTGATCTCGAACGGGAACACGTACTTGGTGAAGATCAGCACTGCCAGGTCGTTGACGTTCGCCGCGCCGTTGCGCGATCCGGACGGGGCGGCAGGCCCGATGGCCGCATGGCCGACGGTCACGATCAGCAGCACCAGCAGGCCGATCCCGGCCAGGCCGGCCGCGAGCCGCTGACCCTTGATCGTCTCGGTGATCGAGTCGGATGCGCTGATGCCGACGATCATCATCACGAACAGGAACAGCATCAGCACGGCGCCGGTGTAAACGATCACCTGGACGAAGGCGAGGAACGGGGCGCCCTGCATGGCGTACATCGCGGCGAGGATCAGCATCACGACGGCGAGCAGCATCGCGCAGTGCACGGCCCTGCGGATCATGATCATGCCAAGCGCGGCGCCGACCGCCACCACTGCAAGCACCCAGAAGGCGATCCCCTGAGTGGTGACCGCCGCGTTCGACGCCAGTACCAGCGGCTGGCTCACCGGACACCTCCCGATTCAGCCCCGCTGCCGGACTGAGCGCCACTCGCCTGCGCCGGGCCGGCCGCTTCGGCGCGGCCGGTCTCGGCGCTGGCCGGGTCAGCCGCGGCCGCCGCGAGCAAGCCGAACATGTCGGTGGACTGCCCGGCCGCGAAGGAAGGACCGAGGCGGTAGTAGTCCTCCTCGGTCTCGCCGAGCCGCATCGGATGCGGTGGCGACTCCATGCCCGACTGCAGCGGCGCGAGCAGCTGCTCCTTGGTCCAGATCAGGCTCTCCCTGCTGTCGTCGGCTAGCTCGTAGTCGTTAGTCATGGTCAGTGCCCTGGTCGGGCAGGCCTCGACGCAGAGCCCGCACAGTATGCAGCGCAGATAGTTGATCTGATAAACGGAGCCATACCGCTCGCCCGGTGAGTACCGCTCGTCCGCGGTGTTGTCGCTGCCCTCGACGTAGATCGCGTCGGCTGGGCAGGCCCAGGCGCACAGCTCGCAGCCGATGCACTTCTCCAGGCCGTCTGGCCAGCGGTTGAGCTGATGCCGTCCATGGAAGCGGGGCGCGGTCGGCTGCTTCTCCTCCGGGTACTGAACCGTATCTACCTTCCGGAACATCTGCCGGAAGGTGACCCCGAACCCCTTGATCGGATTAAGGAAGTCAAGCACCTGTGACCTCCTTAATGTCGGCGGCGGCGGTCGCTGCCGCAGAGTCGGCGCCGACCAGGCTCGGCGGCTGCGGCCCGGCCGCGGTGACCCCGTGGTAATGCGGCAGGTCCATCGGCGGCACCGGGAACGCGTCGCCGTCGCGAGCGACCGACTCGGCATACTCGGCGTCTTCAGCGCTATGCCGCTCAGCTGCCCGCTCTGCGGCGATATCCCAGGCCAGCGTCAGCGCGACCAGGGCCAGCACGATCCCGCCTGCCACCAGGTACACCGCCGTGCCACCACCATGACGGCGCCAGACCCGGAGCGTCGCGATCATCAGCGTCCACGCCAGCGCCGCCGGGATGAGAACCTTCCAGCCCAGAGCCATCAGCTGGTCGTACCGGATCCTGGGCAGCGACCCGCGCAGCCAGATGAAGAAGAACAGGAAGGCGATCAGCTTGCCCAGGAACCATGCCACCGGCCACCAGCCGGTGTTGGCGCCTGACCACACGGTGATCGGCCAGGGCGCGCGCCAGCCGCCGAGGAACAGCGTGGTCGCCAGCGCCGACACGGTGATCATGTTCACGTACTCGGCCAGGTAGAACAGCGCGAACTTGAGCGAGGAGTACTCGGTGTGAAAGCCGCCGACCAGCTCGCCCTCGCCCTCCGGCAGGTCGAAGGGCAGCCGGTTGGTCTCGCCGACCATGGTGATCAGGTAAATCACGAAGGATGGCAGCAGCAGCACGGCGAACCAGGACGGATAGTGCAGCGTCGCGCCGAAGAGGTGGAACGGCGAACCGTGCGCCTGGGCAGCGACAATCTGCGCGGTCGACAGCGATCCCGCGTACAGGAAAACCGGCACGAAGGAGATGCCCATCGCGATCTCGTAGCTGATCACCTGGGCCGAGGACCGCAGCCCGCCGAGCAGCGAATAGGGCGAGGCCGATGCCCACCCGGCCAGCACGATCCCGTAGACGCCCATCGAGCTCATCGCGAGCACGAGCAGGACGGCCACCGGCAGATTGGCCAGCTGCAGCGGGGTGCGGTGCCCGAAGATCGACACCACCGGTCCAAACGGGATGATCGCGAAGCTGATGAAAGCCGGGATCGCGGCGATGGCTGGCGCCATCACAAACAGCAGCTTGTCCACGCCGCGCGGGATGATGTCTTCTTTGAGCGGCAGCTTGATGCCGTCCAGCAGGGACTGCAGCAACCCGAACTTGCCGGCCCGGTTCGGGCCAGAACGCTGCTGCATCCGGCCGATGACCCGCCGCTCGGCCCAGATCATCAGCAGCGTGGTCAGCATCAGGAACGCGAAGACCAGCAGAACCTTCAGGCCGGTCAGCCACCACGGGTCGTGGTCGATGAGGGCCGACGTGGCAGTGCTCCCGACGGCCAGATGCGCCCGCGCCAGTTCGGCCAGGGCAGTCATTCCGCGCTCCTCACCGTGACTAGGGCGCCGTGACCGGCGCCGAGCTCGCGCCGGACCGCGCAGCCATCGGAGTTCGCCGGCAGCCAGACCACCCGGTCCGGCATCTGCGTCACCTCGACAGGCACGGTGATCGCTCCGCGGCCGGTGGCCACGGTCACCTTGGCGCCGTCTGCGACGCCCGCCTCCGTCGCGGTGGCCGCCGACACCCTCGCCACGGCTGCTCGCGCCGTTGCGGCCAGATTCGGCTCGCCATCTTGCATCCGGCCAGCGTCGAGCAGATTATGCCAGGTGGCCAGCAGCGCCTCGCCAGCGCCCGGCTTGGCGCCCTCCGGCTGGCCGATGCGCAGCCCGGCGCCGGTGAAGACCGGCCCGGCCGGAGCTGCCCCGAGCTCGGTCAGCTCGCGCCGAGCCGCTGCCACGTCCGGCAGCCCGAGGTGCACATCCATCGCGTCGGCCAGCGCGCCGAGCACCTGCAGGTCGGTGCGGACTGCCGGGACAGCGAGCGCGGCGTCGAAGCTCCCGGGCCTGCCTTCCCAGTTCAGGAAGGTGCCGGTCTTCTCGGCGACGGCCGCCACCGGCAGCACCACGTCGGCCCGGTCGGTGACAGCGCTGGCCCGCAGCTCCAGGCTGACGACGAAGCCTGCCTGCTCAAGCGCGGCCAGCGCGGCGCTGGGATCGGGCAGGTCGTTCGGGTCGACGCCAGCGATCAGCAGGGCGTCAATGTCGCCGTCGGCTGCCGCCGCGAGGATCTGGCCGGTGTCGCGGCCGGGATCGGCGGGCAGTGACTCAGCGGTCCAGATCCTGGCAACCTCCGCTCGCGCGGCAGCGTCCGCAACCAGACGACCGCGGGGCAGCAGGACCGGCAGCGCTCCCGCCTCGATCGCGCCGCGCTCACCGGCCCGGCGCGGAATCCAGGCGAGGCTGGCGCCCGTCTGCTCGGCGAGCCGCACCGCGGCGCTCAGCGCTCCTGGCACCTCGGCCAGCCGCTCGCCGACCAGGATCACCGAGCCAGGCTGGCTGAGCGCGCTCGCGGCAGCGGCGCTGCCGTCGCTAGCGCTGCCGTTACTGGAGCTCCCGTTGCCAGCGCTGCCGTTACTGGAGCTCCCGTTGCCAGCGCTGCCTGCGGCGCCGACATCCGCGCCGCCGCCCGAGCCGACCGCAGCGGCGTCGGCCAGCCGGTCCAGCCCGGCCGCCTCGCCGCCAGGTGAGACCGGGAGCAGCGTTCCCGACATCCGGACCAGGCCCGCGCTGGCGAACGCGGCCAGCGAGAAGACCGCGGTCTGGCCGTCCCGTGCCGCCTTGCGCAGCCGCAGGAAGATAATCGGCGACTCGTCCTGCGGCTCGAATCCGGCCAGCAGCACGGCCGGCGCCTGCGCCAGGCTGGCGTAGCTCACGTCAACATCGCGGCCGGCCACCATGTTGGCCAGGAAGTGAGTCTCTTCCGCGCTGTGCGGGCGGGCCCGCATGTCGATGTCGTTGCTGGCCAGCGCGATCCGGGCGAATTTGGCGTACGCGTAGGCGTCCTCGATGGTGAGCCTGCCGCCGGTCAGCACGCCAGCCCGGCCTCGGGCTGCCAGCAGGCCGCGGGCGGCGATGTCGATGGCCTCCGGCCACGACGCCCGGACCAGGACGCCGTCGGCGTCCCTGACGAGCGGGGCAACCAGCCGGTCGGCCGCGGTGGCGTACTTAAACGCCCAGCGGCCCTTGTCGCAGTTCCACTCCTCGTTGACCTCAGGGGCGTTCCCGGCCAGCCGGCGCGTGACAGCGCCGCGCCGCTCGTCCGTCCGCTGCCGGCAGCCCGAGGCGCAGTGCTCGCACACGCTCGGCGTCGAGACGGTGTCAAAAGGGCGGGCGCGGAACCGGTAGGACGTGCCGGTGAGCGCGCCGACCGGGCAGATCTGCACGGTGTTGCCGGAGAAGTACGAGTCGAACGGCACTCCGTCGGCCACGCCGACCTGCTCGTCCGGGCCGCGCTCGAAGAGCTCGATCAGCGGGTCGCCGGCGATCTGCTCGGCGAACCTGGTGCAGCGAGCACACTGGACGCAGCGCTCCCGGTCGAGCAGCACCTGGGCGGAGAGCGCGATCGGCTTGGCGAAGGTCCGCTTCTTTCCGGTGAACCTGGTCTCGCCCGCCCCGGTCGACATCGCCTGATTCTGCAGCGGACACTCGCCGCCCTTGTCGCACATCGGGCAGTCCAGCGGGTGGTTGACCAGCAGCAGCTCCATCACGCCGCGCTGCGCCTTCTCGGCCACCGGCGAGGTCAGCTGGGTCCGCACCACCATTCCATCGGCGCACTCCGTGGTGCACGAGGCAGGCGGTTTGGGCTGGCCTTCCACCTGCACCAGGCACTGACGGCAGGCGCCGACCGGCGCGAGCAGCGGATGATCGCAGAATCGCGGGATCTGGATGCCGAGCTGCTCAGCGGCCCGGATGATCAGCGTCCTTTTGGGGACGGTGATCTCGAACCCGTCGATAGTGACCCGCACGCCATCGGCCGGCTTGGCTAGCTCACCGCTGGCGGCATCGTTTGGCTGCGTCATCGCGCTGGTCAACCCCCGGCCTTTCCGGAACCGCCGAAGACGGTAGACGACGCCGGATCGAACGGGCAGCCGCCCAGCTTGGAATGGGAGATGTACTCGTCCCTGAAGTACTTGATCGAGGACACCACCGGGCTGATCGCGCCGTCACCGAACGCGCAGAAGGCCCGGCCACCGATGTTGTCGCAGATGTCCAGCAGCTTGTCGAGGTCACCGTCGGCGCCCTGGCCGTTCTCCAGTGCCTGGAGTACCTGCGCCATCCAGTAGGTGCCCTCCCGGCATGGCGTGCACTTGCCGCACGATTCGTCTTCGTAGAACTCGGTCCACCGGAGCGTGGCCCGGACCACGCAGGTGGTCTCGTCGAAGATCTGCAGCGCCCGGGTGCCGAGCATCGATCCGGCCGCTCCGACCGACTCGAAGTCGAGCGGGATGTCCAGGTGCTCGTCGGTGAAGATCGGCGTGGACGATCCGCCGGGTGTCCAGAACTTCAGCCGGTGACCAGCCCGCACCCCGCCCGCGAGGGAGAGCAGCTCGCGAAGGGTGACGCCGAGCGGCGCCTCGTACTGCCCAGGCGTCGTGACATGCCCGGTCAGCGAGAAGATGCCGAAGCCCTTGGAACGCTCCGTGCCCAGCGCCGCGAACGCCTCGGCGCCGCCAGAGACGATGGCTGGCACGCTCGCGATCGACTCCACGTTGTTGACCACGGTCGGGCACGCGTACAGACCTGCGATGGCTGGGAACGGCGGCTTCAGCCTGGGCTGGCCCCGCAGGCCCTCCAGCGAGTCAAGTAGCGCCGTCTCCTCGCCGCATTCGTAGGATCCGGCCCCCGCGTGGACGACAAGTTTCAGGTCGAATCCGGAGTCCAGGATATTCTCGCCCAGGTAGCCGGCCTGGTAGGCCTCGGCGACCGCGTGGTGCACCCGGCGGATGACGTGCAGCACCTCACCGCGTACGTAGATGAACGCCCGCTGTGCCCGGATCGCGTAGGCCGCGATGATCGCGCCCTCCACCAGCGCGTGCGGGTTGGCCAGCATCAGCGGGATGTCCTTGCAGGTACCCGGCTCTGACTCATCGGCGTTGACCACGAGATAGTGCGGCTTGCCGTCGCCCTGCGGGATGAACCCCCACTTCACCCCGGTGGGAAAGCCAGCGCCGCCGCGACCGCGCAGGCCAGAGGACTTCACCATCGCGATGACCTCGTCGGGAGCCATCGCCAGGGCCTTGTCAAGCGCCTGGTACCCGCCGGTCTTGCGATAGCCCGCAAGGGTGAAGGAGTCAGACTGGTCCCAGTGCGCGGTGAGGTGGGGCGTCAGGACCGACGTCATCGCTCTCCTCCCTGCGCCGCAGGCTCCGGTTCCGCGGCCGCAGGCTCCGGCGCCCAGCCGTTTTCCTTCGCGATCCGCAGGCCGGCCAGAGTGGGGTCGCCCGCGGTATGGCCGGCGGCGGCCTGATCGTCGGGGAAGCCGGCCAGGATCCTCGACGCCTCGCGCCAGCTGCACAGGCGCGGCGCTCCCCGGGTCGGCGCGATGTCAGCGCCCGTGCGCAGTCCGTCCACCAGGTCCCTGGCCGACTGCGGGGTCATGTTGTCGAAGAACTCCCAGTTGACCATCACCACCGGC
>OCZU010003402.1_pt1 | contig 10038 bp, 4 predicted proteins | sample 1539001 | NCBI WGS metagenome assembly OCZU01 (sample SAMEA3539306, study PRJEB22396) | soil metagenome | biome: tundra; feature: field; material: soil | place: USA | collected 2010-05 | depth 0.15 m | reverse complement strand
GACTATTTTTGCGTCGACTCGCTGTTCGGCGAACAGGAGTTGATGGTGCGGCAGACGGCCCGGCGGTTCGCCGAGGAACGCATCCTGCCGTTGATCCGGGACTGCTGGCGCGATGCGCGCTTTCCCGTGGAACTGGTGCCGGAGATGGCCGGGCTCGGCTTCCTGGGCGCCAACCTGGAGGGCTACGGCTGCGCCGGCATGAGCAACGTGGAATACGGACTCATCATGCAGGAGCTGGAGCGCGCCGATTCGGGGATCCGCAGCTTCGTTTCGGTGCAGGGCGCCCTGGTGATGTACCCGATTTATACCTACGGGTCGGACGCGCAGAAGGACAAGTGGCTGCCGCGGCTGCAGAGCGGGCAGTCCGTGGGATGCTTCGGATTGACGGAGCCGGATTTCGGGTCGAACCCGGCGGGCATGCGGGCCACCGCGCGGCGGGACGGCGCCGGGTGGGTGCTGAACGGCGAGAAGACCTGGATCACCAACGGATCGCAGGCGGATGTGGCGGTGGTCTGGGCGCGCGCCGAGGAGGGAATCGTCGGGTTTCTGGTGGAGCGCGGTACCAAGGGGTACTCGACCTCCGATATTCACGGGAAATGGTCGATGCGGGCGTCGGTGACTTCCAGCCTCTCGTTTTCGGATTGCCGGGTGGAAGAGTGCGACCGGCTGCCGAAAGCCAAGGGCATGAAGGCGCCCCTCTCCTGTCTGTCGCAGGCGCGGTTCGGGATCGGGTGGGGAGTGATCGGCGCGGCCATGGATTGTTATGAGACGGCGCGCTCGTACTCGGTCCTGCGCAAGCAGTTCGACGACCGGCCGATCGCCTCGCATCAACTGGTGCAGGAGAAGCTGGCCTGGATGATCACCGAGATCACCAAGGCGCAACTCCTGGCGGTACAGGCGGGAAGGCTGAAGGACCAGAAGAAGCTGGAACCGGCGCATATCTCCATGCTGAAGCGCAACAACGTGGCGATCGCGCTCGATTGCGCGCGGCTCAGCAGGGATTTGCTGGGGGCCAACGGAATTACCGACGAGTATCCGATCATGCGGCACATGTGCAACCTGGAGACGGTGAAGACGTACGAGGGGACGGACCATATTCATGCGCTGGTGATCGGGGAAAGGGTGACCGGAGTGGCGGCGTATAAGTAGGACAGGCGCTTTCGCCTGTCAACGGAACAGCAAAGAACACGAGAATAATCTATGGTGCTTTACGCATTCACGATTCTGGTCAGCGCTTTTTTGCTGTTTCAAGTGCAGCCGGTGATCGCTAAGATCATTCTGCCTTGGTTCGGAGGGTCGGCGGCAGTTTGGACTACCTGCCTGCTGTTCTTTCAGATGGTGCTGCTGCTGGGGTATCTCTATGCCCATGCGGTAGTGCGGTACCTGAAGCCGCGCATGCAGATGGCGCTGCACGGAGGGCTGCTGCTGGTCAGCGCTCTGGCGCTTCCGGTGTATCCGAATGTGGCCTGGAAACCGACGGGGACCGAGGAGCCGACGCTAGCGATCCTGCGCCTGCTGGCGGTGACCGTGGGTCTTCCCTACTTTCTGCTCTCCACCACGGGGCCCCTGCTCCAGGCCTGGTACGCCCGGCGGTTTAAGGGCAGCATACCGTACCGCTTGTATGCGCTCTCGAATGCCGGGTCGATGTTCGCGCTGCTGAGTTATCCGTTCCTGTTCGAGCCATACCTGACCACGCATCAGCAGGCGTGGATGTGGTCGGTCGGGTATGGCGTATTTGTGGTGCTGTGCGGCTTTACGGCATTCCGGTCGGGCAATGCGCCCGTGCTGGAGGACACTGCCGCCGCTGAACGGGTGGAACGGCCGGGAGTGCGGCAATACGCCCTTTGGCTGGCGCTGCCGGCCTGCGCGTCGATCCTGCTGCTGGCCATCACCAGCCATCTCCAGCAAAACGTGGCGGCCATTCCGTTTCTCTGGATGCTGCCGCTCAGCATCTATCTTCTAACCTTTATCTTATGCTTCGAGGGCAGCGGATGGTACCGGAGGAATCCCTATCTGCAATTGCTGGCGGTGGCGCTCGCGAGCATGGCTCTGGCGGATACCGTGGACTCGACCGGAGCGGTGCCGATCAAAATCCTGTTGCCGTTGTTCGCGATGGGCCTGTACACCTGCTGCATGGTGTGCCACGGGGAACTGGCGCGGTTGAAACCGCATCCCAAGTACCTGACGCATTTCTACCTGATGATTTCGGCCGGCGGCGCGGTCGGCGGCCTGCTGGTGGGATGGGTGGCTCCCCGCATTTTTAACGCTCTTTACGAACTCCAGATCGGGATGTCGTTATGCGCCCTGCTCACTCTGATCGTGTTGCATGGCGATTCGGAGTACCGGTGGTTCGGTGGTTTGCTGGACCCGCTGAGGGTGCTCTCGGGCGCGGCGTTGCTGATCCTGGCGGGGTGCGTGGCATATGCCAGGCGGGGACCGTTGGAATCGGCGGCAGGCAAGCTGGTTGGGCTGGTCGCCAAGAACTGGCATCCCGATAACTTCCTGAATTATGTGCTGCTGGCGGTGCTGGTCATCTGCGCCGTGCTGGTGTTGGTGCTTCTGCACGCGGGCCGGTTGTGGGGAAGGCTGTTAGCGTTCACGGCGGAGCTGGTGGCGCTGGTGCTGATCGGATACCTGGCCTACCAGGTGCGAAGTCTGACCGGCGGCTACCGGCTCACGGTGCGCAACTTTTATGGCGCTTTGCGGGTGCGGGATTCGGGCACGCAGACGGACTTCGATGCCACCCGGACTCTGACCCACGGGACCATCAATCACGGCGAGCAGTTCCTGAATCCGGCGCGGCGGGATCTGCCCACCACCTATTACGGCCCGAACACTGGAGTGGGGGTCGCCATTCAGGAGAAGCAGAAGGCCGGAGCGATCCGCGTGGGAGTGATCGGGTTGGGCACGGGGACCATCTCGGCGTACGGGCGGCCAGGCGATTATTACCGTTTCTATGAGATCAACCCGCTGGTCTTGCGGCTGGCGCACACCGAGTTCACCTTCATCCCAGACTGCAAGGCCAAGCTGGAGGTGGCGATGGGGGATGCGCGGCTTTCGCTCGAACGCGAGGCGGGGGAGAATTTCGATGTGCTGGCGGTGGATGCGTTTTCGAGCGACTCCATACCCGTACACCTGCTGACGCTCGAGGCTATCAAGCTGTTTTACCGCCACCTGAAACCGGACGGGATCCTGGCAGTCCACATTTCCAACCGGTATCTGGATCTGGAGCCGGTGCTGGCCGGGCTGACATCGGCCACCGGAAAGGTGGCGCGCGTCGTGGATACGGAAGACGACGAGTCGCAGGACGTGTTCGGAGCGACGTGGGTGCTGATCGCGTCGCCGGCCAGCGGCTTCGACGAGACCGAGGTCGCCAGATCGGCGGCCATCGAATCCAAGCGGACTGTACGATTATGGACAGACGATTACAGCAACCTTTTTCAGATCCTGAAATAGGGTAGTATGGGAATACCGCGTCCGGACCTCCGCTTCAACGGACTGTAACGCACACCGGCAACGATGTCTGCGCTCCAGCACGTTAAAGCAGAGGCCGAAGTCTGTTATTCCCAGGGACAAGTGTTGTATCATCAATTTGGCCGAGGAACAACATCATGGACGCTGATCGCAAACTACTCACGAAGACCGCCTTATTTCTCGCGACCGCACTGCTGCTCGCGGTGCCCGGACGCGCACAGCAATTAATCGTAAGCTCCACTACAGTTGCTCTGAATGACAACCAGGCGCGATCGATCCAGGTGTCATCGTCGGGCACGACCGCCTTGACATACACCCTTTCGGGTGTGCCTTTCTGGCTGAGCACCTTCAGCGCCAACAACCTCCAAACCCCGGACACTTTATCCTTCCAGCTTTCGAATACCAACTGCGGCACCTGCTCGGCGACGATAGCGTTGACGCCAACCGGCGGTACGCCCGTTACGGTTACGGTGACGTACGCGCCGGGCGGTACCGGGGGCGGTGGAACGCTGACCGCGAATCCTTCGAGCCTGGCGTTTAGCGCGTCATCCGGACAGGGCGCAACGTCGCAAAACGTCATCCTGTCGACGACCAGTGCGAGCGCGATTAATATTGTCGGGATCGTGAGCGATGTGAGCTGGCTGTCGGCAGGCGTGACCAGCGGCAGTTTCTCGGTCAACTCCGCGAGTCCGGCCACCCTCACGGTACAGGCCAGCGCGGCCGCCCTCGCGAACAACACCTACACCGGGCACATCACCATCACACCCAGTGTCGGCACCGCGACCACGATTACCGTTACCTTCAACGTGGGGCCGGGGAGTACCACCGGGACGATTGCCGCGAATCCTGCCAGCCTGACTTTCAGCGCGGCTTCCGGCCAGAGCTCGACGGTGCAAACCGTCAGCCTGAGCACCGCCAGCACCAGCCCTGTTTCGATTCTCGGGATCGTTCCCGATGTGAGCTGGCTGTCGATAGCCGTTACCAGTCTCTCGGTCAGCAACATCAGTCCGGCAACCCTGTCGGTGCAGGCCAGCGCGGCCAGTCTCCCGAACGGTTCGTATACCGGGCACCTTGCCATCAATCCGAGTACCGGCACCCAAACCGTGATTACGGTTAACTTCACCGTGGGGACCGGGGGCAGCAACGGGACAATCTTCGCAAATCCGGGGAGCCTGACGTTCAGCGCCCTTTCCGGCCAAGCCACGGCGGCGCAGAACGTCAGCCTGACTACCAGCGCCAGCGCGGTTTCGATTAACGCGATCAACTACGATGTGACCTGGCTGTCGGCAACCGTGATCAGCGGCAGTCTCACGATCACCCCCACGAGTCCGGGAACCCTGTCGGTGGCGGCCAGCGCGGCCAATCTTCCGAACGGTTCGTACACCGGGCACATCACCATCACTCCGAATTCAGGCACCGCAACCGTGATCACGGTTACGTTCAACGTGGGGACCGGGTCCGGGAGCGGCGGGACTATCACGGTCGACCACAATTCGTTTAATTTTTCGTATCCCAGCAACACGCTGGCGGGCGTGGTCGTGATCGCCAGCAACAACGCCTCCGTGACCAGCTTCAACGTGAACATCACCAGCCAATCGAGCTGGCTGCTTTTCCAGGGAGCCTCGGGCGGCCCCTACACCGGCGTGCAGTTCGGCACCTACAACATCACGGTCAGTCAGTCGGTGGCGGCGACTTTGGCATCGGGAACGTATGCCGGCACCATTACGCTGATCAACCCCCTGAACTCCAACGACATCACCACCATCAACCTCACCCTGACGGTGAATGGTGGGACGGGCACGGGTGGCTCACTCAGTGCGAGCCCGACCGCCCTGACGTTCACGGCGTCGCCGGGGGGGGCTGCGCAATCGCAGAACCTGACGGTCACCGCGCCCAGCAATGCCTCGGTTCAGTTCAACGCTCAGAGTTTCAACGGGCCTTTTTTCAGCGTGTCTTCCCCCGGCTGCAACGGGACGCCGAACTCCAACCTGGTCTGCACGTTCACTGGCGGCCAGACCCTGACCTTGACGGTCAATCCGGGCAGCCTTTCGAATTTCGGCACCTACAGCGGATCCCTGACGTTTCAATCGGGCAGCTCGACTGTGACGGTTTACCTGACTTTAATCCTGGCCGCTCCGGTGACCACGCTGACCGTTAGCCCCACCTCGCTCTCCTTCACGGCGGCAACGGGGGGCGCCGCTCAAACCCAGAGCGTTACGGTGGCCGTGCCCACTAACGCCTTGGTCCAGGCCACTCTTTCGAGCTTCAACGGTAACTTCTTCAGCGTCACTTCCACCAACTGCAATGCGAATCCGACTACGAACCCCACCTGCAGCTTTAACGGAAACCAGACCCTGAACGTTACCTTGAACCCCAGCTCTTTGACGTCAGCGGGCACCTACAACGGCAATATCCTGCTGCAATCGGGTGGCTCGTCCATCAACGTCCAGGTGAGTCTGACCCTGACCGGCTCGGGCACCGGCGGCAACAACAGTGCCATAGCGGCCCCCGCGTCACTGGCGTTTGCATACCAAACGACGTCGGCCGCCTTCATCCCCCAGCAGGTGATCACGGTTGGGCCGGTCGGGACATTTTCAGCCACGGCGAGCGTTTCCACCGCCCAGCAATGGCTGATTGTCAGCGCGGTGGGCAGCACCGGTCCCGGCTACGTGATTGTGTCGGTGGCCCCGCAGGGGCTTGCCGTGAACACGTATCAAGGGACCGTCACGATTACCTCGGCCAGCGGGACCTTGAGCATACCGGTCACCCTGACGGTGACGGCCAGCGTGGTGGTAGAAGCCAGTCCCGGGAACGTTTATTTCCAATACCAGGCCGGGGCCGCGGCGGTGCAGCAAAGCATCACGCTTTTGGCCAGCGACAATTCGGCTACGCCGGTGAGCGCCTCGACGTCGACGTCCTGGATCACCGTGGGGGCGCCGACATCGACGACCACGCCGGCATCCTTCACCTTGACCATGAATCCTTCGGGGTTGTGCAACGGCTTGAATACCGGCGCTGTTACGGTTTCGGCTCCCAATGCGGCCAATAATGGATTTACCATTCCGGTGGTCGTGTTGGTGACTGGCAGCACGTCAACCAGCGGCTGCAACGCTGGCGGTACCGGTCCGCTGACGCTGGGGGTTTCATCGCTGACCTTCTCGGCGCAAGTGAATGGCGCTCTCCCGGCCGCACAGAGCCTGTCGGTGGTCGCGCCTACGTCCAGCACAGGCTATACCGTGACCTCCAGCGTCCAGAGCGGAGGGCTCAACTGGCTGACGGTGCAGCCCAGCGGCAGTCTGTTTGGAACCCAGAACCTCGTGGTTTCCGTGAACCAGACGGGTCTGACCTTGGGGACCTATACCGGGACGATTTCGCTGAATACCAACGGCACGGTCCAGACGGTTCAGGTTACGCTGGTCGTCAACACGACCGGGAGCGGAAGCACCCTCACCGTCACTCCGGCCTCACTGAGCTTCACTTACTCACCGGGCAACAACGCAACTACACCGGCCAGCCAGAGCTTGATCGTGACCAGCACTTCGGGCGCCACCGGGGTGTCCTTCACCTATTCAGTCACGGGGAACCTACCCTTTACGGCGGTCGTGAACAACACCACGATCCAGAGTGGCCAGAGCCTGGCCACACCGGCCACCATTACCATAACCCCGAGCGTGGCCGGGCTCGCGGCGGGGGCGACTTACAACGGGACCGTCACGCTCACGCCGGCCGGCGCGGCCGGGGTATCGGTTCCGCTGACCCTGACCGTCTCGAGCGCTCCTGTGGTGTCGGCGTCTCCCACCACCCTGACGTTTACTTACAATGCGGGCTCCGCCGCCCCCAACGCGCAAACCGTCCAGGTGAGTGGCGGTTCGGGCCTGACGTTCAGCGCAACGCCATCCAGTTCGGGCAACTGGCTCTCGGTTTCACCGGCCGCCGGTACCACGCCTGCCAGCCTGAGTGTTTCGGTGAACCCGGCGGGCCTGACCGCCAACACGTACACCGGCACCATAACCGTCACCGGGACGGGCGGCGCGACGGGCAGCACCGTCATCACCGTAACCCTGACGGTGACGGCGCCTCTGCCCTCGATCTCGAGTTTGGGCAGTGCGGCGAGCTACCTCGGCGGATCGATCTCGCCGGGCGAGATCATTACCATCTTCGGAACGAGTATCGGACCGACGCCGGGCGTCACCCTGGCATTGGACCCGGCCACGGGTAAAGTCGCCACCACCCTGGGCGGCGTCCAGGTACTGGTGAACGGCTTCCTCGCGCCCATGGTTTTCGCGAGCAATACCCAGGTATCGGCAGTGGTGCCGTACGAAATCTGCGCCAGCAGTTGCGGACCTGGAACGATTGCCCAGGTAATAGTCAAGTTCCTGGGCCAATCCTCGAACGGGATTCCCACGCCGGTGGCGGCCACCACTACGGGGATCTTCACGGCGAATGCTTCGGGCAGCGGCCCGGGGGCGATTCTCAATGCGAATCTGACCGTGAACTCGCCCGGAAACCCGGCAAATAGGGGCGACACGGTGGCGATCTACCTGACGGGCGAAGGCCTGACGAGCCCCACAGGCGTCACGGGCAAGGTAACGACGATCTCGGCGACCGGTCCGTTGACGCCGGTGCCGCTGTTGGCGGTGGGGGTGACGATCGATGGGCAACCGGTAAGCATTTCGTTTGCCGGGGAGGCCCCGGGCCTGGTTTCGGGCGCCATGCAACTCAACGTGCAGATCCCCGCCAATGCCAGGTCGGGCAACCTGCCGGTGGTGGTCTCGATTGGCGGGACCAGCAGCCAGCCGGGCGTGACCGTGTCGGTGAGGTAGGCCAAAGTGGGGCGGCCAATCCTGGCCGGCCACCGGCTTTCACCGGCCATGGCTGATGCGAAGGTGTGCGCCTCGCCCGAAAGAGCCGCCTGAAAAGGCGGCTGCGGGCAATCCTGCCTGGCAAGATTGCCCGCCCCCACGATTGGTAAGTCCAACACGGGCAGGAATGCGGCGCTACAAGTTTGCACGTTTGACGGCTCCCGTGCGTCTAACCCTTTGTGAGCCAAGTACGGCTGTTCATAGGGTTGCTGGCGGTGTCGGCAATCGCCGGGGACGCGAAGCTGGACACCCTTCTGAGGGGCGTCGAGGCGCGCTATAACAAGGCCAAAACCCTCCAAGTCCTTTTCCAGGAAGACTATATACCGCCGGGTAAGGCGCGTCGGACGGATCGCGGCATCCTGATGCTCCGTAAGCCCGGGCGGATGCGCTGGGCCTATTCCCAGCCGGAGGGGAAGCTCGTAATCTCCGACAACAAGTTCCTCTGGGTGTACACTCCGGACGACAAGCATGTCCAGCAGTTGAAGCTCCAGGAGAGCGACGACATGCGGGCGCCCCTGGCCTTCCTGCTCGGCAGGTTGGACTTCGATAAGGAGTTCAGGAACCTCCAGGCCCGTCCGGAAGGCGCCGATACCCGCATTGTGGCCGAGCCCAAGACCGACAAAATGCCCTATTCGGAGGTGCAGTTCCTGGTGACCCGTGACTACCGCATCCGCGAAGTAAGGGGAACGCTCTTCGACGGTGCCGTGTTGGACTTCATCTTCGACCAGGAGAGACTGGAGCCAACTTTGGATCCGAAGCTGTTCCAGTTTGTGATGCCGAAGGGCGCCGAGCTGGTGGAGGCTGGCCAATGATGGACTTGGTGGGGCAGGCGCTTTCGCCTGCCAACGGGCGCTACAGAGTTGGCAGGCGAAAGCGCCTGCCCCACAACTCGTGTCGACGCTCGCTGGAGGGCATCGCCAATGGCTGAGTTCGTGCTCAAGTACGCCGATGGGCGCGGACAGATCCACCAGCAGGTGGCTACCGCCGGTACCGAGAAGGAGCTCCGGGAGCGCTATTCGCAACAGGGCTTTCTGATCTATTCCATCAAGCCGCGAACTGGTGCGGCGCTGGTCTCGGCGGGCCTCTTCAGCAAGCGGAAGAAGCTCAATCTCGAGAAATTCCTGATCTTCAACCAGCAGTTCGTCACCCTGATCCGCGCGGGCCTGCCTATTCTCAAGGGCTTGGACCTGCTGGCGGAGCGCTTGACCGACCCGAAACTCACGCCCCACATCAAGGCCGTCCGCGACGAGGTCCGCGGCGGCATCTTGCTCTCCGAAGCCTTCCGGCAGCAGGGCGTTTTTCCCAAGATGTACGTGACCTCGGTCATGGCCGGCGAGAAGAGCGGCAGCTTGACGGAAGTGCTGGACCGCTACATCGCCTATCAGCGCATCGCGCTCTCGGTACGCAAGAAGGTGATGGTGTCGCTGATGTACCCGTGCGTGCTGATCGTCCTGGTGCTCCTGCTGATGGTCTTCCTGGTGACCTACGTGGTGCCGACCTTCGCCACGCTCTACGGCACCATGCAGGCGAAATTGCCGACGATGACCGTGGTGCTGATCGCCATCGGCACCACGGCGCGCAGCTACATCCTGGCCTTTGCGGGGTTCATCGTCTGCGGGATCTTCGTCTTCCGGTGGTGGTCGAAGAAGGATTCGGCGCGGATGAAGATCGATCGCGTGAAGCTGAAGTTGCCGATCGCCGG
>OCZU010003401.1_pt1 | contig 10040 bp, 8 predicted proteins | sample 1539001 | NCBI WGS metagenome assembly OCZU01 (sample SAMEA3539306, study PRJEB22396) | soil metagenome | biome: tundra; feature: field; material: soil | place: USA | collected 2010-05 | depth 0.15 m | reverse complement strand
GACGTCGCCGGCGAGCGGCACCGGCAGGCCCAGCAGCTCGCTGAGCCGGACGGCTGCTGGCCGCAGCGACGGACCGCCCGCCGCCCGCTCGGCGTAGTCCTCGCCCTTCGGACGGCCCAGGTGGGCGCAGATCAGCACTCTGGCGCCGCGGTCGGCCAGAGCCCTGATCGTGGGCAGGCTAGCCCTGATTCGGCCGTCGTCGGTGATCACGGTGCCGTCGCGGGGCACATTGAGGTCGCAGCGGAGCAGCACGACCTTCCCGGCGACCGGCAGGTCGCTGATTCCCCGCATCACTAGGCCGTCAGCCCGGCCGCGACCATGGCGGTCAGGTCGACCAGCCGACTGGTGTAACCCCACTCGTTGTCGTACCAGCCGATCACCTTGACCATGTCGCCCGTCGCCATCGTGAGCAGCGAGTCGAAGGTACAGGAGTACGGCGTGCCGACGATGTCGGAGGAGACGATCTGCTCGGCGGTGTAGTGCAGATAGCCCTTCAGCGGCCCGTCAGCTGCGACCTGGTAGGCGGCGTTGACCTCCTCGGCGCTCACCTCCCGCTCCAGCTGCACGACCAGGTCGATGACCGATCCGTCCATCACGGGGACGCGCATCGACATGCCGTCCAGCTTTCCGGCCAGTGCAGGCAGCACGAGCGCGGTGGCACGAGCCGCGCCGGTCGTGGTCGGGATGATGTTCTGCGCGGCGGCCCTCGCCCGGCGCAGGTCCTCGTGCGCGAAGTCCAGGATGACCTGGTCGTTGGTGTAAGCGTGGATCGTCGTCATCAGCCCCCTGACGATGCCGAAGCTGTCCAGCAGCACCTTGGCCATCGGCGCGACGCAGTTTGTCGTGCACGAGGCGTTGGAGATGATGTCGTGCGCCGCCGGGTCGTAATCGGAGTCGTTGACGCCCAGCACGACCGTGATGTCCTCGCCCTTGGCCGGGGCGGAGATGATCACCTTCTTGGCCCCTGCCTCGATGTGCTTGCGCGCGTCGGCGGCCTTGGTGAAATGCCCGGTGGACTCGATCACGATGTCCACGCCAAGGTCGGCCCAGGGCAGGTTGGCCGGGTCGCGCTCGGCGAACCACTTGATCGTGTGCGGCCCGGCGTGAATGGCGTCGTCGCCGACGGTCACGTCCATGCCGAGCGTTCCGAGCACGGTGTCGTACTTGAGCAGATGCGCGAACGTGGCGATCTTGCCGAGGTCGTTAGCCGCGACGATCTCAATGCCCGTGTCCCCGCCGGAGCCGGCGTAGATGGCTCGCCAGAAATTACGCCCGATCCGGCCAAATCCGTTGATTCCTACTCGGACAGTCACCGCAATGCTCCCCTTTAGCCGGGCGCGCGCCGACCTGTTCCGCGGTCGGCGGCGCACATTCTTGTCCTGCGCTGATCACACGCCACGCGCACCCTAACATCGGGCCGCTGCCCGATGTAGGGCCGACATGCCTGGCCAGCCAGGACCATCGTCCCTTGCGGTGCCGTGTCGGTCAGGGAGCGAGCATGTCCGGCGTGAGCAGGGCCTCGGTGGACGGGATGCCGAGTTCCATCGCCCGCTTGTCGGCGAGGGCCAGCAGCCGCCTGACCCGCCCGGCGATAGCGTCCTTAGTCAGCGGCGGATCGGCGAGCTGGCCGAGTTCCTCAAGGCTGGCCTGCCGGTGCTTGATCCGCAGTTGCCCGGCCACGATCAGGTGGTCTGGTGCATCCGGGCCGAGAATTTCCAGCGCCCGCTCGACTCGGGCACCGGCGGCCACGGCCGCTCGGGCACTGCGGCGCAGGTTCGCGTCGTCGAAGTTAGCTAGCCGGTTAGCTGTGCCCCGGACCGCGCGGCGGATCCGGCGTTCCTCCCACGCGAGCACGCTATCGTGCGCGCCGAGCCTGGTGAGCATGGCGCTGATCGCGTCGCCGTCACGGACAACTACCCGGTCGACTCCGCGCACGTCCCTGGCCTTCGCCTGGATCTTGAGCCGCCGGGCCGCACCGACCATGGCCAGCGCCGCCTCCGGGCCGGGGCAGGTCACCTCCAGCGACATGGACCGGCCCGGCTCGGTCAGGCAGCCATGCGCCAGAAATGCGCCGCGCCATGCCGCTTCGCAGTCGCACGTGCTGCCGGCCACGACCTGCCTCGGCAGACCGCGGACCGGCCGGCCGCGGCCGTCGATCAGCCCGGTCTGCCTGGCCAGGCTGTCGCCCTCCTTGTGCACCCTGACGACATAACGGTTACCCTTCCGCAAACCGCTCGGCGCCAGCACGATCAGTTCTGAGGAATGACCGAAGATCTCGGTAATGTCCTTGCGGAGCCTGCGGGCAGCGGCCCCGGTGTCGAGTTCAGCCTCCACCACGATCCGTCCGGCGGCCAGGTGCAGCCCCCCGGCGAACCGGAGCAGCGTCGATACCTCAGCCTTCCTGCAGCACGGCTTGAGCACGTTGATCCGGCTCAGCTCGTCCTTCACCAGGTGTGTCAGCGCCACCTAGCTCACTCCCCCTCAAATACTTGCGCGAAGGCACCAGCCAGCCGACGCGGGTCATGACGGTCTGGTCGGCCGGCCATGGCCAGATCGGCCAGCACCAGCCGGCCGCCTAGCAAGTCGGCGGCGTGGTGCAGTTCGGCCGAGGTCCCCTGGGCCGCGGCCCGGTCGGCGAGCACGATGTCAAAGGTCAGGTCCGGGGCATGACTGGCAAGCACCTCCAGGTGAGCGTGCGGGGAGAACCCGTCGGTCTCCCCGGGCTGGGGCGCCAGGTTCAGCGTGACCAGCCTGCGCGCGTGGGTGGCGATCAGGGCACTGGCCAGTTGGGGTACCAGCAGGTGCGGTAGCACGCTGGTGAACCAGGAGCCTGGCCCGAGCACCACCCAGTCGGCCTCCGCCACGGCCTGCACTGCCTCCCGTGAGGCGGGCGGGTCGGCGGGGACCAACGACATCGACCGTACCCGCCCTGTCGTCGTAGCGCAGGCGACCTGACCCCGAACAGTGCTGACCCTGGCAGGAAACGCCGGGTCAATTCCCTCCACCTCGGCCTGGAGCTCCAGCGGGACCAACGTCATGGGCAGTACCCGGCCGTGCGCCCCGAGCAGCCGGCCCACCCAGTCAAGCCCCTGGACCGGGTCGCCGAGCAGGTCCCAGAGCGCGACGATCAGCAGATTCCCCACTGCGTGGCCGCCCAGTTCACCGTCCCCGCCGAACCTGTGCTGAACCACCTTGCTCCAGGTCGTGCCCCAGGAGTCATCCCCGCACAGGGCGGCAAGTGCCATCCGCAGGTCACCCGGTGGCAGGACGCCGTATTCGCGCCGCAGCCTGCCGCTCGACCCGCCGTCGTCGGCGACTGTCACGATCGCGGTCAGGTCGCGAGTCACCCGCCGCAGCGCCGACAGCGACGCGAACAGGCCATGGCCGCCGCCAAGCGCCACGACCCGGCGCCGGGCCGGCCGGCCCTCCCGTGCCGCCGCCGGGTCCGTGCTACTCACGCCCGAGGTCGCGGTGTGTCACCTGAACTCCTGGCCACGGCCCGGCCAGCCGCACCGCGATCTCCTCTGCGATCACAACGCTCCGATGCTTACCGCCCGTGCAGCCGACCGCGACGGTCACGAAGTGCTTTCCGCCCCGCTGATAGCCCGCCAGGGCGATCTTGAGCGCATCGGTGTACGCGTCCAGGAAGTCACCGGCGCCTGGCTGGCCAAGCACGTAATCCCTGACCGCCTGATCCTGGCCGGTCTGCGGGGCTAGTTCAGGCACCCAGTGCGGGTTCGGCAGGAACCGGCAGTCGGCGACCATGTCCGCGTCGACCGGCAGGCCGTACTTGAAGCCAAACGAGAGCACGGTCACCCGGATGGCAGTCTCGTCCTCGTCGCCGAACGCATCGCGCATCCGGGACCGCAGATCGTGAATGTTAAGCGCGCTGGTGTCGAGCACCAGGTCGGCCTGCGCGCGCAGGCTCTGCAGCTGCCGGCGCTCAGCGGCGATGCCCTCGCTGACCCGGCCGTTCTCCTGCAGCGGATGCGGCCGTCTGACGTTCTCGAACCTGCGCACCAGGGCCTCGTCGCTTGCTTCGAGGAAGACCACGTACGGGTGCGCGCCGAGAGCATTGAGCTCGGTGATCGAGGACTTCAGGTCCGATGAGAATTCCCGGCTGCGGACATCGACGACGGCGGCGACCTTGGGTACCGGTCCCCTGGCTCGGCGGGCCAGATCCAGCATGGTCGGGAGCATGACCGGCGGCAGGTTGTCGGCGACGAACCAGTCCAGATCCTCCAGCGACTTGGCCGCCGTGGACCGCCCGGCACCGGACATCCCGGTGATGATCACGATCTCGGGTGCCCCGGTTCTAGGTCGATGATCCATCGTGCTGTCCCCCCGAGTCTGGCTCCCCAGCGTCCTGGCTCGCTGTGGGCTGGCGTGCGGTATCCGGTCGGCTCAGTGCGCTGACGATCATCTCGGCCAGCCGCGGGCCGAAGCCGTCCAGTTCCGCGATCTGCTCGGCGGTTGCCAGGCGCAGCCTGCGGACCGAGCCGAACCCGCGCAGCAGCGCGGCCCGACGGGCCGGACCGAGCCCCGGCACCGCGTCCAGTTCGCTCTCCGTCTGCGCGGCGGTGCGCTTCGCCCGGTGATAGGTGATCGCGAACCGGTGTGCTTCGTCTCGCACTCGCTGGAGCAGGTAGAGACCTTCGCTGGTACGGGGCAGGATAACCGGGCTGTCCTCGCCAGGCAGCCACACCTCCTCAAGTCGCTTTGCCAGGCCGCACACAGCGACGCCGGTAATGCCAAGATCCTCCAGCGCTCGCACGGCGGCGGCGACCTGCCCGGCCCCTCCGTCGATCACCAGCAGCCCGGGCGGATAGGCGAATTTGCGGCGTCCGCCGTCGACCCCGATGTCGTCTCGAACCACAGTGTTGTCTCGAACCACAGTGTCGTCTGCGGCCGCCATGCCATCTGCGGCCGCCACGCCGTCTGCGGCCGCCACGCCGTCTGCGGCCGCCACGCCATCTGCGGCCGCGCCGTCCTCGTCCGGTACCACCGTGCGCTCGGCCAGGTAGCGGCGGAACCTGCGGGTGACGACCTCGTAAATAGCGGCCAGGTCATCGGTCCCGTCGGCGCCCCTGATCGCGAACTTGCGGTATTCCGATCGTCGTGCCAGGCCGTCCTCGAAGACGACCATCGACGCGACCACATGGGTGCCCTGCAGGTTGGACACGTCGAAGCACTCGATTCGCAGCGGCGCCTCGTCCAGGCCGAGTCCCTCCTGGATCTCGTGCAGGGCCTGGCTGCGGGTAGTCAGATCGCTTGCCCGCCTGGTCTTGTGCAAGATCAGGGACTCACCAGCGTTCCTGGCGACGGTGTCAAGCAGGGTCCGCTTATCGCCGCGCTGCGGGACCCTGAGGCTGACCCGGCCGCCACGGCGAGCAGCGAGCCATTCCTGAACGGCCGGAGCGTCGGGCGGCAGTACCGGGACGAGCACCTCGCGCGGAACGGCTCGCCGATCGGCGCGTCCGGCCGCGTCCCGCCGACCAGCGCCGTCCGGGGTGTCCGCGGCGTCAGGGGCGCTGTCCTGCTCGCCATCGACCGGCTGATCAGAGACCGGATCGTCCCGGTACACCTGACCGAGGAAGTGCTCGACAAGTTCCGCGGTGCTGACGTCCTCCACCTTGTCCACGATCCAGCCGCGCTGCCCGCGGACCCGGCCGCCGCGCACGTAGAACACCTGGACGGCGGCCTCGAGCTGATCCTCGACCAGCCCGATCACGTCGCAGTCGGTGCCGTCGGGCAGTACGACCGCCTGCTTTTCCAGTGCCCGCTGCAGCGCCTGCAGGTCATCGCGCAGCCGGGCCGCCCGCTCGAACTCCTCGGCTCGTGCGGCCTGGCGCATGTCCGCCTCAAGCCGTCTCGTGAACTTCCCGGTCTGCCCGGCCATGAAGTCGCAGAACTCTTCGGCCAATTGCCGGTGCTCGTCTGCGTCGATCCGGCCGACGCACGGGGCTGAGCACTTGCCGATGTAGCCGAGCAGGCACGGACGGCCAATCTGTCCGGCCCGCCGGAACACCCCGGCCGAGCAGGTCCGCACCGGAAATACCCGCAGCAAGGTGTCGACGGTGTCCCTGATCGCCCAGGCGTGCGAGTACGGGCCGAAGTACCTGACGCCGCGCCGCTTCGCGCCGCGCAGCACGGTGACTCTCGGGAATTCCTCATTCATGGTGACAGCGAGATACGGATAGCTCTTGTCGTCCCGGTACCTGACATTGAACCGGGGGTCGAACTCCTTGATCCAGGAGTACTCCAGTTGCAGTGCCTCCACCTCGGTGGAGACCACAGTCCACTCGACGCCGCTAGCCGCCTGGAGCATGGACTGAGTACGCGGATGCAAGCTGGCAAAATCGGCGAAGTAGGAGTTCAGTCGCGAGCGCAGGTTCTTGGCCTTGCCGACGTAGATGACCCGGCCACGGGAGTCACGGAAACGGTAAACCCCCGGTGACTCAGGTATCGAGCCCGAGGCCGGGCGGAAGGTCGCCGGATCTGCCACGGAGCAACTCTATGCAGCCCGGCCGACAGTCCTGATCCAACCGGCCGACCTCGTACTGCCCGCTATCGAGAGCTTGATCATCACAAACAGGATATTTCGCCGAGCAGGCAGCCCCGTCAATTCGCCGACGTGCAGCTCTCCCCGCGACTTGGTGCGGGTTTGGTGTCCGCAAAGGCCGCAAATCGGGCGGATTATTGACTGAAACCGATGCTATGTCGACTGAAACCGATGCTATGTCGAATGCATTGCGGCACGGCCGTGCTGCAATTCGCGCTTCGAGACTCGCCGGCGGGTCGTGGTGCGGGCAGGCGGGTCAGCCGAAGGTGACCAGGACGTTGCTGATCAGGCCGTCCGCGACGGTCAGCCGCATGACGCCGGGAGCCTGTCCGCGCCGCCAGGTGAATCCGACGATCACGCAGCCGTTCTCTTCCGTGGGCTCGCCCGCCAGGTCTATCTGATCGTCCGGCGGGTTCTCCTGGTAGGCGCTCGTGTAGGCCGGCCGTCCGGTGAATTCGAGCGTGCCGCCGGTCGGCGGCACGTTCTCGAAGCGCATCACGGCATCGTCGGTCCAGCGGGCAAGCAGGCTGGAGAAGTCGCCGGTCCCCACCGCTGTGTTGAACGTCGCGACGTAGTCAGCGGCGAATGACGGAACCCAGGACATCCGGTCGTCTATCGCCTCGTCGCCGGCCGCTTGCCGTGATCCCTCCGGCGGCGCGAATAGCACCACGGCGGCGAGGTCCTCGGTTACTTCGACGAATCTGTGCACCTCACCGGCCGCGACGTAGATCACCGAGCCTGGTCCGACTGCGACCCGGTCGTCCTCGGCCTCGAAGACCGCACGTCCCGCCGTCACGACGTAGATCTCGTCCTCGGTGTGCGGTGACTGGTCGTCCGTCCCTGAACGCGGGATCGAGTAGGTCCCGACACTCAGATCGCTGACGCGCAGGTGCTCGATCCAGTGCGTGGTCTCGCCGGCAGCAGGCGAGGTAAAGCTGACCGCGCCATCGAGAATCTCCATCAAAGCCTCCAGCAGGTGAATCAGTCTCCGAACGAGGGTGGCACGAGGGACAGGGCTGACGCCAGGTGGTCGCGCCGGGAGCGGCCAGATCTGGTCGCCCGGCAATGTCAGAACGGCCACCGGCCATGAAGCCGGACCGCCGCCGGCCATGAAGCCGGACCGCGCGTGCCTGTGCCAGGCTGGGCCGATGCTTGTAGCCGTCGCCGCCAGCGTGCTCGCCGTGCTCGCCTGGATCTACCTGCTCGCCGGGCACGGCCGGTTCTGGCGAACGGACCAGCGGCTGCCCGCGCTCGGCGCCAGCCCCGCAGCGTGGCCTGCCGTTACAGCTGTCGTGCCAGCGAGGAATGAGGCCGACATCCTCCCGCTGACGCTTCCGACGCTGCTCGCGATGGACTATCCCGGACGGCTATCCGTCGTCCTCGTGGACGACGAGAGCTCGGACGGTACCGCGGCGGTCGCGATCGGCCTCAGCCGCCCGGCGCGGCAGGATGCCGGAGACCCAGGGTCCGTCACCAGCCTGCGAATCGTCGCAGGGGTTCCGGTCCCGGCTGGCTGGGCCGGCAAGGTCTGGGCCATGGCGCAGGGGGTGCGCGCGGCTGGCGACGCCGAGTACGTGCTGTTCACCGACGCGGACCTCGCCTATGCGCCGGGGACGCTCACGGACCTTGTGCGCGCCGCGCGGGCATCCGATCTCGTGCTTGTCTCGCAGATGGCCCTGCTCCGGGCCGATACCTTCTGGGAGCGACTGCTGGTCCCTGCCTTCGTGTACTTCTTCGCCCAGCTCTATCCGTTCAGGCTGGTGAATACACCCGGCTCGCGTACCGCGGCCGCCGCCGGCGGCTGCATGCTGGTCCGTCGCCAGGCGCTTGAGGCGGCCGGCGGGCTCGAGCGCATTCGCGGCGCCAGGATCGACGATGTGGCGCTCGGGCGCCTGCTGAAACGGGCGCAGAACGGGCGTGGCTGCTGGCTCGGCCTGACGACCGACGTGACGAGCCGCCGACCGTACTCCAAGCGGGCCGAGGTCTGGGACATGGTCGCCAGGAGCGCTTACACGCAATTGCGCTACTCGCCGGCGGCGCTGGCCGGCACGGTGCTAGGACTGGCCTGGCTCTACCTGCTGCCGGTAGCCGCCGCGCTGGCCGGATGCGGCTTGCTGCTCAGCGGATCCAGCTCAGCCGACCAAAGCCAGGAGGCGGCCTGGCTGGCCGCGGCTGGGCTGGCCGGCTGGGCACTGATGTCCATCAGCTATGTGCCGATGCTCCGCCTCAACCGGCTCCGCGCGCTGCGGGCACCGTGCCTGCCGCTGATCGCGGCCCTCTACGCGGCGATGACCGTCAGTTCCGCCCGGCGGCACTACGCCGGCCGGAGCGGTGAGTGGAAGGGCCGGACGATCCCGATCGGCCCCGGCCAGTCTGACTAGCCCCGCTGACGACAGCAGCCCCTGTGCTGCCTCGTGGGGCCCGCCGCCTTGCCGTACATTGACCCAGAACAGTGGTAGCTGGCTGCTCTCAGGGAACAGGGGTGGTCTAGATGGGCAGGCCGATGCGGCCAGTCGACCTGGCAGCGGGACCGCTGCCGCAGTTCGCCAACGGGCTGCGCGAGCTACGCAGGGCGGCAGGCAATCCGCCGTTCCGGCAACTGGCTAAGCGTGCGCACTACTCGGCGACGACGCTATCCGTTGCCTGCTCCGGCACCGCGCTCCCGTCACTCGAGGTGACCCTGGCCCTGGTCCGTGCTTGCGACGGTCCGGAGCAGGAGTGGCGGCGGCGATGGATTGAGGCAGCGGCTCAGATCGAGACCGAGCCGGGGCGGCCGGCCCCAGACCACAGATCCGCGGACGGCCGGACGGCGGACGGCCGGACCGCGGGCCAGCGCCTGGTGCCACGGCGGCGCGTGCGCAGCCGCCTGCTGGTGCACGCGGCCCTGTCGATCAGCTCAGCCGCCGTGGCGCTCGTGCTGGCCGGCCTGACTGGCTGGTTCGCGCCGTCAGCCGCCGCGTCGCACGAGCAGTCGGCGACATTGGCCTGGCGGTCTGGGCTGCCGAATATGTATGTGGGCGTGAGCCTGTGTGATCCTGGTTCGCGGGTCGTGCAGCACAGGCAGCTCGCCCTGCGGCATTCGGTGCGGCTGGGCAGCAGCACTTTCCCGGCCGGCACCGTAGTAGGCACGGTCTACCTTCTGTATTCGCCCCGGTGCTCGGAAGGCTGGCCGCACTTCAGCCCGGCGGCCGCCTTCTTCGGCCGGACCGGCACGCTGACGCTCCGGTCCGTCAGCAGCCCGGACGACTCGGTGAATACCTCGGCCACGTACCGCGTGATCACCTACGCCGACGGTGAGCCGATGCTGACCGTCCTTGGCTGCGTGAGCGCCGAGGCGACGATCAGCTTCGGCAGCCGCGAGGCTGCCGTGACTGCGGTGACCAACTGCTTCCAGCGGGCATGACCGCTGCCGGCGGGCCCTAACGGGCGGCCAGAGCGCTGATCACCGATGTCAGGTTGATTGTCCGCCCGGCGGACC
>OCZU010003399.1_pt1 | contig 10040 bp, 6 predicted proteins | sample 1539001 | NCBI WGS metagenome assembly OCZU01 (sample SAMEA3539306, study PRJEB22396) | soil metagenome | biome: tundra; feature: field; material: soil | place: USA | collected 2010-05 | depth 0.15 m | reverse complement strand
ACTTCATCGCCGGCGGCGCGATCGAGATCGACGGCAGGCTGCCGGTCAACCCGCATGGCGGCCAGCTCGGCGAGGCCTACATCCACGGCATGAACGGCATCGCCGAGGGCGTCCGCCAGGTTCGCGGCGCGGCCGTGAACCAGATCCCCGGGGACGGCCCCGTCCTGGTCACCGCCGGCACCGGCGTCCCCACCAGCGCCCTCATCCTCACCAGCGACTGACTACCAGAGCGCGCTGTCGTCCCCTCGGAGTCCTCCGCCGCCGCATGGCGCGAAAAATGAGAGTGAACCCATGCTCAACAATGTCAGTTGATCGTCCTTCACCGTCATCCAGTGGATCTAGTCATCAATTCGCCATTCCGTGCCACTAGGCGCTTGACGCCAGAACACCAGATAGTTATGATAATTCTCTAGCTGGAGGTCATAATGACCAAGCGACTGCTGATTTGTGGTTCTATATTAACTCTTACGGTCCTGGCAGTGGGAATACCGGCCGCAGGTGCCATCGGTGGCCCAGCAACTCCGAAGTATGTACCGCATGCGCACCGCCTGATGCCAAGTTGCCCATGACAAGCGTGGTGGCCACGCTTGGGACCGAAAAGTTCTCACGGGTCTACGGAGGCGAGACTGTCACATCGTCTGGGAAGACGGTCATCTATGTCGTGGCCTCGGGCGACCGCCAATTCTTGGCGGCAATAAACACTGCGGCGAAGCGGTCCAGTATATCAGCGCAAAACGTCACCCAATATATGGGCCGTCGGAACAATCACTGGCAGCAACGCGAGCGGCTTGACCTGCTGGTACACGCGGATACAGGAGATCACCACCGTTGCTAAAGCAACCTTGGTGACAGGGTAGGTAACCTCATATAATGAGGGGAGTCTTTGATGCGCAGTGGCTGACTCTAGCTCTGTAAGTAACTCGGAGAACGCGAGGCAGGTCATAGAGATTCCTACCTCTAGTTCGAGGCCAACGCCCGATGGCGCCCACTTGCTAGCGGCCGTTACTGGGAAGCTGGCGGGCGGCCGGACTGAGTCTGGTGAGTACTGCATATGGATTGAGTCAGGGAGCAGGAGGTTGCCAGTAATTTGGCCTGCTGGCTATTATGGTCGCCTAAATCCGCTAGAGCTTCTCAGCGCTGACGACGTCGTGATTGCACGTGCTGGCGATAGAATTACTCTTAATGGGGGCATGGGACGGGTCGACGGTGAACGGACGTGCATGTTTGGGCAATGCGAAGCATTCTACGCCCAGTCGCCGTAGCGGTGCGGCCAACTCCTTAGCTACTGCCAGGAGCTAGAAGATCTTCGGGAGTCAGGACACGTATTTCGCTGGTGGAAGCACCGGACCGGGAGACTGCCAGGAGAGTGGTCGCGTCCCGCCTCGTCGTAAGGCGTCCGCACGATGCGGGAGAGCTCGTCATCATGGTGCTGGATTAACTAGCATCATATCTGAAAGAAAGTCAAGATCAACTGGCGTCACTAGCGCAGCGATGTGCGGCAAGCCGACCCTTAGCAGCTGCTGAATGTGCCTGGCGTACGCGTTCAGCACGGGTGGCTATTTGCAGAGGTTAGGCAAGTTCCGGCGCACGACCGGGCCGGCCCTAATCGACAGGCTCAGCAGACTAGTCGCGCCCTGGTCGTAGTGCGCCAGCAGAACGTAGCGGCCGGGCGGAAGATGAAAGGCGAACATCTGGCCCGTCCTGACCTGCTCGGTCGCGACGACTGTCTTCGGCAGCACTAGCTGGAGCGGGCCAGACAGGAGCCGGCGGAGGGTCTCCCGGCCACGCAGCGCCTCGACCGCGCCGGCCGGGTAGGGCGGTAGCTGCCCTGGCCGCGCAATCCCGACGCAGCGCTCGATATAGCCGATGACAGCGCCGGTGCGAGCGAGCGGTGCGGAGCCCGCGGATCCGTCGGCCGTTCCTGGTCCGCCGCCTCCCCAGATCCGGGCGACGAGCGATCCAGCGGCGAGCACCGTCACGAGACCGACTGCGAGCGCGACCGTCCGGCGCCTGCGTCGGCGGGCCCGTTCGCGTGCCTCCGGGATCAGAACCTCGATCTCGGCCGCCGCCCCGGTTTCAACGGCACCCCTCGTCATCATAGTACTAGAGTAACTAGCACTATATTCTCGGGTCAAGGCGACATAGCACGGATTTGATGGGTGCAGAACCTATCAAAGCGGGCGTGATCATGACTGAAAGTCGTGCTATGTGGGATTCGCGCCCGGTCTCCGGCTCGGGCCCGGCCACCGGCCCGCGCACGGGCACCGGCCCGCGCACGGGCACCGGCCGTCAGCGCGGTTGCCAGGGAGATCACCACCGTTGCTCAAGCAACCTTGGTGACAGGGTACGTAAATGAATGGGTGTTTCATTTAGTGGCCATGTCTAGGGCGGCGATGTAGCCGAAGGTCATGGCGGGGCCGATGGTCGCGCCGGCACCGGCGTAGCTGTGGCCCATCACGGCGGCGCTGGCGTTGCCGGCCGCGTACAGGCCGGGGATCGGGCTGCCGACGGGGCGCAGGACGCGGGCGCGCTCGTCGGTGCGCAGGCCGCCCTTGGTGCCGAGGTCACCGGGCACGACCTTGATCGCGTAGAACGGCGGGGTGGCCAGCGGGGCCAGGTTCGGGTTCGGGCGGCAGCGCGGGTCGCCGTAGTAACGGTCATAGGCCGAGTCGCCGCGGGCGAAGTCCTCGTCCTTCCCGGCCAGCGCGAAGGTGTTGAACCGCCGCACGGTCTGGGTCAGGCCATCGGCCGGCATGCCGATCTGGGCGGCCAGGTCAGCCAGGGCGTCGGCCCGGTAGACGGTGCCTGCGGCGTACCAGCGGCGGGGGAGCGGCTTACGCGGCGGCAGGCCGGCGAAGACGTAGCTGTTCCGGTACCGCTGGTCGGTGATCAGCCAGGCCGGGATGTGCGGCTTGTCCTGCGTGTGCAGGTCATACATCGCGTGCACAGCGTCGACGTAGGGGGCAGCCTCGTTCACGAACCGCTGGCCGGCGGCGTTGACCATGATGCAGCCGGGCAGGCTGCGCTCGGCCAGGCAGAAGTACGGACCGCCGGTTAGCGGGATGGACGGCCCCCACCAGGCGTCATCCATCAGGTCGAGGGCACCTCCTGCGGCCTGGCCAGCCAGGATCCCGTCGCCGGTGTTGCCGATCGAGCCGGTGGTCCAGTCGACGCCGATCGGCTCGCGCTGGTACTGGCGCCGCATGTCGGCGTTCCGCTCGAATCCGCCGGTAGCCAGCAGCACGCCGCGGCGGGCGCGAATGGTCACTGGCTCGCCAGCTCGGGTCACCTGCACCCCGGTCACCCGGCCGGCCTCGATCAGCAGGCCGGTCAGCGGCGTGCCGAGCCAGACGCCGACGTCGCTGGCGGTCAGGCCCGCCCGCAGTCCCGCGGCGAGCGCCTGGCCGAGGCTGAGCGTCCGCTGCCTGAGCAGCTTGGTGCGGACCGTCCGGCCGGCCACCTTCGCGGTGGTCCAGATGGCCCGCGGATGACGGGTGCCGAGGCTGAGCCAGCGATAGTCGGCCTGGGTGATGCTCACGCCGTCCGGGGCAGGCAGGTAGGGCGGGTTCAGTCGGGCGAGCTCGTCGCCGAGCAGCCGGCCGTCGAACAGCACCGGCTCGATGCTCCGGCCGGAGGCCAGCCCGCCGGTGGCCTCGGGGTAGTAGTCGGCATAGTTCGGCACCCAGGCGAAGTCCACCGGGGAACTGGCGCGGACCAGGGCGAGCATGGCCGGTCCGTGCTCCAGCAGCGCCCGCTGGCGCTGCGCCGGGACGCAGTCACCGGCGACCGCCGCGAGGTACGCGCTGGCCTGCTCCGGGGTGTCCCGGACGCCCGCCCGGTTGAGCACCTCGTTGCCCGGCACCCAGACGCCGCCGCCGGAGCGGGCGGTGGAGCCGCCGAAATAGTCGGTCTTCTCGATCACCACGACGCTCAGGCCGCGGCTGGCGGCAGTCAGCGCGGCGGTCATTCCGGCGGCCCCGCTGCCGGCCACGACGACGTCGAACTCGGGAACATCCGTTGCCATGGCGCCTCCTGCGGTTAATGTTAGAACACGTTCTAGTTGTAGCCGAGAGCGGAGCGGAGGCGGTTGTGCCGGAGGCGGTCGACCAGGTGGCGCCGGATTACAGCGCCGATGTGGTGATCGTCGGTTTCGGCGGGGCTGGCGCCTGCGCCGCGCTTGAGGCCGCCGCGGCCGGCGCCAGCGTGATCGTGATCGAGCGATTCACCGGCGGGGGCGCGACCGCGCTGTCCGGCGGCGTCGTCTACGCGGGCGGCGGGACGCTGCAGCAGCTGGAAGCGCAGGTGGCTGACTCGCCGGAGGCGATGTTCGACTACCTGACCCTTGAGGTCGGCGACGCGGTGACACCAGCCACGCTGCGCGCGTTCTGCGAGGGAAGCGCCGGGATGGTGGCGTGGCTGGCCGGGCACGGAGTGCCGTTCGAGGGCAGCCTGTGCCCGGATAAGACCTCCTACCCGACGAACCGGCACTATCTGTACTACTCCGGGAGCGAACGCTCGTTCGGCCAGGTCACGCCGCCGGCTCCGCGCGGGCACCGGGCCGTCGGCCACGGCACGTCCGGCCAGGTGCTGTTCGCCGCGCTGGCAGCGGCCGTCCGTGGCTCGACGGCGACCGTCCTTAGCCAGACAAAGGCGCGGGGGCTGGTCACCGACGCCGAGGGTCGCGTGATCGCCGTGGAGTGCTCGACCATGCGCGGCGCGCCCGGCCTGGCCGTGCTGACGCATCGGGTGCTGCATCACTGGTCGGCTAAGCCCTACCTGTACCTGCCCAAGGTCGGCAGGCCACTGCACCGGTGCGTCGCCTGGCTGGAACGGCGGTACGGCCGGCGGATCCGGGTGGCTGCCACGCGCGGGGTCGTGCTCGCGGCCGGCGGGTTCGCCGCCAACAAGCCGATGATGCGCGAGCATGCCCCGGCCTACCGGGGCGGCCTGCCGCTGGCCACGCCAGGAGATGACGGCAGCGGAATCCGGCTCGGCGTCGAGGTCGGCGGCGCGACCAGGTTCCTCGATCATGTGTCGGTCTGGCGGTTTATCAGCCCGCCGTCCGCGCTGTTGCGCGGCGTGCTGGTCGATCAGGCCGGGCAGCGGGTCTGCGACGAGTCCAGGTACGGCGCGGCGATCGGCGAGGCGCTGATCCGCCGGTCCGGCGGCCGGGGCTGGCTGGTCGCCGACAGCGGCATTGTCGCCGAAGCCAAGCGGCAGTTGCGCGGCAGCACGCTGTGGTTCCAGCGAGTGCAGGCCTGGTACTTGCTGACGTTCGGCCGGACCCAGGCCCCGTCGCTGGCGGCGGCAGCCGCCCGGGCGGGGGTGGACCCTGCCGGGCTGGCAGCGACCATGGCCGCCTACAACGCTGCCGCGACGTCCGGCGTACCGGACGGGGCCGGGAAGGCTGCCGATCTGGTCAGCGCTATCGACCAGCCGCCGTACTCGCTGATCGACTTGTCCATCCGGCCCCGGCCGGCCTATCCGGCGCCGATGCTGACGCTCGGCGGGCTGGTCGTCGCCGAGGATTCCGGACAGGTGCTGCGGCCGGATGGCTCGGCGGTGCTTGGACTGTTCGCGGCCGGCCGCAGCGCGGTTGGTCTGTGCTCGAACTCCTACGTCAGCGGGCTCTCGCTGGCCGACTGTGTTTTCGCCGGACGCCGGGCCGGTCAGCAGGCGGCTGCAGCCGTCGGTGCGCGGCCAGCGAACAGCTGAGGCGACAATGGTCTGGTGATCGCCATACAGCCGGAGCGGTTCGAGGAGATGGTCGTCGCCGCGCTGGATGATCTTCCCGAGGATCTCGGCCAGCTGATGCGCAACGTGGCCGTCACTGTTGAGCACGATCCGGGGCCGCCCGGCCTGCTCGGGCTCTATCAGGGAGTGCCGCTCACCAGCCGGACGACGCACTACGCGGGCGTGCTGCCGGACCGGATCACCATTTTCCGGCAGGCGATCTGCGCGATCTGCTGGAACGAGGCTGAGGTAGCCAATCAGGTGCGCCGCACGGTGATCCACGAGATCGCGCATCATTTCGGCATCAGCGATCCCCGGCTGCACGAGCTCGGCTGGTGAGGCGACGAGAAGCGGGCGCCCCTCCGGACTGGCCGAAGGGACACCCGCTGTCTGCGCTGCGCGGCTCGGCTACGAGCCTGGGCAGGAGCGGAACGTCAGCTGCGCGGTCACCGTCCGGCGGGAGCCGCCGCTGAAGGTGACGCTGCCCCGCAGCGTGTAGCGCGCTCCGGCGGTGAGCGAGCCGCCGCGTAGCGTGGTCGACTGTGCCCGGCCGTTCAGCGTGAGCGTCTTGCGGATGACCCGGCCGTGCGGGGCGGGTGAGCCCTTCACCCCGATGGTCAGGTTCACCGGCGGCAGGCACGAGGCCGGCCCGCTCAGCGTCACCCGGTTGCGGCCAGAACGGGCCGTCGCCGTGACGATCCGCCCGGGCAGCAGCACCGGCGCGACCAGCAGCTTGTCGGCGACGTTTGACTCCAGTGACCACGCAACCCAGGCTCGGCCGCGCGGCGTCGTCGCGATCTGCGGATTCCCGCCGGCGAACGTGCCGTGGATGTTGAACCGGACGACGGCGGCGTGCGCGGTGTCGGTCAGGTTCGCGATCGCGACATCGTCGCACTCCCTGGACACGTCAGCCATCCGGCCGCTGCTGTCAGCGACTGGGTCATGGCTGTTCGGGGAGCAGTTGTTGCGATCCCCGGTCAACGTCGGCCGGGAGAATCCGCTGGCGGTCCAGCGCGACACCACCGGGTTGTAGTTGGCGTTGTCCACGCTGGCGAGCAGGCGGATCCCCGATGACGTGTTGGTCAGGCCCAGGTTCGCGTCCGACGTCCAGGTGTGCGCCAGCGCGCGGAAGCCGGACCAGTGGCCGCCGCGGTCCGACGCGTACGAGACGGGCGTCGTGATCGCGCCGTTCTTCTGGATGGCCATGACGGCGGTCGACCCGGTGAACGCCAGCTGGGCGAACTGGACTCCGTAGGGAGTCGTGAGCGTGACCGGGGAGCTGGTCAGGCCGGGCCGCAGCTGCACCTTGCTACCCGAGGACGGCTCGGTCACGACCCAGATGCTGTTGTTGGGCCCCAGCTCGGCGTCGAGCATCAGGCCGAAGCTCGGCCCGGTAGCCACGTCCCGTGGGCTGGAGAGCGGGCCGCCCGACTGCGAGGTGGCGATCGCGATCTCGCTGCCGTTCGGCCCGTTCTCGGACGCCACGGTGTCATGGAACCAGACCAGCGTGACCGTCCCGCCCGGCGTGACCAGGACCCGCAGGCTCGCGGCCGAGGAGTCGCCGAGCGAGTCGATCACCTGGATGCCGCCACGGCAGCTGGTCGCGCCGCGCGGCAGCGTGCACAGGTGGACCTTCCGGCCGGCCGAATTGGCATTGCCGATCCAGCCGACGTATGCCGTGCCCGCGGCGTCGATGCCAACGTCGTAGCCGCTGAACTCGGCGTTGTTCTGCAGCGTGATCGGGCTGCCGGCCAGGCCGGGCTGGCCGGCCGACGCGGTTCGGGCTGACGCTGGCGCCTTCATGGCCGCGGCAGCCGCGGCTGGCGCCAGGCCAGCCGCAGGCAAGGCTATCGCCGCGCCGGCGGCAACCGTCGCGGCGAGGATCCGGAGCTGAGCTGACACGGCTTTCTCCTAGCAGATGGGTGTATACGTTCGCTGATCTCCTGCTGGGAGTACATCGTCGCGGCGTAACGTCTGTGTAATGTCAGCTGCGGCACGGACGGACGGGGTGCGCGTAGACGTCCTTGGCGCCGTAGCCGTATCGAGTAACGGGCGCTCCGTGGCTGGACATGCCCTCGGCGGACGTCGCGCGCGGGTCGCCCTGGTGGCCCTCGCGCTGGCGGACGGCCCGCTGCCGGCCGATCGGCTGGCGTCGATGATCTGGGCTGATCGCCCGCCTGCTACCTGGCCCGCCGCGCTGCGCGGAGTGGTGCGCGCGCTGCGGACATCGCTGGCCGGCATCGGCGCGGGCGGCCAGCGGGTCATCGCCACCGTGCCGTCGGGCTACAGCCTGGCGCCCGGCGTCGAGGTCGACCTGCGCCTCGCGGCAGCCGCGCTGCGCACCGCGGGGACGCTGGCCGATCAGGGCCGGTATGAGGGCGCGCTGGCAGCGGTGGCGCCCGCCGTCCGGGTGTCCGGGGAGCAGCTGCTGCCTGGCGAGGACGCGGCCTGGCTGCAGGAGCACCGGCGGGAGCTGGACGTGGCGGCCTTGCGGGCGCTTGAGCTCCTGGCCAGAGCCGCCGGAGCGGTCGGTGATCACCATCGCGCGATCGAGGCCGGGCACCGGGCAGTGGCCGCGAGCCCGCTGGACGAGCGGTCGCACCGGCTGCTGATCCGCGCGCTGCATCTGGCCGGCGACAGGTCGGGAGCAGTGCGGGCGTACGAGGAGTGCCGGGTGCTGCTCGCCGACCAGCTCGGCGTCGACCCGGATCCGGAGACTGTCGACGCCTACCTCTCCGCGCTTGGCCAGGCCGGCGCCGGCGGCGCGGCGCGACTGCCGCTGGCCGCCTCCGCCTTCTTCGGCCGTGAGACCGAGGCGGACCGGCTGGCGGCGGCGATCCGGCAGCCTGGCCTGATCACCGTCACCGGCCGGGGCGGCGTCGGCAAGTCCCGGCTCGCTCTGCAGGTCGCCGGGCCCAGCGATCACTTCACCGGCGGCAAGATGTGGATCTCGCTCGCCTCGGCGGCTCAGGATGAGCTGGTCGCCTCGACGGTCGCGGTCACGATGGGGTTGCCGCTCGGCGCCGATGACGCCACGTCGTTGCTAGCAGGCCACCTGGCGTCCGCTGGCCGGGCGCTGCTGGTCCTGGACGGCTGCGAGGCGGTCGTCGACGGCGTCGCGTCCTTGGTGACTGGCCTGCTGTCGTTCTGCCAGCTGCTGACGATAGTCGTCACCAGCCGGGCGCCGCTGTCGGTGGACACCGAGCGGGTCATTCACCTGGAGCCGCTGCAGCTGCCCGCCGAAGGCGGCTGGCCGGAGCTGATGGCGAGCTCGCCGGTGCAGCTGCTGACCGACCGGGTTCGCGGCGGCGGCGGGCAGCTGGAGATCGACGACGAGATCGCTCCGCTGGTGGCCGAGCTGTGCCGCCGGTGCGGTGGCCTGCCGCTCGCGCTGGAGCTGGCGGCCGCCCAGCTCACCGCGATGTCTGTCGCGGACCTGCTGGATCATCTGCCCGGGCTGATCGCCGAGGGCGAGGATCGACTGCGCAGCGTGGCGCGGAGCAGCTACGCGCTGCTGGATGAGGACGAGGCGACGGTCTTCCGCAGATTCGGCGTGCTCGACGGGCATGCGGCGCTGCCGCTGGTGCGTGCCGTGGTAGCCGGCGGCACGATCACGCCGGTCCGGGTGGTCCGGATCCTGCGCGAGCTGACCGCGCGCGGATTGCTCGCCGTCGACCGTTCGGGCGCGCGCTGGCGCTATCAGCAGGACGACGACCTGCACCGTCTCGCCCGCGAGCTGCTGGCCGAGGCGGGCGAGGAGGGCCCGGCGCTCAGCCGGCTCTTCGATGCGGTCAGCGGCATCGTCCCGGCCGATCCCAGGACTGCCCCGACCCCGCACCTGGACACGATCGGCGAGATCCTGCCGGAGATCCGGTCGCTGCTCGGCGCGGCCATCGACGGGCTGCTGGCCCGCGACCAGGGGCTTGAGCTGTCCTTCAGGCTGCATCGTTACTGGGCGGCGTCCAACGTGGCCGAGGGCAGGTTCTGGCTATCCCGGCTGCTAGCCGGTGCGCCGCCATCGGGCTGGACGGCGCATGCCTCCTATGCGCTCGGCTATCTCAGCTACTGGTCAGGTGATGTCGCTGCCGCGGTGCGCGAGCTAGAGGCTGCCGTGCAGATGCTGCGCGGCCGGCCGGATGAGTACGCCGCTCGCGCCCTGATCTACCTGGGCGGCCTGGCGGACGACACCGATCGCGGCGAGGAAGCGCTCGACTTCGTCCGGCGGGCGATCGTCGCCGTAGCGCCGTTCGGTGTCGATCTGCAGGTCGGAGCGGCCATCGGGATGGGCTGTGTGCTGGCCGAACGGG
>OCZU010003398.1_pt1 | contig 10043 bp, 10 predicted proteins | sample 1539001 | NCBI WGS metagenome assembly OCZU01 (sample SAMEA3539306, study PRJEB22396) | soil metagenome | biome: tundra; feature: field; material: soil | place: USA | collected 2010-05 | depth 0.15 m | reverse complement strand
GCGCCCGTCAGTCAGCAACACGCTGCTCGCTTTCTCAACATGCACCCGAAAACTGTACTCCGCAAGGCTCGTGAAGGGTCACTTCCGGCTCACCCGGTGGGATCTGATCGGAAGCGCTGGCATTTTTATCTCTCTGAGTTGGATGATTGGCTTCGGTCGCAGGTAATTGCAGGCCGTCGGGCGCGTCACAACATGGCCTCGGGTGTAGCGGTCGATAAGTGAATAAAGGGATCGAGAATTCGTTTCCGTCACGTGCAAGATGTTCTTGCGCCGGATCACGATCCGCTCGGGGCCCAGCCTGTTGGTTACCAGGAACTGCGGAAAATGACATTCGCCGTGAACTAGACTCCCCGACGCCCATTGGGGTAAATTCGGATTGCGACCGCTGCCAGAATTCAAGGAGCAAATGAATGCTGGCGCGTTATCAGAATGGGTGTCTCCAAACAATAATTCGCAAAGATGGGGTAGAAAGATGGCAGTTTCGCTGGCTGCACAAAGGCGCGGACGGCATTTCACGCGAGCGCAAGAAAACCATCGGACCCGTCAAGGACTATCCCGAAAACAGTAAGAAGCTGCAGGATTTGTTAGCTGGACTGCGGCTAAACATCAATACCGATGGCCCGACAGAGTTGACGTCAATCACTATGACTGAGGCTGTGGAGCACTACAAAATTCATGAACTTGCTGATTGCGGCCGGGACGGCAAAGCATATTCGACCCGCAACCGGAAGACGCTGGTTCTGAATCGCTGGGTGCTGCCTCATTGGGGAAAACTCGAACTCCGGGCTATCAAAACCGTTGCGGTGGAGCAATGGCTTAAGTCACTTGTCACGAGCAAGTTTGGCAGGCGCAAACTTCTTGCAGGTGGCACAAGAGAAAAAATCCGTGACGCGATGGGCAGCGTTTTCAATCATGCAATACGGTGGGAGTTCACTCACCGCAATCCAATCGCAGGTGCTGGCAAGGGTTCTGGTGTTCGTGTTTCTGCAAAGCGTGAGCGAACACCTGACATTCTCGAAGTTGAAGAGATGCATCTGCTGCTGGGGGTACTGGGGATTCGGGAAAAGGCGATGGTGTTTCTCGACATGCCGTCGGGACTACGCCGGGGCGAACTGGCCGGGCTGAAATGGGAGGATTTCGATTTCAAGAATCTCCATGTAAGCGTGACTCGGTCGCTTGTTGACCAGCACGTAGGCCCGGTCAAAACGGAGGCATCGAGAAAGCTGATGCCGATTGACGAGTATATAGCTCATGATCTGTTGTCCTGGTATGAAGTGACCCCATACAAGAAGCCGTCCGATTATGTATGGGCCACCGATGCCAACCGCGCTGGAGCCAAGCGTGGGAAACAGCCAGTCTGGCTGAGCACGGTAATGCGCGACTACATTCAACCCTCAGCTCGAAAACTGGGGATCAACAAGAAGGTGTCGTGGCACACATTTCGCCACACGTTTTCTACGTTGCTCAAGGGCAACGGGGAGGATGTCAAGGTTGTACAGGAGCTGTTGCGGCACTCAACAGCAAAGATGACGTTGGACACCTACACACAGGCCCTGAGTCCGCAGAAGCGAGCGGCACAAAGCAAGGTAGTCGGCATGATCCGCTCGAAACCAAGTTGTACCGTCGTTGTACCGCGAGTTTCTGGGGAAATCCCGGTAACTCATTGATTAGGTTTGGCGTCCCCGACGGGATTTGAACCCGTGTTACCGCCGTGAAAGTCGTCCTAGAGTTCGTAACTGATTGAAATTAAACGGTACGGATAGCCCTCTAGGGCACTTATCGGACTGTGGAGACGGGTTATCGGACTGTTAATGGACTGTGATGGCCAGGTGCTAAGGAGCCTGAAAATCATGGACCCGACCATTCTTTCCCTGCTGGATTCGATCCCGCAGAAACCACCTCGCTCCAAACTCGAAAGTCACCACGAATTGATTCGCCAGTTGCGCCGTAAAGGTTGTACGTATCGCGACATCGTTCGCATCCTTCACGAGCGTGTTGGCCTCGACGTAGCGGTCAGCACGATCCACTCCTTCATTAAGGTTCGCGCCAAACACCGAAAGCAGGTGCAGTACGAACTGCCACCGCTCGAAGCAGAATCGCCCGTCAGCACGCGGATGAATCCCGGAGACCTTGCTTCCCGAATTGCAGCGCTCAAAGCAAAGCCAGTCGAGCACAAGCCAAAACCCAAGCACTTTCACTTTGAAGAGAGCGAGCCGTTGAAACTCGTCGGCCAAGGGGGATCGCGATGAACGCCCAACCAAAGAACAAGAGAGTCGTTTTCACCATGGGTGGCAAAGGCGGAGTTGGCAAAACTGGCCTGATGGTCGCCCTGGCTGAGTGGTTCGAAGCCAATGAGATTCCATACACGCTGCTCGACCTCGATACGGAGAACAAGACTCGGGGTTCACTCAAGCATTTTTTCAACGGGTCGGTGGCCAAGGTGAATATTCACACGCCAGCCGGTCTCGACGCGTTCGTAGATCATCTCGAAGCCGGCACCGCGATTATCCTCGCCGACATGGGAGCCGGTTCGGGGCAGGTAGCGAGTGATTGGTTCGACGCGATGTACGAGGATGTCGCCGCCACCGGCGCGCGCTTCACTGCTGTGGGCATCGTCACGCCAGACCCGGCAAGCGTTGAGAGTGTCCTCGCATGGGCAAACCGACTGCAGGAGCGGGTGCAGTATCTCATTGTCCAGAATGCGACAACTCCTCAGTCGGACTTCAGCTACTGGGATTCGGCTGAGCAAGCCCGTCGTTTCCGCGAAGCACTGTCGCCGATCGTGATTCGCATGGAATTTCGCTTGGCAGAACTGGAGAACCCAGCCCGTCAACACGGTATCCGCCTTGGCCAGGTTGCCACAAGGCAAAATGCAATCAACGAACTGAAGCGTGCTTCCATCGTGATGCGTGCCGAAAGTTACCGGCGGCGGCTCTTCTCCGAGTTCGACCGGGCAAAGGAGATGTTTCTCCCATGAGCGCCGATCAGGAACTCCTAAATCTGGCGGGCGCTGAGTCCGAGAACCAAACCCTGTTCGATGAACTGGCAGGACTAGTGCCCGCTGAACGACAGGCGGAATACTACAGAGTCATCGCGCACACTCGCACCCTCAGCCCAAACGACGAGGTGCTCCGCGTATTGGAAGCGATGGGTATCCTGGCGCTTCTCACGAGAGAAACACCCGCGGCGATCGCGGTAGAACGGAAGTCTTTGCGGACGATTCTAGAGAACGCTCTATCTAAGGCTGCTGAAATCGAGAAGCGAATGGCAGCATACTCATCACGGCTTGAGTCACGCCTTGCGCAATTGCCGAAGGAATTGGAAACAGGTTTGGACCCGCCACGCATAGCGAAGCTTCTGGGCGAGAGCCTGCGCCAGTGCTTCCAGCAGTCCGGCCTGCCGGATACGTCCAAAGCGCTTGACCAGTCCTGTTCTGAAATGAACTCCGTTCAAGCGCAACTTGTGAACGTGCTACGAGAAGTAGCTCACCCTGACATCGGAGTGATCGAAAAGGTCAGAAGCGCCAATGACTCGCTCCAGCGCAGCCTGGCCACTAGGGCGCAGCAGATGGACGATTTCCTTGTTAGGCTGGAAAAGCAGGTCTGGGCGATTTGGCTGCCTGTCGTTGCCAGTGCCGCTCTGGCAATTGGCTTCGCGTTGGGCACGTGGTTTGCGAACATGCGAAACGGAACGCCGGAAGCGCCAGGTGCCGCTCAGTCCCAACAGACGCTAATGCCGGAAGCGCCTGCGCAGCAAGTCGTTCCGCAGCGGAACTTAAAACACCATTGAAACGGGGACCGCGGTTGCGAGTACTTGCTGGGAATTCCGCAATGGTCTGATCGCAGAGTATTATTTGTCTTCAGCATTGAAAGGTATTCCCGAATGAAGAAGACCAGGAAAGCGATAGTTCCGCTGGCAGAGACCGCGCTAAAACGCCACTTCGGAAAACGCCCGTTGCAGGACTTGATCACCGCTAGCCGAACGTTTCCGGTGACAGCGCGGGTGGACGTCCAGCTTGCGTTGGACAAAATGTTCGCGAAACATCCAAAGGCCAAGCTGGTCGGAGTTCACACCCAGTATCAACATGAAACCCTGACGGTCGCCCACCTATTGGGAAATCAGCATTTTCCAGTGGTGATCGGTCCTCTACAGAATGAAGAGATCGACATAGGAGAGACTTTACCTGCTCGCTGCCTGCGACAGGGACTTTGGCTTGTCCAGGACGGCGCGGTACCATTTGCGCTTTTGCTGAGTTCTGCCTTTCGCTTCGGACACGCTGAAGGGACTCACATCGAGATCGCCGTACCTCCGGGAGAAGATGGCTCTCACCTTTCCCGCCGACTCCTTGACGAACTTGAAGCGTTGGTGCGGCAGACAGCCTCCTACCGAGGAAAGGTGATTTCGCTTGAAAGTCCAGATCGCTATTCCGGGCACCACGGCCCCTTGCGTGTCCACAAACTCCGCAATGTGCAACGTGATGAAGTGATCCTACCGGAAAAAACGCTACAACTTCTCGATCGGAATATCGGGGACTTTGTCCGCCAACGTGAGCTGCTCAGGAAGCTGGGCTTGCCCATCAAGAAGGGCCTCCTCTTTTATGGACCGCCCGGAACAGGAAAGACCCACACAATTCACTATCTGGCCGGCCAATTGCCAGATCACACAACACTCTTAGTTACCGCAGAGCAAGTCGGGCTCCTGGATCACTATTTTCAGCTTGCCCGCTTCCTCCAGCCCGCGATGATCGTGATTGAGGATGTGGACCTCATTGCACGCGCCCGAGAAACCATGTACGGCCCTTGTGACGAAAGTATTCTCAACAAACTGTTGAACGAAATGGATGGGCTGCGTGAAGACGCCGCAGTTTTGTTTATCCTTACAACAAATCGTCCCGATTCATTGGAGGCGGCACTCGCGTCGAGGCCAGGGCGTATCGATCAGGCAATCGAATTTCCGCTGCCCGACGAAAACGGCCGGAGATTGCTGGTGCGCCTCTACGCCTGTGGACTTCCATTGGACGAGAGCGTCGTGGAAACGATCGTTCGCAGAACGGATAAGGCCAGCGCCGCTTTCATCAAGGAACTGATGCGCAGGGCAGCTCAGTTCCACATCCAAAATGGCGGTGACGGTCGGTTGCAACTTGCCGATGTGAACGCCGCTCTGGAGGAGATGTTATTTACTGGAGGGTCGTTGAACGCCAAGCTCCTTGGTGCGGCGGACGTTACTCCCACCGCAGTGCATTGAACCCGACGAGAATTTGCCAGTGAAGCATGTTGACAACCGTTGCCATCTCCAACTACCGATCATTGCGAGACCTTGTCGTTCCTTTGCAAAAGCTCAATGTCGTCACGGGCTCTAACGGGAGCGGGAAGTCAAATCTGTATCGGGCGCTACGTCTTCTTGCCGATACCGCGCAAGGCCGTGTGGTCTCGTCAGTTGCGCGCGAAGGCGGCCTGCAGTCAACCCTATGGGCCGGACCAGAGTCCTTCTCGCGGTCAATGAAGTCTGGTGATTACCCAATTCAAGGAACGAGACGAAAACACCCGATAACCTTGCGTCTTGGATTTGCCGGCGATGAATATGGTTATCTGATTGACCTCGGCCTCCCGCCTCCCGGCTTGTCAGCCTTTAGCCTTGATCCTCAGATCAAGCGTGAATGCATCTGGCATGGGTCGGTACTTCGTCCGAGTGCGATGCTCGTGGATCGGAAGGGTCCTCTTGTTCAAATCCGAAGGGAGGACAACACTTGGAACGTTGTGACCGATTGTCTCTCAACCTTCGACAGCATGATGACCCATGTGTCCGATCCTCGAAATGCACCAGAGATGCTGACGTTGCGAGAGTCGATTCGCAATTGGCGTTTTTATGATCACTTTAGGACGGACGCTGACGCACCAGTGCGCTCGCGTCAAGTTGGCACTTTGACACCCATACTCGGCAACGATGGTTCCGATCTTGCGGCGGCAATCCAAACAATCCACGAGATCGGCGCAAGTGACTTGCTTGGGGTGGCTATTGAGGACGCTTTTCCTGGGAGCCGCGTATCAGTAGAGAACACCGAGGGCCGCTTCGCGCTGACAATGGCTCAGCACGGTTTGCTCCGACCGCTTGGCACAGCGGAGTTGTCGGACGGAACCCTACGGTACTTGTTATGGGTCGCCGCCCTTTTGACACCAAGGCCACCCGCGGTAATGGTCTTGAATGAGCCTGAGACGAGCCTTCATCCCGATCTCCTCGGTGCTCTTGCACGCCTAATTGGGCGAGCATCAGAAAGGACGCAGATCATTGTGGTAACTCATGCCACACGACTTATTTCAGCACTTGCAGAACAGTCGGGATGTCATTCAATCACCCTCAACAAAATACTTGGTGAGACCACAATAGCCGATACGGGAAAGCTTGGCGCTGTCACCTGGCATTGGCCCGGACGTTAGTGCGAAAAGCGTCGCAGATTCCCAAATGAGGAAGGAACTGGCGGCGGTTTCGAATCATCAAGCCTTCGCGAGTTCGACAGAGTCCGCCATGACCATGCGTGCCGCGTATTCGATGTGCAAGACGCGTCTCGGCGCCTCGATCAGCGATTTTGAGGAGGCATGTACGATCAGAGGCCGCATCGCAACGATTCCTCCGGCTGCGACCAGACAATCGACAACAGCGATTTGTGATGCCAGTCGCCCGATCGCATCGTCGTTGAGGACGCCCATCATGTGCGTTCCCGGAAGCACGCGCAGTGGGCCATTTCTATCACTTGAATCATCGAAGTGAACACGCAACGCGAGAACTTGTTCAAGAGCTGTGGCTGGGGCGTGCGCATAGATAACGCCCTCCTTAACAGACCACGGTCCCCAACCTGGCAACTCATGACGTTCCCGCAATGGCAACGCCGTGTCTTGGTGCCACACAACTAGCCAGTTAGCGGTCGGAGATTTATCAAACAGAGTCGCTCGAAACGGGCGAGCGTCAGCACCGAGAATCTGACGCGCAATCTCCAGCAGCCTGAGGTCGGACGCCAACTTTGCGACCCTCGCGTTACTGAGGACGTGACGCGCACCCGCCCGAGTGCGGCGTAGCGCAGCAACCGCAAGACCTTGTTTTGCGGTTTCGATTTCCTCAGATCCAAACACGTCTTCAATTGCGGCAAAACCTTGCGTCAGAATGCTCTGCTTCCACATAACATTTCCGTATCCATGATATCGGCTGACGGGTTTGTCGGGTTATCGGCTGGAAGAAATCGGCTGAGCGCCGCCACATGATACTTTTGAGTTTTCCAGAAGCACCGACTTGGGTAACATTAGTTTGATTATGACAATTAGCCCACGTTTAGCAGCGATCATATCCATCCTTGTCGGCCTAGGGCTTGGCCCTGAAGTTGCTTTCGCCTGCAGTTGCGTGCCCCCGCCACCAGGGATTAAGAATGCACGCGAACTGGCTGAATGGAGAACGCACGGAGTTAGCGCGATTTTCGAAGGCACGGTTGAAGCTGCTGAGATGAAGTCGCCTCTTCTAGAGGCTTCCGCGGGAGACATCGTTCCTGCCAATCTCGACCAAAGCACGCCGGTCATGCTCGTCAGATTCAGTGCATCACGGTGGTACCGAGGTGTGCAGCACCAGCATTTGCAGGTCGAGACCGGTCTGGGCGGGGGTGACTGCGGCTTTGCATTCGAAATCGGTAAGCAGTACCTAGTATATGCGTATAAGGACGATTCTGGCCGACTCTCGACAGGAATCTGTAGCGCGACCGCGTCACTGGAGGAGAGCCGATCTAATCTCGCTTATCTGCGAGGTGAAGCAATAGTTCCTCAAGGTTCGCGAACCTCGTCGCACATCAGCGGGTCTAAGCTCTGCGTCCGAATTCTCAAGGCGCATTCCGCCGATCTTGGTGATGGCAAGCTCTCGCTTTTCCGCGTAGGGAGCGCATCTCCCATTCCCTCCGAGGAACTCGCACCCGACGAGATGGGTAATTTGTGTGCTGCCAATATCGATCCGGGAAATTACCATTTGCTCTTCGAAGAATTGACGGAAGAATCGCCAACCTCATTTGCGTATTATCCGGGTGTAACGAGTCTCTCTGAAGCGACTTCGATAATCATTAAACCCGGCCAAACGACCTCTGACATCGAATTCAAGATTCCTCCGCAACCTACTTTTTCGGTTGCCGGGGTAATCTCCATTCCAAACAACTCTCATCTTTCGGCAAGCATTAAGGTGATGCTAATCAGCGCCGACCAACCCTTCCTGGCTTTGCCTTACGCGCAGGATGTAGCGCCTGACGGTACGTTTCTATTCCCAAGAGTATTGCCAGGGCGGTATTGGGGCTTTGTCGACGTTGACTCTGATTCCGAAGACTCCGCGAGACCAAAGTGGTTGACGAGAAAAATCGAATTGCTGATCGACAGAGATCTGGGTCATCTGTCGCTCCCGTTGATTCCCAATTAGGCTTCGAGTGATGTCCATGCACTCGCCCAGAACCCTTCGAATTGAGCGCGGACCTCCGGATCGCTATAATCATTGCGCGGCTCACCTTCCGTGCTGTGGGGGCAAATCCACCTGGAAGGAGAACGCACGTGGAAAACGAATTCCTCTACGAAATCACCAGCAAGCGCCGCAAGGGCTTCCCATCGGAGACTAACGTGAAGCGCGGGTTTCCGCGTTGTACACGGCGATAAGGAGCTCTTTGAGAAGTTGGGCCGGAACAATCCGTGCCCATGCGGTTCCGGAAGTAAATTTCAAGAAATGCTGCATGCAAACCGGTCGGTATGACGGAGCGCAGCGAAACCATTACAACCGATAGCCTGGGGGGCATGGCCTGGGCTGTGCCCCTTTTGCTATTCTCGCTCTCGGTTCGCCTGATCCTAGTCTGTGCCGCCAATGCGTGGCATTCGGCTCTGTCTTGGAACAATAACCAAATCTACTTCTTGAGCGTGGGATGGTTCTTGGTAATCCAGTCCTCGATCTCGTGATAAAACTGTTGCGCTTGGACGAGGATCTCCTTCGCTTCCGTCTCCGTCGCAACGTTGGAGAAGGTGTAGTCAATCGTGTTTCGCTTTCGCCGACAGGTATCGAAATAGTCGGCGTGCTTGTGCGCGGCTTTGCCCAACACCAGTTTCGTGCTTTCCAACGACACCCGGTGATGTCCGACCTTGCTCATGATCCGATACCCCGCACAGGCTATAGCCATATTCGCAGCCTGGAGTGCGGCGTTGTAGGCCGTCGCGAATCTTCGATCTGCCGAAAGGCCAGCGAGGCCAGCGTCTGCGAGGTCGCGGGCGATCAGTGCCCGCATGTTGTCCAGTTCTTTCTTGGAGGTCTTATGTCTCTCCGCTTCCTTATTCGCCAACAATTTCGTCCACGTCACTCTGACCTCCTTTCACAAACTGTTTCCTTCCTCGTAAAACGGCTGCGAGGAAATGGTCGCCCGATTTGATTTTCTCCCGAAACTCCTCTGGGGAATAGGCCGTGACGTTGACCTCTCTTCCCAGCCGCGCCTCCGCCTTGCGGAGCGCTGGCGACAGGTCAGCAAGACCTGCTCTGCCAATGACCATCACATCCACGTCACTCATCGAATGTTCCTGGCTTCGTGCCACAGAACCATAGATAAAAGCACTCTGAATCTTGTTCCCAAACGGTTTTAGTATCTGCTCTAAGATCGGAGTCAGCCCTGCCGTTTTTTCGAAGAGCTGCTGCAGGTCTCGGAACACTGGGGACTGAGTCTCCGCCTTGAAATAAGCCCTTGTGCCTTCCCGACGATGCACCAATATTCCGCTTGCCACCAGAGATGATAACTCCCGCTGAAGGCTCGACGGGCTCGTGCCCAAACGGCCGGCGAGTTCCGAAAGATACCACCACTTATCTGGCTGGGCGAGCGTAGCCGCGAGCACGCCCTGCCGTATCTGTGGGAACAACGCAGTCAGCACGGAAGAGTTACGCATAATGCGTATATTATTACGCATATTGCGTAAGCGCGTCAACCGATAAACGAACAGGGCTGACTTCTAGGCGCTTTAGGCACTTTAAGCAGTTGTTGAGAAGTTCTTTCGAAGTCA
>OCZU010003397.1_pt1 | contig 10044 bp, 7 predicted proteins | sample 1539001 | NCBI WGS metagenome assembly OCZU01 (sample SAMEA3539306, study PRJEB22396) | soil metagenome | biome: tundra; feature: field; material: soil | place: USA | collected 2010-05 | depth 0.15 m | reverse complement strand
CGTGAACGCGTCCCTGGCGGTCAGGAAGACCGCGACGGCACCGAGGGTCAGGGCGTAGCCGGCGCCGAGGCCGCGGCGGCCGACCGCGCCCGGACGGGCCGCCCAGGCCGCGAACGCCAGTGATACCGCGAATGCCGCGCTGAACGCGATAACCAGGAAGAGCCCGGAGAGCCGATCAGCGGCCAGCGGTGCCGTGCCCGGCCCGAGCCAGCCCGCTGCGAGCAGCCGAGCCTGATGGCCGGCCAGCGCGCCTGCCCCGGCTGTCGCCAGGCACGCGGCTCCGGCGGCGCCGATCAGATAAGGGATGCTCCGCAGCCGGTCACGTCGTGCCCCCGCTACCAGGTCCACGACCCCGGCCAGCACGAATGCCGAAAGGCCGGCGGCGAGGACGACGCTGAACCCGCTCATCGCCGGGCACCTGGTGACTTCTGCCCGGCTGGCAGGCGGCCGAGCCCGGCCAGCAAGCCATGCAGGATGGCGAACGGCGGCGGCGGCGAGCCCGGCACCCACACATCCACCGGAACCACACCTGCGACACCGCCCGAGGTCGCGTAGGAGCCAGCGGGAGAGTTCCCGCCGAGCAGGCCGCCGCTCACCGCGTCCGTGCCGACCGCGATCACGATCTTCGGGTCGGGCATACCCGCATGGGTGCGCCGTAGCGGCTCAGCCATCCCGTGCGCTCCCGCGCCGCTGACCAGCAGCACATCCGCGTGCCGCGGACTCGCGGTGAAGAAGATACCGAGCCGGTGGATGTCGTAGACCGGATTGAGAAGCGCCGCGATCTCCTGCTCCTCAGCGCCGTCCGAGCCGGCGTCCACGTGCCGCAGGTGCACCGACCGCCGCAGCGCCGCGGTCCTGGCAGCGAGCGCCGACCTGACCGCCGCCAGCCCCTGATCCGTCTCGTCGAGTTCGGGCACGACAAGGCCGGCCCTGGTCAGTGCAGCCGCGGCCGCCCCGGGCGACCAGGCGAACACGTCAGGACGTTCCTGTATGCACCGGCCGCACAGGATGCAGCGGCCCTGGTCGAGCGACAGCGCACCACCGGCGCTACGGCCGATGGCGCCAGCGGGACAGAGCGAAACCAGGCCGGCGGCGTCGTCTGGAGTAGCGCCGATGATCGTGGCCGGGCCGCGCCAGCCGTCGGCGTACGGATCTGGCCTGGCCGGCCAGGCAGTGGTCACCACGCCGTCGCGCAGGCCGCGCAGTACCCACGGGCTCATGGTTCGCCCTTCCAGCCAGTGCCGGGCCGTGCCTGCCTCATAGCGCCACCCCCGCGACGGACAGGCCGAAGCTGGCCTCGATGAAAGGGAAGTCGGTCAGGATGTCGCCGGCGAAGACCTCGTGGAACAGGACGAGGTTATGGAAGGATGCCGACCGCGGACGGCAGCGCGTGATGCGCCCGTCCTCGACCCGCAGATCGTAGATAACCTCGCCCTGCGGAGCCTCGGACCAGCCCGCCGCGCGGCCGGACCTCGCCGGGCACGGTACCCGCAGCGGGCCGTCGCCGGCGTCAGCCAGCTCGTCGGCTGCCTGCCGGAGCAGGTGAAAGGACTGGCGGACCTCGTCCCAGCGGAGCCGCAGCCGCGCCAGCGCGTCTCCGTCGCGATGCTCAGGCTGGTCGCCGAGACCGAGCCCGGAATAGGCGTCATACGGCCTGGCCAGGCGAGCGTCGTCGCTGAAGCCGGACGCCTTGCCGACGGGACCGAGAGCGCCGTGCTCGCGCGCCCGCTCCGGGCGCAGCGGCCCGGTACCACGCAGCCGGTCCAGGAAGGAAGCAGTGCCCATCAGGACCCGGGCGTCGGCGGTGACCGCTCGTTCCAGCCGGCTGACCTCGGCCAGGAAGTCGCTGCCGCTGATCATCGGCATCGCGCCGACTCCGCCTGGCACGACCACCCCGCGGCCGAAGCGGCTGCCGCACATCCGGCTCACCAGCCGCGCGATCCGTTCCTTGTGCAGCCCGAACCTGGCCGTCGCGACGGCCAGGCCCGCGGCGTCGGCGAGCCGCGTCGACACATCGAGATGGGCGGCCAGGCGCTCAAGCTCGGCGTGCAGCACCCGGATCAGGGCGGCGCGCCACGGCACCTCCTGTATCCCGCTGATCTGCTCGACCGCGTGACAGAAGGCGAGGGCGTGGGCGACAGAGGCTACCCCCTCGGTCCGCTCGGCGAGCAGCACGCCCTCGCCGGCGCCCAGCTGCTCGAACCGCTTCTCGATCCCGCGATGCTTGTAGAACAGGCGCATGTTCAGGTGCGGAATGTCCTCGCCCGGAGTCTCCACCAGGTATTCGATCGACTCCATCACCCCGGACCGGACCGGGCCGTGCGGGATGGTGAACAGGCCAGGTCCCAGCACATGCCGTGGCACCGAGTGCTCATCAGGCCAGATAGCCGCCGGCACCGGGCCCGATGAGCCGGGCCGGGGGTGCGGGCTCTGATCCCCGGCCAGCGGCAGGATCAGCGGCTCCAGCCGCGGGTGGCCCTCGGGGACGATCCCGAAGAGGTCGTGCAGTTCCCGCTCGTACCAGAACGCTGCGCCCAGCCGGGGCGTCAGCGCCGGGTACGACGCGGCGCCAGCAGGCAGGACCACCTCGTGCGTGGTGACGCGGCCCGGCCCGGCGACGTGCGCCGACAGCAGCACCGCATCGGCTCGCTGGGTGCCCATCAGGCCGGCGAACCGCCTGCCCGCGGTGACCTCACCGGTGACCAGGTTCCACAATCCGCTCACGTCGGCGCCGGCCGCGCCGGAGGCCGGCGTCGCGCCGGAGGCCGGCGTCACGCCGGTCCCCGCAGCATGGTCACCGCTCGATCAAGCAGCCCGACCAGCTCTCCGGGGGGATGCAAGCCGAGCACCAGCAGCGCGATCAGGCCGGCCACGACGGGAACGACCATCCACACGCTCGGCTCACCGCGGTCAGGAGCCGGGTCGCGGCGGGGGGTGAGCAGCATGCGGTTGGCTGCGACCGACAGGCCGAGGAAGGCAACGGTGACCAGGACCACAAGCACGACGGAGGCGACGTTGCGGGACGCTGCCAGGCCGCCGGCGACGATCTCGAACTCGCTGCGGAAGATCCCGAACGGCGGCATCGCGGACAGGGCCAGGATCGCGGCCAGGAACAGCGGCCCGCTCCACGGCAGCACATCAAGGCCGCCGGTCACCGAGCCGATCCGCTTGGTCCCGAACTTGCGCACCAGGACGCCGGCCCCCATGAACGCGTTGCCCTTCGCGGCAGCGTGCGCGAGGACATGCAGCAGGACCCCGGCTAGTGCCACCGGCGCGCCGAAACTCACGCCGATGGCCAGAATGCCCATGTGCTCCACGCTGGAGTACGCCAGGAGCCGTTTGTAGTCCTGCTGATCGAGCAGGTACAGCGCCGCGAGCAGCAGCGACGCCACGCCGAAGACGAGCAGCACGTTCCTGGGGAAGGCGGAGCCAAGCGCCGCCGCGGCGATCTGGTAGAACCGCAGGATCGCGTAGAAGCTGACCGCCAGCAGCGATCCGGACAGCAGGGCAGAGACAGGGGTCGGCGCCTCGGAGTGCGCATCGGGCAGCCATGTGTGGACGGGGAACAAGCCGACTTTCGTGCCGAAGCCCAGCACCGCCAGCACGAACGCAAGCCGCACGACCGTCTGCGGCAGTCTCGCTGCCACGCCGAGCAGGGGAGCGAACGCCAGGTTGTAGGACTGTCCAAGCACGTGCGAGCCCGCGTCGTAGAGAAAGATCGTTCCCAGCAACGCGACCGCCAGGCCCGCGGACGCGAGCAGGACGTACTTCCACGCCGCCTCGGCCGCGCCGTCGGTTCCTTCCATCGCCACCAGAAGTGCCGACACGATCGTCGTCACCTCGATCGCGATCCACAGCAGCGCCAGGTTGCTCATCGCCGGCGCGACGAGCATCGACCAGGCGAAGAGGTTCAGCCCGGCCCAGAACCGGCGGGCGTAGCGCTGGTCCCCGGCGGCAAGGTCGCCCGTGCCGCGCAGGTAGCCGATCGAGTACACGGCCACGCACGCGTACAGGAAACCGGTCGCGAGCAGGAAGACCGCGCTGAGCGCGTCGACCCTGATGAATCCCAGCAGGCTGATGTCTCGGTGCGAGACGGCCGGGATCAGGGCCAGCACGAGACCGAAGCTGGAGATGCCGGCCGCGGCCGTGACCGCCCCCGCGACGCGGGACGGCAGCCAGATCGTCACGATCGCGGCCGCCAGGGGGAGGGCGAGCAGCAGCAGGACAACGACGTTCACGGGCTCACCCGCGCAGGCTGGTGAGATCAGCGGTGGACAGCGTGTCCGCCCGGCTATGGTGCAGGCGGATCAGGAGACCGAACACCACGACGGCCAGCAGCAGGTCGAAGAGCAACGCCACCTCCAGGATGAGCGGCAGGCTGGCAGCTACGACGAGCGCGGCCAGGGAGACCCCGTTCTCCAGCGAGAACAGCCCGATCGCCTGCGACGCGACGTCACGGCGGTGGATCATCAGCACGAAGGCGACCAGCACCACCGACAGCGACACCGACAGCGCGGTCGCCGGCGCGCCGCTGCCGCCGGCCGGCAGTATGCCGGCCGCGAAGAAGCCGAACGCCGCGACGACGATTCCGATCAGCACCGTGCTGGCCAGCCCCAGACCGCCGCTCCCGGCGATATCGTGCCCGGTGCCGGTGAGGTGGTCCGGCTCGGTGTCGCGCAGCAGCCGCCGGAGCAGCAGCGGAATCGCCACCGTCTTCAGGGCAACCGTCACTGCCGCGAGCACGTACAGCTCGGGCAGGTGGCGGACCGCCCCGACGAGCACGGCCAGCATGGCGATCAGGGCCGACTGGGCCGCATACAACCGGACCTGGTCGCGCAGCAGCGCCTGGCGGAACATGCCGAACTCGGCCAGCAGGATCAGGACGGCGATCACGTTGGCGGCGCCGGCGTACACCCCGGGGGCTTGAGCGGGAAGCATCAGCCACCCCCGAGGTAGAGCGTGAACACGCCGAGCACGGCCAGCAGGAACGCGGCCGCCGCGAACTCTGTGATCTTGAACAGGCGGAGCTTGGCGAACGAGTTGTCGATGACGGCGACGAGTCCGCCGAGTACGCAGGCCTTGGCCGGCAGCGCGATCATCGCCACGACCACGGCGCCTAGCTGGGGGGTCGCGGCCAGGCCCCAGGGGGCCACGAAGACGTTCAGCAGGATCGTGTACAAGATCAGCTGCTTCGCCGCTGATCCCCATTTCAGCAGCGCGAAATACGGCCCCGAGTGCTCGAACGGGCGGGCTTCCTCGATCATCCCGAACTCGCTGGTGCCTGAGTGGGTCTCGACCGGGATCCGGCCGGTCTCGTACAAGATGACCATAAAGAGTGCCGCGGCGGCGAGTACGTGCGCGGGACGGACAATCTGCCCGGCCGACGAGCGGACCGTGGCCGCCAGCGCGTACGGCAGGTCAGTGCCCGTCAGCAGCGCCACGGTAAAGACGACGAACAGAACGACCGGCTCGGTGATCGCGGCGAACGTCTTGGCCCGGCTAGCCCCCAGCTGCGCGTACGGGCTGCCGGTCTCCAGCGCGGCGACCGCGACCAGGAAGCCCGCCAGCGACAGGATGAACCCGCCGCCCAGGATGTCCCCCATATATCCCAGCGGCAGCGGGAAGGTCGTCAGAACCGGGATCAGCAGCGGCACGGTCAGGTAGCACGTGAACGCCGCGACCGGCGCAGCGAGGAAGACCCAGCTCGCCCCCTCGGGCGCCAGCGCCTCCTTGCGGAACAGCTTCGCCAGGTCGTAATACGGCTGCAGTACCCGCGGCCCGCGGCGGCCCTGGAGCCTGGCCTCCACCCGCGCGATCACGCCCGCCACCGCGGGCGCCACGCCGGCGATCGTCACGACCTGAAGAAACTGGACAACCGGGATCGGCAGCACAACGCTCACCGCGGTGTCGGCTCAGCGTGTCGGCGAGGGGACGGGCGTCCCCCAGGTTCATTGCCGGGCTGCTCCGGCTTCATCTCAGCCACGATGACGAGCTCCTCCCAGAACGGACTCGGGGTAGAAGCCATCAGCGGCCAGGCCGCGGTTCGGGCGAGCTTCATCGCCAGCCGCCATTGTGGCCCATGCGCGGACCGGGCCGCAAATCCAGGATCCCGGAGGTACGCCCTGCCTGGCGCTGTCGTGCTGGCGCTGTCGTGCTGGCGCTCGTCAGGTCTGGCGCAGCGGACCACCGCCCAGGAAGGCGAGACTTTGGTCCCTGCCCACGGTTCGCCGCTGCTGTCACGATGGTCTTGCCCGCCGAGGGCTTCTCGCGACAGCAGAGGAAGAACACCATGACAGCGCCAGCGACGGCCGTCACCGGAACACATCAGATCACCGACATCGGGGCGCTGGAGATCCTGGACTCACGCGGCCGTCCGACTCCGCAGGTCAGGGTCACACTTGCCGGCGGCATTGCCGCGGTGGCCGGTGTCCCTTCCGGTGCCTCCACGGGCAGCCGGGAGGCAGTCGAGCGCCGCGACGGCGATCAGGGGCGCTTCCGCGGCCTGGGGGTGCTCGGCGCTGTGGAGGCGGTCAACGGCGAGATCGCGAAACGGCTGACCGGCTATAGGTGGCGCGACCTTGCGGAGATCGACGCCGCCCTTATCGAGCTCGACGGCACTGCCGGCAAGGAACGGCTCGGAGCCAACGCGATCGTCGGGGTCTCCATGGCCTGCGCCCGCGCCCTGGCCGTCGCAGCCGGCCGCGAGCTGTGGGAGTGGCTCACCCCCGCTGGAGTCGCGCCGAGACTGCCGGTACCGCATTTCAATGTGATCAACGGCGGCGTGCACGCGCCGAACCCGCTCGACTTCCAGGAGTTCATGATCGCGCCGCTGGGCGCGCCCACGCTCGCCGAGGCAGTCCGGGCCGGCGCCGAGATCTACGGTGCCCTGCGGAGCCTGCTGGCCGAGCGGGGGCAGGTGACGTCGCTCGGCGATGAGGGCGGGTTCGCTCCGCAGCTCACCGAGCCGGAGGAGGTCCTGGCACTGCTGGTCACCGCCATCACGGCGGCCGGGTATACGGCCGGGCGAGACGGCGTGGCGATCGCGCTCGACCCTGCCTCCAGCGAGTTCCGCCATGCGGACGGGCGCTACCACGTAGCCGGGCAGAAGCTGACCAGCATGGAGATGGTCGAGCGATACGCCGAGATCACCGAGCGCTTCCCCGTCTGGCTCATTGAAGATGGCCTGGCCGAGGATGACTGGGACGGGTGGGCCGTGCTGACCGAGCGGCTGGGCGAGCGCGTTCAGCTGGTGGGCGACGACATCTTCGTCACCAACCCGGCGATCATCGCTGACGCCATCAGCCGCCGCGTCGCGAATGCCTCGCTGATCAAGCTCAACCAGATCGGCACCGTGACCGAAACCCTGGAGGCGATGGCGACGTGCAGGCGCGGCGGCTACGCGCAGCTGGTGTCCCATCGCTCGGGTGAGACGACCGACAGTTTCATTGCCGACCTGGCCGTCGGCTCGGGCTGCGGCGAGCTCAAGGCAGGCGCGCCGGCCCGCGGAGAACGAGTCGCCAAGTACAACCGCCTGCTCGAGATCGCGGCGGCCAGGCCTGATCTGCCATACGGCGTGCCCCCGGCCTGATGGGCTCCGACATGCGTCGGCTCGCTGCGGGCCGGCGCCGGCTCGCGTGATCGGGTGAGCTAACCTGTTGTTGCAGCTATGGCAATGATCGCCTCACTGCAAACATAGTGTCTGTGCAATGTTATATTGACTGCATGATGACCATGGCGGCGGAAGCCGGCGGGCCAGCGGAGTCACCTCTGCCGCTCCGGGAGCGGAAGAAGCTGGCTACTCGTCGCGGGATCCGGCGGGTCGCGCTCGACCTCTTCGCCGAGCGGGGTTTCTCGCACGTCACCGTCGAGGACATCGCCGCCGCCGCAGACGTCTCGCCACGGACCTTTTTCAACTATTTCCCTTCCAAGGAAGCGGTGCTGTTCGGAGCGGACCCTGGCCGGGCTGAGGAATCGCGCGCCCGCCTGGTCTGCGACCTGCCGGGCCGCAGCGCGCTGGACGTGCTGCGCGTGGTCCTGGCCGATCAGGCGCGCACGTTCGAGGCGGAGCTGACGGAGCTTGGCGGCGACCCGACTGGGTGGGCCATGAAAATGAAGGCCGCGCACGCCGATCCCCAGCTGCGGGCGGCGCAGGCCGCGCACATGGCCGTCGTCGAGTCCCGCTTCGCTGGCGCCCTGGCTGACCGGCTCGGCACCGACCCCGACCGCGATCCGTATCCGATGGTGCTGGCGAGCGCGGCCATGGGCGTCCTCCGGGCCGTGATGTCGTTCTGGGCCGCCACCGGCGGCGCCGTGCCGCTTGAGCAGCTCACCGCCGCCGCCTTCCAGGCGCTGGCGGACGGGTTTCCCGAGAACGGCGCGCTGTGCGCACTGCCCTGGAGTCCCGGCAAGGAAAGGACCACACCAGATGAGCGTGCCTAGCGACGGTAACGGCGCGCTGCCCGGCCTGAGCCACCGCTCGGTGCTGCTCATCATCGGCGCGCTGATGCTTGGCATGCTGCTCGCGGCGCTCGACCAGACCATCGTCTCGACCGCCCTCCCGACGATCGTCGGTGACCTGCGGGGCGGCTCGCACATCGCCTGGGTCATCACCGCGTATCTGCTGGCCACCACCGTGTCGACCCCGCTGTGGGGCAAGCTCGGCGACCAGTACGGCCGGAAGGTCTTCTTCCAGGCCGCGATCGTCATCTTCCTCGCCGGCTCGATCCTGGCCGGACTCAGCCACTCGATGGTCGAGCTCATCGCGTTCCGCGCGATCCAGGGCCTGGGCGGCGGCGGCCTGATGGTCGGCGCCCAGGCGATCGTCGGCGACATCGTCTCGCCTCGCGAGCGCGGCCGCTACGTGGGCCTTTTCGGTGCCGTCTTCGGGGTGTCGAGCATCGTCGGCCCGCTGCTTGGCGGCGTGTTCGTGGACGACCTGACCTGGCGCTGGATCTTCTACATCAACGTGCCGATCGGGCTGATCGCGCTCGTCGTGGTCGCCATACAGGTGCCGGGCAGGCTGCGCCGCGTGCATCACATCATCGACTACATCGGCACGACCGTGCTGGCCCTGGCGGCGACCTCATTCATCTTGATGACGAGCCTCGGCGGCACCACCTACGCCTGGAGTTCCGCGCCGATCTGGATCCTCGGCGCCTGCGGCGTGGTGCTGGTCGGCGTGTTCGTGCTCGTCGAGCGGAATGCTAAGGAGCCCGTGCTGCCCCTGCACCTCTTCCGGCTGCGCGCGTTCTGGGTGACGAGCCTCGTCGGCTTCATCGTCGGGTTCGCGATGTTCGGCGCGATCACCTACCTCCCGGCGTTCTTCCAGGTCGTGCGGGGCGTGTCGCCCACGTTGTCCGGCGTCCAGCTGCTGCCCCTGATGGCCGGGCTGCTGGTGGTCTCGATCGGATCCGGGCAGGTCATCAGCAGGACCGGCCGGTACCGGTTCTGGCCCATCGCCGGCACCGCCATGATGACGCTCGGCCTGTACCTGCTGTCGCACATGGGCGTTGGCACGTCATCGTTCCTGGACTCGCTGTACATGCTCATCCTGGGCATGGGCCTGGGCGGCGTGATGCAGGTGCTCGTCATCATCGTGCAGAACGCGGTGCCGCACAGCGAGCTGGGCGTCGCCACTTCCGGAGCGACGTTCTTCCGCTCGATCGGCGGTTCCTTCGGCACGGCGATCTTCGGTGCCATCTTCGCCAACGTCCTCGTCGGGAACCTGACCAGGCACCTGCACGGCGTGCAGCTTCCGGCCGGTTTCTCCAGTGCCAACGCCACGCCCGCCTTGCTGTCGCATCTGCCCGCGGCGATCCACCAGGGCTTCGTGGCGGGGTACGCCGCGTCGATCCAGACCGTCTTTGTCGTGGCCGTCCCGATCGCCGCGCTGGCCTTCCTCGCGACATGGCTCATCCCGCAGGTCGAGCTCAGGAAATGGCCGTCCGCCGAGTCGGTTCCTGGTGCGGAGCCCGTTCCTGGTGCGGAGCCGGTTCCTGGTGCGGAGCCGCGGACCGATGAGGCCCTTGACGCTTTGGAGCCAGA
>OCZU010003396.1_pt1 | contig 10045 bp, 11 predicted proteins | sample 1539001 | NCBI WGS metagenome assembly OCZU01 (sample SAMEA3539306, study PRJEB22396) | soil metagenome | biome: tundra; feature: field; material: soil | place: USA | collected 2010-05 | depth 0.15 m | reverse complement strand
GCCAGCATCAGATGTGGGCCGGCCAGTGGTATAAATACAAATACCCGCGCCAGTTTATCACCAGCGGCGGCCTCGGCTCGATGGGTTACGGCTATCCCGCCGCGCTCGGGGTGAAGGTCGCGCTGCCCGACAAGCAGGTCATTGACATTGACGGCGACGGTTCGTTCCTGATGAACATCCAGGAACTCGCCACGGCGCATGTCGAAAAAATTGCGGCGAAGGCGATCATCTTAAACAACCAGCACCTAGGCATGGTCGTGCAATGGGAGGATAATTTTTACGAAGGCAACCGCGGTCACACTTATCTGGGTGACCCGCAACATCGCCCGGAGATTTATCCCGACTACGTCCGCGTATGCAATTCCTTCGGCGTAAAATGCGAACGCGTGATGTTCAAAAAAGATTTGCGCGCGGCCATCCAGCGGATGCTTGACGCCGAAGAACCTTACGTCCTTGACGTGGTGACGCCCTACAGCACGCACGTCATCCCCTTCATTCCTGCCGGCAAGACCGTGGCCGACATGATCTGGAAGCCCTAGCCAGCACCTGGATACGTTTCAAGACACAACGCCCTGAGTCAGGACAGGGGATGGCTGTTTGCTGGGTAAAATTCTGCATCAAATGCATTTGGCGCGGGGTTTGCTAAACCGAAAACGTAAATTTTATTGAATTGCAGCTTGCTAACGAAAGCTGAAACACTTAATTGAAAACAAACATGGCACTGCCATTCTTAAACGGTTTTGGGAAAAAAAAGAAGACCCGGGTCGTTTCAGTGGATTTGGGGACCCGCGTCACGAAAGCCGTCCAGCTCGATTTGCGCGGTGAAACTTGGATCTTGTCCCGTTATGCGATTCTCGACGCGCCGATCTCCGATAAGAAAATTTCCCCGGATTTGCTGGCGGAGCATTTGAAGGCCGTGATGTCGGCTTTGGGCTCGGAAACCAAGGCGGTCTCGTTGTCCGTCGGTTTGGATGATGCGGTGGTGCGGCAGGTGGACTTGCCGCAAATTCCGATTTCCGAAATGCGGCTGGTGCTCAAGAACAACACCAGGGCCTATTTGCAGCAAGATTTGCCGGATCACGTTTATGACTGCCATATTTTTCCGCCGAAACCATCGGTGGAAAAGCCAGAAGAGACCGCGAAAGTTGCGGGGGTGCCGAAGTTAAAAGTGCTGGTGGCGGCGGCGCGGCAGTCTTTGGTGAGTGATTATCAGGCTGCCCTCAAGGCGGCCGGCCTGGTGGGCGACCACATTGTTCCCGGGTTTGTCGGGGGTGTGAACGCATTTGAAATGGCGTTGCCGGAAATTTTTAAGAATGAATCGGTGGCGCTCGTGGACGTCGGGTTCAAGCACACTTCGATTTGCGTGCTGGATTGTGGCGAGATCGCCTTGATGCGCGTGGTGAACATCGGCGGGGATACCTTCACGACGGGGCTGGCCGAGATGCTGAGCATTTCCTACGCGGAGGCAGAAAACATCAAGGTCGGCATGGCACCAGAAATCCTGTCGGCGCTTGAATTGCATGTGCTGCCGCTGGGCCGCGAGCTTCGCGCGTCGCTGGATTTTTTTGAGCACCAAGCGGACCGCGCCGTCACGCAGGTTTACTTCAGCGGCGGTTCCGTGCGGTCGGAAATGATATTGCAGATGCTGCGCTCGGAAATGATCGTGGAGTGCCAGACTTGGAATCCCACCGTCTTCCTCCAACTCACGCTGCCGGGGCAGCAGGCGGTGGAGATTGAACATGCCGGGCCGCAGTTGACCATGGCAATCGGGGCCGCGCTGGCGGCAATTTGAATTGATTTGGTTATGCCTATAAAAATTAATTTGCTGGCGGAGGCTCAAAGCGTGGAGGATTTGCGCCGGCGGGACCCGGTCAAGCGGGCGGTTTACGCCGGCACATTCCTGGTGGTGGTGGTACTGGTTTGGAGCAGTTCACTGCAACTTGAAGTGGTCATCAAGAACAGCGAGCTGAATCAAATGCAGGCGCAGATCCAAGCCCGCACCAACGAGTGGCAGGGCGTCCTGGACAGCCAGAAAAAAATTTCCGACGGGCGGTCCCGGCTGGCGGCGTTGCAAAAATTGAGCGCCGCCCGTTTCCTGCAAGGCAATTTTTTAGATGCGCTGCAAAAGTTGAATTTTGATGGTGTGCAACTGGCGAGCGTGAAGGTGAAGCAGTCCTATTTCATCGATGCGGGAACTCCCGGCGAGACCGGCAAAGATCCCAGCGAGACCGGCAAGAATCGTGTCGCTCCGGTGCGCCCGGCCACCGCCACGGAAAAAATTGTATTAAGCATTGACGCCCGCGACATCAGCGCGTCTCCGGGAGATCAGGTCAACAAATTCAAGGATAGCCTCGCCAATCAGGATTATTTCAAGGCAATTCTAAACAAGACCAATGGTGTTCAACTCACCAGCCTGTCGCCGCTTCAAACCGGAACGGACGGCAAGGCATTCGAGTTGTTCACTTTGGAATGTGCTCTACCCCCAAAAATCCGATGAAATGGCTGCCTAAAGAAAGACGGAACCCGTTTATCATCGTCATATTGATCACGGTGGTGAGCCTGGCTTTGATATACTTTAGTTTGATAAGCGCTCAGCAAAGCACGCTCGCAAAGGTTGCGGTCAACCGTCAGACGGCGGCCAACAAACTTGAGGACATTGAAAAAGCCATAAAAAATTCCGGTTTGACCGCCCGCCAGCTGGCGGAATTAACGTCCGATCTCACGCTTGCCGAAGCTGACATGGCCTCGGGTGATTTGTATTCCTGGACCTACGGCACCATGCGGCGGTTCAAGCAGCCCTACAAGGTGGAAATACCTGAAATCGGTCCTCCGAAGGCCGGGGAAGTGGAGTTGTTGCCGGCGTTTCCCTACAAGCAGATCACGTTTAGCGTCACTGGCAAGGCGTTCTACAATGACATTGGAAAATTTGTGGCGGACTTTGAGAACGCATTTCCGCATGCGCGGTTGGTCAATCTAACCATTGCCCCGGTTGGCAGCGACACCGAGCAGCTTACCTTCAACATGGACGTCATCGCTCTAGTGAAACCCAACGCCTCGTGAATCTCATGAACCATAACAGGCAATTTTTGACCGGCTGGCGGATTGCATTGGGTTTCTTCCTGGCCGTTGCGGTTCTGCCGGTCGCCGCGACGGACACGAATGAGCCGCCTGCCGTACTTCCGTCCGTGCCGCGTTCCATTTTCAACCAGCCAACGAGTCCCAAGGATGGACGCGACCCGTTTTTTCCAGCTTCATTGCGAGTTTTTGCGTCTTCGGTGATTCCTGCCTCCAAGACCAAAGATTTGAGTTCGCTGATCATTCGCGGCAAGTCCGGCATGCCGGATCATCCTTTGGTCATCATCAATGATGTCACGTTTGCCGAGGGCGATGACCGGGACGTCATCACTCCCGACGGCCGGATCCACATCCATTGTCTTCAAATCATCGGTGATGTGGTGGTCATCGAAGCCAATGGTCAACGTCACCAATTGCGTTTCGAAAAAAAACCATGAACCGAAATTTTAATAAAAACGGGGATTTCATCAGATTGTGCCGGGAAGTTCTTCCGACCGGCGACCTTGCTTCGGCCAAGTTAGGCGGCGTTTTTGGCACCTTTTCTGCTAATTTCCTACCATTACTAGTTAAACATGACGGCAACCGATAAAAACCATAACAAAACAGATATGAAACTGAAAACACTGCTCGCCGGATTGCTGGCAACATTTTTGTTGCAGCATACGGTCCTGTCCCAAACCAATGAGGCCACAGCCGATCAGCCCGCTGTTGCCGCTGACACCAACGAGACGGCTGTTGCCGTCGAAACCAACACGCCGGTCGCCGCCGCACCTGCGGTTGCCGATAGCGAAGTCGCCACCAACGCATCGGTTGACGCTGCGTCAGATGCCTCACCGACCATACCCCTGATCCAGTTTCAGGACGTGCCCCTGACCACGGCCATCGAGAATCTGGCGCGGCAGGCGAACATCAACTACCTGCTGGATCCCAAAATCAGCTATGGCCAGCCTGAAGCCAACGGCCAGGTCAAGCCCGAGCCCAACCTGTCCATCCGCTGGGAGAACATCACCGCCGAGCATGCCCTGGTCGCCTTGTTGGACAATTACGGGCTGCAACTGGTCGCGAATGTTGATACCAAGATTTACCGGATCACCATCAAGGATCCGGCCGCCTTGCCGCCACTCACGACCCAAGTGATCCAACTCAAATACGCCGGCACCACAAACATGATGGATTCGGTGCAGGCCACATTCACGGACAAACGCAGCCGGGTGTTTCCGGACACGCGCACCAGCCAGTTGATCGTGGTGGCCACGTCTGCCGAACAGGCGGCCGTAAGCAAGTTGGTCGTGCAATTGGACACGCCGACCAAGCAGGTTTTGATTGAGGCAAAACTGATCGAAATTTCCAGCAATCCCACCAGCAAAAAAGGCATTGACTGGACCGGCACGCTGTCCGCGCAAAATGTCTCGTTCGGTAATAACGCTCTGCCGGGTATTCCGGCAACACCATTTGCTCCGGCGTCAACTGTCAATGGTGTGACTACACCCGCCATTCCAGCAACTCAAGGCATTATTGGTGGAATACTTGGCAACCCTGGAATTCTCGGGAATACCGCTGCAAAAGGATTTGGATGGGGCACTGGCTTCTTGAACGCAGATGGTGCCAAAGCCGTGATATCTTTCTTGAATTCGTCAGAAGATGCCCAAGTCATGTCCACTCCGCGCATTGTGACTTTGGACAATGAGACCGCCAATATTTCTGTCTTGCGCACTTATCCCATCCTGAATACCACTGCTGGCACCCAGGGTTCACCCGGAGGTTCAACCATCACTTACTCCAATGTGGGCACCATCCTGGAGGTCACCCCGCGGGTTTCTGCCAACAACACCATCCGGCTGAAGGTCGTGCCAAATGTCGAGAGCTTTTTCGGCTACTTGACCTTGAGCGCTCAGGGCGGATCCACCCAAGCGCCACAGTTTGACATCCGTACAATGGAAACCCAGGTGCTCATTCCGAATGCGAACACGCTCGTCATGGGTGGTCTGGTGGATGACAACCCGATTGACGGGGGCACCAAAGTGCCGATTTTGGGAGATATTCCGTATCTGGGCGCCGCATTCCGTAGTTCGAACAAAGTCGGGGACAAGAAGAACCTGCTGATTTTCATCACGCCGACGATTCTTCAGGACTCGGATTTTCATCCAACCACGACCGATTTCCTCAATGCTCAAGCGCTACAAAAACCACAGTCCTTGAATCCAAACAGTGTCTGGGACAGCACCAAACCGCATAACTGGGCCGATCCCGAGAACACCGATCCCGATCAGAAAATCTTGAACCAGCCGGCCACGCAGTAAAAAACTGCCTGACTTTTGTTGAACCAGCGGCGCGCTCAAAATGAGCGCGCCGTTTTTATTACGGGAGTTCCGTCCCGGCAAGCTGTCTCAGATATTCGAAGGAAAAAATGCCGGTCGCGTGCCCGTCTGCCCAGACGGGCTGGACGGCATAACCGCCTACGCTCGCAATCCGGACCAGTAGAAACGCCGCCGCTGACAATTTCTGTTCCGGGTTCTGGTAGCGGTTGCCAAGAATGTCCACCTCGCCCTGGCAGCCGGCGCAGGGGCAATGCCGCCGCAGTTTTTCGAGCGAAATAAAACTTTCACCGCCATCATCCCACTTGATGGCCAGTTCGTCGCCGATGTGCTGGAGGTCGGTCGGACGCATCAGCTTTTTCGCAGCCGGCGTTCAAAGGCCGCCAGGGTTTCCGGGCTGACGTGATGTTCGATGCCTTCGGCGTCCAGTTCGGCCACTTTTTTTGAAACGCCGAGCTTGCGCAAAAACGCCGCCACCGTCTGATGCCGTCGCTTGCATTCCTCGGCCAGCGTGCGGCCGGTCACGGTCAGGAAAATGGCCCGATATGGCCGCGTGTTCACGTATCCAGCCTGTTGCAGCCGGGCGAGCGTGCGGTTGACCGTCACATGGGTCACGCCCAGCCGGTGCGCGAGGTCCACCACGCGCGCTTCGCCCAGCGAGGCCGAAAGGTCGGCGATCGCCTCGACGTAGTCCTGGGTGATTTCCGCCGCGCGGTCGCGGCGGGACCGGCGGAAACTTTCCGCCGGATGCGCGGCGGCATCGGCTTTGCGGTTGGCATGTGGCATGACGAAGCCACTTTAGCGGAGCGGCAGCTTTTTAGTCTAGGTTTAATTTTGTATCCAAGGCTACATTTATCTTGACAGCCTTCATTTTAATCTGTATCTAATGCTACATTATTTTGCACAGGATAAAAAATATCGCCGTCGTTTGGCTGGTTTTCCGGGTGGTGGCATTCGCCAGTGCGCAGGAAACAAATGCCGTTCCGCCGGACAAAAGTGCTTACAATCTCTTCAATCCGGTGCCGAATGACCTGATGCGCGAACTGACGCCTGACCGGCCGGACAAAACTGAATCGCCCTACACCGTGGACGCCGGCCATTACCAGCTGGAAATGGATTTTGCTAATTACACATACAACGAATCGGGTGGCACGACTACGCGGGCTTGGAACCTTGCGCCGTTCAACCTCAAGGCCGGTCTGTTGAACAATGTTGACCTGCAATTTGTTTTCGACAATTACCTGGATGTGCGCACGGAAAGTCGTGCGGCCAGCACGACACAATCCGGTGTTGGCGATTTTACAACGCGGATGAAAATCAATTTGTCGGGCGATGACGGCGGACGGACGGCGTTTGCGCTGTTGCCGTTCGTCAAATTTCCGACCAGCACCGACAACTTGGGCAACCATGCGGTCGAGGGCGGCGTGATTTTTCCGCTCGCGGTGAAATTGCCGGATGAATTTGATCTGGGCTTGGAAACGGCGGTCAGTTGCCTGCGCGACGATAATGACAGCAATTATCACGCGGACTTCATCAACTCCATCACCTGCGACCACGCCATCATCGGCAAATTGAGCGGCTATCTGGAATTTTTCAGCGACATCAGCACGGAAGGTCATTCGGCCTGGGTCGGGACGGTTGACACCGGCCTTGAATTTTTGGTGACGAAAAATGTGCAGCTCGACTGCGGTTGCAATTTTGGTGTCACGCGCACAGCCGATAACTTCAATCCCTTTGCCGGAATCACCGCAAGGTTTTAATGCTGGTCAAAATTGAATTTTCTGACGAAATCATTGCAATAAGTTTATGAGCCAACCTGAAAAAACTTCCGAACCAACGCCTAATGTCGGCTGGCGCAAGCCGACGAGACAGGCTTCGCTGAACGAAGTTCACCGCAGTATTCTTGTTCCGACGACCGCTTCTTTTTGGCGAAAGTTGCTCGCGTTTTCCGGCCCCGGTTATCTCGTTGCCGTCGGCTACATGGACCCCGGCAACTGGGCGACCGACCTTCAGGGCGGCGCGCAGTTTGGTTACACGCTGCTGTCAATCATCATGATCTCCAATCTCATGGCGATTCTGCTCCAGCATTTGTCCATCAAGCTTGGAGTCGCCACCGGACGCGATTTGGCACAGGCGTGCCGCGATCATTATTCGACGCCGACGGTCTGGTGTCTCTGGATACTTTGCGAAATCGCCATCGCCGCCTGCGATCTGGCCGAAGTCGTCGGCTCGGCCATCGCGTTGCAACTGCTCTTCGGCATTCCGCTCGTCTGGGGCTGCTTCATCACGGCGGCGGATGTGCTCGCCGTGCTGTATCTGCAAAACAAAGGCTTCCGCTACATCGAAGCCTTGGTGATTACGTTGATTGCGACCATCGGCACTTGTTTCGCGGCGGAAATTTTTTGGTCGAAACCCGGTTTCGTCGGCATGATGCTGGGTTTTGTTCCCAGTCCGGAAATCCTTAAAAATCCGGACATGCTTTATGTCAGCATCGGCATCATCGGCGCGACGGTGATGCCGCATAATCTTTACCTGCACTCTTCGATTGTCCAGACACGCAAATACGAGCAGACCGCCGACGGCAAACGCGAAGCCATCAAATTCGCCTCGATTGATTCTGCGGCCGCGCTCATGTTTGCGCTGTTCATCAACGCGGCAATCCTCATTCTCGCGGCGGCGGCATTTCACTGGTCGGGACATCGGGATGTGGCGGAAATTCAGGACGCTTACAAAATACTGCCCGGTGTGCTTGGCGTGACCGGCGCGAGCATTTTATTCGCCGTGGCGTTGCTGGCTTCGGGGCAAAACTCCACGCTCACCGGCACGCTCGCCGGACAAATCGTGATGGAAGGCTTCATCAACATCCGCCTGCGCCCGTGGCTGCGCCGGCTGATCACCCGCATGCTTGCAATTATTCCCGCCGTCTGCGTGATCGGATATTTTGGCGAAAGCAAGACGACGCAATTGCTCGTCGCCAGCCAGGTCGTTCTTTCCATGCAACTCGGTTTTGCCATCTGGCCGTTGATGCGTTTCACGGGCGAAAAATCCAAGATGGGCGAGTTCGTGAATCCGATCTGGATCAAAATCCTCGGCTGGACGACTGCGGCGATTATCATTGTCCTCAACGTGAAACTGCTCTTTGATATGTTCATGCCTGCGTCCGTTTTGAAAATATTTTACGGGCATCTTGGTTTGACCGTGCCAACCCAATAAAAAATTCCATGTACAAAAAAATTTTAGTGGCGCTCGAAAACAGTCCGGCGGACAAAACCATGCTGCCGCAAATCGCGCAGCTCGCCAAAATCCTTGGCTCCGAACTGTTGCTGCTGCACGTCGCCGACGGCTGGGTCGCGCGGAATTTTAACCAGCTCAAACTCCGCGAATCCGACGAAATAAAAGACGACCGCAAGTATCTGGAACAAATCGCCGCCGGTTTGAGCGAGCAGGGATTTTCCGTTTCAACCATGCTCGCGCTCGGCAGTCCGCCGGCGGAAATTTTGAAAGTCGCCGAAGCCGAACATTGCAATCTGATCGCCATGACCAGTCACGGCCATCGTTTGTTCGGCGACATTTTTCACGGCAGCACCATCACCGAAGTCCGCCATCGCACGCACATCCCGATTTTCCTCGTTCGCGCGCGGAAAAAATAACGTAGAGCAGGCTTTCAGCCTGCGTTGTGGATTTCGCAGATGCCTGCGGTTTTATTTTTCAAGCTGCGAATCTTTGGGACGCTCGACCAAATGCAGCAAATTTCCTTCGCAATCTTCAAAAAACAAAACTCGTCCGCCGCCCGCCGCCGGACGTTCCGCTTCGGAAAATGTCACACCGCGTTTTTCCAGTTCCGCTTTCGCCGCGTCCAGCGAATCCACGCGCAGGGCGAGATGACGGAAACCGGCGAGTTTGTTGTCGCCGCGACCGGGCAGGGGAGTTTCCATCGCGTAAATCTCGAACCAGAGATTGCCCAATGAAACCAAGTAAGCCGGCGGATTCTGGCCGTTATCGAAAACCAGTTTTGCGTCGAGCACGCGTTCATACCAGTTTTTCAACGCCACCGGATTCGCGGCGGGAATGGCGATATGTTCAACGGAAAAATTCATCGTGGTTTTATGCGAGCAGTCTTGCGCGCACTTGCAGCTCGTCCAGAAAAGTTTGCAGCAGCGGCGTTTTGCGCCCGCGCCACAACGCGCCGATGGTCACGGGCGGAAAACCGTCCAGCGCCAGCGCGCGCACTCTGGCCGGCAGCGGTTTTTTCGGGATGGCCGCGGACACGCCGATGCCCAGGCCGTTCGCGACGTAGGTTTCAATTAGGTCCGCCGAACTCGCCTCGATGCTTGGAAACCAGTCCACACCAAGTTGCCCCAGCTTTTGCTGGAAACTTTTGCCGAGCGGTTCGCCCGGCGGAAAGCAGATGAGCGGGTCTTCAATCTTGTCGCGCCGCCACAATTCCTCCGCCGACTGGAGCCGGCTGTTCTTTTCGACGAGCAGGACGGGCGGCAGTTTCAGCAGGGCCAGCGAGTGGATGCCCGGCGCGGATTTCTTTTCGATCAGCGTGATGGCCAGGTCAATTTCATCCGCCTGCAGCAATCCCTCCAGATAAGCGGGGAAGCCTTCGCGCAGCGACATTTTCAGTCCGGGAAATTTTTTCCGCACATCCT
>OCZU010003395.1_pt1 | contig 10049 bp, 10 predicted proteins | sample 1539001 | NCBI WGS metagenome assembly OCZU01 (sample SAMEA3539306, study PRJEB22396) | soil metagenome | biome: tundra; feature: field; material: soil | place: USA | collected 2010-05 | depth 0.15 m | reverse complement strand
CGTCGCCGATCGACTCCTTGGAGTCGAAGTGGTGGTACAGGCTGCCGGAGAGGATCCCGGCGGCATCCGCGATCTCGCGGACGGTCGTGGCGCGGTAGCCCTTCTGCGCGAAAAGCTCCCCGGCGAGCAGGACCATATGGGCGCGGCGCTCCGACCGCACGGTTCCGTCGGCGGTTATGGTGCCCGCAGAGCTGGCGCTCGCGGGCCTGGTGCTGGCAGATCCGTTCGCCGCGCTGCCCGCGGGCCCGTTCCTGCTGCCGGCCTGGTTCTTCCTCGTACCGCTCACGTCATCATTATCGCAGTTCCGCGCTGACCTCCCTAACGCTTGCTCGGTCGGTGGCCTGGCTACCTTGCGGACCAGCGATAGAACCTGTTCTACTTTATCCGCAGTAATCCCCTCACATTCTGCGAGACCGGAGGTGGGTCGTGCGGGCCGCAGTACTCCATTCGATCGACGACGAAAAGATGGATATCCGCGATGATGTCGTGGCCGTAGGCCCGGGACCGGGTCAGGTCCGGATCCGGGTCCGGGCGGCCGGAGTGTGCCACTCCGACCTCTCCGCGCGCAACGGCGGGCTACCCCAGCCGGTGCCGGCGATACTCGGGCACGAGGCCGCAGGCGATGTGATCGCCGTCGGTGACGGCGTCACCGACCTGGCCCCCGGGGACCGGGTCATCGCCAACTGGCTGCCGCCGTGTGGCACCTGCCCCTCGTGCCTGCGCGGTGAACCGCACCTGTGCATGACCCATATGATCGCGGCCTACATGGAGCCACGGTTCCTCGTGGGCGACACCCCGGTCTTCGGGTTCAGCGGCTGCGGCGCCTTCGCTGAGGAGATGGTGGTGCCGCGGGAGGGTGCCGTGAAGATCGCGGCCGACGTGCCTTACGACGTGGCCGCGCTGGTCGGCTGCGGCGTGATGACCGGCGTGGGTGCAGTGATCAACACGGCGCGCGTCGAGCCTGGCTCGACCGTCGCGGTCATCGGCTGCGGGGGAGTGGGGATCGCCGCGATCCAGGGGGCGCGGTTGTCCGGAGCGGCGGTCATCGTCGGCGTCGACACCGCCGAGTCCAAGCACGAGGCCGCCCGCCGCTTCGGTGCCACCCATGCCGTCCACCCGGACGACCTGGGCGGCCTGTCAGCTGAGCTGACCGGCGGGGAAGGCTTCGACTACGTCTTCGAGGTGGTGGGCACCCCGCAGACGATCCGGGCCGCGTGGACGGCCGCGCGCCGGGGCGGAACCGTCGTCGTCGTCGGCGCGGGGCGCCCCGACCAGCAGGTCGAGTTCACTCCGTTCGAGCTGTTCTTCGACGCTAAGAAGGTGCTCGGCTCGCTCTACGGCTCGGCCGACGTCCGGCGCGACTACGCCCGGCTGCTCAGCCTGTGGCGGGCTGGCCGCCTGGACCTCGAGGGCATGATCACCCAGCGGCTGAAACTGGATGACATCGACCACGCCCTGGCCGCCCTGGGTCAAGGCGACGTCATCCGGCAGGTCATCATCTACGACTGAGGCGGCCAGCCAGGAGCGGCCGCGGCCGGTGGCGCGCGGGCGCGCCACCGGTCAGTAGGTGGCGCGCCCGCCGCTGATGTCGTAGACCGCGCCGGTGGAGAAGCTGCACTTGTCCGAGGCGAGCCACGCCACCAGTTCGGCGACCTCCTCCGCGCGCCCTAGCCGGCGCATCGGGATCAGGCTGGTGAGATGGGCGAGCACCTCGGGCGACGTGGTGGCGAGCATGGGTGTCTCGATGACCGCCGGTGCCACCGCGTTGACCAGGACCCCGGTCGTGGCCAGTTCCTTGCCGAGGGACTTGGTCAGGGCGATGACCGCGGCCTTGGACGCCGAGTAGGCGGAGAGTTCCGGATTGCCGTCCTTGCCGGCCATGCTGGCCATGTTCACGATGCGGCCCCAGCCCTTTTCCCTCATCCGCGGGACGAAGGCGCGGCAGAGGTTGAAGGTGCCGGTCACGTTGACGGCCATGGTCCGGGCCCACTCATGGTCAGCGATCTCCCACAGCAGCCTGTTCGGGCCGATGACCCCCGCGCTGTTGATCAGGATGTCGACCGGGCCGATGCGCCCGGCGGCATCCCTGACTGCCTCGGCGTCCGTGACGTCGAGCTGGACATCAGCTCCTGGCGCGATGTCCAGCGTGACCACGTCGACCCCGTCGCGGGCGAGACGTTCCGCGCTGGCCTGGCCCAGGCCGCTGGCGGCTCCGGTGACGACTGCGGTCCGGGTTGGTCCTGGCACGGAGCCGATTCTAGCCGCAGAATTGAAACGTGTTCTAGTTCCTGCGCAGCCTGATTTCCCAGGTTGGCCACAGTTGCTCATGAGGTCGAGGACTAGCTGTACTCGTATCCGGCTACGTCCTAGATTGAGGTAGGAAATGCGGCGGCCGGGCCCGCTGGCCGCCGCAGGACAAGCAGCGGCGGTGCGGCCGCCGCCAGCAGGAGGTGCCCGAGCGGATGGCGGTCAAGACCAGAGAGAGTGGGCAGCTAAAGCTTCACCGCAACCTCAGCGTCTGGGAGGCCATCGGCATCTCCCTGGCGGCTGTTCCTCGAGGCAGGCACGATCGGGACGCTCATCCTGCTGGTGGTCTACGTGCTGGCCACCGCCGGGATGGTCCGGCTGGTGTTCTTCTCCGGGCAGACGACCGTGCGCAAGTGGGAGATCGCGATCCCGGTCCTTGGCATAATCGTCCTCGGCTACACCCTCTTCCGGAATGTCTGGCCGCTGCCGACCGGCGTTGCGTGGTGGGGGCCCTCGGTGGCCATCGCCTGGTTCGCGATCGGGATCATCTGGGTGCTGGCCAGGCCCGCCGCGACGCGGCAGGCGGGCGAGCTGCTGGCCCGCTCCGAGGGATTGGGTAAGCCGACCCCGGTGGTGTCTACCGCGAAGGAGTAATGACATGCCACGGCCGTACAGCCGATCCCGCGGCGAGGAGGAGCGCGCCTCGGACGAGCGTCGGGGGCAGGCGCTCGAGCGCCAGCTCGCGGGCGAGATCACCGGTGTCGCGACGACCTACGTCGATCACAGCGGCGCAGCGCGGGTCAAGGCCGTCCCGCTGAGCGGGCTGGCCCGGGCGGCCCGGTCGGGCCTGGGATTCTCGCCGGTGATCGACGCGTTCACCAGCGATGGCGGCATCGACGCCGCGTCGCCGTTGGACACGCCGGACGGGGATCTGCGGATGGTCCCTGACCTGGACCGTCTCGCCGTGCTGCCGGCCCCGGACGGCTGGGCCTGGGCCCCGGGCGACCGGTTCCACCAGGACGGCACCGTCTATGCCGGATGCCAGCGCTCGTTCGCCCGGGCGCAGGTCGCCGCGGGTCTGGGCCAGGGCATCAGCGCCCTGATGGCGTTCGAGGTCGAGTGGATGGTCGGCCGGGATGCCGACGACTTCCAGCCCGCCGTGGGCGGCACCGGCTACGGGCTGGCCCGGCTGCTCGGTGCGGCCGACTACGTCCGCGACGTGCTCGGCAGCCTGGAAGCCGCGGGGGTCCGCGTCGAGCAGATCCATCCCGAGTTCGGCCCGGCGCAGTTCGAGGTCTCGGTGGCCGCCCAGGATCCGGTGTCGGCGGCGGACACCAACGTCCTGGTGAAGCTGATTATCTCGGCGGTTTCCGCCCAGCACGGCTTGCGGGCCTCGTTCGCCCCCGCGGTGCTGACCAACAACGTCGGGAATGGCGGCCACCTGCATGCCAGCTTCTGGACCGACGGCGCGAACATGCTCGCCGGGGGTGACGGCCGCTACGGCCTGACCGAACGCGGCGAGTCGATCATCGCTGGGCTGCTGGAGAACCTGCCCGCGCTGCTCGCGATCGGGGCGCCGACGCCCTCGTCCTACCTGCGCCTGGCTCCGTCCCGGTGGGCCGGGGCGTACCAGGTGTGGGGGAAGGAGAACCGGGAGGCCGCGGTCCGGTTCATCGAGGCCAGCCCGTCGGACCCGGGCACGGCGAACGTGGAACTCAAGTGCTTCGACTGCAGCGCCAACCCGTACATGCTGACCGGCGCGGTCATGGCGGTCGCGCTGGCCGCCGCTGATCGCCAGGCCAGCCTGCCCGAGACGGTCAACGGCGACCCGGGCGCGCCGGGGCACCCGCAGGCGGACCAGGCGGTCCGGTTGCCGACAACGCTGGGCGAGGCGCTGAAGGCGCTGGAGGCGAGCGACGAACTGCGTGCCGCCGCGGGCGATCAGCTGATCACCACCTTCGCGGCGTCCCGGCGCGCCGAGATCGAGATCGCCGACGGCAAATCGGACGAGGAGATCGTCGCCCACTACCGCTGGCTGCTCTGACCCGGCTCGGGTTGTTACCCCCGTCCCAGGAACTCCTCGATGGAGGCCGCGAGGGCCACCGGCGTTTCCAGCATCGGGTAGTGCCCGGCGCCCGGTCCGACCACCGGCGATCCGACCACCGGCGATCCGACCACCGGCGATCCGACCACCGGCGATCCGACCGTCAGCGGCGGGGTCACGGGATGTCCCGGGATACGGCCAAGGTGAACGAGGGGGTCAGCCCGTCCCACACGGCGTCGTAGCCGGTCTGCCGGTGCGCCGCCTGCATCGCTTGCCGCGTCGGGATGATCATCCAACGGCTCTCGAACATGAACGCCAGGGTGCCGTCCACCTTCTGCGGCCGGAGTTCCGCGCTGCTCGCCCTGGCGAACGTCTCGGCGTCCGGGCCGTGCGAGGTGAAGGTGTTGTGCAGGCTGGCCCCGCCCGGCAGGAAGCCCTCGGCCTTGGCGTCGTACACGCCATGCACCAGGCCCATGAACTCGGACATGACGTTGCGGTGGTACCACGGGGGCCGGAACGTGTCCTCGCCGACCAGCCACCGCGGCGGGAAGATCACGAAGTCCACGTTGGCCAGGCCGGGAGTCTCGGTCGGCGACGTCAGCACCGTGTAGATCGACGGGTCGGGATGGTCGAAGCTGACCGTGCCGATGACCATGAAGTTCGCGGTGTCGTACTTGACCGGCACGTAGCTGCCGTGCCAGGCGACGACGTCCAGCGGGGAATGGTCGTAGTCCGCCGCCCAGAGGTGGCCGCCGAACTTCTGCACCACCTGTACCGCGCCCCCATGTTCTTCGAAGGCGGCCGTGGGCGCCAGGAAGTCACGCTCGTTCGCCAGCCCGTTCGCGCCGACCGGCCCGCGCTCAGGCAACGTGAACGCCGCTCCGTAGTTCTCGCAGAGGTAGCCGCGAGCCTGCCCGTCGGGCAGGTCAACGCGGAACCTGATGCCCCGAGGGACCACGGCGATCTCGCCGGGCGCCACCCGCAGCGGGCCCAGTTCGGTATGCAGTACAACGGGACCGAGTTGCGGGACGAACAGCAGTTCCCCATCGGAGTCAACGAAATAGCGGCCGTTCATCGAACTGGTCGCTGCGTACAGATGGACAGCCATGCCGTTGCGTGTCCTGGTATCGCCGTTGCCGGCGACGGTGTAGAGGCCGTCGATGAAATCAACGGGACCCGCAGGCCAGGGCAGCGGGTCCCAGCGCAGCCGGTTCGGATCGGGCTCGATCTCATCGAACGGGGCACTGCGCAGTGCCCCGTCGCCGATGCGGGCGAAGGGCGGGTGAGCTGCCGACGGCATGATCCGGTAGACCCAGGTGCGCCGGTTGACCGCCCGCGGCTGGGTGAATGCGGTGCCGCTGATCTGCTCCGCGTACAGTCCCAGCGGGGCGCGCTGCGGTGAGTTGCGGCCAGCGGGCAGCGCCCCGGCGACCGCCTCGCTGGCCAACTCGTTCCCGAAGCCTGGCTGGTAACGGTAGCCGCCCGTGCTGTTGGCCAGCAGGCCGCGGGCACCCTCACCCGCAGCCGGCGGCACGTTACTGGTCATCTGACAAATAAGATCATTGGCTCAACGGATGGTCAACGCTGACCTGCGGCCGTGCTGGCCCGCGTGTCAGCCGCGGATCATCGAGGAGGCATTGAAGACCTGCTGGGTCAGCCCGAACTGCTCCAACAGGTCCGCGACGCGCTGGAGTAGGCGCGCGTTCGTCTGCAGCGGGAATGCGGGGGGCGCCGCGAGTCGTGCGGTGGCGAGCGAGGTACCCCCATAGGTCGCTATGGCGTCCTGGACCGCGGCGAGGTTCGTGTTGGCGATCACCTGGGCCTTGAGGACGGCGCGGCGGAATGCCGCCGCGGTTCTCGGGTACTTGTCCAGCCACGACTGGGTCGCTGTGTACCCGCTGACCGGGAGGCTCTGTGCCGGGCCCTGGTCGACGTCGGCGATGGCCACGGCCCCCACCGACTCTTCCGCGCCGGTCAGGTACGGCTCGGGGATCTGCACGGCGTCCACCTTGTGCGCTGCGAGGGCGGCCGCCATCTTCGGGTACGGGATAACCACGAAATGAACCTTATTGAGCGGTACGCCGTTGTCGGAAAGCAGTGCGCTGACCATCACGATGCCGATGCCGGTCAGCCCGTTGAGGCCGATCTTCTTTCCGTTGAGGTCGCCGACGGTCTGGATCGGCGACCCGGGCGGGACCACCACCTCCTGGCTGAGCGGCGCTACCGCGGATGCCGGGGCAATAACGCGCAGGTCGGCGTGATGTAGCGCGTCCGCGAGCATGGAGGAGACGTAGGCGCCCACGGTGATGTCGTACTTGCCGGCCAGCTGGGCAGCGAACATCACAGAGCCGCTGGTGGCTGAAGCGAGCGTCACGTGCAGGCCCTCGGCTGCGAACAGCCCGCGCTGCTGCGCGACGTACAAGCCCGCGTTGTCGAGTGTGGGGACGGTTGCCACCGTAAGATCCGGTTTCTCGACGCCGGTTGCCGTCGCGGACCCACCGCCGCTCGCACACGCGGCGACGAGCGAGGCAGCCGCTGCGATTGCCCCCACGACGGGCAGCCGACTAAACCGACGTATCATGACAAACCCCCCGATTTATCCCCCCCCCACCCTGAAGAAAGAATAAATCAGGAATTGCCAGAAAATCTATTACTTTGCCCAAATTCAGTATCTGCGGCCGACGGCACGGCCAACCGGCGGCACCTCCCTGGCTCAGCGGATCGGAAGGGCCGAGGGGCCAGCTCACCTCGTGGCCTCACCCGTCTCAAGCGGAAGACGAAATGATCATCCTCATTCACCATCTGGGGCCCGCAGGCGGTCATGCCCGCCTGCGTGGCGGCGGCTATCAGTTGCGGAGTATCGACGAGGCATTGAATACCTGCTGGGTCAGCCCGAACTGCTCCATCAACTGGGCGATCCGCTGGAGCAGCGCCGAGTTTGACTGAAGCGGATAGGTGGGTTCCGCCGCGATCTGCGCCGTCGTCCGCGACGCGCCCCCGTAGGCCACCATGCCGTCCTGGACCGCGGCGAGGTTCGTGTTGGCGATCGCCTGGGCTTTGAGCACGGCGCGGCGGAAGGCCGCCGCGGTATTCGGGTACTTGTCCAGCCAGGACTGGGTCACGATGTACCCGCTGACCGGGAGGCTCTGCGTGGCGCCCTGGTCGACATCGGCGAGTGACCTGGCGCCGATGGACTCTTCCGCGCCGGTGATGAACGGCTCGGGCAGCCAGGCGGCGTCCACCGTGTGCGCCTTGAGGGCGGCGGCCATCGCCGGGAACGGGATAGCGACGAAAGTCACGTCATGGGGCGATAGCCCGTTGTCGGCGAGTAGCGCGCTGACCAGCAGGGTGCCGATGTTGTTGAGCGCGTTGACGCCGATTTTCTTGCGCTTTAGCCCGGCGACGGTCTGGATCGGCGACCCGGCCGGGATCATCACCTCCTGGGTGAGCGGCGCCATATTGGACGCTGGGGCGAGTACCCGCAGGTTGGCGTGCTGGACTGCGTCCGCGATCATGTAGGCGACGTAGGCCCCGGCGGTAACGTCGTACTTGCCGGCCAGCTGGGCCGCGATCACCGTGGCGCTGCTGATGGCGGGCACGATCGTCACGTGCAGGCCCTCGGCGGCGAACAGCCCGCGCTGCTGCGCGATGTACAGGCCGGCCGAGTCGAGCGCCGGGACAGCCGCGACCGTCAGGTTTGTCTTCTCGAGACCGGCCGGGGCTGCGGTCCCGCCGCCGCTCGAACAGGCCGCGGCGAGGAGAGCCGCCACTGCGATCGCCCCCGCGACAGGCAGTCCTCTAAACCGACGTACCATGACAAACCCCCCGATTTATTCACATTCGAACAAGTAGAGAATAGATTAGGAATTGCTTAGAAATCAATCGATTCGCCCAAATCCGGTGCCTGCGGGCGCGATGCGAAATGATGGAAGCCACGCCCGTCTGTAGGCTGGGCATAACGGAGTGAAGCGGGGGAGGATGCCACGTGTGCTTCTCGCCTCAGGCCGACGTCGTCGGCGGCGTGCTGATCTGTGCCATCGGCGTCGACGCCGTCCGCCACGTCCGCCAGCGTCGCGAGTTCCTCGCGCTGGCCTGGATCCCTTTGCTGCTCGGTGCTCATCAGTTCATCGAGGCGCTGGTCTGGTTGTGGCTCCAGGGGCACGTGCCGCGTGCGATCGGCCATGCCGCGCTCTGGGCTTACCTGCTGATCGCCTTCGTCGTGCTGCCGGTGTTCATACCTTTCGCCGTCATCGCGCTCGAACCGACGAAGCGGCGGAAGTGGCTGATGGCGCCGTTTGCGTCGATCGGGCTCGCGGTCGCCGCGGTGCTGTTCGCGGCGATGGTCCGTGGCCCGATAGGTGTACGGCTCGCGCCGTATCACCTGTCCTACAGCATCCGTTTGACTGATGGCTTCCTGATCGTCGCTCTGTATGTGGTCGCCGTGTGCGGGCCGCTCCTGCTGTCGGGCTACCGGCACGTCGCTATCTTCGGCATCGTCAACCTGGTCGCCGTCGTCATCATTGCCCGGCTCACCGTTTCCGGGTTCGCCTCCGTGTGGTGCGGGTGGGCGGCCGTGTCCAGCGGCGCGATCACGCTGCATTGCCGCCTCGCCAAACCCCATCCGCAACGCGCCCAGTCCGGGGCCGAGAAGCTCATTTCCACCGGTTGATGGGCGGCTGAATTAGTAGCCTCGGCTGGTCTGCGCTACGGGATCTGCTCTACAGCGGCGGCTGGTCCCGGTAGACGCGCCGCTCTTCAACGACCGGCACTTGGTCCCGGTAGACGTTGCGCTCCTCGACGACCGGCTGGTCCTGGTAGACGCGGCGCTCCTCGACGAGAGGCAGCCCGTCGTCGTAGCCGACGGGCTGGCCACGGCGCCGCCTGGCCGGGTTCAGCGGGCCCCACACCACCAGCGACAGCACCAGGCCCAGTACCCCGGCAAATATCAGGATGACGCCCACGGCGTGCACATTCAGGCCGTGGGAGGAACCCGACGACGTGATGGCGAACCGCAGGATGGCCCCGACCGCGATCAGCGCGATGCACGTGCCGGTGCGCATCACCCGCCGCCCGCCCGCAGGCTGGGGCAGCCCGTTCACTGGTGGGCCGTCTGGTGGCGCATCGCGGGCGCTGTGCCTGCGACAACGCCGAGAACGATGCATGCGATGACGCTCACAACCGACTCCTCAGTCACTAACCAATTGACGTGCCGGGGCAGCCGGTCCTACCTGACAAAAAAACTCCGGGTCCTGAACTGTTCTCGCCATTATTGGCGAGCGCAGCTGCCGGGGTCCGGAGCAACGCTTTAACATTACCGTGTCGCGACATTCATGTCCATGGCCCGAAATCCTGCTGGCAGCAAGCGTCCCGTTCATTTTCCGGGCCGCGTTAAAATCCGCCGTAATCGTCTTTCGCGGCGTGCCCCGGTCAACGCTGATCGGCCGCGGTCCGGGACTCAGCCGAGCGTGATGTTGTTGCCCGTGACCTTGATGGCCTGCGCGGGCAGCGGGCTCGGCGCGGGGCCGGCCACGACCGAACCGTCCTTGACGCTGAACTGGCTGCCATGGCAAGGGCAGTCGATCGTGCCGTTGGCGGCCTGGTCGACGGTGCACCCCATGTGGGTGCAGATCGCGGCTGGTAACAACCCTCGTGCTACAAAAGCACTGTGGGTGCTGAGCGGGAGCGGGTGGCCGGGTTCGGGCGGCTGGAGGACGGGCTGCGCCAGGCCGGCGAGTGGTACCGGTGGGGGCCCTACGTC
>OCZU010003394.1_pt1 | contig 10051 bp, 8 predicted proteins | sample 1539001 | NCBI WGS metagenome assembly OCZU01 (sample SAMEA3539306, study PRJEB22396) | soil metagenome | biome: tundra; feature: field; material: soil | place: USA | collected 2010-05 | depth 0.15 m | reverse complement strand
GGACGGATGTCGAGCTCGCCGTCGTCGTCGAGACCGTCCGCCGTGGCGAACCCCCAGGAACGGTCGCCGCCGTCGAGTGGGAGAAGTGGACTGGGTCGACTGCGGCCCCCCATCGCGAACACGGTTCGCACAGCCTCGGGGTGCTTGAGGCGATCGCGCTCGGCGACGCCGTCGGTCGCATGCCGGGGCGCCTCCGTCTCATCGGCATCGAGCCCGAGGATGTTGGATGGGGTCAGGGATTGTCACCGGCCGTTGCGACGGGCATCGACACCGCCACGCGCCTCGTCCTTGACTACCTGGGCGCGACGCCCCCTGGGTCAGGCGCGAGCGGACGCACACGTCTGTAGGCCGGCTCCCACATCGCTCTCCGGACCTGAGTCACGGCGTCACCCACGTCCGCGCGAGCCAATCCTTCCGCCGTCGCCGCCCGCGCCACCGCGGCCGCGACTCGCAGGGAGACTTCCCGCACCCGATCCACCGGCGGCATTAGCGGTGCGCCCGGCCGCGACGCGTCCACGAACTCGGCAACAGTGTCCGCCGCAGCGAGCAGCATGCTGTCACTGACCGCCCGCGCTCTGGCGACGATGGTGCCGAGCCCAAGGCCCGGAAAGACCAGTGCGTTGTTCGCCTGGCCGATCGTGTACGTCAAGCCCGCGTGCTGGACCGGAGGGAACGGGCTGCCGGTTGCGACCAGGGCGCGGCCGTCGCTCCACGCGATCAGGTCCGACGGTACCGCCTCGGAAAGGGATGTCGGGTTCGACAAGGCGAAGATGATCGGCCGGTCCGCGTGGGCGGCCATCTCGCGAACCACCTCCTCCGTAAACGACGAAGGTTGGGCGGCGCAGCCAATCAACACCGTGGGCTGCACCGCTCGCACCACCTCGAGCAGACCGATCTCCGCTCCGTCACGTTGCCAGGTGCGTACCTCCGCCGCAGTGCGGGCGTAGGCACGCTGGAAATCGCGCATCCCGGCGGCCATTCCCTCGACGAGGAGACCACGGCTGCCCAGACACCAGACCCGGCGTCTTGCCTCGTCGCCCGACATGCCCTCGCGCACCATCGCGCTGCAGATGAAGTCGGCGATGCCAACCCCGGCGGTCCCCGCACCGAACACCACGACGCGTTGGTCGCTGAGTGTTGTCCCCGCGGCGCGCGCTGCCGCCATGACGCCGCCGAGCACGACTGCCCCGGTTCCCTGCATGTCGTCGTTGAACGTGCAGGTCGTCTCTCGATAGCGCTCGAGAATCCGGCGCGCATTGCTGGCGCCGAAGTCTTCCCAGTGGAGGAGCGCGTTGGGGAAGCGAGACGTCGCAGAGCGGACAAACCGGTCGATGAACGTGTCGTAGGCGTCACCGCGCACGCGCGGATGCCGGGCGCCCATGTACGCTTGGTACTCGAGCAGCTCCTTGCGATCTGTGCCGACGTCGAGCATGACCGGGATCGCCCGAGTGGGGTCGATTCCCGCGGCGGCGGTATATACGGCGAGCTTGCCGACCGAGATCGCGATGCCTCCCACCCCCCAGTCGCCGATGCCGAGAATCTGTTCCGCGTCGGTCGCGACGATCAGGTCGATGTCGTCGTGAGCAGCACCATAATTCTCGAAGGCGACGTCGATATCGTCTGCGTCGTCAACACAGAGGTAGACACCTCGCGGGCGCTGGAATTCCTTGCTGTACCGTTCGATCGCGTCGCCGACCGTGGGCGTGTAGACGATCGGGAGCATCTCGGCGAGATGCTCGCTGAGCACCCGGTAGTACAGCACCTCGTTGCGGTCGTGCAGCGCGTCGAGAAAGAGGTGTTTGGCGAGGTCGTCGCCCTGTCGACGGTACTGCGCGTAGGACCGCTCTGCCTGCAACTCGATCGTGGTGACCGCGGTCGGCAGCAGCCCCTGCAGGCCAAGTTCGATCCGCTCCTCGAGCGTGAAGGCGGACCCCTTGTTGAGAACCGGGGCCTCCAGGATGTCCCGTCCGCGCCGGCTGGTTTCGTACGCGCCGTCGGGCGCGACCCTGAATGCCCGCCGCGGCTGGGTCGAACCCGCGTGTGCCATCAGGGTGCGAGGCCATGGCGGGTGAAGCCGCATACCCGGCGAGCAATCCGCCGCGTCAGGCGGACAGGTTGTGGGGTCGGCGGGTTGACGAGTGCCCGAGGGCGCAATGCATAGACGAGGACCTTGGCGCATCTCACCAGCCCAAGATACGTCACGGTCATCGCCCTGCGGATCAAGGCGCCCTCCGGGTGACCTGCCAATTGCTCCAGCTCTCGTGGCCGACCACTGCGCGAATACGGTGACGCAACCGTGACGCGATGGTGTCTCAGAAGGACCTTGCCCACACTGAGGAGGCGGTCCTGCTGAGTGAGCGCAACGGAGGAGCTCGTATCGAGCCTTGACACCGAGATCTCGCGCCTCGATGAGAGTCGCGCCCGTCTCAGTGCCGTCTGCGTATCGATCATGTGCCTGGTGCGGCTCGCAGCGCCGACGGGGTGAGGACAGTATGAGTCACGCCGCCGCTCGCGGTGAACGGCCGGGCGGAGTCCACGCGTGGCGCCACGCCGTCTGGCCAATGCGACACGGACCGCGCCCACCTAGGAGCCGCGCGACGGCGCAGATCGCCCGCATGGGGTTGCTGCTGTTCGGATCGGCGGCCGCGATAGGATTTGCGGCCGGCATCGTCTCTGTGCCATACGCGCGCCCTGAGTTGACGATGGCAGGAGCCGTCGTCGCCGCGATCACGATCGCAGTTGCACTTCCGGTGCTTCGTCGTCCGCATCTCCTCCTCCTTGCCGCAGTGGTCCTGCTCTATTATGCGGCCCTGACGTTGGTGCTTCTCGGAGACAGCGGTCAGAGTGAGGGCCTGCTCGCGTTGGCCGCAATACCAGTGATCGCAAGCGCACTGTATGGACCGCGCAGCCTCACCGTGGCGGCGCTGCTGGCCGCGACAGCAACGCTCGCATGGGACGGCATCATCAACGCCCTCAGTGTTGCCGACTACGCCCAGTTGCTCACGGTATGGCCAATCACCGGGATGGGCATTGCGTACACAGTTCATCAGCTGCGCTCCCAGCTCGAACGCACGGTCGCCGAGCGTGAAGCGGTCATCCAGCATGACGCCACGCTGACGCTGATCGCCGATGAGTTGTACTCGGCGCACGACGCTGACCAGGTCCTCCATCTTGGATTGCAGAGCGCCGCCCGCCTCACCGCGTTGCCTGGTGAACCGGAATACAAGGCGGTCTTCTTCTTGGTTGAGGATGATCACGCCACCCTCGTCGCGTCGTACTCCCCTGACGTGTCAGACGACGCCGGCCGGGACCCGCGCATCGATCGTGTGTCCGTCTCGCTGTCCACGACGGCTAAGTTGCGCAACGCGGTGGCACACCGCGAGGATCGACTCTTCGTTCTCGACCGATCAACGCCTGTGCCATCGGAGATCTCGGCCGTCCTCGGCGAGCTCGACATCGAGAACGCCATCGTGCAGCTCATCCGGGTCGGCGACGCCGACACCGGGGTCCTGGCCGTCTTCAACAGCGACGCTGGAGCCCCCGCATTTATCGCAGCACAGCGCGCATGGCTCCAGGGGTTGGCGCCGTAACTGGAGCTCGCACTGTCGAGGGCGTTCGTCTTCGAGGCTCAGACGACAACAGATCAGCTTACCGGGATCGCCAATCGCCGCGAGGTTGACCACCGACTTGATCGCATGGCGCGAAGCGCCGTGTACTCCCTTCTTGCAATCGACATCGACAAACTCAAGTCCATGAACGATACCTTTGGGCACCACGCAGGTGATGAGCTCATCCGAGTGGTCGCCGGAGCGCTGCATCGCGCTGTGCGGCAAGGCGATGTCGCCGCGCGGGTGGGCGGTGATGAATTCTGCGTCATCCTCGCGGACGCGGATGACCAGCACGCCGAGGCGGTTGCCAAGCGTATCTTGGCTGATCTCGAAAACCGTGCGATCCACGGTGAACAGCCGCGCATCAGCATCGGGATCGCTTCCTTAGGGAGCGGACTTGACGCGGCGGCGCGGCTCGCGGCCGCCGACAAAGCGCTCTACGAGGCAAAACGGTCTGGCGGCAATCGTGTTGCGCATGCTCCGCTGCTCGATGCTGCAAGCGCGGCGAGCACGAGCGGCGGTCCAGTGGTCGTCACCGTCGGAGGTGCTTCCGAAGCACCGAAAAGCAGTATCCCATCAGTGTCTGAGTCCACGAGCGCTCCGGCGCTCCCATGATCCCGCGATCAGGGACACACCGTGTCGTGCGGAACGCCCGCGAGCTCGCGGTGCCGCGCCAGCCGCCTCTCGACATGCGTTCGCTTGGTGGCGAGGACCTTCGACCCTTGTGGTCGCCCCTCGCTCATCCCCATGATGGGTGGCCATAGTGGTAGCGATCGACCGGGCTACACCGCATAGGTGCAGCCGTTCTTAGGAGGCACGGAGTCAGATGTTCGAGAAGATAGTGGTCGCGATCGATGGTTCGCCGTTCTCAGATGCGGCGCTTGCTGCAGCTGGTGGGCTCGCCGCCAAGTTGGGTGCTGACGTCGAGGTATTGCACGTTCGTGAGCACGACGCCATCCCATCCAGAGCAGGAGCGGCCCCGGATCTTGAGACGACAGACGACGCGAAGGGCATCGTCGCAGCAGCAGTCGGGCAGCTCAAGGCCAGTGGCGTCAACGCGCATGGACAAGTAGTGCAGGCGTCGACCCGTGACGTCCCTCGCAAGATCATCGAGTTTACGACCGAGAGCGGTGCTGACCTCATCGTCGTCGGACGACGTGGACTATCGAGCCTGACCGGGATGCTCCTTGGCAGCGTGTCGAACAAGCTCATCCACGCGGCTACGGTGCCAGTGATGGTTGCCCACTGAGAGAAGCCGATTGCGAGCGGAGGCACGGTTCGACCGCAGGTCCGGCGGATCGTGCGCCTCTGTCTCCGTGTGACGATTGCATTGGTCGCGCTCGAAATCGCGATTGGACTCGTCCTGGTCGCAACCGGTCACGCGCGACACCACCGATCCACTGGTTGTATGGCACGGTGGCGCTCGTGACGCTGCCCCTCGCGATCCTGATCGGCAAGTCCTTGGGTGGCCGTGAAGGCCTCGTCTAGCTCGGCGACGTCGCGGTGATGACTCTCCTGTTCGCGCCGTGAGCGATCGCCACTGGCTGACTTGGGATTGAGCTTGTAGGTGGCGTGAGTGGGGCGGCTGTCATTGCTGCCGACTTGTGCGTCAGGTTCCAGGGATGCGCCTGCCCGTCACCTCATCCATCGAGATTCGCACCCAGTGTTGGGTGGACCGGGTTGCCCACGAGTGCAGCGGCCCGCGCCGCAGCCCGTCCAACTCGTCTTCGTCGGTGATCTCGCGCGCCGTCCCCTTGACGAGGACACTCCAGCCGGCGTGATAGAGAGGGCGGCTGTCGTCGACCTCGAAGACGACCGGCGCGCCGGCGCCGGTCGCGCTCAACTTGGTGCCCGGTTCCGTGCAGAAGACGATGGAGTCGTCGGCGGCGAGGTAGTTGACGGGGAGGATCAGCGGCTGCCCGTCAACAATAAAGCCAATCCTGCCGACGTAGGAATGGTTTTGCAGGAGCTCGATCGACTCGGTCCTGCTGAGTTCGTGCACTCTCGTTTGGGATGTGCTCTCCACTTGCTCTCCTCTCACGACCAATCGTTGGGGTTTCGTTTAATGGCACTGCGCCGCGCCATGAAGGCGGCCGCCTCGGCTCGGCGTGACAACCCCAGCTTCATCAGGATGTTGGAGACGTAGTTCTTCACGGTCTTCTCCGCGAGGAACACCTTCTCGGCGATCTGACGGTTGGTCATCCCCTCCGCGACCAGGTCGAGAATCTTCCGCTCCTGCGGGGTCAGGTCGGCGGTGCCGTCGTTAGCCTCAGCTCCATCGCCGCGGAGCCGGGCGAGCACCCTCGCCGTCACCGTCGGGTCGAGCAACGATTCGCCTCGGGCAACCTGCCGGATGGCCCCGACCAGGTCACCGCCGCGAACCTGCTTGAGAACGAATCCGGCGGCGCCGGCCATGATCGAGCTGAACAGGGCCTCATCGTCGGAGTGCGCCGTGAGCATCAGGACCTTCGTGTCGGGAAACGCTGACCGGATCTCGCGGCAGGCCTCGATCCCCGATCGGCCGGGAAGGCGGACGTCCATGATTACCACGTCCGGGCGGCTGGCCTCGACGGCCTTGAGCGCCGCGTCTGCGTCCCCGGCCTCGGCGACCACGGTGATGCCGCCGACACCCTCGAGGATGCTGCTCAGACCGCGGCGGACGAGTTCATGGTCGTCGCAGAGCATGATCCGGATCGTGGGCTCGTCAGGCACGCCTGCACTGTACCGCGTGCTGCGGCGCCATCCGGCCAATCGGCCCCCCGAGGTCGTGACCTTCTCCCCTTGGCAGCTGTCGGTCGTGGATCCACCATGACAAGACCGGAACGCCATGAACACAATGCTTCTCCATGACTTTGCTTACGTTCCCGTCTCCGCCGAACGGGTCTGCGATCGACTCATGGCCGCGGATCGGGAGTGGCTCGCTCCCCTTGCCGCGGCGGCCATGAGCGAAGGAGAGGCGCTTCGCCTCAGGATCGGACCGCTCGGCGCAGTGCCGTTGCTCGCCAAGACCGTGAGCCTGGAGGTCGGCGAGCCCCTCACGCGTGATGAAGTGACCGTCGTGCCGCTCACCTGGAAGGCAACGACGACCCCAGGGCTCTTTCCGGTGATGAGTGCCGATCTCGAGGTTGTGGCGCTGGATGCCGAACTGACCCAGCTCACGCTCAGAGGACGCTACGAACCGCCGCTCGGGGCCGTCGGGCGCCGGCTCGACCGACTCCTCATGCATCGCATCGCAGAGGCGAGTGTCCGATCGTTCCTCGGCCGGTTGGTTGCAACACTCACAGCTACGGAAAACGTCGAACCCGCAACCGTCCGCTGAACGGGACTGCCCTCGACCTTCTCGCGTGACGCCCCTGCGCGTGCCGCCGCCGGCTCGTCGGTGCTCATGTCCGGGCTATGATCCCGATTGGATGGCACTCAGTGGCAGCCGTGCGGCACGTTTGCTCGACACAGGGCTGGCCTTGGCTGCAGAGTTGTCTCTCCCGGCACTTCTCCAGAGGATCGTCGACCTTGCCGCCGACCTGACTGACGCTCGGTACGGTGCGCTCGGGGTGCTGTCATCAGGTGGATCCGACCTCAGCGACTTCATCACGAGTGGGCTGAGCGCGGAACGGCGTGCCCCGATCGGTGAGTTGCCGCGCGGTCTTGGCATCCTCGGCGTGCTGATTCATGAGCCTGCGGTGCTCCGCATCCGGGAGATCGCCGAGGACGCGCGTGCCACGGGCTTTCCGCGCAACCACCCGCCGATGCACTCGTTTCTCGGAGCGCCGATCCGCGCCCACGGCCGCGTCTTTGGCAACATCTACCTCACGGACAAGAAGGGGGCGCTCGAGTTCACGGAGGACGACGAGGCGGCGGTCCTCGTTCTCGCGACCCAGGCAGGTGTTGCCATCGCCAACGCGCAACTGTACGCGGAGCTGGAGCAACGCGAACGCTGGTTGGACTCGGTACGCGAGGTGACGACCGCGCTGCTCTCCGGTGACACTGCCCACAGTGCGCTGCAGTTGATCGCTCAGCGCGCCCGAGAGCTCGGCGACGCGGACATGGCCACCATCAGCGTTCCGGATCGTCAGGGGCTGCGCATCATCGTTGCCGACGGAGCCGGCGCGGACGACCTGCTCGACATCGAGGTGCCACTTGCCGGTTCGCTGTCGGCCGAGGTGATTCGCACCGAGCGCACCATGGTCGTGGCCGATGCGAGGCACTCGTCGTTGACGCAGCCGATGGTGAGTGTCGCCGGCGTCGGCCCGATGGTCCTGGTGCCGCTCGCGCTCCGTACGAGTGCCGCCGGGGTCCTGGCCGTCGGCCGTGTCGCGGGGCGTCCGGCCTTCGCGTCGGCGGACACGCCGCTGCTCGAGAGCTTCGCTGAGCAGGCGAGCGTGGCCCTTGAATACTCTCGCGCCGTCGCAGAGATATCGCGTTTGGGAATGATCGAGGATCGGGAGCGGATCGCGCGCGACCTGCACGACGGCGTTATCCAGTCGCTGTTTGCGGTTGGCATCGGACTGCAAGGAACAGCGGCGGTCGTCGGTGACCCGCGTCTCGCCGATCGCATCCAGCAGTTCGTCAGCGAGATCGACCGCGTGATCGGCGACGTGCGCAGTTACATCTTCGGGCTCCGCCCGAGCGTGCTGACCGCGGGCAACCTCACCAACACCCTGGAACAGCTCGCCCACGAGGTTGAGGAACGGACCGGCGTCACCGTGATCGTTGAGATCGACGCTTCACTGGAGGGCGCGCTCGCCGACGCATCCGCACAGATCGTGCATATCGTTCGCGAGGCGCTGTCGAACATGGGACGTCATTCGGGCGCGACGACCTGCCGCGTCTCGATTCTCCGTGACGCCGCGTCTGCGATCATTCAGATCGACGACGACGGGCGAGGTTTCGACCCCGCCTCGGCGTCGCGGGGGATGGGGATGGGGAACCTGGTGGAGCGGGCCGAGGCTATCGGCGGCCAATTGGAGATCGAGTCGAAACCCGGATCGGGCACCACCATCACCGTGACGGTCCCACTGTGAGCGACGCGAAACCACACGGATACCCATCGGCCTGGGCGATCGACGCGGTCCTCGCGGATGGTGGCACCGTGCACATACGACCCATCCGGCCAGATGACGCAACCGCGCATCGTGCATTCTTCGCACGCCAATCCGAGCAGAGCGTGTACTTCCGTTTCTTCGGTCCGCGGTCGGAGCTGAGCGATCGCGAGGTCAGGTACTTCACGACGGTCGACTATCGCGACCGCATGGCATTCATCGCATTCCTGCGCGAGGAGATGATCGCCGTCGGTCGCTACGATCGACTCGCCCACGGTGACGAGGCCGAGGTCGCGTTCGCGGTCGCCGACGAGCACCAGGGCCGCGGGCTGGCCACGCTGCTGCTCGAGTATCTCGCGGCCTACGCAGCGACGCAGGGCATCACCCGTTTCAGTGCCGACACGCTCATCGACAACCGGCGGATGCTCGAGGTCTTCCAGGCCGCGGGCTTCCGGCGCGAGCGCCGCTCCATCGAATACGGGGTCGTCCATCTCGGCTTCGACATCGAGCCGACCGGCGAGTCCCTGGCGGCAAGTGAACACCGCGCCTGGACAGCCGGGGTCGCCAGCATCAGAAGAATCCTCCAGCCGCAGTCGATCGCGGTCATCGGCGCGGGGCGCAACCCGCAGGGCATCGGACATGCGGTCGTCCGCAACCTCATCGACGGAGGCTTCAAGGGATCGGTGTACCCGGTCAACCCGAAGTCCGCCGAGCTGCTCGGCCTCGCATGCTCGCCGAGCGTCGAGGCGATCGACGGACCGGTCGACCTCGCTGTCCTCGCCATCCCGGCTGCCCAGTGCATCGAAGCAGTCGACGCCTGCGGACGCAAGGGTGTCAAGGGGCTCGTGGTGATTACCTCCGGATTCGCGGAGGTCGGCGCCGACGGCATCGAGTTGCAACGCGAACTGCTGCTGCGAGCCCACCGCGGCGGTATGCGGGTGGTGGGCCCGAACTGCTTCGGGGTGATCAACACCGCGCCCGATGTGTGCCTCAATGCGACCTTTGCTTCGCGCGCACCGGTGCACGGCGGGATCGCGTTCGCATCACAGTCCGGTGCGCTTGGCATCGCCGTCCTGGAGCACTCGGTTACCTCGGGGCTCGGACTCTCGAGCTTCGTGAGCATGGGCAACAAATCGGATGTCAGCAGCAACGACCTGCTCAGGTACTGGCAGCAGGATGGTCAGACCCGGGCGATCCTGCTCTACCTAGAGTCCTTCGGCAATCCCCGGGCATTCGCGCGGGTCGCTCCGGTCGTGTCGCGCACCACGCCGATCGTGGTCGTGAAGTCGGGTCGCAGCTCGGCGGGCACTCGTGCGGCCGCATCGCACACCGCAGCGCTGGCCAGTCCCGACACCGTCGTCGCCGCTCTCTTCCGCCAGACGAGCGTGATCCGCGTCGACACCC
>OCZU010003393.1_pt1 | contig 10053 bp, 9 predicted proteins | sample 1539001 | NCBI WGS metagenome assembly OCZU01 (sample SAMEA3539306, study PRJEB22396) | soil metagenome | biome: tundra; feature: field; material: soil | place: USA | collected 2010-05 | depth 0.15 m | reverse complement strand
AAGACAAGATTCATCAGCTTCGTTTCGCGTCGCACTCAAAAGTACACTTTTAGCAGTGAATGTACGGAGAGGCCTAATGAAGGTACAGTGCCATCAATAAAGGTACGGAGTGCCACAAAGTAAGGGCGCTGACATTCATTGCAGAGGTTTACTTTTGTAAGGTCACAGTCATCAGCGGGCCCCAGCTTACAGTAACTTTGGGAGGTCCTATGTTCCGAGCAACCGGCGATGGAGAGATTGACGTATTGTTTGATGCGTCGACTGCCAATATTTTGGAGGCGCGCCTCTTCAATTTCGATTTTGACGACTTTGATGATAGGAAATTTCGTCCTTTAAAAGTCCAACACTCAAACTTCCTTGTCGAGCATGTAATTCCGCTCCTAGAGGGCGGGAAGGGAGATATTTGGATCCAAGGCTCAGCAAGTCGGATTGGGTCGGCGGGGTGGAATATGACCCTATCTCAAGTTCGCGAATCTCAGGTGCAGGCGTTTCTCTTAGACCGCGGAATCAGTTCGGATCAAATCCGGGTTGACGCAGTTGGCTCAACGTTGGCAGCGCAGCACGCGTTGGACGACGCGCGTGACCGAAGTGTACTGCTTTGGGTATACCCCAAGTTGGACTTCCACCAGCCGTCGAGGGAGGTACCACATCGACCGAAAATTAGCAGAGCTTTTAAGATTGCAGTTGACGGCCACAATTCGGGCCAGTGGGCAAAACACAATCGAAACATATCGATCGGACAAAAGATCTTTAAAAAGATCCTGAAGAAGCTGCCTCTGTCGGAATTGGACTTGCCTTTCATCGTGTGGGACTTGACCAATAATTTAGCCTGTAGATATGTTTATATTGATTTGAATGTTGGGTTTTCGTTGAGCATAGGCTCGAAACTTCCGCAGCCGCACGGGCCTTGGAACTCGTTTACCACCGAGAAGCCGATTGGCTGCTGGCAATTCGGTCGAGATGCTCGATTAACGACGATGGGCGATTGGAAAACGGCCGCAACCTGGATTCATATCGAAACTCCCGCGGGCGTAAATAACGTCTATACGAAAATTCAAACGGGGATCACTATACGGGGCATACAGGGCTCCGTTACCCTCGCGGGCGATTTTGATCTCATGGAGAAACCTCTACCCTTTTCGGGCCCTTAAGCTTGCTGCCGGCCACATCGCACTATGGGCCGCAATGCGGGGCCCCGGGGCTACTCGAACCTCAACGTGTGTCCCACCCCGTACTCGCCCGCCTTGTCGAGAATGGCGCTGCCGAGGGCTGTGTAGCTTCAGCGACTTCTGGACAAAAGGCTAGCGTGGAAATGAGAGACTTCGATCTGCTGCGGGTGCCCCGCAGACGGAGCGAAGTAAATGAGCAAACGCGAGCATTGACGATTTACGGCAGAGCAGAAGCTGGAGATTTTACGCGAGGCTGATCAGCCTGGCGTGACGGTGAGCGAGGTGTGCCGGCGGCACGGCCTATCACCCTCGGTGTTTTACCGATGGCGGGCGGTAGCCCAGGGTGACTCGGCGGTCGCGCTGAAGCGCGATGCGCAGCGGGCGCCACGCAAGGACGATCCGGAGGCTCGGCACAAGGCTGAGATTGAACGGATGCGCGCCGTGATCGCAGAGATCACGGCGGAGAACCTGGAGCTGAAAAAAAAGATTTGACGTTGGATGATTTGTATCGCGTACCGGCGGAGACGAAAGCGGCCGTGATGCAGATTGTAGAGCAAACGAAGCGACGTTCCGGGTGGCGGGTGTACGAAGTACTGCCCGAGGAGCGCACTGCGATCTGTGAATTTGCCTTGCAGTTCCCGAAGATCGGCTATCGCAAGCTGACCTGGATGATGGTCGACGCGGGCACGGCTTGTGTGGGAGAGAGCACGGTTTACCGGGTTTTGAGCGATGCGGACCTGTTATCGCGCCGGAAGCGCTCGACGGTCTCGAGCGGCGAATACAACTTCCGACCGAACGGGCCGAATCAACAATGGCATACCGACGTCATGTACGTGTGGGTTGCTGCCCGTTTTTACTTTCTGGTGAGCTTTGTCGATGCCTACAGCCGCTATATCGTGCACCACAAGTTGCTGATGAGCCTAGACGGCAAATCCGTGGCGATCGAGCTGCAGGCGGCGCTTGAAGCCGCCAAGGACGTCAAACCCCGCGTCGTACATGACCACGGCAGCGAGTTCGTCAATCGCGACGTCGCGGCGGTCATCAAAGAGAGTAACCGGATCCTGGGGGTGTACGATGCAGCGAAAATGACTTGTCAACACGGAAACAGCGGCCGGTTGCTCATTGCACGGCAGATCTCGTCGTTTTTATTTACAACTGACGATCGACCTCGCGCAGTTGTGCGGTGCTCACCCCCAACTTCCGGTTACTCTCCAAACGGCAAGAAAGGGCAAACACCCCTTGCTATAGGATCCTGGATAATCAAACAGGCAAGCGAGAACAGTCTTTCAGTTCCCCGGACCAACAGCAAACGATACGGGAGAGGCGCCGTGGCGCTCCGTCCTGATGGTAATCGATCTACTCTCTCCAGCGCCAACGGGTGTGGTGATGAGCGTAAATTCGCTTCCTTGCTCGCCATGAAGACTCAGCACGTTGCCGCCATCGGGAACGAAATCGGTGGCGATCGCGGGAGATGGTAGTTTGTGATGACTATTAGCCTTTGAAGTCAGGCGATCGATTACCCAAAGCTCCACGCCACGAACCAACGCAAATGAACGTGTGTCGGATGAGAACGCGATCGACGTGAAGCCAGAGCCGCCTGTTTCGCTCGGCGGTAAGGTCAGAAGCGTGGCCAAATCCCGCTGCGTGAATCCGCCGCTATCGCGGTCCCAATCGATCAGTTGCCACCCGCCGCCTGACGAGGAAGTCCCGATGGCATAGAGATGATGTCCATCGGGAGTCGCCGCCGCCGCAACGACTTGAGTCAATGGCACCGCTACGCTGGCACGTGATGCAAATTCGCCAGATTGCGGGGATATGTCTTGGATGTTTCCGGGGCAGAGGGCGAATACGCTACCCCCGCTGGCGCTCGCGAGCACTGGTGCCGCACAGGCCAGATCGCGGATGGCCGAGGACACGAAATCGATATGTCGTACATCGTAGATGCGCAGCCCGCTTTTATCGTCCGCGTAGCTATAGGTATAGAGAAACAGCCAATTGCCGTCGGCGGACAGGTGCAGCAAGCGATGGTCGTTGAAGTTTAAGACGCGATTTGCAAAGTGTTCCTCCTTCAAAAGCGAAAACGTTTTCGCATCAAAAAGCCGCAGGCGCGATTGCAAGGATTCGTCAACGATGATGAGTGTGCCATCGCTGGGACTGATAGCGATTGCGGAGATCCCGCCTCCGTCCCGCGACGGAATAGCGCGCAGGGCCCGACCGGTTTCAGCGTCGAACACAATCACTTGGCCCGATTGGAACACGCTCAACACGATTCGCGGTGCGGCTCGCGGCGCATCAAGCTTCGCTTGAGCGCTACCGGCGGAAATCATCTCCGCCATCATCAGCAGACAACAGCTTGCAATCCGAGTCATGTTTTCACCTCATCGACATTTCTGCTTGTCGACCTCGACCCGTGCGTCAGGGAACCACCTGCACTTCTGCAGGAGTCATGCCAAGATCGGTTATTTGATCGAGGAGCTTTCCCGACGTGAGATCCATAAAGTACAGCGCGCTTCGATACGGATCGACGCCGAGGAGTAACGGTGTATTTTCAGCGGTTACGAAGTTGATCACGGGCGATGGCAGCGCGATCACTTGCTGGATAGTCGCATCATCAATCGCAATCTCCCAAACCTCCGACACGAGACTCAGACTACGTTCGTGACGATCGCGCGCCACCCCGACAAACAACCGTCCCCGTGAACTATGGACGTGCTGCAACGGGACAGTCCGAGGCTCCTCTATCGGTAGCCGCAACCACAGAGCGCTGGCAGCAGGCGGCTGACGGGCGCGGTATATGGAGCCCTCCCGAGTCGTACAGAACAGCGATTGGGTGGGCGCATCGAACCACGACCCGCACGTTTCCTGTAGAGCATAGGTGCGCGCCGTCATGAAATCCGTCAGTCTGACGAATTCGATATCCGCAGAGCTGAAGCGAGCGAACGCGATCGTATTCGGTTCCTCGCAGGTGAGATGAAAGAATATGTCCTCGTCGGATGTGCCTAGGGTGCCAAAATCCACGGAGCAGGAGTCGATGCACGGGATGCCGCGCTCGAGCACATCGAGGCGGCGATCGTACCGACGCAACCACGTTCGATAAAGATCCAAACGCTCGGGATGAGTGCAAAGCTCCTGCATATACACGTATCGCCCAGACACGCTGCTCCTCACCCGCGTCGAGCGATTTGGGTATCCCGCGTACATCGGACGCACCGGTGTCTCGACCTCGCGCACTCGCCGAAAGGTCTCGGCGTCATACATTCTCAGCCAATAGGTTGTCGCATCATTGGCCGCGCCCTCATAGAGATCGGTTTCAACGATGAGTAATTCGCGCGAGGAGGCGTCGAGTTGCATCTCAGGTGCGTAGTTGAGCCGCATCGCATCGACCGTGCGGCGATTCGGATCGATGATGAAGAGATCCGTGACTCGATCGCCTGCGCGCGGATCGAGGACCAAGATCTTCATGTTGGTGCGTTCATCGACCGATGAGTTCCACGGTCAAAGCCCACAGGTCCCAAGCCACAGCGACCCCTGCCGCTACAAGTATCCCGGCGTTCACCTTCGCAGCCGCTCCCGCATAGTCGTCAATCCGCAGCGCGAGCCGGATCGAACGCTCGGGCGAGTCCACGAGAGGCGCTACGATGAGCGCAGGCAAACCTCTCGCGGCGCCGAATATGGCCATGATGAATGCGCCGGCAAGCGGCGAGCCAACTAACAAGGCGCAAAAGAGCGCCGCATAGATGATGGTCGACTTGATTCGTGTGGCGACCGCCGACCCCAATTGAAACCCGTATCCGAGCGCGATCAGGTTCCACGGCAGCCGCACGAGCCATCGCTCCTGCACCTGCCGCGGCCACTGCGGCATGGGAAGTTTGACGACCTTAAGCTCCGCAAGCGCCCAGATGAGGCAGAGAGCGCTCAATACCGCAAGTGCCGCGATCCGAAAGGGCCCGGGCAGCAAACTGCCGACAGCCCCCAGCGCGCCGCCGGTGACGATGCCGCCCAAGATGTGTGCCGTCAGCCACATGATCGACCACGCGCCAAAACGCAAGAGAGACGCCCAGTCAGCCTCACTCCCAGTCTGCCGCATCATGAAGCGCTGTCCGGTCACGAGAATCCTACGCTTCCATGCCAAATCTATCCTCGCCGGACTGCATCACGAATACGCTTTAGCGTCTGCCTGTGCGTGACTGAATTTTTGCGGACCACGACATCGAAATCCACCGTGCGTTTCCACCGCACGTCGCGCGGCATGAATGACTAACTTCTATGTTCCTACGCGCTCGCGTTCCGCCGATCGGAGGTTTATTCTTCTCTCCGCCGCGGCAATTAGCGACGTTGCAGAGAGTTACCCGATGAAAGTCGCCATCCGACACCTTGGTTGCGCCACGCTGCTCTTGTTGTTGAGCTGTGCAAACCAGGCCGCCGCACTCGATGCGGAGTCCGATGCGATCGCCCGAGCGGTCGCCGCCAATCGAGCGAAGGATTATGCGACTTCGATCTCTCTTCTTCGCAAGCTCGCGGATCGGGGGAATGCGGCGGCGCCGGCAATGTTGGGCCTCATGTATGCAGCGGGCGCCGGGGTCGAGTCGGACCACATCGCCGCCTGTGATCTTTACGCCGCTTCGGAGCAGAAAGACGATCCGAATGGTACAGAACTGCTCGCGGATTGCTATTTCAGGGGCGACGGCCGCGCGCAGGACCACGTGCGGTCGGCGGTGCTCTATGAGCGCGCCTCAGCCCGCGGGGTCGCAATCGCCGATTGTGCGCTCGGCAATCAGTATCTCCGGGGCCTCGGCGTCGTGCAAAATCAAGCCAAGGCCGCGGTGCTTTGCCGACGCAGCGCGGAGCGCGGCGTGGCGGACGCGCAGACCGATTTGGGCCAAATGTATTTGCTCGGGGAAGGGGTCGAGCGGGACCTGCCGGAAGCTGCCCGTTGGTTTCAGAGGGCCGTGGATCAAGGTCAGGCCAACGCCGCGCTGATGCTGGGCAAGATGTACTGGAACGGCGATGGACTGGATCGCGATCACGATCAGGCCGCGAAGATGTGGCGGATTTCGGCCGAGCGCGGCAACGCATCGGCTCCGGCTCTATTGGCGAAGTATTATTTCGCGGCTGCCATTATCCCCGCGGAAAAACGGCCATTGCAGGAGCCGGGTTCAAAGGCGGCCTATTGGGGTATCGTCGCTACGCGCGCGGACCCTGATTCTGCGGTGCGGGCAGCAAGTCAGAAGCTCGTCGATATCCTACTGAAGGCCGCGCCCGACTTGAAGCCGAAGGTCGAAGACATGCTCGCAATGCCGAGTCCTCCGGCGTTCTGAGCCGCAGCTCTCGACTCATTCCTCGTCGGGATCCCTGTATTCCTTGGGTAAGTGATGCGCGATGCCTTTGTGGCAGTCGATGCATGTCTGCCCGTCTGCCTGCGCCTTCATGTGCTTCTGGTAGATCGTCTGCTTCTGTATGTCGGCGCTCATGGCATCAAAGCTGTGGCAATTGCGGCATTCACGCGAGCCGCTGGCTGTCATCCGCGCCCACTCATCGGTCGCCAGGCGCATTCTGTTGGCCTCGAATTTCTCCCGGGTGTCGACTCTGCCCGTGATTTTCGCCCAAATTTCGAGCGAAGCCTTGCTCTTGCGGATCAATTTGTAAGTCCAGTCGTGCGGCACGTGACAATCCGAGCAAATCACGCGAACACCGGTGCGATTGCTAAAATGAATCGTCTTCTTGTACTCCTGATAGACGTTGTCGCGCATTTCGTGGCAGGAAATGCAGAACTCCAGCTTGTTGGTCGCTTCCATGCCGGTGTTGAATCCGCCCCAGAAAATGATGCCGAGCACGAAAAACAGGGAGGCAATGCCGAGAAACGAATACTTCACGCTGGGCTTGCGAAGCGCGCGCCAGCATCGCCTGATCGCGCCCGGAGCCGTCGTTGCGGTGGCGCGTGGGGTCTCTTCGTTCATATGTCTTCGGTCCTAAAGGATTGTCGCCTGCGGGCAATTCAGGCAACAACTAGCGGAAGCTGTAGCGATAGGCGGCAAAGACCGCACTGACCTGGTAGCTCGGCGCTTGCTGATTGGTCGACAGCAGCGTTGCAGGTGTGTAGCCGTACTGATATGCGTCGTAGAGGAAGTCGTCCGACGCGAGGTGCTGGTAGGTGTAACCCATGATGATCTTGCCTCCGCGACCTGGGGTACCGAGGTCGTAGCTGCCACTCAGTCGCAGCCGCAGCGAGCTGTTCTTGATCGTCGGCGCGGCGCCGCAGGTTTCGTAGTAGGCGGAGCTGCAGGAATTGCCCTCGAGATCGGCACCCGCAAACGCCGAGGTATTGTACGTAGAGTTTCCGATCGAATAGCTAAGGTCGGCCGCGAGATTGAGCTTGCCGCCCAAAAGGCCGTCTCGCCGCGCATTGGCGCCGACCGTCGTATCCGTCTCTCCGAAATTATTGGTCCATGTTTCGCCGGCGGTTCCGCTGAGACCCGTCGCAGACGCGCTACTGCTCGTGACCTTGTAGAGATTCGTGAGATTGCGTGACGAATCCTGGTACGTCACATACAGCGATACGGAACTCCGTTCGCTGAACATGAAAGTCGAGTCGAAGTTCGCGCTTGCCGTGTGGCTATCCTGAACACCGTAGGTGAGGTCAGCGTACTGGTCCACCGTATAGCGGCCGTTGAGGCTGATCGACACCTTGTCGCCGGGCTGCCAATTCAGGCCCGCCTTGGTGATCTGCTCGTGGCGGGATGCCTCGAAGAAGCTCATGAAGCCGAGGACCTCATAGCCCTCGCCGCCGGCTCCGGCGCCGGCCGGGTTGTCGACGGCCTGCATTGGATTGTAGAACGTTGGACTCACATTGGCTTTGCGCCACGAATAGACGTAGCCGGCGCTGAGGTTCAGGCTGTCGCTCGCATGGAGCCGGTAGGCCAAGGTCATCTTGTCCTCTTTGGTGTCGGGTACTTCGGCGCAGGTCGCCGCCGTGTAAGCGGCCCAGCCACCGGTCGCCGCGGCATCGAGGCTGCCTTGTGCATTGTTTGCCGCAGCGTTGTTGCACCAACGCTTGGTGTCGACGAATTCATATGCCGCGCTCAAATGTTGGCGGCCCGTGATGCGGTAATCCGCGCTTATCTCCGCCTGGGTCTTCTTGTTGCTCATCGGTGCGTTGACCGATGTTTCGGTCTGCGCGGCGGATTCATTGATGGTGTTGTAGGTATAGGCGTTGGACGGCGTCAGATTGTCTCGTTCGTTGAACTTCACGCCCGCCGCGAGCACCAGAGACTTCCAGGACTGATTGGTCAGTTTGAGGTCCAGGTGCTCGATATCGACCACGCCGTGCAGTGAGTTCTCGGGCACACCCAATGGAGTCAGACCGATATTGCCGGTGTCTGCATAATTCGCATCTTGTTCGCTGCGTCCGTACGAGAGTCCGCCGGTCAGCCTGGTGCTCGAGGAGAACTCATGGCCCGCAGTCAAGTTGACCTGATTGAACAAATTCGTTGGAAGCGTGCTGATCGTATCGATCGGGAACGCGGATATCGTCCCCGTCGCCACCGTGGTCGGCGACTTGATGAACGGATTGTTCCACGAGAGGCTGTCGTTGCTATCGTGAAAGTACGATAGATAATAGCTCGCATTCGCGTACGATCGGGTCCCGAGCCAGTTCAACGTGACCTTCGCGGTGTCGGTTGCATAGTCGGTGGGATTCGCGAGCACCAGCGGCGTCTGGCCCGCCCAAGTGTAGGTCGAACCGGCCGGGCTGTTGACCTGGTCGCCGGCGACTCCCAACAGCTTCGCCCCATCCTGCGCCAAATGGTTGTAGTCGAGTTTCACGTCCCAGCTGGTGGAAAAATGATGACCGGCAGTCATCGACATATTCTTCCGGTCCGAGTAAATGTCCTGCGAATGAAAGTCACTCAACTGCTGCGCAGTCAGATCATTGGTGCCCGGGGCAGTCTTGAAGCCCGTCGGCTTATATGCGGTGTTGATCACGCCGAAATCCGCAGGCAGCGTAAACATGTTTCCGCCGATCGCACCCTGAAACGGCGTCTGGTAGCTGCTCGCCAGTTCGTGGCGCAACTCGTCATAGCCGAAACCCAGATTCCATCGTCCCTGGTCGCTGGCCGAGGCATTGATCGATCCGGCGGTGGTTCCGAGATCCGAGCCGCTCAGGCTATAGCGCATCGTTCCAGTGCCGGCCCCGTAGGCATCACCGCCGGCAATGCTCAAATCACCGACGAACGTGGATCCCTGCTTGTTGAGTCCGTCGTACTCGCCGAATTTGTCGGAGCCATTCGAATTGTAGTTGTCGCCGGCTTGCACGAAATTCGTCGGCAGGGTCAGCGACTTGACGTCGTCATCGCTGTTGTCCTGCGAGAATGCAATTGGCGGCGCAACGATCGTTGCGACCAAGGCGCTGCGCACAGCCAGGGCAAGCAGTTGCATGGGTAACCGACGGTTTCGAGCCTTCATCTTCGCTCTCCTTCGCTCAACGGTGCAGGAACGCACCAGCAGGGTCATTCGAACCATGAACCATCGCATGGCAGTTCATGCAGCCGCGCGCCGCCGCCTGCGTGCTCGGGAATAGAAGTCCCGTGCCGGCGGCGTTCTTCGGCGACAGGCCTCCTTGAAATCCGGCTGCGTTGGGGCCGACCGCGCTCTTGGAATTGTGCGGACCGTTGTGGCATTCCTGGCACAGGAACGGTGGCCGTGACTTGAGCAGCGGCGTGAGGTTGGAGCCGTGCGGCGTATGGCAATTGGTGCAGTCTTCGACCGCCGGTTGATGCTCCCACAAAAACGGGCCGCGCTTGTCGGCGTGGCACTGCCAGCAGGTTTCGTTGACCGTGTTCATCTTTAGCAGCTTCGGTCCGGCGGCGCCGTGCGGATTGTGGCAGTC
>OCZU010003392.1_pt1 | contig 10053 bp, 9 predicted proteins | sample 1539001 | NCBI WGS metagenome assembly OCZU01 (sample SAMEA3539306, study PRJEB22396) | soil metagenome | biome: tundra; feature: field; material: soil | place: USA | collected 2010-05 | depth 0.15 m | reverse complement strand
GTCCGGGCCGGTGCCGCCGAGCCGGCTGCCGTTGCCCGGGCTGCCGCGCCGCGCGTCAAGCCGCTCCAGTGACAGGGCCAGGTGCGCGCCGCGTTTGTTACCGGCCAGCGCATGCACCTCGTCCACGATCACTGTCTCGACGCCGCGCAGCGCCTCGCGGGCCTTCGACGTCAGCAGCAGGAACAGCGACTCCGGCGTGGTGATCAGGATGTCCGGCGGCTTGGCGGACAGCTTCCGGCGCTCATCCGCTGCGGTGTCCCCGGTGCGCACGCCGACCCGGATGTCGCTGATGTCGAGGCCAAGGCGGTGCGCGGCCTGACCGACGCCGGTAAGCGGCGAGCGCAGGTTCCGCTCGATATCCACGGCAAGCGCCTTGAGCGGCGAGATGTAGAGCACCCGGCAGCGCAGCAAGGGGTCCTGCGGAGTCGGCTCGGTGGCCAGCTTGTCGATCGCCCAGAGGAAGGCGGCGAGCGTCTTGCCGGAGCCGGTCGGGGCGACGACGAGGGTGTGCTGCCCCTGGCGAATAGCAGTCCAGGCCCGCGCCTGCGCCGCGGTCGGCTCGGCGAACGCTGCCGAGAACCAGGCCTTGGTCGGCTCGGAGAAGCCATCCATCGGCTGCGCGCGGGCTGGCGAGCGGACAGGCATGTCACCATCCTGCCTCCTGGGTACGACAAGTCGCGCCGGTCAGCGGGGCGGCACGGTCAGCGGGGCGGCACGGTCAGCGGGTAGCCTGGCGCGGTGCGTCTTACCGCGTTCTGGGACCGGATGCGCGCGCAGTTCGGCGACGTGTATGCCGAGAGCGTGGCGAAGGATCAGGTGCTGGCCGCCCTCGGCAGCAGGACGGTCAGCCAGGCAATCGCCGACGGCACGGACGTGAAGCTCGTCTGGCGTGCGGTGTGCGAGAGCTTCGACATCCCCGAGTCCCGCCGCTGACCACCTGCGCCCGGCCGGCGCTGCGCAGCCCGGATCGCGATTCTCGGCGCTGAGGTTGCGGGGCGGCCCTGATATACCGGGTGCATGGCTGCCGATTCCCTGTCCGGCCAGATGCGGTCCGCCGCGTCCGTTCTGCTGGCCGCCCTCGACGCCGAGCAGCGTGCGCTCGCGGCCCGGCCGTTCGGCGATGGCGCGGCCCGGCGGTGGCTGGAATACCGGCCGCGGCCGCGCCCTGGCGCCTGCATTGCGGACATGAGCGCCGCAGCCCGCAAGGGCGCCCACCGCCTGCTGGCCACCGCGCTGAGCGAGCACGCATACGCGCAGGCCATGGCGGTCATTGCCCTGGAAGAGGTGCTCGACCGGCGTGAAGACTGGCTGCGGGGCCGGCACAGCGGCGACTACTGGGTAGCCGTCTTCGGCGACCCGGACGGTGACGATCCGTGGTCGTGGCGCTTCGAGGGGCACCACCTGTCGGTGACCATGACCGTGCTGGGCGATGAGATATCGCCCGCGCCGGTTTTCCTGGGCGCGAATCCGGCCCGGGTCAGCTACGCAGGCCGGACGGTGTCCAGGCCGCTCGCCCCGGAGGAAGACCTGGCCAGGGCGCTGCTCGACGCGCTGGGCCCGGCCGGACGTGCCATCGCAGTAGTGTCAGACCAGGCTCCCGGCGACATCCGGACCGCCACCAGGCCCCGCGCGGATGAAGGCATCGAGCCGCTCGGCATTGCCGCCGCCCGGCTCGCGCCCACGCCGCGGGCGGTGCTTGGCCAGCTTGTCGCGCTCTACCTGGACCGGCTGCCCGCCGGGCTGGCCGCCCGCGAGGCCGCCCGGGTCTCCGCCGGCGAGCTGCATTTCGCCTGGGAGGGGCCGACCCTGCCGGGCCAGCGGCACTACTACCGCATGCAGGGCGCTGACCTGCTGATCGAATATGACAACACCAGCAATGACGGCAATCACGCGCACACCGTGCTGCGCCGTCCCCGCAGTGACTTCGGCGACGACGTGCTGGCCGCGCACTACGATCAGGCGCACTCCTAGCGAGTGACTCCGGATGACCGAGGCGGAGCCCCGGAACCAGCGGGAAATGACCACCGCGGTGCTCATCGCCCGGCCAGCGCCGCCGCTGGCCTGCCTGCCGCCGCTGGCGATCCGCTGCTGGCCATCACCGCGGCGCGCCGCGGTGGCTGCTCCAGAGGTCCGCCGCGGGCTCCAGTTACTGGCGGGAGAATGCGATCAGCGGCCCGAGGTCTCCCTCGGCATCTGCGGCCCGGAGCGCCGAGATGTAGTCGCGGCGCAATCTGCCCGGTTCGGTGAGCGCAGTACCGCCCCAGGTGAACCGTGCGCCGCCGAGTGCCACGATGAGCGAATCCGAGGCCAGCCGCGACCAGCGGCCGTTACCGTTCGGGAATGGGTGGATGACGACGAGCCGGTAGCCGAATCGGATCGCGCACTCGTCGCCGCCATATCGTGCCGGAGAGGTGTCAGCGAGCCACGCGCACACGTCGCCAAGGATGTTGCGCATGTCCATGTGTATCTGCCAGTAAGGCACGCCGAGGTTTCTGTCGGTGGTCCTGTAGCGTCCCGCCCAGGCCCAGACCTGGCCGTACATCCTGCGGTGCAGGCCCTTTAGCCATTCCTCGCTGGTCACCGACGCCGGCTGGAGTCGGCGGCGGGACAAGAACAGCCACGACATGGCGTCGCTGATGTTCTCCGCCTCCGCGAGGTTGAGCTCGGCCCGTGTTAGTACCGGCAGTAGCAGGCCCTGCCGCTCGGCAGCAGTAAGCGGAGTGGCGTCGGCGGGCTCGGTCATGTTTCGGTGCCGCTCCACAGCTGGCCGCGCTTGAGCAGTCGCTCGGTGAGCTCATCCTCCAGTGGCCTTGGCTGTCCGGTCGCCTGGTCCTCAAGGCGCATCGTCTGCTCCACCGCGGCTATCTGCACGTGGGCAAGCTCCCGTGCCCGGTCACGGACGACCGCGGTGAGCGGGCGGCGCGGCACGAGCAGGTAGACGAGATCACAGCCGAGCGCGTCAGCGGCGCGGCGCAGCGTTTCCAGGCGCGCCCGGTCGGCGGCCTCGGACTGTTCCAGCCTGGTCACCGCTCCTGCCGTGATTCCCAGGCGCCCCGCGAGTGCTGCCGTGCTCATGCCTAGCGCCTCGCGGACAGCGCGGATCCAGCCGCGCGGCGGGCGCGCGAGTTCCCGGAGCGGCTGCCAGTCGTCGAAGTGGCTGTCGAGCAACTCCCGGCTGCGCGCTGACACGTTGCTGGAGACCCTTGGCATGAGACCTCCGGATCTGCGTGGTAGCACTCTCGTTCTTACAGTGTACTACACTACACTATGAACTTAAAGTAATAATACTTAGAGCACAGTATAGGAAGACTCATTATGAGCTATAGCTCATTGTAGATTCCCCACGACAGGCTGCCCGGATGACGGCGCCGCGGTCACGCCGACGGCCTTAGCGTGGTTTATGTCCCGCTCCGGGGGAGTCGGCTGTGCGCCGGGGGCAGCGCCAGGAGGAAGTTGAGCTGTCCTGGCGGCGTCGGCTCGCGGGAGCGTCGTGTCCGTCCGTTACGGCCGTGCCGTCCGAACAATGCGGGCTCTCGGCGCGTCGCGTTGATGATCGAACAATTGTTCGTCTAGAGTAGCGCTGCTGGGCGGCGTCCGGGCCTTGCCGGGCCCGGCGAAGCGCCAGCGCCGGAAAACTGTCAGAGGCGGCGCGTAGCGTCGGAGCCGACAGTTCACGACGTAGCCTGACAGCGCGGAAGCGCTGCATACGAGTGGCTCGGATGCACGACCGGCGCAGCGCCGGTACGGCGGGCAGCCCCTGATTCCCACGGGAGTTCTCATGGCACCGAACGACAGGGTGGGCAGCCACAAAGGCGGCGACAGGGAGAAGTCCCTGGAGACCGCGCTCGCCCAGATCGAACGGCAGTTCGGCAGGGGCGCGATCATGCGGCTCGGCGATGACACCCGGGCGCCGATAGAGGTGATCCCCACCGGATCCATCGCACTCGACGCCGCGCTGGGCATCGGCGGCCTGCCGCGCGGCCGGATCGTCGAGATCTACGGCCCGGAGAGCAGCGGCAAGACGTCCCTGGCCCTGCACGCGGTCGCGAACGCGCAGAAGGCCGGCGGGATCGCCGCCTTCATCGACGCCGAGCACGCGCTCGATCCCGACTACGCCAAGAAGCTCGGCGTGGACACCGACGCGCTGCTCGTCTCCCAGCCGGATACCGGTGAGCAGGCGCTGGAGATCGCCGACATGCTCATCCGCTCCGGGGCCGTCGACGTCATCGTCATCGACTCGGTGGCCGCGCTCGTGCCGCGGGCGGAGATCGAGGGCGAGATGGGGGATAGCCATGTCGGGCTGCAGGCCCGTCTCATGTCCCAGGCGCTCCGCAAGATCGCGGGCGCGCTGAACCAGACGAAGACCACCGCGATCTTCATCAACCAGCTGCGCGAGAAGATCGGCGTGATGTTCGGCTCGCCCGAGACGACGTCAGGCGGGAAGGCACTCAAGTTCTACGCGTCGATACGCCTGGACATCCGGCGCATCGAGACGCTTAAGGACGGCACGGATGCCGTGGGCAACCGCACCCGCGTGAAGGTGGTCAAGAACAAGTGCAGCCCGCCTTTCAAGGTCGCCGAGTTCGACATTCTCTACGGCCACGGCATCAGCAGGGAGGGCAGCCTGATCGATCTTGGCGTCGAGCAGGCGATCGTCCGCAAGTCCGGTGCCTGGTACACCTACGAGGGGGACCAGCTTGGCCAGGGCAAGGAGAACGCCAGGAACTTCCTGCGCGGCAACCCCGACCTCGCCAACGAGATCGAGAAGAAGATCAAGGAGAAGCTCGGCGTGGGCCCGCGGCTGGATGCCGACGCCAGCGCGAAGCCAGACCTAGCGGTGGTGCCCAGGATCTCCGGGGGCAGGGCGGCCGCCGCCGGAGCCGGAGGAGCCGCGGGCGGTGCGTCGTAGCGGCGGGCGGCCAGCCGGGTACCCGGAGGGAACAGCCCCGGACGGCCAGCCGGGAAACCCGGAGGCGGTCGCGCGGCAGATCTGCCTCCGGATGCTGACAGCCGCCCCGCGGACCCGGGCCCAGCTGGCTGACGCACTGCGCCGGCGGGGAGTGCCCAAGGATGCCGCAGAGGCGGTGCTCGGAAGGTTCGGTGAGGTGAAGCTCATCGATGACGCCGCGTTCGCTGCGGCCTGGGTCGAGTCCCGGCATCACGGCAGGGGCCTGTCCGGCCGGGCCCTGGCGGCTGAGCTAAGGCACCGGGGCGTGCCCCCGGAGGATATCGACGTGGCCGTCGGCGGGCTCGATCCGCGGCAGGAGATCGCCACCGCGCGCGGCCTCGTCGCGGGTCGGCTGGCCAGCACCAGGGGCCAGCCGCTGCAGGCGCGCATCCGGCGCCTGACCGGCGTGCTGGCCAGGAAGGGATATCCGGCGGCGATCGCCTACCGTGTCGTGCGGGAGGCGCTTGAGCAGGAAGGCACCGACCCGGCGGCAGCAGGAGTCGACCTCGATGACCCGCCGGAAGCAGAAATCGACGCGGGTTCGCCGCACTGGTGAACCGCTGGTGGCGGCCTCGCGGCTAGCAGCCGTCAGCCAGGGCGACGAAGGCGTGCTTGCCCAAAACGTTATCTGCGCTTAGCCTCACGGCAGCGAGGTTTTTGCTCCGCGCAGGGCGAGTCAGCATGGGTAAACAAGATCAGTTATGAGCACCGGAGAGCCCGGACCGGCTAGGACGGACGGGTGCATCCGGTAGCTGTGAAGGTATTACAGGGCTGGTAAGCAGCCCGCCGCGTGCAGGCCGGATCACCGCCGGCCGGCCCGCGCGCCGGACGCGAGTCCGGCAGGGCAGCTGGCCAGCCTGGCCTGATGCCCGCGGAGAGGCCGGCGAGGAGGAGCGCCAGGCCGGCCGCAAGCGGCACCCGGCCGGGATGCCGGACATCCCGGGGTGCCCGGACAGAGACAGACCCGTAACCCGGGACGGGATCGCCTCAGGCGCGCGGCCCCTCGCTGCAGGGCACGACCCTGGTGCCGACCAGCGGTATCAGGGCGCCCGTGAGCGGAAGGGGCGAACCTTGGGTAACGGAATCGCGCTGGTATTGGCGATCGGGCTCGTCGCCGCGCTCTTCGCGCTTGTCTTCGTCGTCCTCCGCAGGTCACCCGGCCAGCTTCCGGCCCGCCCCGCCGACGCGGAACTCGCCAGCCCGCAAGACGACGCGCAGCGTGAGCGGATGCTGGCTGACGCTACCCGGGAGGCAGATCAGATCAGGGCGCGCGCCGAGTCGGAGGCCGGCGCGACCGTCAGCAGGGCAGAAACAGCGACCGAGCAGTCAGCCGAGGCGCGCCGTGAGGTCGAGAGCGAGATCCGCGCCGTCAAGGAGGAGGTCAAGCTGCTCCGCGGTGACCTGGAGCGCCGGGAGGCCCGGCTGGCCGAGCGGGAGCAGCGGATCGACGAGGAAGCACGCAAGATCGATCAGCGTTCCGGCGGGCTGGACGAACTGCAGCGCGGCATCGGCCGCCAGCAAGCGGAGCTCGACAAGCTCGACGAGGAGCGCCGCGAGGTGCTCGAGCGCGCGGCGAGCCTCACCGCGGACCAGGCCAAGGCCGAGCTCGTCGCCGCCATCGAGAACCAGGCCAAGCGCGAGGCGGCGCTGATCGTGCGGGACCTCGAGGCGTCAGCGCAGCGGGACGGCCAGAAGCGCGCCCGCAAGATCATCACGCTGGCCATCCAGCGGGTCGCCAGCGAGCAGACCAGCGAGTCCGTGGTCTCCGTGCTGCACCTGCCCGGTGACGAGATGAAGGGCCGGATCATCGGCAGGGAAGGCCGCAACATCCGCGCCTTCGAGTCGGTCACCGGCGTCAACCTGATCATCGACGACACGCCGGAGGCCGTGCTGCTGTCCTGCTTCGACCCGGTCCGCCGCGAGGTCGGCAGGCTGACCCTGGAGCGGCTGGTCCTGGACGGCCGGATTCACCCGCAGCGCATCGAGGAAGCCTACGACCGGAGCAAGGCCGAGATCGAGCAGCTGTGCGTACGGGCAGGCGAGGATGCCATGGTTGACCTGGGCATCACGGACCTGCACCCGGAGCTCACCAACCTGCTCGGCAGGCTGCGCTACCGCACCTCCTACGGGCAGAACGTGCTGAAGCATCTCCTCGAATCAGCCCACATCGCCGGCATGATGGCCAGCGAGCTCGGGCTGGACCCGGCGCTGATGAAGCGCTGCACGGTCCTGCACGACATCGGGAAGGCGCTCACCCACGAGGTGGAGGGCAGCCATGCCCTGATCGGCGCCGAGATCGCGCGCCGGTACGGCGAGTCAGAGGACGTGGTGCACGCAATCGAAGCGCACCATAACGAGGTCGAGGTCCGGACTGTCGAGGCAGTGCTAACTCAGGCCGCGGACGCGATCAGCGGCGGCCGTCCTGGGGCCAGGCGCGAGTCGCTGGAGGCCTATGTCAAGCGCCTTGCGCGGCTCGAGCAGATCGCCCTTGCGCAGGACGGCGTCGAGAAGGTATTCGCGATGCAGGCCGGCCGGGAGATCCGGGTGATGGTCAAGCCGGAGAACGTGGACGACATCCAGGCCCAGGTCATTGCCCGTGACGTGGCCAAGCAGGTGGAGGAGGAACTCACCTACCCTGGCCAGATCCGGGTGACCGTGGTCCGGGAATCGCGCGCCATCGAATTCGCCCGCTAGCGCTTTTTCGCCGCCTTTCCGCTGGTCAGCTTCACCGCCGCGACGCCGGGCGGGGTGAAGCCAAGGATCTGGCCGTAGAAGGACAGCTCAGCCTCCAGCGAGGCGATGACGGACGCCGCCTTCCTGAACCCGTGGGATTCGCCCTTGAACGCGATGTAGGCATGGCGGATGTCGTGTGCGGCGAGATCGGCGGCGATGCTCTCCGCCTGCTGTGGCGGGACCACCGGGTCATCGAGTCCCTGCAGCAGCAGTACCGGGCAGGTGGCGTCGGTCACGTGACCTACCGGCGCGCGCTCTGTGTAAACGGCCTCGAAGCCCGGCAGCGGCCCGATCAGCCCGTCGAGGTAGCGCGACTCGAAATCGTGTGTCGACGAGGCGAAGCCGCGCAAGTCGGAGACGCCGTAGTAGGACGTGGCAGCGGCGAACACCGGATCCCGCAGCGCGCCGGTGGTCACCGCCGCCAGCGCCGTCCAGCCTCCCGCGGAGCCGCCCCGGATGGCCAGCCGCCTGCCGTCAGCCTGGCCGGCCTTGGCGAGGGACATCGCGGCCGCCTTGGCGTCCTCGACGTCGACGATGCCCCACTGCCGTCGCAGCCGTTCCCGGTACAGCCGGCCGTATCCGGTCGACCCGCCGTAGTTCACGTCGATGATCCCGATGCCCCGGCTGGTGAAGTAGGCCTTCTCGACATCAAGCAGGCCGACCACGTTCCCGGTGGGCCCGCCGTGCACCCATACGACATACGGCGGCAGTTCGCCCGCAGGCGCCGTCACGGCTGGGTTAGCCGGCGCGTACACCAGCGCGTGCACGATGCGACCGAACGGCCCCTCGAGTTGTACCTGGCTGGGCACCGGCAGGTACCTGGCGTCGGGCACCTCATCCATCTCGCGGCGCAGTACCGCCACCTCGCCGGTCGCCGCGTCGACGCCGACGACCGACAATGGCTCCCTTGGCCCGCCTGCCACGCCTGCGATGACCGTGCCGTCGGCGGATATCCCGGGCGAGAATTCGCAGTAGGGGATGTCCAGGTCGGTCAGCTCGGACGTCTCCGGGTCAAGCAAGCCGAGCCGCAGGCCGCCGCGGCCGTGCAGGACCGCGAGCCTGCCGTCACCAAGCATCGCGAACGGCCGTGCGCCAAGCTGCCACAGCGGGCCGGCGAATTCCTCCTCGGCGGGGTACAGCGCCTGCGGGGGCTGGCCGGTGAGCCCTACCTGGTAGATGTTCCACCAGCCGGTCCAGTCCGTGGCCACGTACAGGCTGGTGTTATCCCGCCACACCGGGGCCAGCACCGACTCCCCCAGGCCGCCCTTGACCAGCCTGCCCTTCCCCGGGACGCCCTTCTCGATGGCCGCGACCCGCAGTTCGGTGCCGTCCCATGGCATGTGCGGGTGGTTCCAGCAGATCCACGCCAGCCGGGTGCCGTCGGGCGACGGGGTGGGAAAGGCGAAGAAGTCCGAGCCGGCGGCCAGCTGCCGGATCGCTTCCGGGCTGTCGGCCGCCGAGCCGTCCAGCGGCACGGCGACGATGGATCGGGTGACCTTACCGCCCGCATGCCGTTCCTGGATGCACCAGACCTCCTTGCCGTCGGGGGAGAGCGCGAAGTCAGCGAAGCGAAGCGCGGCGGCTTCCAGGCCGTCTGCGCCGACCGCAGCAGGATCGGGCGTCAGCGGAAGCGGTGCCGCCGTCTGCCTGGCGTCGGCCGCATCCATTCCTGCCAGGTAAAGCCGCTGGTCAGCGTAGTTGGCGAAGACGATCGCGTGACCACGCGGCGACTTTCCGCCGCCGGCGCGCGGCCCTGCCGATGCGCGCGGGACCGGAAGGTACGACAGTCCGCCGTACTCATGCACGCGGGTCCGCGCGTTCCACGGCGCGGGCAGCAGGTCGCGCGGCTTCCCGTCAGCGCCGCACTGCACAACGGTCATCCGGCCGTCTTCCTCCGGACGTCCTTCCTGCCACCACATGTCCTCGCCGAGGACACTGGGGTAGGAAATGCGGATCCGGCCCCTTGCCACGTCGGCTGCAGTGATGGGGGAAGGCCACGCTCCGAACTCGACAGCGGGAATCGCCGCGCCGCCGGCGGTCAATGGCTGGCTTGCTCCTGTGTCTGTCGTTCCGTCAGGGGTGTCCGCCGAATCCGCTGCTGTCTTTGTCGCGCCTTCTGCGGGAACCGTCGCGCTTTCTGTCATGGAGCTATCGTGCACCACCGGGACGCCCCGCCTAGCGCAGATTCCGGACACGAGCCCTGCTCTGTGATCGAAGCGATGAAGATCGACCAATCGGAGCGATGAAGATCACCGCGGCCAGTCGCAGACCGTCGGCCGGCCGGCGCTGACCGCTGCGGCACGGTCGCTGGCCGCTACCGGGCCTACCGGGCCTACCGGCGAGAACGGAGTGACCGGAGCGGCTGGTCGGAC
>OCZU010003390.1_pt1 | contig 10054 bp, 16 predicted proteins | sample 1539001 | NCBI WGS metagenome assembly OCZU01 (sample SAMEA3539306, study PRJEB22396) | soil metagenome | biome: tundra; feature: field; material: soil | place: USA | collected 2010-05 | depth 0.15 m | reverse complement strand
ACAAGCGGCTCCGTAACCTGGGCGTGTCGGCCAAGGAATCGGCGCGGGTCGCGAAAGCCAGCGTCAAGACGCCGAGCAAGAAGGCCAGCGCGCGCGGCGGCGCGGCAAGCTCCTACGATAACTTGAAGGTCCCCGAGCTACAGCGCAAGGCCAAGAAGGCTGGCATCAAAGGCCGGTCAACCATGAACAAGAAGCAACTCATCAAGGCGCTGCGCACCAGTTAAGAGCGCCTGCCGTCCCGCGCCCGGCTCCGGCTTCCGCGCCGTGCCGGAGCCGGGCGCGGGACATACGTGGGATAGGTCAGGCGCGGCTGTCGGCGACCCCGGGGCGCTGCCCAGGTAGGGCACATGGCCAGATGGCAGAGGTATCCATCTGTAAAACCGTCGCCTAGGTGTGGGACGCGGAGAGTAGCTCGGGTGCTCCGGGATCAACGCACAGCCAGGGACCTTGTGATCACACTCGGGACTGCACATGGCATATGTGCCAGGCTTCCCGCAGATGTGATGGGCGACCAGCGCGCCAGTGGCGGCACCGACTGGTTGCGCCGACTGGCGTCGAGGATGAGCGTGCTCGCCGCCAGGATCAGGCCGTCGACGGTGAACGGAAGGAGCCGGGCCGTCAGTCCGGTCTCCCCGTGCGTGCTGACCAGTTCGTAGGCTTGCCGGTAGGAGATGACCGCTGCAACGGCTGCGACGGTTGCCACCGCGAGCGCGGTAGTGATCCTGATGAGCCGGTCGGTCATCGCAGTTCCTCCCGCAGCGCCATCACGACCGGATCGTCACTGCGGTAGCCGGTCTCTAGCAGCTCGGTGACCGTCAGGGCTGTGATTGCCTGATTGCGGTCGAAGAATCTCGGCCAGTGGCTGACCTCCCACCAGCCGTCAGGCCGCTGCCTAGCGGTAGCGATGACCGCCCCGCCGATCTCCAGCGTCATCATGTCTTCATCGATCTTGATTGCCATTGGTAGCCCTCTCGTCAGGGGGCACGGGAGCCAGTAAGGGGAGCCAACGTGTTCAGACTGGCCCTGACTCACCGCGACTCGCTTGGCGCGTTTGCGCAGGTGAGAGGCTCCCCGTTCGACTCAGACAGACCAGACCGGATGCACCGGAGTTGCTTCGGGACGAAGAGGCCGTTCGATCTTGCGAAGGTACACGGGAGCCCAACGGGAGCCACTGCATCAGGTAGACCTCGTGACGGACTGCCATTTCCCGCTGGCTTCGTCGTAAGCCGGTACATGGTCCCAGCGCAGCTCTTCGGTGCGTATGAGAAGGTGAAAGCGAACAAGGGCGTACCAGGTGTGGATGCGGTGTCCATCGAGGAATTCTAGAAGGATATTAAAGGGAGCCTGTATAAGATCTGGAACCGGATGTCCGGGGGCATGTACTTCCCGCCGCCGGTGCACGCGGTGGAGATCCCCAAGGCGCGAATGTGCATGCTCGCGTAGCGAGTCGTCCCGGCAGATGCAAGGACAGACCATTAAGTTACATGATCTCGGTATTGCGGACCTGTCCGCGAAATGCAATGATGCCGCATGAGGACATGACTAGCGACGGAGTCCAGATGAGACGAAGAAGGCCAGCTCGGCTGATCGCAGGAGCCTTACTGCTGTCCGGCCTGCCGCTCGGGCTGGCCCAGACCCCAGTCTCAGCCAGTGTGCCGGGCCAGCACGCCACATCCGTCGGCATCGTCGTGGCGCGTGGAAGAGTACTCGGTGTCACGGGACAGCCTGTCGCCGGAGCATCCGTGTACCTGGATGCGGTGCCGCCACCATCGGTATGGCCAGGCAAACGGTCACCTCATCCCGGCGAGCATGTGCCATGGAAACTAGTCGGTAAGACCATAAGCAGTAGTTCGGGCAGCTATACCATCATGATTCGCTCGCTTCGCTCGCTGAAGGCTGACACGGCTGCGGACGGGATCGTCAACATGCAGCTCACTGCTATCTCCTCAGCCGGAGCGGCTCTGTATGCCTTTCCTCGGCGCCTAGTGGCCACATCCGCCGGCCTGGCGCTCCGCTCTAACACTGGCACAGGCCTTGCCGCCGTAGCGCCGCAGACGGCAGTCCTCCACCTGCTGCGCACCCGCGCAACTGAGACGCAGAGCCCAGCGTCGCTCGCGAGTTGCCTGCCCGTACACATATTCCTGAGGACTTATAAAAAGGAATGGACAATTGTCGGCAGCACCTACTCAAGGTTCAGCGGCGTCAAGCAGGACTTCTCGTACAGCAAGGGACAGAACAGCAACATCGGCGTTGGAGACTCGGCCTCAGGCTCGAAGGGGTCCTTTACCGAGGGCGGTTCTATGGGTATCTCCTCGAACGCGACAGTCACCTATCCGGAATACAGGAGCCCTAAGAGCGTCAATTACCTGACAGAGATCGTACCTGCCAAGTATGTGGAAACATGTGATGGTATCTACGATGTTGAGCCATATGAGTGGGCTGGGGGCGCTAAGAGCCAGAACACCAAGCCGCAGAAGGCCCGGTTCTGCACATTCTATGAGAAACGGTCTAGCTTCACGAAGGACACCAATACATCGGGCACCTTTTCAACCGGACTTACGGTGACCGAAATCGGCTTCAACGCCAGTGCTCAGACCGGTTGGGACACTGATGCGACTATTGCCTACCATTTCACGAACACGGGGATGTATCTGTGCGGCCTACGTGACTATCCGACTGGCCGCCATCCGAACTTCATCGTTGCGGGCCGCTAGGACGCTCCGGCTAGCAGGACGACTCATGCTCCTCGGGGTCCTGCTAGGCCGGATGTGCTTCAGGCGGCGGTAGCGGACCATTCGGAGACGGCGGGACGCCAGGCTTGTCTGCGCGCCGAAGATCTCGTCCCTGTTGCGCCCAGACGGACTGGCTCTGCCTGTTCTGGAACGTGGGCCACCATCGCGATGAGCTCGCGGATGCCCTGCAAGCCACGGGTGGCGAGCTTGACGTAGCCTACGCCGCGAGTATCGCGGCTCAGCTCGCCGCAGTCGCAACTTCCGAACGCGAGATAGTCGTCGACCTAGCAGGCCTTGAGTTCATCGACTCTAGCGGCGTGGTAGCGCTGGCACGATCACGCACGCACGGCACGCAGGCGGAGACCTGCAGCTAGCCGGACCGCAGCAGCAGGTACTACGGGTTCTTGCCCTCACCCGCATGACCGATGCCTTCTCCATCCATGCATGCGTGGAGGAGGCGACCAGCAGCGGCAGTCGGTCCCTGTGACCTGCCGAGATGGCGAGCAGGCTTGCCGCAATTGCCCATCACGGGCTCTTGGCGGACGGAACCCCGAGGTGGGGGTACCCATGGCCGTGGTCCGTCTGCCGGTGGATCGACCGTGACCCCGCGGCCACCGCGGCCCGTCTGCCGGTGGATCGACCGTGACCCCGCGGCCACCGCGGCCCGTTGCGCTGAACGCGGGCTCTGCATGCCAGGCGGCAGGAACCTTGTCCACGCCGTGCTGCTTGTGCTCCGGCGGATCGGGCGTAGGCTTTCCAGTCAGGATAACCGTGCTCGGTGTGCCCTTGTGCACCAGATTTGCGGCTCCGGCTGCTCCGGACCTCGGTGGCGCCCTGCGCGGTAGCCAAAGCCGAGGTGGCATGTGGCATATCCATCGTCGGCCGGTTCCTGCCTGATACCCGGCCCGGCCGCGATCCGGGCGGCACCGCGGAGCGCACCAGGCCGGCACCGCCCGGCACGCACGTTATCGCCGGTCCGCCGCAGGCGGACGCGGCGCAGCGCCGGGATCTGCCACTCCGCGATCACGGTGACGCGGTCGTGGTGAGCTTGCGCGGTGAACTGGATTTCCCGGGCGCGTCGGTACTGCGGGCGTGCCTCAGCCGCGACCGGCGGCGGGTCCATGACACCTTCGGGAAACCGTCGCCGGCGCGCGGCGACCACCTGTTGTCTCCGCGACCTCCGCCCGGCCCCGCGCCAGAGCAGCGGCCGCAGGCGCTGCGCACGGCACTCCGGCAACACCGCACGCTCCGGAACCGTCTGGGGGACCTCCCCCGGAACCGTAGTGCCCTTGCCAGCCCGCACGTGACTGGCCGCCTGGCCGGCTAGGCGCTGGGCCGTTACCAGGAAAGCCAGGCCTGACCTGGGTCCCCGGATCAGGCAATTCCCCTCCCGCGAGAGGGTGCACTTAGAAGGGAGTCGTCCCATGTTTATCGGTATCGGAACAATTGTGCTTATCGTCGTCATCGTTCTTGTCGTCCTGGCTTTGCGCAGACGCTGACCCTCATATCTCGATCGCCCGAGCGGCCCTAGCCGCAGGGCATAAGAACCCCGGAAAGGGGAAGCGCTGTGAGCATTCTCAAGAAGATCAGGCACAAGGCCAGGACCGCCAAGGGAACAGCCAAGAAAGGCGGCGGCCGTCTGACCGGAAACCGTCGGCTCAAAGCCGAGGGACGCACCGACGAGGCAGCGGGCAACGTCGAGCTAGCCGCAGACAAAGTCGGCGACGCCTTCAAGCACTGATCCTTTGCCAGTGCAAGAGACCGGTAACGCGCACGCCGGGACCGAACGCGGGCGGCAGCCTCGGTCGCGGCCACCTTGCATTCCCGTGGTGGCCGCGGTCAGCCAAGGGACGCTGCCGCCGGTGTCCTGGCGCCGCCGACCCAGGCGCACGGGTCTCAGCCCGAGCTGCGAGGAATGCCGGCGACTTCCACGAGCAGTGGCTGGCGGATCGCTATGAGGCGGCCAGCACAGGTGGCAGGATGACCACCCTGGACCGGGCCGAGCCGGCCGGGCCGCCAGCCCCAGGCAGCGGGTCGGCCGCGCCGGCTGCCTCGTCCGTGGTGCAGCCACCAGATGCCAGGCCACATGGCCCCCGATGGCGGCCATGGCTCGTGCCACCACGGGTCAGGGACCAGCTCTGCCTGGCAGGGATCGCCCTGAGCGGACTGTACGCGCTGGCGATGATCTCGCTCACCCCTGCGCTGATTTCCACTCGCCCGGTACTTCTCGAGCTGATGTCGGGCTCGACGTCGTCGATCATGGCCGCGGGCGCCTTCTCTCACGTAGAAGGCAAGCTCCAGCTGACGGCTGTGGTCGCTGCGGCGCTGCCGGGCATGATGAAGTTCGACCTGCTTTTCTGGTGCGCGGGTGTCCTGTGGGGACAGCGGGTCGCGGAAATGCTCGCCCGGCGCAGCAGGCACGCCGCCGCCTTCGCCCGGCAAGCAGAGCAACGACGCGCAAAGTTCGCCGGGCCCGCGGTGCTGCTATCAGCTTTCCTGCCCGTGCCCTCGCCCCTGATCTACGCGGCTGCAGGCTGGGCCGGCCTGCGCCTCATCCCGTTTATCATTCTCGATCTCATCGGCTCGGCGGTGTGGGCGGCGCTGCTCGCCGTGCTTGGTTACCTAATGGGCTCCAGCGGCGTTGCCGCGGCGAACCTTGTCTCGCACTATGCGATCGCCTCAGTCACGGGACTGACCGCGATCGCCATCGCACCGCACGCGTGGCACGCCCTGCGGTCACGTCAGGCATCGTGGGCTCGCTCCCGCGCGGCCCGGCAGCAATGAGGGCGGCGACATCACTTTAGGTTCCTGACGCTTCATGGCCGGCACGACCACTTCCGGGGAAGAAACCACACTGCCCGGATCGGGCTTCCGAAAGGTGGAGCAGTATGGAGGCCTCGGATGGAGAGTCGATCTCCCCGAATAACGACGTTTCGGGGGAGCTACGCGCGCAGACGGCGGTGGCTGGCGTGAGACGCTACGGCGCACGGGAAAGAAATTCGTCCGGGACCGCTGCTCGATGTCGGCCGGCAGCCTTGCCTACCACTGGTTCCTGGCTCTTTCCCGGCACTGATAGCGCTGCTCGGCCTGGTTAATCTCGCGAACATCGGGTCGGCAGGAGTGCACCGGCTGGTGAACGCCCTGGACAAGGCGCTTCCGCCAGGGGCGTCGGACGTGTTCATCCAGGCCGTGCGCTCTGCCACGAACCGGTCCTCATCGGGCTCCGCCGCGGCCCTGATCATCGGCGTGGGTGATCGCGCTGTGGGCCGCCTCAAGCGGCGTTGCGGCGCTGGAACCGCGCTGGACATCGCTTACGAGGTGCCGGCAGACCGCACGTTCCTCGCCCGGCGGCTGCGGCCACTCCCGCTGATGCTGGCCACCGTCGCGCTCGGCGGAAGCGCGGCCGCGCTCTTCGTGTCCGGCGCCCCGCTCGGGTCGGCGATCGAGGGCCACTTGCCGTTCGGCGGAATCAGCTTCGTGGTGGCGTGGACAGTTGTGCGCTGGGCGCTGACGATCGCGATCATCTCGCTGCTCTTCTTCGTCTACTACTACGTCGCGCCCAACCGCGAGTCGCCGCGCTGGCAGTGGGTAACTGTAGGCAGCGCCGCTGGAACGGTCATTTTCGTGCTCGCGTCGCTGGGATTCTCCTTCTAAACCGAGTGGCAGGCCGTCGCCGAGACCAGGCTCTGACCACGCTGCAAGGCGTCGCCGGGCGCGGAGGCACCGGAAGGACTGCGGATAGCAGAACTCAGGCTTGCGCAGGGAGATCTTCGAGACTGTTCCAGAAGGCGCGATAATGCTGCAGCGCAACGCGCAGTTCCTCGGTTCCTGCGTCATCGGCCTGCCACGCCGACTGCATGGAACGCTGCCGTTCCCTGACGGACTGGATGAGTGCCTCGGCCTGGTCATTGACGAGACTGGCGGCTCGCTCGATCGAGGCGCGCGGGTCGTCAACGAACATTGCCTGGATCTCATTCCAGGGCCCGCCCGCGCTTGCGGTGTTACCGGAGAGGTTCGATTCAGCAACTGACCCGGGCACGGAGAAGGCTACCGAGACCAGCGAAGAGCTCACGGGGCTGCCGTCGGCCATCTCCGGCTCCGCTGCGCCGTCGACGCCGTCAGCAGCGAAGCCCGGATAATCAGACGAGATGGAGGCCGCTGACTCATCGGCTGCTAGCGCCACTGCGCCGGCGGGATGCGGCGCGGGAACCTCGTGCCCTGACCGGCCGGCGTCCGGCTCAGCCAGGCCGGAGTCCGGCGCCATCGGGTCGGCGTGCGGCTCGGCCAGGTCAGGCTCCGCCACCGCCAGGTCAGCGTCCGGCTCCGTCAGGTTGTTTCCCAGGATCACCTGGTCATTGTCCTGTGCTAGCTGGCTGTCGTCTGCCTGGTAGGTCTGTGAGGTCATGTCGCTGGCTCCCCTGCGTTTGCCTGGCTGAACTGCTGGTCGGGCCCGTCATCGACCGGATCGGCCGGAGCGGGTCCGGGCTGGGTGCCGGCAGCTTGCGGGCCGCCCGCCTCGGTCAGTGGTGCGGGTCCGGCGGCAGGTGCTCCGTTCCCTGCCCCGGCGGGCTCGCCGGCGAGGTCTCGGAACAGGGCACGGTAGTCGATCATGGCCAGGCGCAGATCCTCGGTAGAGGCTAGGCCAGCAGCCGCGTTCCGGCTGGCCTCTTCGGCCGCCCGGTAGTGGTCAAGGGTGGCTGCGTGCTCGACCGACAGGTCGGCAAGCATCTGGTCCGGATCCTGCACCGGATATCCGAGCTCGCTCATCACCGCTGCCACGAGCACCTGCGATGACGCGACCGCCTCCTCTGGAGTGTCGACGAACTGCTCCTGAATGGCTGCCCACCGCACTGCGTAGCCTGCCCGGGCTGAGTCAGCGAGCGGCTGGATGTTCAGGCCGCGCACCCGCCGCTCGCGTCCGGTCAGCTCGGATTCTGCCCTGAGCTTGCTGTCGCGCTCGCCGGCCAGCCGGTCGTACTCCGGGCCGAAGCGCTGCTGGAGCCGACGGCGGCGCCGGACCGCCGTCCCGCCGATCACAAGGACGGCAGCCACGATGACGGCCGCCACGATGACCGCGATGGTCACGGTTGACATGAGAATCATCTGCCTTCTCTTGGAGAGAACTGCTGGCCGTCAGCCTGGCCAGACGGGAGGCGCCCTTCGGGCGCCGTACTCGGATGCTGAGCGCGTCAGCCGAGCGGACTGCGAGACAGGGCGCTGTGCGCCCGTAGCGGCACCCTTGCGAGCATCTTCCGGTGCCTGCGAGCATCTTCCGGTGCCCGGACCAGTCCTGAACGGATCGCGGCTACCGCCCGGAACACGGTGATCAGCGGATAGGCAGGCGGCAGGACAGCGGCCGCTCGCGCCGGGGCGGTCAGCCAGATGCAGAGCCTGAGGATCCCGTTCAGCGCATGGTGACGGTGGCACACTCTGGTGGCAGCCAAGCCGATGAGCAGCGCGCCGGCGGTGCCGGTCACTCAGGTCAGGACATGGCCAGATGGTCTTCCGCCCGGGATTATCACGCTGGCACGTAATCCTGAGAGCTGACCGCGCGATGACGCCCACACGGACTCCTGTCAATCAATCAGGTAGAGGTACGCGGTAACCGGTCACGCTGAATAGAGCGCGATAAAAGACGAGTTCACCCGTCCGAGCTATAGCGTCTCGCTAGAACGGGACCGCCTATGAGAAAAGAAAACCGGGCCCTTGCTGGTGCGGTCGCAATTATGCGGGCACGCTTGCCTGGGTCCGGAGCTTCGCTTTTACTATACGCTTTCCCGGCTCTCGCGCAAAGTCCGGCCCGGAGCCAGCAACGGTTTCATGATCCCTTTACCCTGGAGCAGCGGGACGGCTGCCAAGAATCAGCCAGCAGGCGGGCGCTCACCGGAGGCCGCCACTGCCATCGGCGAGCCGGCCTGGACGGCCAGCAGCAGGTCCTGCTGCGCGTCGGGCGCAATGAAGGGAAGGCGGCACTGACGCGGTCATGATCGTGAACATCGTGCCTGGCCGCGACGGAGTCACGTTCTGGGCATCCCGCGCGACACGCAGGTGCCGTATCAAGCCTGCCCGCGCACGGGTGCGGTGTGGAGGTCCCCGGCCCGGTCCGGCTGCTGGAGCCGATCAGTGCATGGGCGTCGACATCTCGTGCGCGGTCGCACTTGGGCTCGCGGAGCACGCCTGTCGGCTGGGAATCAACCAGTTGGCGGCCAGGAGGACCGCCACGCTGATACCCATGAGCGGAAGTACTATTGCGCGGCGCGGGAGCCGCTGCAGACGGTGCGGCAGGAGCTCGGTCCCTGGCATCGCCTCGTGCCGCGTCAGCCTGGTGAAGATCGAAAATCGCGACTCGAGGCCCGGGTCCTCCGCTACCAGCGACTGCTCGATCCGGTCGAGTGCCCGCTGCTGGCGGAAGGGCAGGCTCATCATGGCTCTCCTGCACGGCCAGCGCCTTGGCGGCAGGCGAGCGCGAGTATGGGACTGCCTGCCGTGGCTCACTCCGCGGGCGCGGACGCACTGGCATGCACGTCAAGGGCGGGGAAAGGGCCAGGAGCACGGGGCTCCCTGCCGCCGGCACCAGCGCTACCGGGATGCGCACGCCGCTGCCGGCTGCTTCATCGACGCAGGTATGGACCGCGAAGACATCGATCAGATGGGTGATGGCAAGCATCCGCAGCACCTGCTGTTGCGGCGCGGCCAGCAGCAGGTCAGACCCGGCGCGCCGGGCGTGATGCCGCGCGCGCAACAGTGCTGCGAGGCCGCTGCAGTCGATGAACTCCAGGCCCTCCAGGTCGACAATGACACTGCGCCCGCTGGCCGCCGCCGGTACTCAGTTCTGCGCTGATCATCTCGGGGTCGCCTTCCTGCATCAGCAGCAAGGCAGGGTCTGGACCCGTCGCACCGCACCCTGAGGGTGTCTTCACTGTTCCCCATGCGCGACAACGACGTGCCGGGCGTTGCGCGCCGGACCGGACCTACGTGACAGTCTCAGGCGGGCCGGCATAATCGCTCACCCGGCTTCGCGCAGGACTTCCGGGATCCTGATGAGGACCTACGTCTCTGTCTGGATGACCGTCGGCCGAGTTACCTGGGAGGATGTTCGTCGCCGACGAGTTCCTGGTGGACCTCAGCTTCCCCGTCGCACGGGTGAGGCTGGCCACCATGGTTGCCAGCAAGGGCTCGCTGGCCAGAGCGTCAGAAGGCGCTTACGGTGACGGGCTCTCCGGCCTGACCCGCGCTGGTCCGGTGGCCGGCGCATCGGGCACGTCCAGGCTGGCTGATGTTCGTCACCGGGACCTGGTGATCCGCGGTGAGTCTGCCGTCCT
>OCZU010003389.1_pt1 | contig 10054 bp, 9 predicted proteins | sample 1539001 | NCBI WGS metagenome assembly OCZU01 (sample SAMEA3539306, study PRJEB22396) | soil metagenome | biome: tundra; feature: field; material: soil | place: USA | collected 2010-05 | depth 0.15 m | reverse complement strand
CGCCCCTCGCAGAGGAATCCGCGGCGGTCTAAACTATACATAGTATGCTTCCTTTTGCCGGCGGTCCCGCGACGGACCTTAATCAACTGCACCTCACGCTGCGGCTCGACCCCTTGATCGGGAAGGAAGAGTTTGCCATTTACTATCGTCCTCAACTCAACAGAGTGCGCGGCGGGGACACTGCCGCTCGACTCGCGATTAGGCTCCGGGAGGCCTACCAGACAGTGCCGCTCAGGGCATTCCTCATGGGCCACTCCGGCGTGGGCAAGTCGACGGAGCTAACCCGGGTCCTGGAGGACGTCGAAGAACAGTACGTTGGCGTTCGATTGAGCATAGCCAAGGAGCTGAGCCCGGCGAGTTTCAAAGTGTTCGACGTGCTGCTCCTGATGTTGGCCCGCCTCGCCGAGCAAGCCGATCAGATGAAGGCTATCCCGCTTGAAGGAATGCTCTCCGCCCACCTGGTCTCGGAGATCGAGCAATGGTTCGCAACTAAACAGGTTAAGAAGACCCGCACCGGCACTGTCGGCGCCGAAATTGAGGCCGGAGCCGGCGTGAAGGGCGGATCTCCATGGGCGGCGCTTCTGGGCTTCCTCTTCTCCGCCAAGGCGGAGGCGAAGTATGCCGCCGAGCGCAAAACGGAAACGGTTGAGTATCACCTTCAAAAACTGCCGGACTTGGTCGACTATTGCAATCGGCTGATTGACGTTTGCGCCCAGACACTGAAAGACAAGACCGGGAAGGAGTGGCTTCTGGTCGTGGAAGACCTGGACAAGAATGGGATCTCGCCGCCGCAACTGCAGGAGTTGTTCATGCAGTACGGGAACGTCTTCGAGGAGCTGCGCGTGAGCATGATCTTCACCATACCGGTCTGGCTCGCCTACTCCTCGGAAGCGAATCGCCTGCCATTTGGGCCGTATAGGCCTTATGCAATTCACGACACGCCGGTCTATGACCGGCAGCACAATCCCCATGAGCGCGGTCAAGAGGCGGTTCAAACAGTCCTGGAAGCGCGCGTTTCACCGTCCCTTTTCGCCCCGGGTCAAATGACTAGATTGATTGTAGCTTCCGGCGGTAATCTGCGCGTCTTGTTTGCTTTAGTGTTGGAAGCGGGACAAGAGGCTCGCCTGAGAAATCCACCCGCCGCGGTAATCGGGCCTGACGACGCCCAGGCTGCCATCGCCACGATGCGGCAGGATTACCGCCGGCGATTAGGCCAAAGCCCCTACGATCAGAACCCAATCGCATATCCGCAAAAGCTGGACAGGCTCATGGCAGTCTACAACAGCACTCCCGACAACGAAGTGCAGGACCCAGTCCTCTATTCTCTGCTGCGCGGCGGCGCCATTCAGGAGTTCAACGGCAACGGATGGTTCGGTGTCCATCCGTTGGTGGTGGACATCCTGAAGGCTCAACAACACCTAAAGCCCCAGGATCCCGGCGGAACAGACTGAATGGAACCGGGCTCTATCCGGGGAGTTGTTGAACGGCTGACATACTGGTGTAGCCCGCGCGAACGCGGTCTTGCGCGCGTCGAGTGGGATTCCGTGTACGCGCGTCAGGAAGTCGTCGATCGGCTAAGACCCGCACTGGTTGACTTGGGCGTCTCTCTGGTCGAGATCGACCTGCCGCCCGGCGAAGATGGGCACAAGACGGCCTTAGGCCTGATCGAGAAGCTTCGGTCATCCTGCGGGTCGGTTGCTTCCATTTCAGGTATTGAGTGGGCATTTCCCGAAGGCGGCAATCCCTTAGATACTCTGGTCTCGCTCAGTTTTCAGCGCGAGATGCTGGCGGCCCTCCCGGTGCGTCAGATTTGGTGGGTGCCATCTAGCGCGACGGACCGTTTCATTCTTGGCGTGCCGGACCTGGATTCGTGGTTCACCCTCCGGCTGCATCTCACTGAGGTGCCGCCACCGCGGGTCAAGGTGGTATTGGACGTCGAGAGAACTGACCGCAAGGCAGTGAGCGTGGATGAGGCGCGTTCGCTCGCCCGCCGGTTTTGGGAAAGATTGGAGGCTGCGCGAGCACAGAATATTCCGGAGGAGCGGATTTGGACTGAATTGGCGGAGCCTGCGGTCGATGCCCTGCGGTCTGCCGGTTTGGAACGTGAGGCAGATGCCGTCCTGGCGCGCGTGTCCGGCGCGCGGGAGCGTTTGGAGTGTCAGCTTCGGGAACTTAGCTCCATGCGGGGACCGGAAGATCCCGAGGTGCTCTCGCTGACCGCGCGGCTAGCTCGGCTTCTTATGGACCGGGGAGACTTTGCGGGAGCGCGGCGGCTCCATGAGCGCGTGCTGGAGGCAAGGGCGCTCGCGCTTGGTGAGGAGCACCCGGACACACTGACGGCAATGGGCAACCTGGCCGAAACGCTGAGGGAGCAGGGCGATCTCGCGGGAGCGCGGCGGCTCCAGGAGCGAGTGCTGGAAACGAGGACACGCGTGCTGGGCGAGGATGACTCGGATACGCTCACGGCAATGGGCGACCTGGCGGGGACGCTCAGCTTGCAGGGCGACTTTGCGTCTTCGCGGCGACTCCAGGAACGGGCGCTGGAGGTGGTGACACGCGTGTCGGGCGAGGAACGTCCGGACACGCTGGTGGCAATGGGCGATCTGGCGCTGACGCTCGGCGCGCAAGGCGATTTCGCAGGGGCGCGGCGGCTCCAAGAGCGGGCGCTCGAGGCGAGTACCCGCGTGCTGGGCGAGGAGCACCCGGAAACGCTGAAGTCATTGGGTAATCTGGCAGCCACGCTCTCGGACGAAGGCGATTTCGCAGCGGCGCGGCGGCTTGAGGAGCGGGTGCTTGAGGTGAGTACACGCGTACTGGGCGAGGAGCACCCGGATACGCTGAGGGCCATGAACAATCTGGCCACAACACTCGCGGATCAGGGCGATTCCGCGGGTGCGCGGCGTCTCGAAGAGCGGGCGCTGGAGTCGAGGGCGCGCGTGCTGGGCGAGGCGCACCCGGCCACGCTGACAACAATGAACAATCTGGCCGAGACACTCAGGGACCAGGGTGATTTCGCTGGAGCACGGCGGCTTCAGGAGCGAGTGCTGGAAGCTGTGACGCGCGTGCTGGGTGAGGAACACCCAGATACGTTGATGTCAGTGGGCAACCTCGCGTCGACGCTCTGCGCGCAAGGCAATTACGCGGAGGCGCGGCGGCTCCAGGAGCGCGTGCTGGAGGCGGGCACGCGCATGCTGGGCCAGGAGCACCCGGATACGCTGACGGCCATGGGCAATCTGGCGGGGACACTCGGGGACCAGGGCGATTTCGCCGGAGCGAGGCGGCTGGATGAGCGGGTGCTGGAGGCGAGAACGCGCGTGCTGGGTGAGGAGCACCCGGACACGCTGACATCAATGAACAATCTGGCCTTCCTCTTGGAAGAAACCGGCGATCGCGAGGGCGCCATCCGACTCCTTCGCAAATGTCTCTCCGGCCGGCGCAAGGTCCTGGGGGAAAATCACCCCGATACGGTCGCCACCGCCGAGCACCTGAGGAAACTGGAAGAACAGCCGTAGTCTACGCCTGCACCGCGTCCGCCGCCCCGCGCCCGATCCACTTACCCTGGTGCGTGTAAGCGCCGCGGGCGATATCGGGCACCCGCTCGATCGCTCTGTCGATGCCAAGGTCTCCGATGCGCAACATATAGGGCAGGATGGCCTGCGCCACGGCCACGCTGGTGCTGCGTCCCATGTCCGCGGTCAGGTTGGGAACGCAGTAGTGCGTCACGCCGTGGTAAACGAACGTCGGCTCGGCGATGGTGGTTGGGCGGCTGGTCTCCACACAACCGCCCTGGTCGATGGCCACGTCGATCACGGCCGCGCCCGGCTTCATGGTCTCCACCATGGCGCGCGTCACCACGTGCGGCGTGCGCTTGCCCGCCACCAGCACGGCGCCGATCACCACGTCCGCCGAGGCCACGAAAGCGGCCACCGATTCGCTTTCCGCCAGGCAGGTCTCCACGGTGGGGATGCGCTCCATCAGTTTGCGCAGCTTTTCGGCGTCCACATCCAGCACCGTGACGCGCGCGCCCGCCGCACAAGCCGTGCGGGCCGCCCAAGTGCCCACCACTCCGGCCCCCAGGATGACCACGCTCGCGGGCGGTATGCCGGGGCTCCCGCCCAGCAACACGCCGCGTCCGCCCGAGCTGGAGCGCAGCAGGTGCGCGGCGATGGGAACGGTCATCTGGCCGGCAATCTCGCTGACCGCCCGCAGCACCGGCAAGCGCCCATCGTCCTGCTGAATCATCTCCAGCCCGATGGCTGTGATGGATTGCTCCATCAGCCTGTCCAGCACCACGCGGTCGGCCACGGCCATGTGGTAGAAGGCCATCAGGATCATGCCGTGCGGGCACTGCCGCAACTCCGATAGCACGGGCGTGGAGATGCGCGCCACCAGGTCCGAGCGGTGCAGCGCATCGTCTTGCGAGTACACGATGCGCGCGCCGGTGCGGGCGTACTCGGCGTCTTGAAACCAGGCGCCTTCGCCCGCGCCCGATTCCACCCACACGGCGTGTCCGGCCTCCACCAGATGCCGCACCACCGGCGGCGTCAACGCAACGCGGCGGTCAAACGGCCGGCCTTCTCTGATCAACGCAATGTTCATAAACTCTGCGGGCGGCGCGCTCGACTCCACGCAGCACAGCCTTGGATGGCGGCTTGCCCAATTCGAAACGGCGGGCCTCGATCCCATACAGGGTGAGCCGCCGGGGCAGCCCGCCCAGTGTGCGGCTTAGCGCAATGGCTTCCGCCAAGCCTAGCGCGTGCGAGGACCCCACCCGCGGCCGGCCGGCCAAGGGCGCCGCCAGCGCGTCCCACGTCGAAACCGCGCCCGGACGCTTGCCGGTCACCACCGCATCCACCAGCACGGCTTCGTCCGCGCCCTGCCACGCGTCGATCAGCGACAGCGCGTCGCCGGCGTGTTCGCGCGCATCGATCCCCTTCTCGCGCAGGCGGCGCGCCACCAACGGCCCGGCCGCGTCGTCGCCGCGATCGGGATGGCCGCAGCAGAGCACCAGCATATCAGGGCACGCGCTCGACCTTCACAAAATGCGTGGCGCAGGAGATGCACGGATCGTAGTTGCGCACCGCCTGCTCGCACTTGGCCGTGATCTTGTCCAGCGGCAGAGACGTGAGCTGCGGCACGAAGTGCCACAAGTCGTCCTCAATGCGCTTCTGATTCTGCGCGGTCGGCGGCACGATCTGCGCGTTCAGGATCAAACCGCGCTCGTCGATCTCGTAGCGATGATACAGCACGCCGCGCGGCGCTTCGGTGGCCGCATGCCCGATTCCCGCGCGCACCGGCGCTTCCACACGCGGCGCGGCCGGCGGCTCGTATTGCGCGATCAGCCGCAGCGCCTCTTCGCAGGCGAACACCAACTCCACCGCCCGCACCACGATGCCGCGAAACGGATTCAAACAGGGCGGAACCACATCGCACTCGCCGGCTACCTGTTGCGCCGCCTCCGGCAGTTTGGCGAAGTTGAGATTGAACCGCGCCAGCGGTCCCACCAAGTAGGCTCCCCGCTCACGCAGCCGGCAGTGCAGCGCGTTCGAGTATTTCACCTGCTGCTCCATAAACTGGTCGCCGAACTCGGACGCGTCGATATCCAAACCTTTATTCGATACCAGCCGGCCTTCGTTCAACGGGTACTCGTCGGGATGGGAAAGCGACACGAATTCGTAATCCTGCTCGAAGTCCGGAAACTCCAGGCCCGCCACGATCCGCGCAGCGGCAATCGATGTATCCCGCGCCCAGGCCAAATCGTCCACCAGCGCCCGCAGATCGGCCTTCGTGGGGACCTTGTGAAACCCGCCCACCGTCACCGATATGGGATGGATCTCGCGGCCGCCCAGTACGATCATCAAATGGTTTCCGATCTTTTTCAAGCGCAACGCCAGCTCCACCAGCTCGCGATGCTCGGCCGCCATGCGGATGGCATCCGGGAAGCCCAGAAAGTCCGGTGCGTGCAGCATGAACACATGCAGCGCATGGCTCTCGATCCACTCGCCCAAATAGATCAGCCGCCGCAACAGCCGCACGGCGGGGTCCACCGTGATGTCCAGAATGCGCTCCAGCGCATGCACGGCGCTCATCTGGTACGCCACCGGACAGATCCCGCAAATGCGCGCCACGATATCCGGGACTTCCAGATAGTGCCGCCCGCGCAGGAAAGCTTCGAACAGGCGCGGCGGCTCGAAGATCCCGAGCTGCACGTCTTGCACCTGGTCGCCCTTAAGCTTGACGTGGATAGACCCCTCGCCTTCCACGCGCGTGAGGTAATCCACTTTAATGCTGCGGCTGTTGCCAGTGGCCGCCTTGCCGCTCATGATTTTTCGCACTCCTCTCCGGCCTGCCGGAACTGCCAGGCCCAGGCGCTGTAACTCCGGAAGGCGCGCACGATGTCGTCATCGCCCCGGCCCAGGATGCGGAACTGCTCGGTGAGCGAAGCTGTATTGGGGCTTTCCATGGGGCCGAAACAGCCGTAGCACCCGCGGTCGAAGCTGGGACAAAGCGCGCCGCATCCGGCCTGTGTAACCGGCCCCATGCATGCGGCTCCGCGCGCCACCGCCACGCAGACGTTGGCGCGGCGTTTGCATTCCAGGCAAACGCTGTACGTCGGGATGTTGGGCTTGCGCCCGGCCAGCATGGCGCCGATCAACTCGATCAACTGGTGCTTGTTGATGGGGCAGCCGCGCAATTCGAAATCCACCGGCACGTGCTCGGCCACCGGCGTGGACATCTTCAGCGTGCGGATGAAGTCGGGATTCGCGTAGACCATGCGCACCAAGCCACCCACGTCTTTCCAGTTGCGCAGAGCTTGAATGCCGCCGGATGTGGCGCACGCGCCGATGGTCACCAGCGTCCGGCATTGCCGCCGCACCTGCTGGATGCGCTCGGCATCGTGGTGCGTGGTGATGGATCCCTCCACCAGCCCGATGTCGTATGGGCCTTTCCGCATGATGCTGGTGGCTTCCGGAAAATAGACGATATCCACCGCGCGCGCCACGTCCAGCAATTCGTCTTCGGCATCCAGCAGGCTGAGTTGGCAGCCGTCGCAGGAAGCGAATTTGAACACGGCCACTGTGGGGCGGTGGCTGGTGATTGGTGGCTGGTGGCTGGTGGTTTTGTCTTTCGCGACAGATTTAGAGCTCATTTGGAATCACCTACAACTCATATCTTCCAAACCAGGACCGCACCTCGTGATACGGGAAGATGGGTCCGTCTTTGCAAATGAAATTCGGCCCGTACTGGCAGTGGCCGCAGAAGCCGATGCCGCACTTCATGTTGCGTTCCAGCGACAGATAGACGTCGCCGGGCGGCATACCGCGCGCCTCCAGCTCCCAGATTACGTAGCGCATCATGATCTCCGGCCCGCAGATCATGGCCACGGTATGAAACGGCTGCAATCTCACCAGGCGGAACAGGCCGGTCACCACACCCACGTGGCCGCGCCAGCTTAAGCCGCCGTAGTCCACCGTCGAGAGTACCTGCGTGTCGGGCAGGCGCCCCCAATCGTCCAGTTGCTTGCGAAAGATCAGATCCCGCGGGCTGCGCGCGCCATACAACACAATCAGCCGGTTGTAGTCGGCGCGATGCCGCAGGATGTAATGGATGGCCGGACGCAGCGGCGCGAGGCCGATGCCGCCCGCCACGATCAGCACATCCTTGCCCCGCGCCACCTTCAGCGGCCAGTGCGACCCGTAAGGACCGCGCATGCCCACCGCATCGCCCGGCTGGCTGCTCACCAGGGCCTGCGTGGTCTTGCCTACCGAGCGCACCGTGTAGAGCAACCGCGCACGGTCCTCCGGATCGCCCGAAATCGAAATCGGCAATTCGCCGTTGCCAAACACGTACAGCATGCTGAACTGCCCGGGCGTGAAGCCCGGAAACGGCTCGCCGCCGGATGGCTCGAGCGCCAGCGTGAAGGTGTCGTGAGTCTCCTTGCGCACCTGCGCCACCCGCGCCATCGCCGGCGTCATCTCGCTGCCTGTAATTTGTTCGCGCTCCAATTCCGCAACCGGCATAGCAGCCTCCTCGTGGGGCAGGACTCCAGTCCTGCGGCCGGCGTCCCTGCCGGCTGTTCGCGAGCGGGTCTGGAGACCCGCTGCGGGCGTGGACGCCTGCCCCCCACTCATTTTCAGCCGACCTTCGCCGAAACCGGCGAGTACATATCCAGCAGTTGCAGACGCGTCGATTGCAGCCGGTGCGCCACCACGCGCAGCATGGCGGTCATCAGCGTGTATCCGAAGCGGCAATCCTCCTCGCAGGCGTGCTGCAGCCGGACCCCGTCGAAAGCCACCGCCCGCGTCTCTTCCAAAGACCGCGCCTGGAATTGCTTGCTATGGCTCGGAGTCACCGACGACCAGCCCAGTTCTTCGCCCGGCCCCACCGTAACGATGCGCACGATCCGGCCGGGCGCGTTGGTTTCCAGGGCCACTTTACCCGCCAGCAACAGGTAGAAGAAACTGGATTCGTCGCCTTCCCGGAAGATCAGCTCGCCTTTGCCAAAGCGAACTTCACTGGCCATGGCAGCCAGTCTGTCTATGTGCTCCGCGGCGAAGTCCTGCAGAAACGGATGCTCGCGAAGGGTGTTGGCCAGATTCTCCAGCGTCATGGTACTCTCCTCAAATCGGCGGGGGCCAAAGCGGGAGCGGGCTGCTCCCATAGCGTGGCCACCTCCTGGGTAATGTCGATGCCTGCCGGGCACCACGTGATACAACGCCCGCAACCCACACAGCCGGAGCTGCCGAACTGATCGATCCAGGCAGCCAGCTTGTGCGTCAGCCACTGGCGATAGCGCGACTTGATGGACATGCGCACGCTGCCGCCGTGAATATAGGAAAAGCTTTGCGTGAAACAGGAATCCCACTTGCGCCAGCGCTCGGCGTGGCTGCCATCGACGCTGCTCACGTCCTCGACCGTAGTGCAGAAGCAGGTCGGGCAAACCATGGTGCAATTGCCGCAAGCGAGACACTGCGCCGCCACTTCGTCCCAGTGCGGATGTTCGAACGCGGCGTAGAGCATTTCCCGGATGCCGCTGGTCCGGAGCTTGCGCTTGGTCTCCGCCATGGCTGTCTTGACAGCCTTTTCCGCATCCTGGCGCAGGGTGGCGTCGGCTTCTTTAGCGCCCAGTTCGGCGAGCACCTCGGCGCCTTGCCGCGTGCCGGCTTCCACCAGAAAGATGTGCCGTTCCGCATCCACCAGTTCGGTCAATGCCAGGTCGAATCCAGCCTGGGCCGGCGGCCCGGTGTGCATGGAGGCGCAGAAACAGGTCGGCGCGGAAACCGTGCAATTCACCGCCACCAGAAACACGCCATGACGGCGCGCCTGGTAGACCGTTTCGCTATAGTGCTCGCCGAGCAGCACGCGATCCTGGATGGCCACGGCGGCCAGTTCGCAGGCCCGCATGCCCAAAAAGGCGTAGCGCGGTGGCGGAGCGGTGCCGTTGAGGATGCGGAAGCCGTGGCCGTTGCGCTCGGCCGCGAAGACGCGCGCCTCGGCGGGATACAAGAATCGCTTCCACCCCTGCGCGCCGACGGCGTATCCGAATAGCGCGCCATCGTCCCGCCGCTTCAGCCGGTAGTGCCCAGCTTCCTGCTCGGCTGTCCAGCCGGCCGGCAATTCCTCGAAACTGTTCAGGGTGTCGTAGACAATGGCGCTCCCGCGGACCGCCGGACCCACCACCTGGTATCCGCGGCGCTGCAGCGAAGGAAAGAGCTGTGCCAGATCGGCGGCCTGCAAAACGAAGGGAGCGCCGATCGCAGGCAGGTTCGTAACCATAGAGGTCTCCCCCGCCTATATAATGACACAATCAGATCCGATTAGCTGCAATCGTTATCTTCCAGCCCATTTTTGGGCTGGCGTTGTTTGTGGGGCGGAACTCCAGTCCCGCGGCCGGCGTCCACGCCGGCACGTTCGTGAAGCGGGTCCTGGAGGACCCGCGCACGGTCGAAAACCCACCGTAAGTTATTGAAAGCCCGTCCGGGCGGCCTGAGAGGCCGCCGCAGGCCGAGGGCCTGCCCCACAACCACTGTTGTTTAAGGCAATGGGACGTGCG
>OCZU010003388.1_pt1 | contig 10056 bp, 8 predicted proteins | sample 1539001 | NCBI WGS metagenome assembly OCZU01 (sample SAMEA3539306, study PRJEB22396) | soil metagenome | biome: tundra; feature: field; material: soil | place: USA | collected 2010-05 | depth 0.15 m | reverse complement strand
AATCCCGCGTGAACGACTGGATTACCTGGAACCAGTACCAGGAGCCCGCCGAATTCGTGGAATCCATCCCATTTACCGAAACGCGCGAATACGTGGAAGCTGTGCTGAGAAACGCTACAGTGTACCGGCAACTCTATGCCGGCAAGGCTCCCGCCAGCAGGGAGCCGGGTGTGCGACGCAAACCGAAGCGCCCTGCGGTGTAACGTTCTTTCACGCCATTACATTACATGTTTTCGGCACGCAATTACACTCACGCAATTACACTAAATGATATAAATGATATGTTTAGTGTGCTCGGCCTGCCGGGGCTCTCCAAATCAACCCTAATGTAGTGTATACTCCCTTGTGGAGCCCGAAGTATATCTAGGCCGCCATGCATTTCGCGGTCCGTGGTCATTGCCGTGTCCGATCCATTCACAGCAGCAGTTAAAGCAGCCGAACTTGCAACGAAGGCCGCCAACCAATGGCACACTTGGTGGGGTGTCGGGCGATGCATTCGTAGTCTCCTCTCGGGTGTCTATGATTTCCAAATTAGGGAGACCATTCCCGATGCCGAAGGAAACCTATCGCGCTTTGCGCGTTGGGAATTCAAGCGGGTACGGAGGGGCGGTTGGTCATCCCTCGGCATCCTGCTTGACGTGCTTGTCGATGGAACGTATGACGATCAAAAGCGCCGTGCAGTTGCTCTTCTCAAAAGCGTAAACGATCGGCACGTCCTTGTTCAGCTCATGGGGCTGCTGCACCGGCGGGCGGCCCCGCGGCTCCGAGTGAGCATCGCTGTAGCTCTAAGCACCTTCGACTCGGACGACGCACGCCGGGCGGTTCTCCTTTGCCTGCACGATCACGACGTGGACATGGTCCGGCAGGTCGTGCGGCTCGTGCCCGAGTTGGAGACCGCGGAAAGCGGTCAGGCGTTGTTGGACCGCTACAAGTATTGCTCTGAAGATTCCCTCCGACACGACATCCTGGACGCGCTACTCAGGCTTCAGGGGCAGGAGCCGGGCATAAGCGAGGAGTGGATTCGCGAATTCAAGGGTCAGTTGCTGAACAGCACCAATGCGCGTCTTATCAGGCGCTGCAGCGAACTCCTTTTGTCATTCAGGGACTCCGATGCGGCGGTCAAGGCCTGCCAAGAGATAGTGGATAGCAACCGCTTCGCGAAGGACGGACTCATGGAGCACTTCCAGAGATTCATGAAATCCTCGCGCATGCGGTCACGAGATACAGGTTCGGCATATGATTTCGATTCCAATTAGGACGCTGACGCCTTTATGGACTGGCGGGGCGGATCGCTCCAGCGCGATGGTTCACGATCCCGGGCTGCTGGGCAGCCTGCGCTGGTGGTATGAAGGCTTGATCCGGGGACTCGGAGCGTATGCTTGCGACCCCACAGGTGAAGACCGTTGCAAATATGAGGAGGACAAAAAGGACGCTACCGAAGCCAGAAGGAACGCAATCGATCGTATGTGCCCAGCCTGCCGCCTCTTCGGCTGCACAAGCTGGCGGCGCCGTTTTCGATTCGAATCCGGCGGCTTTTCCTCGTTTACACCCTGGTTCTTTGCAAGCCGGGAAGTCTACACCGCCGCTGGGAATTGGTTGTGGCGTATGTTTGGCGGGGCAGAGAATGGCTCCAAATCGGGCTACGGTTCCAATGTCGAATTCAACATTGGCGTCCAATCCCTGTGGGCGGAACGGCACGCACATATCGATATCTCTTGTTGCGACCAGGCAACCGAGGACACGCTCTTGTTTTTGCTACATCTGATCGCGAAATGGGGTGCAATTGGCGCGAAGGCGCAGCACGGCTTCGGCGTAATCCGGATTTTGAACACGCCTGATGTGGAAGCTTTGCAGCGGGGGAGAGCTAATATTTGCAGCGAAGCTGCGAACAAGAAGCGGCCCGCCCAGCAAAACCTGTTCTCGTTCGATCGCTTTTTTTCCCGCGAATACGGAATCCCCGACGCTACGTTCACCGCGTACCAACGGAGCGGGCGCATGATCGGTACCCCCTGTTCTCCTCAGCAGGAACAGTTTCTCCCCTGTGCGTTCGATGTGCGCTACAAGAGCCGGAGCCGGAATCCCTTCACCGGGGAAGGAAAGGATCGCGGTCTGCGGCCGCACATCCGCGAGACCCTTGGGCGCGATGCCGCTTCGGCCTTGTTCGGCGAGTCTCTCGCGGAGAGCGACGCGCAACGCCGGGCTGGACGCATTGCCGTTTCCCACCTGTTCCGCGACGCCAGTTGGCATCTGCGAATTTGGGGCGACATCCCGCGCTCGTTGGATACGTCCACAACCATTTCCGAAATTGACCGCTTCATCCGCGGTGAGATGTTCCAGGGTGCCGCGGTCGTCTCGGATTTCGACTTCGAAAGCGAGGTCTGGTCCGTATGAAGCGTGAGTTCCACGCCGAATACGAAATGAGGCAGGCCACGGCCGAGGGTGTGAATCGCCTGGCGCAGAACACCTCGATGGTAGCCCACGCGCGGGGACTTCTGCTGGCTTCTCTGCGTGACACGCGCTATCATGAGATGGCCCGAAGTGCCTGGCAGAGCATCGGCGAACGGGAACTCAGTCCGCGCGGTTTCGACTCCGCTCTCCAAACAATGCGCGATCTGGGCGTTCGCGAACCGGACGGGGGCGCTCTTGCGGCCATGCCGGCCGGATCCTGGCTGCTGAGCCTGCCGTTCCGCCTACGCAAGCCGTATATCAGCCGCGATGACGCCGAATTCCACGTCCTCGACAACCCGATCCGCAAGGAGAAGGTCTTCCAGGTTCCCACGGTTGCAGCATCCTCCTGGAAGGGGTCGTTGCACGCCACAGCACTGCGCTGGCTGGTTCCGCGGCAGGCCGCCGATCATGGCGGCTTATTCCGGCGGCGTGCGCGGCTGGTGCGTCTGTTTGGTTCGGAGGAAAAAAGTGCGGCCACGTTCCTGGACTCTCTTATAGCCGGCCGTTTGTACGGCACCACAAAGCGGGCGGCCGAGATCGGCGAAGAGTTCACAGCCCATCTGAAGAAGGAGGGATACCTGCAGGATAATGTGGAGGGCCGCCGCGGCCGTCTGGAGTTCTTTTCCAGCTTTTTCAACGCAGTGGGCTATGAGGTGATCAACCCGCACGCGCGCGACCGCAAAGTGGGGCGCAACCCGATTCTATTTGAGTGCGTGCCGCGCGGCACCGCCGGCAGGTTCGATTTGGCTTACGTCCCGTTCGGAGCGGAGCGCGCCGCCGTGGCCCAACAGGCCGCCAGCGACTTCGATCAGTGCTTCCGTTACGCGATTGTGATGCTGACTGCCGAAGGCTTCGGCGCAAAAACCAGCAGCGGCTTCGGCGTCGCCGATCGTAACTTCCTGCCCACGCCGGGGAGCCTGCACCTGCGGCAACGGACGGGCGTCGTGAAGATAGAGATCGCGTCCTTTGACGTGAAAACGGCGGTCGACTCCGCGAAACTGGCGTTCGCGGGGGTTGAGCCATGAACGAACTGAAGAAGCTTGAGGAAAAGCGGAACGCCATCCTATTCGCCGAGATCGGCGCGTGGCTCCATCTCTTGTGGAAGTATAACTGGCGTTTCCTAGCGGGGCACTGCCTGGGCGGCACCAAGACGGGTTGGAATGAGGAGGAGTTCCTGAAAGGACTCACGACAGGTTCCCCTCTCGCCGACCTGCTCTTCACGGATCGGCCACCGGTAGGGAAACTCGGCGGAGGTGCTAAGCTCGCCGACTTCCTGCGCCGCAAGGGGCCCGATCCGCTGGTGACCCTGCTTGATGAAGCCCATGGACGCAGCTCCGGAGTGGATAAACAACTGCACATCTACTGCAATCAGCAATCGATCGATCACGCTACGCTGACCACCGCGTTCGGGTTCGAGGAGCGTATCCTGTGGCGTGGCGATTATCAGCCGGATCAGCTCATTGCGGCACTGAACCAGGCACTCTCGGAAGCTGGAGATGAGCCCTGGAAGACGCTTCCCGGCATCCGCAAAGCGCTCCGCAACCACTTGTCGAATGTGCCCGCGGAGACGCGGCGGCCAGGAAACGACGTCACAATTTACGATCAGACCGCCATGGCCGTCGCCTTTTTCAAAGCCGCTCTGGCGCGCCTCGTGGTTTGCGGGGAGGCAGGGCATCGATGGCGCACACTGGCCGTTCGCGTCGACGCGCTCGAATGGCTGTCGGGGTCAAGCAAAGTCCCGGATCTACTGGGCCGCCAGGGAATGATCTCGGAGGCTTGGGACGAGGTGGCCCGAATCGTAGAGTATGAATACCCGCTTGGCGCTGAGGTCTACCGGGATGAAACCCAGATCGCGTTCCTGGTCACGGACGCCGACGTGCTAGAGTGGTCCGGCGAGAGGCCGCTGCGAGACATCCTCCGTGCCGCGGTAGAAAAGAAGACGAACGGCGAATTGTCGCCGGACCCGGTACTGACGGAGGTGGAAGGGTCTGGCCGATGGCTATTTGACTTCGGAAAGAAGATCGCGGATCCTCCGCCGCCGAACAGTTCGAACATCGGAATGATCGAGTCCGCCTGGCAAGATGGGGAGGGGCGGCAACGCTGCTCTAACTGCGGATTGCGGCCCTTCGGCAAGGGCCGGCGGGCCCGGGACCGCCAGATCTGTGATACCTGCCTCGAAGGGCGGGCAAAACGGAGCAGCACTTGGTGGCGGGAGGGCCGCGACAGAACGGTCTGGCTGGAAGAGGCTGCGGACAAAAACGGTCGCGTAGCGCTCATCACCGGCGCGTTCGATCTTTCGGCCTGGCTTAACGGCACCGCCCTGACCAGCATTCCCGCGGTTCACGCAATCAGTGGCCAGCCCTGCCGCCCCATTTCGTTTGCCGAAATCGAGCGGGACGCGGGGACCTGGAAGGCCGGCGGCACTCCCGGGAACTGCGAGCACCTCGTCTTTGACTTCGATGCAGTCCAGGCAAATCCGGACGACTACCTGAAGACTCTTCGGGATGATTGGGCTGCTTACTTCGACTCCGCCCATGCCCCGTCCGACGCCACCCTGTTCGCGATCGCCAACGCCAACCAGCGCCCCTCGTTCGCGCGCGTGCACCGCGTATGGGAGGGCTCCAGCCGGTTTTGGAATTCGCTGTTGCCGTCAGCCGGCGCAGGCCCGCTGCTGGATGCAGTCGGGCCATCCGATTACCAGCGGATCAGAATCATCCCCGACTCGCCGCCGAACAATCTCTGGCCGTGGCATGCCTACGTCCTGCGCCATGCAGACGTCGAAATCGCGGCAGTGTGGGTTCCCGACGATGGCGGCAGTTTCGTCACCGCCGACAACCTCAACTACCTGATTCGTGAACACGGCCAAGCGTCCGTCAATTTCCGTGATGGCAAGGAGATCGAGGTCGAGGAGCCCGCCGGCTACATGCGTCGCACCACCACCAAGGGTCTGATCAAGGTACGGCGCACCGAGCGCGTGGGCGGTTTTCATCCCGTGATCCGTCTGCTCGCTACCCCGGCTACCTTCATGGCCATCGTGCCCGCCCAGGCGGCATGGAGGGCCGTCGGCGCGATCCGCGACGCATACGAACTGCAAATGAACAAGGTTCGCAACCGCCTGCCGCTGCACTTGGGCGTCGTCTTCGCCCATCGCTACACGCCGTTGCGGGCGATTCTGGGTGCCGGGCGCCGGATGCTGCAGTACCGGCGCCCGGCCGAAGAGTGGACAGTCGCCGGAGGCTGCACCCTGACCCGAAACGGCCAGTCTGCATTATGGAGGGTCGAGTGTCCCGACCAGCACTTCCCCTACGCCTACCTGGCCGACGCCAGCCATGGTACGCCCGCCTCCCACCGGGCCTTTCGCGATGGAAAGGTGTGCGATATGGCGCGCGTTTCAGATCTCGCGACGGGCGACCGTATCTGGTTCACTCCCTCGACGCTGGATTTCGAGTGGCTGGAAAGCTCCAGCGTGCGCTTCACGCTCTCCTATGGCAAAGATGCCTTCCGGCGTGGCGCGCCGTCGCGCCCCTGGCTATTGGACGACCTGCCGCGGCTGGAGGAACTCTGGGAACGCCTCGCCAATAAAGAGACCGGCCTAGAGAACCGGCAGATTCGCGGCCTCGCCGCGGTAATCGAACAACGCCGCGAGGAATGGAAGGCTTACCTCGGGGACCCGGTATTCGCCACCTTCTGCCGCAGCACCTTGGCGGAAGCCGATTGGCGCCAACCCCTTTCGTCCGCTGAACTGGACGAATTCACCAGACAAGCCGTCTCTGGAATGCTTAGCGAGGTCATTGATCTGCATACCCGTGTGCTCAAGGAAAAGTGAAATGACTGCAACCGAGAATCCCACGCAAGAAACCCTCAAGAAACGAGGCTGCCGATCAACCCGTTTTCTGCTGCGCACGTTGGAGCCAGTGCACATCGGGACCGGGGCGTACAGGCTCGGCCGCGTAGATAATCCGATCGCGCGCGAACCGGCGACTCACCTGCCGAAGATCCCCGGCACCTCGCTGCATGGCGCGCTCCGGTCCTATGCGGCGCGAAAGTGGGCCGACGACTCGGGATCCGCAGTGCTATGCGCGGGTGTTGGCGCACACAGCGAGGACGCCGGACAGATCGAAACCGGCCGAAAAAAGAAGCCCCACTGCGGCAAGGACGACTGCCCGGTTTGTTACACGTTCGGGCACGTCAAGAAAGACGACCAGGGGAACAGTGGGGTGGTGAGCGTCGGCGATGCCCGCCTGCTCCTGTTTCCCATACGCTCGATGGCCGGTCCGGTCTGGGTCACCTCGGTTCGAACCCTGGAAGACAGCGGGCTCGGAACTGAAACGCTCGCCGACGCGAATAAGGTCCGGCTGGGTAGCGATTTGCTACGCCTTCCTCGCCTCAACCTGGGCTGGCTCATGGTGGCGAGCGAGGGAGCTTTGGATACCGCAAACTGGCGGGCCGGAATCCCAGACTTTGTTCGGAACCGGACTGTGCTGGTAGACGATGCGCTGTTCTCGCGCCTGGTGAACGGCAATCTCGAGGTCCGGACCTCGGTGGCCATCGACCCCGATACCGGCGCAGCCAGTGAGGGCGCCCTCTTCACCTACGAGGCGATCCCGCGCGCGGCGTGGCTGTGGATGGATGTCATCGAAGACGATTACCGCGAGAAGCCGTTCGCGGCGACCAATGGTTGGAAGAGTCCCCTCGACGTAGTTAAGGCTGGGTTCTCCTGGATGACGCTGCTGGGCGTTGGCGGGATGGGAACTCGCGGTTTTGGACGCGTGCAAGCGGAGCAATGGCCATGACTCCACAGTTGAATCTGGATTACCTCGCCGCCAAACACGCCTTCGCCATGGTGGACAGCTTTCGGCGCCCCATCAAGGCCGCCGAAAGGACCGTGACCAAGGCTCTGGGGGTGCTGCAGGAGCAGGGCGTATACGCCTGCTTCCTATTCCTCGACTCACGCGGTACCACAGATGGCGCTAAAGAAGTCAGCGATTGCTTCTGGGATCTGACCGTGGATCTCATGGGCATCGACCGCAGCGCGGCACGCTCGGACTACTACGCGAACACGCTGAACAGGGATCTAGACAATCTCCTGCTGGTACGAGACGTGTTCGAACAGACGCTGATCTACGCGCGTTACGGGGCGAAGGCAAAGGCATGAGCTGGCAGCGATACGATCTCGGCTTCCGTCTGCTCTCGCCGCTGCACGTTGGCGCGGGCCGCGTTGGGAATCTCCAGCGCACCCGCCGCTACGTTCACGGCAAAGCCATGTGGGCGGCCCTGACCGCACGCCTCACCCGCAGCGCCTCCGGTCGCGCGTCCGCCGCGGATTACGTACGTGTCGGCGCCCAAGTGAAGCAGACGTTTCGTTTCGGATATCTCTTCGTCGCAAGCGAATGCGGAAAACAGCACTGGCCGTGGGAGGAGGACTTCGACTACCGGTTCCTGTCTTCGTATGCCAGCACGGCGTTGACTGCTGATAACGCCGGGGCGGAGATGGGCGCTCTGCATGAGACGGAGTTCATTGGCAACTTCAGCCGCCCGGTCGAGACGGGCGGCCATCCGGAACCGGTCCATCTTGCGGGTGACCTATGGGTCTGCGACGATGGAGTTCCAGGTTGGCAGGACGCGCTACGGAGCATCATCATGGGTGGCGAGCGCGGCTACGGCTGGGGACGTCTCGAGCGGACTCGCCTCGCGAAGAAGGAACTGCCCACAGAAGAACCGTTGCCTTCGCCGGTCGACGGGCGCACCCTGGCACACGTGACCGCATGTCCCACCAGTGATCGGGTTCGCGGTCCGGTCGAGGCTCTCGTTGGCTGGGAACGGGACAATGATTCGGGCGCCGGCGTGTGGCGGGTGTCACGGCACGCGCTCTGCTACGCTCCGGGCGCAACCGTCGTAGCCGGAACGCGCTTCCGCATCGGGGAGGACGGTATCTGGGAATGCTTGACCTGATTCTTGTGCAGGCCGCACCGCGCCTTGCCCCTCCGCTGTTGAAGGCCGCTGCCACTGTTTCAACCTACGAGCACTGGTCGCTGATTTGGTACGCGGTCAGCGCATTCGCGGCCACATGCACGCTGATCGTGGTCGTCGTCGCGGCTTGGCTTACGTGGGGCCAAATTCGGGAGGCCGTGAAATCCCGGCAGGTGAGTTCTACCCTCGCGATCATCGAATACATGGACGATGCGGACCTGCGCAACGCCCGTAGCCTCCTGTATGATCCCGCTTTCTGCAACACCCTGGAAGGCGCGGTACCGCAGCCCTGGTCGGCGGAGGCTCCCGCGGCTATGGATGCCTTCATTCAGAAGGTCTCCGGCGGACAGGTGCGCTGGCGCGAGTTTCGTAGCTGGCTGGGATCCCTCGAGAATATCTCCGTGCTTGTGATGCATGACCTTGCGCCCGATGGCATCGTCGATCTGTATTTCCGAAAGAGCGTCCAGCGGCACTGGAGCGGACTGCAGCCGCTGATCAGCAGCCTGCGTGTCTGGTACGGTAATAACGAGTTCCTCCAGCACCTTGAGATGCTGAATCTGTTCATCCAAAGCGGCGGCTTCGAGCGCTCCGCCGCGGCACGCAGAAGACTGAAGAGAACAATCCTCGCAACGCGTGAGCGGGCGCCAGGCGGCCCGCTTTAAGGGGCCTGTCTAGTGCCGCCCCTATCCCCCGACGACCTCTACCAAGCCTGGGAGCGCGTCCGCGAAAACGAAGGCTGCGCCGGCTCCGACGGCGTCACCATCCACACATTCGCCCAGCGCGCCCACCGCCACCTCCCGGACCTGCTCCTCCGCGTCCAGGAAAGCCGCTACCGCCCCTACCCGCTGCTGAAGATCGTCGTCGAAAAGCGCCCCGGCTCCCCCGGCACCCGCACCCTCCTGGTCCCCGCCGTCCGCGACCGCGTCCTCCAAACCGCCGTCGCCCGCCGCCTCTCCCGCTCCTTCGAGGAGGAGTTCCTGGAATGCAGCTACGGCTACCGCCCCGGCCGCTCGGTGGACCGCGCCATCGCCCGCATCCGCAAATGCCGCGAACTCGGCTACACCTTCGTCGCCGACGCCGACATCCGCACCTTTTTCGACCGCGTGGACCAGGACCTCCTCCTCACCCGCCTGGCCGAGCGCCAGCCCGGCGAAGCCCTCATGGCCCTGCTGCGCCTGTGGGTGCGCTGCCAAAGCTGGGACGGCGCCCACATCCGCCCCGTGCGCCGCGGCATCCCGCAGGGCTCGCCGATCTCGCCGCTGTTCGCAAACTTCTTTCTCGAAGATTTCGACCGCGAGCTGGAGAAGAGCGGCCGCAAACTGGTGCGCTACGGCGACGACTTCATCATCCTGGCGAAAACCCCGGACGACGCACGCCAGGCGCTGCTCCAAAGCGGTGAGTTGCTGGAGGCGGCGCACCTGGACCTGAACCTCGCCAAGACCCGCATCACCGACTTCGCGCACGGCTTCCGCTTCCTGGGCGCTCTGTTCCAGGGAACCGGGATCTGGGTGCCCTGGAAACACGATCGCGAGAAGGGCCGCCTGCTGTTCATGGCGCCGCCGCTGCCGCCCTCCCGCCGCGCGCCCTACGAGCTGGCCCCGCCGCGTGGCGCCATCGAACTGGCGCTCGAGCGCGCCG
>OCZU010003387.1_pt1 | contig 10058 bp, 7 predicted proteins | sample 1539001 | NCBI WGS metagenome assembly OCZU01 (sample SAMEA3539306, study PRJEB22396) | soil metagenome | biome: tundra; feature: field; material: soil | place: USA | collected 2010-05 | depth 0.15 m | reverse complement strand
GGCGGCGGCAAAGCCGGGCGCCGGATCGGCTGCCGGGCCGGGGCAGCCCGGGACTGCGGCGCGGCTGCACTGGCATTCCTGCCCCGGGGCGGCAGCGCAGCTGCGATGCGCGAGGCTCAAGGTGCCGCTTGACTACCGTCACCCGGCTGGCCGGAAGATCACCCTGGCGCTCAACGAGGTGCCGGCCTCGGCGCCGTCCGGCCGGCTGGGCGCGCTGCTCGTCAACCCTGGCGGCCCCGGCGGCAGCGGCCTTGCCCTGGCCGCCGAAGTGGCGGACCGCCTGGACCCGTCGGTGGCCGCCAGGTACGACATCATCGGCTTCGACCCGCGGGGTGTCGGGTCATCCACCCCCGCGCTGCACTGCGAACCGTCGTTCTTCGCCGGGGTGCGGCCCGATTACGTCCCGGCCACCAGGGCAGCCGAGCAGGTCCTGATCGGCCGCGCCAGGACCTATGCCGGCGACTGCGAGAAGAGATACGGCTGGCTGCTGCCGTATCTCACGACCGAGGACACCGCGAGGGACATCGACTCCATCCGGGCGGCGCTCGGCCAGCAGCAGATCAGCTATTTCGCCTACTCCTATGGCACCTACATCGGCCAGGTCTACGCGACCCTGTTCCCGCACCGGGTCCGCCGGATGGTGCTGGACAGCACGGTCGACCCCGATGGCGTCTGGTACGCGGACAACATTGCCCAGGACTATGCGTTCCAGGGCCGGCTGGAGGCGTTCTTCACCTGGGCCGCCGCCCATGACGGCGTCTACCGGCTCGGCTCGTCCAGGGCGCAGGTGAGCAAGGCCTGGTATGCGGCGCGGGCGCGGCTTGAGGCCCATCCGGTCAGGGGCCCGGACGGTCCCCTGATCGGCCCGGATGAATATGACGACACGTTCCTCGTCGGCGGGTACTCGAACAGCGTCTGGCCTGGGCTCGCGGCCGCGCTGGCCGGTTATCTGCATGGCGGCAATACCAGCGGCCTGATCGCTGCCTATGACGAGCAGGGCAAGCAGAACGAGAACGAGTTCGCCGTCTACAACGCGGTGGAATGCAGCGACGTCAACTGGCCGCGCAGCTGGGCCAGGTGGAACGCGGACACGAGGAAGGTGTACTCGACCGCGCCGTTCGAGGCATGGGACAACGCGTGGTTCAACGCGGCCTGCGCGTTCTGGCCGGTCCGGGGGCCAGCGCATCCGCTGCAGATCAAGGGGCAGGGACTGCCCGGCATCCTGATGATCCAGGGCACGCTCGACCCTGCCACCCCGTATGCGGGAGCGCAGCGGGCGCATACGGCACTGCCCACGGCACGCATGGTCGTCGTCGAGGGTGGCGGCAATCACGGCCAGTCCCTGGCCATCCCGCCCAACCTGTGCGTGAACGGCTACCTGAACCGTTACCTTGCCACCGGCGCGCTGCCGAGCAAACCCGGCCCGGTGAACGCCACCTGCCCGGCGCTGCCCCCGCCCGCGCCCGGCTGACGGCCGGCTGACGTAGGGCGGCTAGCCGCGGCGGCGGTGTCCGGACGGCCGAGCGGGACCACGCGCCCAGTCTTGACCGCCACTGTCCATGCCGTGCGGTTACGCTGGAGGCGTGCTGCGCACACGGACGTGGAAGTCGTCGTCGCTGCGCCTGCTGAACGATAGCGATCGCGACGAGGCGCTGCTGATCTGCGACCGGGACGCGGTGACGAACGTTTTCGTCAGCGCACGGCTGCGGGCGGCCGGGCTTGACCCCGGCAGGCTCGGTGCTCAGCTATGGGGATACTCCGATGGCGGGCGGCTGACCTCGCTCTGCTACTCGGGCGCCAACCTCGTGCCGGTGGCAGCGACGCCGAGCGCGGTCACGGCATTCGCCGGGCGTGCCCGCCTGCAGGGCCGCCGGTGCTCGTCGATCGTCGGCCCCGCGCCGGCGGTGCAGGGGCTGTGGGGGCTGCTCGCGCCGTACTGGGGCCGGCCGCGCGAGGTCAGGGCGGTGCAGCCGGTGCTGGCCATAGCCGGCGACCCGCTGGTACCCCCCGATCCGCTGGTGCGCGCCGTTCGCCAGGACGAGCTCGACATCCTGCTCCCGGCATGCGTGGATATGTTCACCGAGGAAGTAGGGGTGTCGCCGGTCGGCGCGGACGGCGGCGCGGCCTACCGGGCGCGGGTAATGGAACTGATCAGGGTCGGCCGGTCCTTCGCCAGGATCGAGGGCGGCCGGGTCATCTTCAAAGCCGAGGTGGGCTCGGTGACCCCGCAGGTATGCCAGGTGCAGGGCGTATGGGTGCCCCCGGACCTGCGCGGACGCGGCTTCGCCGCGCAAGGGATGGCGGCCGTCGTGGCAATCGCCAGCGAGTCCATAGCGCCAGTCGTGACTCTCTACGTCAACGATTTCAACGCTCCGGCGCGCGCCGCCTACCGCCGGGTGGGCTTCACCGATGCGGGCACGTTCATGTCGGTACTGTTCTGACCCGGGAGGGCCGGCCCTGGCGGAATGGCGCCAGCACGGCAGAAACCAGCACGTCAGAAAAGGGCGGGCCCGCCGCGTGCGCAGCGGGCCCGCCCCCTTATCCCCTGGCTGCCGGTCAGTCCCCTGGCTGCCGGTCAGCCAGCCGCACGGTGGCCATCTGGCCAGTCCAGCCTTCTGGCCCGGTACGGCCCCTCCCGGCCTGGGCCAGCATCGTCGCTGGTCCCTGGCCGATCCCGCTCCTGACCGCCGCCGGGCCAAGTCAGGCTGGCCTGACCAGGCCACCGCAGGGCCCGGCATCGCTGCGGAGCGGGGGTCGCGCCCGGCTAAGCGCCGTCATGCGGCTCTCGCCCCTCTTGCGGGCCCGCGGCCGTAGGGTAGCCCGTACATGTCGCAGTAAGTTCGCACAGAGCGGGATGCAGCCACGTTGAGCGATGTTCCCTCCGCGGCCGGACGCCGGGCGGCCGCCAGGTACCTGCGGGAGCTCCTGCTCCGGCCGGGGCGTTACCGCCGGATCTGGGCGCGGCATGCGACGCGGATCAGGGCCGGCGAGATCAACCAGCTAGCCGTCGGCGAGGCGCTCGCCCGCCATCTCTGGAACTATCCCCGGGCGGCAGGCGACACTGAGGTGACCGCTCATCAGCTCAAGGACACCGTCGCCAGGGCGCTAACCGGCCGGCTGCTCAGCCGCGGTGCGCTGTCGCTGTTCGTCGACACTTTCGGGTTCTCCGAGCAGGAACAGGACCGTCTCTGGCGGCTATGGGCGGGCTCCGGCGCGATCAGCGTCATGGCCGGCGACAGGGCTATTTCAGCCGAGAGCTTCGCGGAAGTAGCCGCTGCCCTTGGGCCGCGCAAGCACCAGACGGTCTCCCTGCATGACCACGTCTACGTCGGCTCCGACGGCCGCCTGTCCACCACCCGCACGCTGCGGGTCGTCGAGGCGATCGCGGCCGGGCTGGACCGCGTCCCCTACCTGTACGACACGAAGGCGACGACGCTCGAAACAGGCCAGGGCTGCGGGCACCCCGGCGCCGTCTACCGGATCAGGGACGACGTTTATGCGATCGACATCCCGCTGACCAAGTCACTGGCGCTCGGCGAGACGCTCACGCTCGAGTACTGGACGTCGTACCACTACCCGGGAAACCTCGCTGATCCCCAGGAACGCGAGTTCCGCCGCGCCGCGATCGGCCGCCTGGAGAACTTCGACCTGCGCGTCGAGTTCCATCCGGACAAGCTGCCCGACAGCGTCTGGTGGGCGGTCTGGGATGGGGTGGACGGGGAGATCACCGAGCAGGAGCGGGTGACGCTGGACAGCCAGCACTCGGCCCACCGTTACCTCAGGTCTCTGGAGAAGGCCGTCGTCGGCTTCCACTGGCACTGGGCGGACGCCGCGTCGTGAGCGGTCAGCGGGCGTTCGCGTAGACCGAGCTGACCAGCCGGGCTGCCCGGGTGCCCGCCGCGGTTCCGCTGCCCATCCGGCTGGTCACGTACCCGATGGCGAGCCCCCGCTCGATGTCGCCGAGGCCGATCGCGCCGCTGAGCCCGGTATGCCCGAAGGCGCCCCGCCGGGCGGTCGCCGGAACCCAGAACGCCTCGGAGGGAAGCATGAATCCCAGGCTGAACGCGGTAGTTACCCCGAGCACTTTGTCAGGGCCGGCTGCCCGCGGGGCCAGCGCGCTGCGCAGCATCGCCCGGCTGATGATGCGCCCGGCAAGCAGTTCCCGGTAGAACCCGGCCAGCGCGGCCGCTGTCGTCAGCAGCCCGGTCGCTGGCCAGCCGGCCCGCAGCACCTCGGGGCTGTTGCTGCCGCCCGGCACGGAGGTCGGGTCCGGGTTGCCGAATGCACGGCGGGCCAGGTCGGCGGCTGCCTCGCTGCTCGCTCGGGCGATCATGCTGACCCGCGGGTCTGTGCTGGCCTGCGGGTCTGTGCTGGCCTGCGGGTCTGTGCTGGCCTGCGGACGAGCGCTGGCCGGGTGGCCGCGGCTGATCCTGGCGGCCCGCCCGATCACCTCGTCCGGCGCGCCGAGCCACAGGTCCAGGTTGCGCGGCCCGGCGATGTACTCCGCGACGTACTCGCCGACGGTCCGGCCAGACAGCCGCCGGACGAGTTCGCCCGCCAGCCAGCCGAAGGTCAGCGCGTGATAGCCATGCGCCGTGCCTGGCGCCCATTCGGGCGCCTGGGCCGCGAGCCTGGCCGCGAGCGCCGCCGGATCGGCCGCCTCGGCGACCGATACCGGGTCGCGGAACGCCGGTAGCCCAGCCTGATGACTGAGCAGGTGCGCGCCGGTGGTGTGCTCCTTGCCCGCCGCCGCGAACTCGGGCCACCATGCGGCAACCGGGCCGTCCAGGTCACAGGCGCCCGCCTCGGCGAGGCACAGCGCGGACACCGCGGTGACGGCCTTCGCGCAGGAAAACGCCAGGCACGGCGTGTCTCGCTGCCATCGCCGGCCGGCCCGCTGGTCAGCGTGCCCCGCCCACAGATCCACCACGATGTCGTCGCCCTGGCAGACGCACAGGGCGGCGCCCGTCTCCTCGCCGCGCTCGAAGTGCCTGGCGAAGACGGTGGCGACGCGGCTGAACCGCGAATCGCAGTAGCCGCGAATCGCGGTCTCCAGGGCAGCACCCCCAGCGGGAATGCCTGGCCGGCACCTCCGGGCAGGATTTCCCTTGCGAAAGTACGCGGCCCCGCCCGTAGTCGCCCCGGCGCCCCGCAGCATGTCCTGGCATTCCGGCCTGGCGATCGCTCCGGCAGGTGGCAGGCCCTCCAGGCGGAATATTCAGGTGACCGGGACTGTCCGCATTGCTAGGCTCTTGGCTCTTGTGCCATCCGCCAATGCCTCCGAGGTGATGCAGCATGCCCTCGGCCAGCGGCACCCAGCGCGAGGCGCCGGCCAGTTCCCGCCCCGATTCCGGCCCTAGCTCGCCGGACAGCACCGATCCTGTTCTCGTTGCCGAACGGTCTCATTTGCAGGCATCGCGAAAGTTCCTGCGTATGATGCGCGAGAACGTCCTCTCGCTCCGCGCCCTTGGCGGAGACCCCGTATCCGAGGAGTACCTGAAGGCCGATCTCTACCGGCGCGCCGAGGCCCTGCACGACCTGCCGGACACGCCGTTGTTTTTCGGCAGGCTCGACTACTCCGCTGCGCCCGGCCAAGATGGGCCCGGCCAAGATGGGCCCGGCCAAGATGGGCCCGGCCAAGATGCGCCCGGCCAAGGTGAGCCCGGCCAGCGCGGCCCGGGCAGCGCCGATATCGGTAGCGCCTATCCGGGCGAGCAGTTCCACATCGGGCGGCGTCATGTCCACGACCCGGACGGCCATCCTGTCGTGATCGACTGGCGGGCACCGGTGTCCCGGCCGTTCTACCGGGCCAGCCCGGCCGAGCCGATGGGCCTGGCGCACCGCCGCAGGTTCGGATTCTCCGGCGGCGAGCTGACTGCCTACGAGGACGAGGACTTTACTTCGGCGGGCCTGCCTGCCCAGGGACAGCGGCCCGGTGCGGCGGGCGCGCCGGTAAGCCGGATCCTGATCGACGAGATCGAGCGGCCCCGATCCGGCCCGATGCGTGACATCGTGTCCACCATCCAGCCGGACCAGGACGACATCGTCCGCGCGGACGCTGACCAGACCGTCTGCGTGCAGGGCGCGCCAGGAACCGGCAAAACCGCCGTCGGACTCCACCGGGTCGCATACCTGATGTACGCCCACCGGGAGCGGATGAGCCGCGGCGGCGTCATCGTCGTCGGGCCGAACCGGGCCTTCCTGTCGTATATCCGCAACGTGCTGCCAGCGCTTGGTGAACTCGAAGTTACCCAGGTATCGGTGACAGATCTGCTGGCCACGGTGCCGGTCCGGGCGGCCGATCCGGAGATCGCGGGGCGGATCAAGGGCGACGCCAGGATGGCGCTGGTACTGCGTAACGCCCTGTGGGAGCAGGTCAGCCAGCCAGCGGAGGCGCTGATGCTGGCGCGCGGCTCACGCCGCTGGCGGGTCCCGGCGGATGAGATCGCCGGGCTGGCCGACGAGCTGCGAGCCCGTGGCGTCCGCTACGGAACAGGCCGCGAGATGTTGTCGCACCGCATCGCGCACGTGGTCCTGACCAGGATGGAGGCGGCGGGGGAGGCCTGCGATGACCGCACCCACGAGGCGGTCCGCCGCACCAGGCAGGTCCGGGCAGTGGTGGACGGCATCTGGCCGAAGGCTGACCCGACGCGGCTGGTGCGGCGTCTGCTCTCCGACCCCGGCCTGCTCGCAAGGGCGGCCAGTGGCCTGCTCGAGCCCGCCGAGCAGGCCGCGATCTCCTGGTCCAGCCCGCCAAGGGGGCCCGCCTCCGCCAGGTGGTCACCGGCCGACGCGGTCCTGGTCGACGAGGCGCACGATCTCATCGAGCGCACGCCAAGCCTGGCGCACGTCGTCCTGGACGAGGCTCAGGACATGTCGCCGATGGAATGCCGCGCGATCGGGCGGCGGTGCGCCACCGGCTCGGCCACCGTGCTCGGCGACATCGCCCAGGGCACCACGCCGTGGGCGACGGCCAGCTGGCAGCAGATGCTCACCCACCTGGGCAAGCAGGACGCCGGGCTGCGCGTGCTGGAAACCGGCTACCGGGTGCCCAGGCAGATCCTCGATTTCGCCAGCCAGCTGCTCGTTCACATCGCTCCCGGCCTGGCCCCGGCCAGCTCTGTGCGGCAGGAGGCGGGCTCCCTCGTGATCACCCCGGCCGAACCTGGCGCGATGCCCGGATCCCTCGCCGCGGCCTGCGCTGACGCGCTGGGCCGGCCGGGCTCGGCGGCAGTCATCGCAGCCGACGATCAAGTGGCCGATATCGCCGCCATGCTCGGCCAGTCCGGCCTGCCGTACTCAGTGCTCGATGCCGATGCCGGCGCCGGCCGGCTGACCCTGGTGCCGGTTACCCTCGCCAAGGGCCTTGAGTTCGACCAGGTCATCGTCATCGAGCCCGCCAGGATCGCCGCGGCGGAATCTCGCGGCCTGCACCGGCTCTATGTCGCGCTGACCCGTGCGGTGTCCCGCCTCACGGTGCTGCACGCTGACCCTCTGCCCGCGCCGCTGCGCTGACCATCCCGCTGCGCTGACCATCCCGCTGCGCTAGCGGTCCCCCGCGCTCGTTGTGGGGTTCGGTTCCGGCCTCGCGAGGGGCGGGCCTCCGGCCGGACGGGCTGACTAGAGGTCCTTGAGCACGGACGTGACAAGCGCCGCCGAATCGTCGAACGACAGGGCCGTCGCCCGGAGGTGGTTGAAGAACACGTTGTAGCGGTCCACCTCGTCAACGTCCTCGAGGTAGAAGGCGCTTGTCAGGTCCTCCAGGTACACCACGTCGGGGTCGATCCGCTCGGGAAAGACCAGGATGACGAACGGCCTGCCCATGGCCGGGTGGGCGCCCACGCCGAAGGGGATCACCTGCATCGCCACGTTTTTCAGGCCGGACAGTTCCAGCACGTGCTCGAGTTGCGCGCGCATCAGTTCCGTGCCGCCGACCCGGCGGCGCAGCGCCGCCTCGTCCACGACGGTCCACAGCATCGGCGGATCATCCCTGGTCAGCGCCGGCTGCCGGGCCATCCGGAGGGCGACCATGCGCTCAACGTCCTCGTGGTGGCCGTTCATCGCGCCGGCCTTGATGATCGTCCGCGCGTACTCTGCCGTCTGCAGCAGGCCGGGCATCAGGTTGACCTCGTAAACCCGGATCTCCGAAGCTGCGTTCTCCAGCCCCACGTACGTCGCGAACTGCGGATGGATCGTGTCGCTGTACGCGTGCCACCAGCCCTTCTGGCGCGAGTCGCGGGCCAGCTGGACCAGGCTGTCCCGCTGCTGGGCGGGCACGCCGTAGAGCTCGAGCATGTCGCGGACATCGCGCGGCGAGACCGACACCCGCCCGGTCTCCACCCTGCTGATCTTGGAAGCCGAGCATTCGAGATGCTCAGCTACCTCTTCGCAGGTGAGCCGCGCGGCTTCGCGGAGTCGCCTGAGCTCGAGCGCAAGCCGGCGCCGCCGGACGGTCGGACCCTGCTCGCTTGCCATGTATCACCCCCCGGTGGGCGATCGGATGCGTGACGTGCCGAGCGCGTGGGATTCAGATACTGCCACCATGCGCCGACGTTACGAGTCGGTAATGTGCCCCGCGTGGTCAGGCGTAAGCCTGGGTCCAGTGTGGCGTGGTCAGGCATAAGCCTGGGTCCAGTGTGGCAAGGTCAGCCTCACGGCGTCCAGTGCCCTTAAGGGCGCGAAACGCCAATTACCTAATGCATGTTGCATCTCGCACATCGTTGGATGCATCCTAAGACGAGTGCATCACTCTGTGCGCATCATCAGCTACCAAAGGTGATCTAATGACCATGGAAACCCGGCAGGCCCCGGGGTCGGCCGAACTCTGGCACGCCTGCCTGGACAGGCTGGAGGGGCTGGCGGAGGTGCTTGCCCGTCATGGCCTGCGCGCGAGGCTGACCACCCCGGCCGGCCGGGTCCCGAGCCTGCATGTCGTCAACCCGGCGGCAGCGGCCCTTGCCGAGGACATCTACGCCGGACCCTGCCAGGACGGCGCCTGGTGGTTCTGGTGGTCATGGGCCGAGCGGATCGCCGTCGCCGACGACATGGCAACCGCGGCGGCCATGATCAGCCGCGTTCTCGCCCCGAACGGCTAGCGCCCCGAACGGCTAGCGCCCCGAACGGCTAGCGCTGCGCAGCGAGAGCGCACTGGCCGGAACCCCGGGAAATGCCACCGTCCGCCCGCGCCAGGCGGCGGCGCGCTTTGCCGCGGCCACCACCTCCTGCGCGCCAAACTCCCGGATCCTTCGGCCGGTCACCGCCACCAGGCCGAGGTACGCGGTGGTGACCCGGTCCTCCAGGATGACGGCGAGGGACGTCGCCGCAGCGGAACTGTGCACGGGATGAGGCAGGCGGTAGGCGACCGCGGCGGCCACCGGCTGCGTGCTCATGGACCGCAGCAGCGCCTCAAGTGAGTCCCTGGCGATCTGATGCGCGACCCAGTCGCCGGTAGCCGCGGTCAGCGCGACACCGGTCAGGTGCGCGCCCACCACCCCGTAGCCGTAGATGGCGGCGTGCTCGGCGGCAAGGGCCGCCTGCAACGCGCTGACCGCAGCGGCGGCAGCCGGGGCCGCGGAGCTTCCGGTCATGCCCGCGCGGCTCCGCCGGCTGCGGCGAGCGCGGCTACGTGGGTCGCCTCGGAGGCAGCGATGCTAGCCATCAGCTGGGCGAGCGACGGTGACGCCGTGGCGAGCTGGCGGAGCAGGGCCGTTGCCGCGGCTTGCTCGGCGGCCTGCAGGAACGAGACTGCCGGGCCGGCCCCGGCTGGCACGCTGCCCGGAGCAGGCGACCTCCGGGCAGGCAAGGACGTGGACGGAGCCGGGGCCGCGGCACTGCCGGGCGGCACGATCAGGCGAGACCGCAGCGTCGCGAGATGCGCCCGGTGCTCGGCACGCAGCGGCCGCAGCGCGGCGGCCAGCCTGGCCGAGCGCGTGATGACGGCGTCGTAACGGGCGATCATGAGCTCCTCGGCGGCGATGGCCGCGCGCAGCACGGCCACTTCGGGGGCCGGACTGGGCGGCGTCGCGAGCGCGCCGACGCCCTTGCAGCCGGCGACTGCC
>OCZU010003386.1_pt1 | contig 10059 bp, 10 predicted proteins | sample 1539001 | NCBI WGS metagenome assembly OCZU01 (sample SAMEA3539306, study PRJEB22396) | soil metagenome | biome: tundra; feature: field; material: soil | place: USA | collected 2010-05 | depth 0.15 m | reverse complement strand
GGCGCAGCTCGCGCTCGTTGTGCGCCGCCGCGATCAACTCACCGCCATGCGCGACCACCGCGCCGATGGGCACGTCCTCGTGCTCGAGCGCGCGCTCGGCCTCCCTTAGCGCCAGGCGCATGAAGTATTCGTCGCGTGGAAAGAAGTGCTCGCTCATCGTGCTCGCCGGAGCCAGCCTCGCACACAGCGCAACCTCCGAGTCCCCCAACACTTCATGATTACGAATGAGCACCTTGCCGCCCACCGCCAAAACCCGATATCCAAGCCTCTCCAGCCGCCGGCTGCGGGTGTTGGGCGCGTGCGCGACGCTGCTGGCTGTGGTCGCGCTAGTTGGGCTTCCCGGCGCCCCCTCGCCCCGACCAGCCTCAGCCGCACAGCTCAACGCCTCAGCCGCACAGCTCAACGCCTCAGCCGCACAGCTCAACGCATCGTCCGCGCAGCCCAACGCATCGTCCATGCGGCCCAACGCATCGTCCGTGCGACTCGACGCATCGTCCGTGCGGCCCAACGCATCGTCCGTGCGGCTCGACGCCTCATCAGCACAGCCCAACGCGTCGCCCGCGCGGCCCGGCGCCCCGTCAGCCGCACAGCTCAACGCCTCCTCCACAACCGAACCTCAGTCAAGCGCGCTTAGCGCCGGCGCCTATGACCAAAACCGCATCGTCGTCAAGTACGCCGCACCTGGCACTCTCGCGGCACACTCGGCAAGCGCGGCGTCAGGCGAAGGAGCCGAAGCCGCCGATGAACGCACCACAACGCGCCTGTTAAACGTGCCGGCGGGCAGCAGCCTAGCGGCGACGCTCGCCAAGCTGCGCTCTGAGAAGAACGTCGTGTGGGCGGTGCCCGACTACAAGGCCCGTGCCGCCCAGGTGTTCACTCCCAACGATCCCGGCGTAACGGGTAGCAGTCCCGGGGGTTGGCAAACAGTCCAATGGAACTTCGATGGCAGCTACGGCATCAATGCCCCCCAGGCGTGGGCAAACGTAGCGGCCGACGGCGCGCCCGGAGGGTCAAAGGTCGTTGTGGCCGTGCTTGACACGGGCGTTGCCTACGCCAATCGCAGCAAGTACAAGCGCTCCCCCGACTTCAACAACTACACCTTCGTGCAAGGCCACGACTTCATCGATCACTCCCCCTACGCCAACGACCGCAACGGTCACGGAACGTTCGTGACGGGCACGATCGCCGAGGCCACCAACAACCACTACGGCCTCACCGGACTTGCCTACGCGGCGCGCATCATGCCGGTGCGAGTGCTGGACAACGCCGGCGAAGGCGAAGCCTCCGTCATCGCCGAAGGAGTGCGCTTCGCCGTCAAACACGGGGCTCGCATCATCAACATGAGCCTAGAGTTCTCAAGCGATGTCGGCGCCGCCGACATACCCGAGCTGATCGAAGCCCTGCGCTATGCCTACCGTCACAACGTGCTTGTCGTAGCCGCGGCGGGCAACGAGGGATCCACCACGATCCCCTATCCGGCACGCGCCCGGCACGTGATAGCGGTGGGCGCGACAACCGAACACGGCTGCCTGGCCAGCTATTCAAACAACGGCCATAACATCACGCTCGTAGCGCCAGGAGGGGGGCCAGACGCGAGTATCCCCGGAGACCCGAACTGCAACCCCGAACTTCCCTCCGGTCGCGACATCTTTCAGATGACCTTCACCAGCACCTCCCCGCGAGTGTTCGGGTTTCCCGACGGCTATGAAGGCACCTCGATGGCGACCCCGCACGTGAGTGCCACGGCGGCGCTAATCATCGCGGCGAGAATCCTAGGCGCCAAACCGACGGTCGCCCAGCTGACGGCAAGGCTCAAGGACACCGCGCGCAAGCTCGGGGATCCCCAGGATCGACGCCTCTATGGTGCCGGCTTGCTTGACGCGGCGGCGGCCACGGCGCCAGGGGGGCCTGGGGCGGTTCGGTAGGGACGACAGACCCCTGGAGGCCCTGGGATATCAGCAGATCTCCAAAATACCCATGCTTTTTGGAGCATCTCTTCCAAAAACACAAGGCATTCTGGCGAAGCTCCTCCAAAAAACTATCGGTTTTGGGAGGAGGGCTGTAGAATCGAGCTATGAAGGACACCGAAATCGCCGACCGCCTACGCAATCGCAACCATTGGTGGCGCACCGAACACGGCTGGGAGGACGCGGACGAGAGTCTGCGCGAGGCCGCGCAGGCTCCCTTCGACTTCCGCCCCGGCGTCCTGGAGGACATCGAACCAGGGGGTCTCTACACGCTCAGCGGACCTCGCCGGATCGGCAAGAGTCTCGAGCTGCGGCGCGCCATCGCCACCCTGATCGAGCGAGGCGTGCCGGGCAGGAACATCATCTACTGCTCGTGCGACGACTTCTCATTGCAGGATCTCCGACGCATGTTTCGCGTCGGCGAGAGAATCACGCGAAGCGAGCAGACAACGAAGTGGTGGTTCGTCGATGAGATCACATCCGTTGGGCGAGGGTGGCCGAGTGTCATCAAGGATCTCCGCGACGACACGCCTCTGCGCCGCGACACGGTCGTCTTGACCGGCTCAAATTCCCGCGAGCTTCGCGACGCAACCAAGAACTTCGCCGGCCGGCGCGGCCCCGCCGCCGGCGACTCCGATCGGCTGCTGATGCCGATTCCCTTCCGCGACTTCTGCCGGCTCATCGGCGGCCTGGACAGTCTGCCCGACATCCCTGCGATCAGCTCCCACGCGATGAGAGGTCCCCGTGCCCACGATGCGATCCGTGAGCTGTCGTTCTGGTCCAGTGACCTCGTCGACGCCTGGGAGCTCTATCTGCACTGCGGCGGCTTTCCGCGCGCGGTCGGCGACTTCCTGCGCACCGGCGACGTGACAGCGGGGTTCGTCCAAGATCTTTGGGATGTCGTGCGTGGCGAGGCGATTCGAGCGACCAGTCTGGGGGACGCCGACCTGTTGAATCTACTCGCGCGCATAGCGCAGGGCATGTGCAGTCCGTTCAACGCAACCAGCGTCGCCAAGGACGTCGGACTCGGCAACCACCATTCGGTCAACGACCGCATCAACGACCTCACGTTCGCCTTCCAGATTTGGAAGTGCCATCAGGTTGACAAAAATCGGCGTCCCAACACGAACGCTCAGCGCAAGGTGTATTTCACCGATCCGCTGATCGCACGCATACCGAGCGAGCGTCACGACGCCTACGAGCCGCCCGACGTCAGCAAGCTCAGCGAGCAGCAGCTCGGTCTCGCGCTGGCTCGCAGCCGAGCGAATGGACGAGCGGATGCCTTCGCTGCCGGCGATCAGGTGATGTATGAGCGAACCGCCACCTCGGAGATCGACTTTGTCGGCTCAGTGGCCGAGGTCCTGTTCGAGAGCAAGTACGTCGAGGGCAACTGGCGTGGCCAGTCACGCGCGCTCGCCTCTCGCTACGACCGCGGCATCGTCGCCACCCGCAACGTGCTCGACACCGACGGAGACGTGTGGGCGGTGCCCGCGAGCATCGTGGTGTGGCTGCTTGGGAGCTGAGTGCGGAGTTTTCTACCGATGGGCCTTTTCTACTGGCGCAGTAGTAAACCCCGCCCCGGGGCACATATCGGAATGTGTATATTCTGGGTATGGGCACGATCGACCTCATAAAGAACGCCCGCCAAACGGCCGGTCTCACGCAAGTTCAATTGGCAAGTCGCGCGGGCACCGCTCAGCCTGCCGTCGCGGCCTATGAGTCGGGCGCGCGAACGCCCACCATCGCCACACTGGCGAGGCTGCTCGACGCTTGCGAGCACGACCTCGAGATAAGCGCCCATCCGCGCGTAAGGCGCGGCGCAACGTCGCTTGAGCAACTCGCCCCGATCATCGCCGAGGACCTCGAACACGACCGTGAGCGCGACGCGCTGAGGCTGCTGTTTGGTTTCGCCGATGACTTCAGGGGGTCCCCGCGCCCCGGCAGAATCACCCTGCTGCAACGCGAGCCACCCCCAACCGGCGACGCTCGCTTCGACGCCGCGCTCGCCGGCACGGCGGAGTTCTTTGCACGAGAGGGGCAAATCCCCGCCCCTGGGTGGGTCGACGAGCCCAACCGCTTCGTCGAACCATGGTGGTTCGTGGCGAGCAAGCCGGCATTCGATGCGTACGTGCTCGCCCATACCCCGGCGGTGTTTGCACGCCACGGGGTGTTCATCGCGCGGGAGGTGTTTGATCGTGCGTGAGAAGTCCCCACAACGCTTCTCGCGTGCCGAGATCGTCAAGGCCCTACAAGCGCTTGGCGACGACCTTACCGACCGTGGGGTGCGCGGACAGATCTTTATCGTCGGAGGTGCGGCGATGGCGCTCGCCTACTCCACGAGACGAGTGACCAAGGACATCGACGCCGTGTTCGAGCCCAAGTCCTCGATCTACGAAGCCGCGGCGAAGGTGGCCGAGAATCTCGGCCTGCCCGAGGACTGGCTCAACGATGCCGCCAAGGGTTTCATGCCCGGAGAGGACCATGAAGCTAGACCCGTGCCCGACATCCAAGGCATAGAGATCACAACCGCCTCAGCCAGCTATCTGCTCGCCATGAAGCTGATGGCGATGCGCTTCGGCGAGGACGACGAGGACATCGAAGTGCTCATCCGTGAGTGTGGGCTGCACAGCGCCGAGGAGGTGCTTGAGCTGCTGGCGCGCATGTACCCGATGCGGGAGCCGTTGCCGAAGACTCGGTTTTTTCTTGAAGAACTTTTCAGCGATGCCGGGAACCGTCCCGCGTGACGCCGATCCCGAGGATCTTGCGAGCCTGAGCGGGCGTCGCGACGGGCCGACCGATCGCGTCGCACATGGCTCTCGCACGCGTAACGAGCTGCGCGTTGGACTCGGCATATTCGCCCGGCGCGGCCTGGAGGACGTCCTCCAGGCCGGTGCGTATGTGACCGCCGAGCACGAGCGTGATCGCCATCATCGGGAAATGTCGAGTGATCGCCGTGACCATCCACGGAACGCCTGCGGGAACCAGATCGGCAAAAAGGGAGATCGTCGCTGCATTGGCGGGAGCGCCTCCCAGCACGCCTAGCACCATGTGCATCATGCCGCTTGCCCTGGGCGCCGAGGTAGCGAGCTTGGCTGCCGTGACCGCCATGCCAACGTCAAAGCACTCGTACTCCGGCACGATCTCGCGTCTAGCCATCTCCTCGGCCAACTCATCGATCAGCGACCTGGGATTCAGCAACAGGTCGTCGGCTGGACCAAAGTTCATGCTGCCGCAGCCCAGCGTGGCGAGCTCGGGTTGCGCCCTCAAGGATGACAGACGCTCCTCGACTGAGGCCTCCAACTCTCCACCAGTGGTGAAGTTCAGAACGACGTCCTCGGCCTGCTCGCGGATGGCCTGCTTGATCGCGAGATAGTCCTCAACGGAGTGAGCCATCTCGCCCGTCGTGGTACGTCCGTGGATGTGCACGATGCTGGCTCCAGCCTTCGCCGCACCGATCGCCTCCCTGACCACCTCCTCTCGCGTGGTCGGCTGGTTGGGATTACCTGTGACGACCCCTCCTGATACCGCACATGTGAGCATTGCCGGAACTTCGGCCGTCACCGCAGCGGCACGCGCAAAAGCCCTAGCACTCGCCGCGCCGGCGCGGAAGCTCATAGATGCCTAGGAAGTCTCTGGGGCAAGCGTTTAAGGCTAGACGATCCCTTCGCATGAACCAGCCTTCACGAGCACTCCACCCCCGGCCCCACCGGCGGCGCCCAAGGAAAGCAGCACGCCTATCGGTGAGCTCGGTCCGCCGCAATACCCAGGCGCGCCCCGCGAGCAATCGGATGTGCAAGGATCCCACCGATATGGCGATGCGTGTGGGGATCGACATGGTCTCGGTAAGTGCGGTGCGAGAATCGATCAGCAAACACGGTGATCGTTATCTGAAGCGTATTTACACCGAGGGCGAGCTGCGCGACTGTGACACCGATCAGGGTCTTATCCCCGAGCGCCTTGCCGCACGGTTCGCCGCCAAGGAGGCCACGCTCAAGGTGCTTCGGCCGTCCGATGAGGCGATTCCCTGGCGCTGTATCGAGGTGGTGCGCCACGGCGCAGGATGGGTCGCCGTGAAGCTCAGCGAGCGTGCCGCGGCCCTTGCAGCCGAGGCAGAACTTGGCGATTTCGAGCTGAGCATCTGCCACGAGGCGGACTACGCGTCGGCGATTGTGATCGCGGAGTTAGACTTGAGAGATCGCTGAGGCTGTCCGATGATGAGCATATGACCGAAGAGATCCGGCATATCATCGCTGAGCATGGACGCCTTTCTGTCGAGGTAGACGAACTTACGCCCGATTCCGACCTCTACCAAGCCGGAATGACCTCCCATGCGAGCGTAAACGTAATGCTCGCCCTAGAGGACCATTTCGATGTCGAGTTCCCAGACAAGATGCTCAAGCGCAGCGTGTTTGAGAGCATCTCAGCGATCGAGCGTGCGCTGGATGAGCTACGCACCGAGACTCCGGTGTCATGAGCGTTGCGGTCGGGCGCGACCAACCATTTCTCGACGCCATCAGTCACATTGCCGATGAGGTCGCCGCACCCGATGCCGAGGCGGTTGACCGTGACGCACGCTTCCCCGCTGAGGCGATCGAAGCATTGCGCGCTGAGCAAGCTCTCTCGGCGTTCATCCCGATCGAGTTCGGCGGCCATGGCGTTGCGTTCGAGACGATCGCCACAGCCTGCTTCGAGCTGGGGCGACGCTGTGGCGCGACCGCGATGGTCTTTGCGATGCACCAGATTCAGGTCGTCTCGATCGTTCGTCATCTCAAGGACGCTCCCTGGTTCGAGGACTACCTCAAGGCTGTCTCCCGCGAACAGAGGCTTATCGCCTCGGTGACCTCCGAGATTGGGACCGGCGGTGACATGGGACGGTCGGTAGCCGCCCTCACGCCGGCCGAGGATGGCTCCCGCACGTTTGAGAAGCAAGCCCCGACAGTCAGCTACGGCGCACACGCCGACGATCTGTTCGTGACGCTGCGCTGCTCCCCCGACGCGGAGCCCAGCGACCAGGTCGTCGTCCTAGCCCGTAAGGAGCAGATATCGCTTGAACTGAGCGGCACCTGGGATCCCCTCGGCATGCGCGGAACGTGCTCACCCGGGTATGTGGTTCGTGCGACGGTCGGACCGGAGCAGGTGCTGCCGACATCGTTCCCGCGCGTGTCGGCCGAGTCGATGGTACCGGTGTCGCACATCCTCTGGTCACATCTGTGGCTCGGCATAGCAGCCGACGCTTTCGACCGTGCCCGAGCGTTCGTCCGAGCCGCCGCCAAGCGCAGTCCCGGCGAGACACCTCCGGTCGCAATCAGGTTGTCCCATCTGATGAGCGATCTCTCACTGCTGCGCGCCGAGGTACATTCGGGGCTCCGCGAATTTATAGAGGCATCCGAGGAGCCGGGCCGCGAGCGCCTCTCCACCATGGCTTTGGCGTTGCGCTTCAACAATCTGAAGATCGCGGCCTCCGAGCAGGCGCCCCGTGTCTGCCAGGGCGCCCTGGGAGTGTGCGGGATCATGGGCTTCAAGAACGACACGCCCTTTAGCGTGGGACGTCACCTGCGGGACACGATGTCCGCCTGTCTGATGGTCGCGAATGAGCGCATCCACCAGACGAACGCCAGTCTGTTGTTGATCGCCAAGGATGTCTAGTGCCGGACTTCCGTCCGGGTACCACTGAGCAAGCGGCCTTGCTCTCGGAGCTCGTCGAGCACCGTCTACTGGTCGAGACCGGGGTGCCAGGCGTCTACGGCCGCGGCGGTGACTTTGAGGACGTGCTCGAGCACGTCGCCGCCCTGGTGACTCGCGCAGGCGAATCGGAGATGCCCGAGCAGTTGCGTTTTCCCCCGGTCATCCCTCGCCATGACCTGGAGACGGTCGGCTACCTCAAGTCCTTTCCCCACCTGACCGGCAGCATCTTTGCTTTCAACGGCTCTGAGAGCCAGGCAGCCGAGCAGCAGGAGCGAGCGAGTCGCCACGAAGACTGGAGCGAGTTCCAGGACATGACCGATCTCGTCCTGACTCCGGCCGCCTGCTACCCGGTATATCCAGCAATCGCCGCCCGTGGCCAGCTGGCGGCGGGCGGTATAACAATCGATGCCGGCGGCGCCTACGTCTTTCGCCGTGAGCCCTCGGGAGATCCCGCGCGTATGCAGATATTCCACCAACGCGAGATCGTCCGTATAGCCGAGCCTGAGACGGTTCAGGCGTGGCGAGATCTCTGGCGCGACCGCGCCGTTCAATTGCTGGGCCAGATCGGCCTACAGGTCAAACTCGAGGTTGCAACCGATCCGTTCTTTGGACGCAGCGGTCGGATGCTCGCTGCTAGCCAGCGTGAGCAGCAGCTGAAGTTCGAGGTGGTGACCCAGATAGCCGGCCCCGAGCCAACTGCCATAGCCTCCTTCAACTACCACCAGGAGCACTTCGCCTCCGCCTATGGCATTCGTCTCGCGGACGGCAGCGAGGCGCACACTGCCTGTCTCGGATTTGGACTTGAGAGGATCACGATTGCGCTTTTCCGCACCCATGGACTTGACCTGCGGGCGTGGCCGACCGATGTTCGTGGCCGACTATGGCAGATGTGAGCAACACGACCACAGGACTCCTCAGTCTCCTGGGGCTCGACCCGAGGAGCTACCGCTCCCATCCGATTCATGCACTGCGGCGAACATACGCGGAAACCAACTGCTACACCGACATATTGATCGAGCTCCTGCACGCCCGCGGCGAGGAGCCTCTGGCAGCGATGGGCTGTACCGTGCGAATGGATTTCGAGGGCGACCAGTGGACGTTCTTCAAGCCGTTCGTCGAGGATCTGGAACTGCTATTTGGGGTTGACATACACGAGATGCAGCCCTATCGGCCGCTGCCGGAGCAGGCCGTGGAGCAGCTTGCGGTGGGCCGAACACTGATCGTCGAGCTGGACTCCTGGTACCTGCCCGACACAGCGGCCACCAGCTACCGCAAAGAACACGTCAAGAGCTCCGTGGTGATCGAGGGCATCGATCCGATCGCCGAGCGGCTGCGCTACTTCCACGCAACAGGCCTGTACGAACTCACGAGCGAGGACTTCCGCGGCGTGTTTCGTCTCGGACGGGAGTTCTCCGAAGATGTCCTGCCTCCATATACGGAGCTGGTGCGGTTCGACGCCGCTCCGCCGTTGCACGGCGACGATCTGCGCGAGCGCGCCCAAACGCTGCTACGCGGTCATTTCGCTCGCCGGCCGGCTTCCAACCCGTTTATACGCTTCGGCGAGCAGCTAGAGCGTGATCTGCCGCGCTTGCTGGAGGGGGATGCAAGCGATTATCACGCCTACGCTTTTGCGACCGTGAGGATGGCCGGCTCCGCGTTTGAGGTTGCCGCATCACATGTGGAGTGGTTGCTAGGCGAATCTGCCGCCACAGCATCCGAGGCGCTGGGGAGGATCGTCGAGGGTTGCAAGATCCTCTCCTTCAGACTCGCTCGCCGCCGCGCCTTCGAGCCGGGCGAGACATTGTCTGCGCTCGCCACGGCATGGGACGAGGCGATGAGCCGACTCGATGACGCACTCGCTTGAGGGGCGTCTCGCGCCGGCGTCGAGTACGCTCGTCGGCGTGGAGGACCACGAGCTGCGCGACCTGTCGAGGGGCTGGCAGGCGGCCAGATCGGCGCCCGAGGCGCAGGTCGATGTCTCACGCCTCGACGCCCTGGATTGGGTTGCGGCACGGATTCCGGGCACCGCGGCGAGCGCGCTCCACGACGCTGGTCTATGGCGGGCCGGCGAGCCATATGACTTCGACGCCGAGGACTGGTGGTTTCGAACCGCCTTTGACGCACAGCCAGCGCTGCCCGGCGAGCAGATACACCTTTGCCTGGATGGGATCGCGACTGTGGCTGATGTTTACCTGAACGGCGAGCTCGTGCTCGAAAGCGACTCGATGTTCGCGGCACACAGGCTCGACATCACAGAGCGACTGAGCGCAGGCAACCAGCTCGCTATCCGCTGTCGCGCCCTTGGGCCGTTGCTGAGCGTGCGCCGCCGACCTCGTGCACGCTGGCGCACGCGGCTGGTCGCAGAGGGCAACCTGCGCTTCTTTCGCACGATGCTGCTCGGCCGCCT
>OCZU010003385.1_pt1 | contig 10059 bp, 8 predicted proteins | sample 1539001 | NCBI WGS metagenome assembly OCZU01 (sample SAMEA3539306, study PRJEB22396) | soil metagenome | biome: tundra; feature: field; material: soil | place: USA | collected 2010-05 | depth 0.15 m | reverse complement strand
AAGTCCTTGTGGCTCAATCCTCCATCTGACCTCGGCTGAGTTTTTTGGCCGTACAGGGTTGCTCAACTATTATTACCGCGAGGCCGCTTGAAAATCTCAACGTTCGAGTTTTCGGACAGTACGGGCTCATCCAAGGTGCCTTTTCAACACAGCAAGTTTGACTCAAAACTTGTGTACGCACGGAAACTCGTCTATTGATTGCCCGTGACTCGAAACTCATTTCATTCCTATCTGAGTTTCCCTATCTGCATCCGTGAAGGCAGCCGCGATTTGGCCCTCGGACTGATGCTCTGGTCAATGATGGTCTGGACAAATTCCAGCCAAGCGATTCTTTTGTGGAGCGATCTGGGCGCGACGCAAGTTCATGAGACCGGCATCGGTTCGGACATCTTGGGCACGTCTCTGCGCCGCGACGATACTTCCTCAGACGCGCTCTATTTCAAGTTTCATGTGGACCCGGTGTCTGACGCAAATACCGAACTTTACTTTGCGGCGTTCCAGTTGTTTGAAGGGAATCATGAAAGACTTGCAGTGGGCAATGCTTTGAACGCCTGGGCGTACAGCGCTTTTGCCACGGGACAAATCGAGCCGTCCAACCAAGCAGTTGAGTACATTGATTTGAATTCTGCCAATCCACAGCCATCGGGCATCGGCACTTTCCATTCTTATGAATTGCCCCACTCGCGTGTCGAGCGAACCATCGTTTTCAAAGTTCAATACATTGCGGGAGGCGACGACTTGGTGACCGTGTGGATGGACCCGGACTTGCGCACAAGTGCCACCCAAACAAACCAACCGAATACTCTGACTACCCAATTCAAAGCCAACGCCTCCTTTGATCAAATTCACCTTCGGCACGGCGGTGGTGGCGACGGATGGATTTTCAGCGAGATGGCTGTTGCCACTTCATTCAACGACTTCACCGATCCGAATCGCTCCGGCGCCAACGGAGAAAGTCCGTTCACTTTCCGTTCGTGGCAGCGCGAGCAAGGCTTGCCGGAAAATCATGTGCGAGCTGTGGCGCAAACGCGCGATGGTTATATTTGGGTCGGCACCGGAGAAGGCGTGAACCGGTTTGATGGCGTGAATTTTTTCTCGCTCGGGGCGCAAGAAGAATTCCAAGGTGGCGCCGTGGAAGTGCTTTTTGGTGATAGTCGTGGCGCATTGTGGATCGGGACCGCGCGAAGCGGATTAAGCTGTTGGCAAAACGGCAAATTGCGGAATTTTACGAGGAAAGATGGTTTGCCATCCGACGCGATCACAGCGCTGGCGGAAGACGGGCAACGCCGGCTTTGGGTGGGAACGCGAGGCGGTTTGGCGATCTGGCAAGATGGACAGTTAATCACATTAAATGGCGCGGATATTTTTTCCAACCACCCAATTACAACCTTGTACTGGGATCACAAAAGTACGATGTGGGTTGGAGCGGCGGGCACTGGAATTTTCTCGTTTCAAGGAGATAAGTTCACGCAACTTCGCGATCCGGTCTTGGACAGCCTGCTGCAAGAGCCGCATTGCGTGCTGGTGGATCGGCAGGGACGAATCTGGATTGGCGCAGCCGACGAATTTGTGTTGTGTCGTGACGGCGATCAGTGGCGACGCTTCAGCATCCCGCGGCGTTTTGCGACACGACACATCAGCGCTTTGGCGGAAGAGCCGGATGGGACGGTTTGGGCCGGCTCGTTGGGTGAAGGTTTGTTCGAGTTCAAAGACGGCAAGTTGGTCGTGGCCAATGCCAGCAGCGGATTGTCCGACAATCGCGTCGAAGCACTCTTGGTGGATCAGGAAGGAAAACTCTGGGTGGGCACACGCGGCGGGTTAAATCGCATCTATCCCAAGCGAGTGTCCGTTCTTAGTCGTAATCAGGGGCTTGATTACGGCATCGTGCAAGCTGTGGTGGAAATCAAACCCGGTGTGATGTGGGCAGCGCAGCCCGATGGTGTGTATCAATGGGACGGCCAGATATTCAGACGCCTGGCACTTGGGGGATTGTCGTCGCAGCAGCCGAGTGTTAGAGCGCTGCTCAAGACACGCGGTGGCAGTTGTTGGGTGGCAGGTGAGCGCGGGTTGCTTCGGTTCAGAAATCCCCTGACTGCGGAGGGAGACAACAGCGCGCCGGTCCTCGTAAATTTGAGCATCACTGCTTTGGGCGAGGATGCGAATGGCAGCGTGTGGGCAGGCACGCAGGACGGCCAACTCTGGCATTTGGCGAACGATCACTGGCAGCAAGAGACGAATTTTCCGCATGAGCAATCCATTTCGGCGATCGTGCCAGACGCAGATGGAGGTCTCTGGGTCGGCACGCAAGGAGATGGTCTCTATCGGCTCGACAACGCAGCGCGCGGCAATTGCACGAAGATACGTGGACTGCCGAGTGACTCGATTCGCGCGCTGTTCCTGGACGCGCAACGCACGCTGTGGATAGGAACGGCGGGTGCCGGTTTAAGTCGATTGCAAGATGGGCGCATCGAAACCTTCACCACGCGCGAAGGTCTGCCTGATAACACGATCTCCCAGATTCTTGGCGACGACTGTCTTTGGCTGGGCGGGAATCGCGGTATTGTGCGCGTAAAGAAACGCGAGTTGGACGATTTGGTGGCGCATCGCACGGCGGCGATCTATCCGCGAGTTTTCGGCCGCACAGATGGAATGCTTTCTGAAGAATGCACAAGTGGATTTTTTCCAGCTGGATTGAAATCGAGCGACGGGTTGCTTTGGTTTCCAACTCTCAAGGGGATTGTTGTAGTAAATCCGCGCGACACGGTGAGTTCCCCAGCACCGGCGGTTGTTTTGGAGCATGTCCTGGTGGATGGGGCGCCCGAAATTTCCGCGCCATCGCGAACGAACAATGGCGCGCATTTCGAACCTGAAGACAATACTCTGACTGAGACGTTGGAACTGGAGCCCGGCAAGCACACGCTGGAATTTCGCTATACCGGAATTAACTTTGACGCGCCCGAACGTGTGCGCTTCCGCTACCGGTTGGCTGGGCTCGATACGGATTGGACCGAAGCTGGGCTGCGTCGAACCGCCTTCTACGGTTATGTGCCGCCGGGCAATTATCGTTTCGAAGTGATCGCCTGCAACGACGATGGCATCTGGAATAAACAAGGCGACCGCCTGGTGCTGATTGTGCTGCCGCATTTCTGGCAGACGTGGTGGTTCATCAGCGCAGCGGCGATGGGAACAATCGTGGTGGGAGCCGGAGTTGCGCGGTTTGTTGAAAAACGCAAATCACAACACCGCCTGAAACGACTCGAACAAGAGCGTCTGTTGGAACAAGAACGCACCCGCATCGCTCAAGACCTGCACGACACCATGGGCGCGAAGTTGTGTCGGATTTCTTTTTTGAGTGAACATGCGCGGCGCAACGATGCCGTCTCGCCCGAAGTGCGCGAACAAATTTCGTCCATCTCGAACGATTCAAGGGAAGTGTTGCAGTCGCTGGATGAAATCGTCTGGGCGGTCAATCCGCAGAACGATACGCTGGAGCATTTGGTTTCGTATATCGGACAGTACGCGCGCGAGTATTTCCGCCGGACGGGTATCGAATGCGAAGTGGAAATTCCGAGCAAATTGCCGGAGCAACCGCTCTCGGCGCAATCGCGCCATCATCTGTTTCTGTCCGTTGACGAATCGCTGACGAACATCCTCAAACACTCGGGCGCTACGCGTGTGAGGATTGCCATGGCATTCCGCGGCGACGAATTTGAAATCGCCGTCACGGACAACGGCGTGGGAATTGATCCCAATTCGGAACGGCTTAACGGTTCCATCTCCCAATCCGGGTTTGGAAATGGGCTGCGAAACATGCAGCAACGCGTTGCGAAATTAGGCGGGCGCTGTTCTGTGGAATCGGAAAAGGGACGCGGCACAACCATCCGATTCGTGCTTTCCTTTCCCGATTCGATGTGAGAAAAGGCCGGTCATGATCTCAGTATCCATCGTTGATGACGAAAAGAAATTATGTGAATCCATCGCCACTTTCATCAACGGCTCGTCGGGATTTCGCTGTGTCAGCATTTACGGCAGCGCCGAAGTGGCATTGAAACGCCTGCCCACAGACCAGCCGGATGTCGTGCTGATGGACATCAACATGGCAGGCATGGATGGCATCGAGTGCGTGAAGCATTTGAAAGTGCTGATGCCGAAAGTGCAGGTGGTAATGCTCACGGTATACGAGGACACAGAAAAGATTTTCAAGGCGCTGGCAGCCGGTGCGACGGGTTATCTTTTGAAACGCTTCACGCCGGATGAATTGCTTCAGGCGATTCGCGATGTGCTAGACGGCGGCTCACCGATGTCAAATGCCATCGCTCGCAAAGTCGTGGCTTCATTTCAATCAGCGAACAATATCGGCGAAAAGGAAAACCATCTTTCACCGCGCGAGGAACGCGTACTGGACTGCCTTGCGCGTGGGCTGGCCTACAAGCAGATTGGGGACGAACTGGGCATCAGCATCAACACGATCCGCACTCACCTCCGGCATATCTACGAGAAGCTGCATGTTCAATCGCGGACCGAGGCTGTGGCAAAATATCTTCGGCTCTGATTTGGGAAGTCTGCCTTCGCATATCAACCGCCGCGGCGCTTGCTATGATTTTGGTCAACCAGCTATTCCTGCCCTAGCGAAGCCAGAAGATCTGTTCCAGGGTTGCTCGCGGCTGAAATTTACGTTATCTCACACTTCAGTATCAACAGCGACTCAGCACAATTCATGCGATAGCAAACGTGTCTGGCATTGATAAAGTATGGTGATCGTCGCGCTCCAGATCGAATAGTTTCGTGGCCGAAACGATACGCGGCAAGCATGCGGGATTGGATGCGTCTGCTCTCACAAGCGTCATGAGTAATTATTGGCGCAAGTCCGAACAGGAGCTCAACGGAAGTACTTGTGCGCGGCAGAGTGACGACCGGAAGTGAAGGTAAGATTGTGAAAATTAAGACGAATCCCGGTTCAGGGTTTACCCTGATTGAACTGCTGGTGGTTATTGCCATTATTGCAATTCTGGCAGCCATGTTACTGCCCGCCCTGAGCAAGGCCAAGCAGAAGGCGCAGGGAGTTTACTGCATGAACAATATCAAACAGGTGCAACTGGCCGTAATAATGTATCCGGAAGACAATCAAGATAGGTTTCCCGAAAATACTGGCGCCTTTGTTGTCCCAGCCAATTGGGTGAACGGTAATATGACTTGGGATACTCCTCCCGCCGGAGCTACCACCCAAAACACGAACACTGCAATCTTGCTCGGCGCCGAAATCGGTCCTTATGTTGCAAAAACCCCCGGCGTGTTCAAGTGTCCGGCCGACATTTACCCCGGCGCAAGAGGGCCGCGCGTTCGCAGCTATTCAATGAATGGTTTTGTCGGCGATGTTAATGGCATCATGAGCGGGCAAAATCCGGGTTATCGGACATTTTTGAAAATCAGCAGTGTGGTAAAGATAGGCGCGGCGAATTTGTGGAGTTTGTTGGACGAATGTCCGGACAGTATCAACGATCCTTTGTTTGCTACGCCAATGGTGAACGGCTCCTCGGAATTGTGGCATGACGTGCCCGCCTGCACCCACAACGGCGCCGGTGGTTTTTCCTTTGCCGACGGGCACGCGGAAATCAAAAGGTGGCTGGACGGCAACACACGAGCACCGGTCAGGCATATGGCAAATATGGGTTGTCCGGATAACAATAAGAATTCACCCGATGACATTGTGTGGATGCAGCAGCGATCCAGTGTGAAGCTTCAATGACCGAATTTTTGGGCTGTGCAAAATTAATCGCGCACCGCAACCGCTTCAAACTCCCGTTTCAAAAAAGCCGGTCCAATGGATTGCACTCTCTCGCTTGATGCCAATAAGTCGTCGCGCTGGACGGATGCTTGAGTTGCAACGAATCCTTGCCCGCCAACCGCAACACAAATACGAGCGGCGTCAGGATGAAAATGAAGAATCTCAGCAGCACACAGCGACCGATGAACTGGCTGGAATAAAATCCCAACCGCAACGAGAGCCGCATCCAGCCGCGAAACCAACGTGGATGCAGCACCGCGCAAATCGCCACGAGACCGAGCAACGCGAGCAAGACGCACCAAACATTCGGCGGTAGATGCTTTCGCCAGCGCAGAAGCGAGCTCAAAATCGCCAGCCCCAGCGCGGCCAGCAGCGCGGCGTGGACTTGCGCCATTCTTTCGGGTCTTCTTTGAAGTTTAATTTCATCTCAATCGGCCTGCGGCAAAATCCGCCGCTGGATTTTTTGCCGCGGTTACGCGGTGCGTTCGATGACAAAACTGCCCATGATCAGATAATCCATTTCCGTGTTCATGAAACAACGATATGCGTCATCCGGCGTGCAGACAATCGGTTCGCCGCGCACATTGAACGACGTGTTCACCAGCACGCTGCAGCCGGTCGCCTGCTCGAACCGCGTAGCAGTAAATCATAAAGCAGGGGATTGCCTTGAGGTTCCATGGTTTGAATACGCACCGAGTAATCCACATGAGTGATGGCAGGCAATGTGGAGCGGATTTCCTTGAGCCGGTCGAATCCCTTTACATCGGGCGAAACCTCGCGGCGTAATTCCTTTTTGACCGGCGCGACTAGCAGCATATAAGGCGACTCAGCATCCAGCTCAAAATAATCCTGCACGCGCTCGCGCCGGACGATGATGGAGACAAAATTGGACGGCGTGACGCGGGAAGTCGGAATCATTTTTTTTGCGGGTGGAGCGTTCTTCCTGCTCGACGGAAATAATTTCCACGTCACGCACCAGCGCGGCGGCGACGGCATGATAATACGCCGAGACGCCGAGGATATTGCGCGGCGCGGGCATCATTCAAAGGAACTGATACAGCGCCCAGGCGATGCCGGAGTTGGCGGTGAAAATCAGAATCGCGCCCAGCAGCGGCAGCACGATGATGAGCGGGATGAGCCATCATTTTTCTCCTGCCGGGAGAGCTTGAAAAATTCGTTAAGGAGTGACCGCATGAGTTGTTATGAATTTATGATTTGCCTGCGGGTTGGCATACGGAATCATGGCTTCCCGCGTTTTAACATTTGGATTTTGGCCAGATATTCCTGAGCCCTGGTGTAGGTGGGGTCGAGACGAAGGCTTTCCTCAAACTCATGCGTGGCGGCATCAAGCCGGTTCTGCTTTGCAAGCAATACGCCGTAATTCAAATGGGTTCGCGCGCTGTTCGGATTCAACCGCGCCGCCGCGCCAAATTCTTCGCTCGCGGCATCGACTTGGTTGGCCAGATCCAGTTCGCCGCCGAGTTCATGGTGCGCCTCCCAATCCGTCGGATTCAGGCGGATGGCCGCGCGATATTTTTCCATCGCCTCGGCGTGGCGGTTCAATTTTGCCAGGGCTAGACCGCTGCGGAGATAAATCTGCGAATCCCCCGGACGCTGCCCTTGGGCGGTGGTAAAACTGGCGAGCGCGTCCGCATATTTTTCTTGGCTGGCCAGGACCTTGCCCAGTTCAATCCAGCCTTCAGACAAAATGGGACGCAATTCCACCGCGCGGCGGAACCATGTTTCCGCGTTGGCCCATTGCCCCTGCAATTCCATCATTCTCCCAAGCTCGAAACAGGTGATGCAATCCTGCGGCAACAAATCGTGGACCCGCCGCCATTGCACGGTCGCCTGCGGCAAATTGCCAGCAGAGGACTGGAGGAATTCCGCATAGTTTCCATGGAGGTAATAGTCATCCGGCGCATGCTGCAACGCCGCCTGAAAATCCGCGTCGGCTTGTGCGGTGTCAGCGGCATTCATCCGGGACTGAAGTTCCTTCACGCGTGTCTCCAGATTTTTCACCCGGGTAACGTTGTCCAGTTGATCGCGCAACGGGAGTTGTCCCAACCGGCCAAGCATGTGGTTCAAGGTCAGTTCGCGATTCCAGTCCGACAAACCGAGCCGCAGGTCGCAGGCCGATTGCGAAGCCCAGCGATTGGTGGCGGCCGCGTGGCTGATTTTTTCCGGGAGCATCGCCGTCACCTGTTCCGCCCACGCGCGACCTAGCCGATAACTGCCGTCGAAATTAAAATGGACGTGCTCGAAAAAAGTTTCGTCGCCACAGAGTTCGGAAGGCGTGTTGGTCGCCAACGCGCCAGCAGCGTCAAACAAGACCAGTTTATCATTGGCCAGTTGCCGGCCCGCAGCGGCAATCAGGGCATTGATCCGTGTATCGGCCCGGAACGGCAGCGCATCGTCATCGCACGCCAACTGCAAATGTTCGCGGGCGGCGGCAAAATTTGTCAACGACAGCAGACTTTGGCCCCAACGGAACTGCAACTCGGCGACCTTCGCATCGAGCTGGGCCGCCGACCCAAACTGTTGCGTCGCTTTGGCAAAATCACCCAGGGTTTCGGCCTGCACACCCTCCGCAAACAGTTGGTCGAATTGGGCGCGGTCCGCCGGCGGCAGGTTGCTGTTGACCAGCGAGGCGAATGGCGAGCAGTCCTTGAGGTTCACCGCCACGGTGCTGAGCAGAATTTTTGCTCCCGAGTTCAAGCCCGTCTTCACGATGTCGTGCAAGTTCCGGGAGAAATGGTGATACACCACCTCCCGGCGCGGATCGTCCGCCGGCAGTTGATTGCCAACGAACATCTCCATGCCGCCCCATGACGTGGCGGCGGCGTTGCCGGCCTTGAGCTTGCGGCCAAGATTCACCAGCAATTGACCCAGGCGAGTCTTTTGGAGCGCGAGGTTGAACCGGATCAGCGGCAGCGGCAACGTTTTTTCACCAAAAACCGTCGCGGCCCCGAAGGGCCCGACCATCTCGTTGTTGCCCATGTAAATGATCCACAGGTCGCCCTCATGCTGGGCGCAGTCGCGCGTGATGGGCAGGATGACGTGCGAGTTGATGGCGGTGATACACAGATTGACAATCTCAAAATGTGTCTGCGGATAACGCGCCGACAACATGACTTCCAGGTAACGGCCCGCGCCGTAGGCCGGTTCTGGATCACCCATCGCGGCGGACTCGCCCAGGATGAAAATCCGGTAGGTGTCGGCGGGCTTGTTCATCGGCATGCGGATCGGTCCCAAACTGCGCGCTAGTTGCGGCGGGAAAAACCGGAGGCCGAAAGCTTCGTTGTTGACGAAAAACTCGCCGTTTCCGATGGTGATTTTCTTGAACAGTCCCGGATCGTAGCCGTAGCCGGCGAGTCGCAACCCGGCTTCAATCCCGGCCAGCAAAACCAGCGGGATGATCACCAGTGCGACCAAACGAAAAAGCCATTGGCGGGCCGGCGATGGTGGAGGTTCAACTTCACGCCGGCCGGACGAACTACGCGATGCGGCGCGCTCCGCTGCTCGTCCGGACTTTGATTTTTTGGGTGGACGTTTCAATCAGTTCCCAATTAAAGAATGCTGGAAGTATTCATTCAACGCTTGATGATACATCGCATTGGCTAAAAGCTGCCGTTGCTCTTCACCGTGACCCGGCCATTGGCAAATGAACACCCGCGGGTTGACTTTTTCAGGGCATCCGCCGCCAAAAACGGCGATAAGATTTTGTCGGGCACTTTGTCACCGGATTGGAGGGTAACACTTTCCGCCTGATGATCCATCCAAGTTTCGAGCACCAAGTCGCGCTGGGCGGGACGAAACGTTCCTTCTGCCGCAGAAATCTGAATCGTCGTCTGGCCATGCGGGTTTGCTGAAAGCGGCGTTTCATAAAATCAACCTCGCGATAAGCGAGCGTTTCGCCATCGTCTTCGTAAAGGGAAGATTCCGACTTGTCCGCTGGAGCGACGAGAATATGAAGCGGATTGCCCGGCATTTCAAGAGTGAATACAACAACCCAAAACAAATGGCTGCACTGAAGATGATGTTTTTAGCCATGACTGTTTTTTAGCTTGTTAACTTTTACTTGTTAGGCATCAAGACAAGGGTCACTTGAACGGGATATGCTTCAATAGTGTGATCATTTTGATCCTTCCACCGTGCTTTTTGCAACTTCCAAGGACTGTCTTTCGACGCTCGCGCATCGCGAAATTCTTAAAAACCGCAAATGAACTGATTTGACAGATAGACAAAGCTGCTCCCGTTGATACAAACCAGCG
>OCZU010003384.1_pt1 | contig 10061 bp, 8 predicted proteins | sample 1539001 | NCBI WGS metagenome assembly OCZU01 (sample SAMEA3539306, study PRJEB22396) | soil metagenome | biome: tundra; feature: field; material: soil | place: USA | collected 2010-05 | depth 0.15 m | reverse complement strand
ATGCCGATGGCTGCCCCTACGACCAACGCCAGGGGACTCAGGAACGCGCGCCGGCTGGTATAGAGGACAACCAGCGCCAGAGCGGCGAGCAGCAGGCCAGCGGCGATAATGGTTGCGCCGCGCTGAGGAGTGGGGCCGGGGTTGGAGGGGTTGTCAGGCACGAAGTACCGTCACCAGATTTATACAGGCGCGGGGTGGGGTTTTCAAATTGACGCGCGCGCCCGCATGCGAACCGGGTTTTTCAGGAATCCGGTTGGCGGTTCATGCCGGCGAGCCATTCGGCGTGGAGGGGCTCACCGTGGTTGAAGGCGTAGCGGACGAGTTCGACGCGGGACGAAATGCCCAGCTTGTCGAAGATGCGGAGCAGGTACTTCTTGACGGTGTGCTCGCTGAGGTTGAGTTCCCGGGCGGTGTCACGATTGCTGAGGCCTTCAGCGACGAGGGCGACGACCTGTTCCTCGCGGGGGGTGAGAAGCTGCTGGCCGCGAGAGTTAAGAACACGCAACGATGGCACTTGGGAGATCAGGTCGAGCAGGAAAGTCGTCTGTTCGGTGTTGGCCCAAATCTGGCCGTCGGCGACGCACAGGATGCACTTGCGGAGTAACCGGAAGTGCGTATCCCAAATGCAGAAAATGCCGCGAACCCCGGAGCGGAAGGCGCTGACCACCAGTGTGCGGTCGTAGGACTCGACCAGGAGAATTTTCGCGATGGCCGGGTGGGAGAGATGAACGCGCCGCAATGCCGCCATCTGGCCGGCGATGTTGAGGGAGTGATTCAGCCAAAGAACCATGACTTTGGCCGGAGTGGAAGCGACTGCCTGAAGGATCGAGGCCAGATCGACCCGGCAAGAAGAGATGCGAAACTCGGAGTGCCGGCGCAGGGCGCTGGTCAGGAGCTGCGCTTGCATCCCGTTGGAGTCGGCAATCAGGACGCTGATTGCAACCGAAGCGGCGACTGAGGACGGACGCATGAAACAGGGCCCCGAACGAAACGGATTAAGTAATGACGTTATTGAGTAAATGTTGATCTTAGGTGGGCAGGGACGGGTTCTCAAGGAAACATGTCACATAATTCGGGGGCGGCTTTCAAATTGGGACAACGGGTTCGAAGCCTGTGGAAAAACCATGACGGAGCGCGCCTGCGATCGGGAGGTTGAGAAATTCCGCGTGGGAAACACCGCAATCGCGTGGCTTTCGCATTTTTCGGGTCTCTGCTTGCGGAAGGGGGGTGTGATTCAGCAAACATGCAAGTCTACTTTCGTGGGTAGCCCGCGGGGGAACAGTCCGGTACGGCATCACGAGGTGGCTACCATGAGGAGACCCGCGCCAGTAGGCGGTTTCGACACATTCCCGCCTCAAATCCCCCATGACTCCCTTGGTGGACAACCCTTCCCATGTCTTGCCGCATACTCCTCTTCCAGATACCTTGCGCAAAGAGAGCCGTGGAACCTGGCGACTCTCCGAATCCAGGAAATAGAACTCATCACGCAATGGAACGCTTCGTAGGCTGGACAAGACTTGCCGTGATGGCGCTGTTGGCATTGCAGTTTTGCGTGGCCGCATTCGCCCAGGAGGAAAAGAGGGAGCAGTACCTGGGAGCAAGCACACGGTCTTCTCAAACCGGCCAAACCGGGGCGGGGATGGGGAGCACAGGAATGACGGCTGCAAAACCCGGGCAGGCGGACGGCATGGGAAACCCTCAGCTCGGAGGGGAACGCCGTCCGCTTTACCGGCTGAACCGCAGCGACGTGGTGACCTTGAGCTTCACGCTGTCGCCGGAGTTCGACCAGACGCTGACCATCCAACCGGATGGCTATGTCGCCCTGAAGGATGCGGGGACGGTGTTCGTCCAGGGACTTACGCTGGAGGAGCTTCGTGCCGCCGTGCGGCGGGCGTACACGGGATATCTGCACGATCCGCAGGTGGCAGTGGCGCTGAAGGAGTTTGAACATCCCTATTTTGTAGCGGGCGGAGAGGTGGCTCGGCCCGGCAAGTACGAGTTGCGAACCGACACCAGCCTGGTGGAGGCAGTGCAGATCGCGGGCGGCTTTACCCACGAGGCGAAGCATTCGCAGGTACTGCTATTCCGGCGCGTGAACGACGATCTGGTGGAGGCGCGCGTTTTCGACCTGAAGAGGATGTTGAAGGATAAGAGCCTGGGCGAAGCTCCCCAGCTGCGCCCGGGGGATCTGGTGTTCGTTCCCCAGAATTCCATCTCGAAGATCGAGCGGCTTCTCAGCAAACCTTCTTTGAGCATGTACGTGAACTCCGCACAGTTTTAGAGAGAGTGTGTCAAATCGCATGGCCGACCAGGATCCAGCGCGCAAAGAAGAGCCGGCGTCACCGACGATGCGTGAGCTGGCGATAGTCCTGTTCCGGCAGCGAAAACTCTTTGTCATCGTCTCAGGTTTGGTCTTCGTCTTAGCCGTGGTCTATGCGTTTGCCGGGGTGACCTACCGCGCCCATGTGCGGGTACTGGTGCGCCGAGGACGGGCGGACCCTCCTGTAACCGCACAGCCGAATGCTCCTCCTGATTTCTCCCGGGTTGAGGTCACTGAAGAAGAACTGAATTCGGAAGTGGAACTGCTGAAAGACGACGACGTTCTGCGACGCGTGGTGCAGGCCAATGACCTGGCAGCCCATGACTGGTTGCGATGGCTGCGGCCTCACGAAGAGGAGGCAGCGCGGGTGGAGCGCGCCGCGAAGAAACTGGCCGGACGGTTGAACGTGGAACCGATCAAGAAAACCAACCTGATCGCGGTCAGTTATGACGCGGCGGATCCCCACGTGGCGGCACAAGTGCTGCAGTCGCTAGCCAGGATCTACGTGGAAAAGCACATGGAAGTGCACCGGCCGGGCGGACAACTTCACTTCTTCGATCAGCAGACCGCAGAGTCGCGACGGCAACTGGAGGAGGCCAAGGCCAAGCTGGTGGACTTCACCAAGACTCATGGCGTGGTGCTGGCGGCACAGCAGCGTGATCTGGTGTTGCAACGGCTCGACGACGTGGAGGCGAGTTACCGGCAGACTCAGCTGGAAATGTCGGAGGCAGCGCATAGAGTTCGGGAGCTGGATGCGCAATTGACGAAGTTGCCGCCGCGGGCCATTACCCAGGTGCGCACGGCGGACAATCCAGAGCTGTTGCGGGCACTGAAGGCAAGTCTGCTGGACCTGGAGTTGAAAAAGACCCAGTTGTTGACCAAATTTGAGCCGAACCACCGCCTGGTGCAGGAGGTCGAGCAGCAGATCGTTCAGGCCAAAGCTGCGATCGCAGCCGAGGGGCTGAGTCCGCTTCGCGACGAAACCACGGACCAGGATGCGAACTACGAATGGGCCCGGGCGGAACTGCAGAAGGCGCAAGTCGAGATGAAAGGATTGGAGGCACGAGAGGCAACCACGATAGAACACGTGGCGGAATACGACACCCTGGCCCGCCGGCTCGGCGAGGACGCGATAACCCAAGACGATTTGACCAGTACCGAGAAGGCGGCGCAGGAGAACTACCTGCTCTATGTGAAGAAGCGGGAAGAAGCGCGGATGGGCGACGCGTTGGACGAGGGTGGCATCGTGAATGTAGCCATCGCCGAGCAACCGGTTGTGCCGGCACTGCCCGTGTGGCCGGCCGGCGTGGTCATGCTGGTGGGCGTTGGGGGGGCTGTGGCTGCGGGCACGGGGGCTGCGTTCGCGGCGGATTATCTGGATCCCGCGCTGCGCACACCCGAAGAGGTGTTGGCGTGTTTGGAACTCCCGGTTTTGGCCTCTCTGCCGTCAGCAGGCGGCAGAAGGTTATCCGCCTGAAGGAGATGGGATGAGCGCGAACGTGGACGTGCTGAGAAGAAGCGAACTGATTGAGTCACGGGCACAGGAACCCGCGTTGCCGCAGATCAGGGTCTCTGGCCCGACGAAAGACTGGGTCCCGGGAGACTTCGCGCACGAACAGATCCGCGGCCTGGTGCGGCGAGTATTCTTCGCGAGCGGGGCGCGGCCGGTGAGACAGCTCGTCTTCAGCGCTACGGAGCCACACACGGACGTGGCCCATATCTGCGATCAGGTAGGAAGGGCTTTGGCGCTGGAGACGCGCGCCGATATCGCCGTCGTTGGCCGGAAACCGCGGGAACTGGAGATGGGGCGGATTCACGCTCTTCCGGCCGAGAGTGCGGCTGTCAAGTCCTGGGCCGTTCAGATTGGCGACAACCTGTGGCAGCTACCGGATTTCGCAACCCGCCAGTGTGGGGAGGAAGCAGGCACAGGGCCCTATTGGCTATCCTGCCTCGCGAAGCTGCGAAACGAGTTCGAATACGCCGTAATCCAGGGCCCGGCCGCGGGAGTATCGAGTGAGGCGGCATTACTAGGCCAGCTGGCCGACGGGATCATCCTGGTGTTGAGCGCTCACAGCACGCGGAGGGCGACGGCCCGCAAGATCAAAGAAACACTGGACGCTGCGCAGTGTCGAATCCTGGGAACGGTGCTGAGCGAGAGAGCATTTCCGCTCCCGGATCGGATTTACCGGCGCTTATAGGTGTTGAAGCGAATGCAGATTAGGCACGACTGATCGAAGCGCGCTCCAACCGGGCAGAAGATTGTTGGATGGTTGTTTGCCGCAATTGCGGCGGCGCAAAAACGGAAAGGCTGTGCAAAACCAGGCGACAATAGCGGTGGGACTCAATGAGCGGTAGCTATGGAGTCCGAGCGGCGGGTGATGTCCGCTGGTCACAGACACGGCAGCAGGCGGCAGTAGAGCCGGCCCCGCGGCAGTGGTTTGCGGTTCAGACCCGATACCGCTTCGAGAAGCGGGTCGTCACTCAACTGGCCGCGAAGAGCGTCGAAGTCTATCTGCCATTGCTCACCGAACATCACACTTGGAGTGACCGGGAAAGGGCGGTGACCCTCCCGCTCTTTCCGGGATACCTGTTCGTGCAAATCGTTCGGTCGCGCGAGACATGGCAAGCCGTATTACAAACTGCCGGACTCATTGGCTTTGTCAGCTTCGGGGGTACCGTTGCGGTGGTGCCGCCGAAGCAGATTGAGGATCTGCAGTTGCTGCTGCAGCAGAAGGTGCCTTTCTCCCTGTACCCATTCGTGCACACCGGACAGCGCGTGCGGATCCGGGGTGGTTGTCTGCACGGATTGGAAGGAACGCTGGGGCAACACGAGAAGGGCAAACTGGTGGTCACAATCGAAGCGATCCAGCGCTCACTGGCAATTGAGATTCAGGGGTACGAGCTGGAATTGGTCTAGAAGTGTCTTCTCCTTCTTTCCATAGAGAGCAGAAATCCCAGGGAACCGAGTGGGCTGCGAGGCTAATCCCGGGAGTAGCCTCCGCCTGCGGCCGGAAGAAGCCCCAGGGGAAAGCCGGTGCGGATGCTGCATTCTCGCGTCCAGATGCCGTAGGTCCAATTCCAGCGCCAAAGCAGAAAAGTAGCCCGGGCATTTCTTCCTTTCCAGGGCCTAGGCCGCAGCGGGATGACCGAGGCAGCAGTTGGGTGCGGATAGTCATCGTGACGATCATGGCGATCCTGGAATTTGCCGCAGCGTGGACCTGGCGATGGGCTCGAAGGGGAACTGGTTGGGATCGCAAACGGGCGGTGCGGGGCACGCGGAATGTCTTCATCGTGGGTGCAGGAGGCCTTGGCCGTCAAATAGCGACTTATTTGGAGACTCATCCGGAAACGGAGCGAGCGTTTTGCGGTTTTCTGGATGACCGGAAGCCATTGGGAAATGGCGTGGTCGGACGCCCGAGCGACCTGGCGCAATTGGCGCGCACGGGATTCGTAGATGAAGTGATTCTGGCCGCGCCGCACGATCGGGACCTGACGCTGCGCGTGCTGCGTACGGCCCAGCACCTGCGGCTGGACGTCAAGCTGGCGCCCGATCTGTTTGGCTGCAAACCGACGCGGGAGCCGGAACGCATCGGGGGCATTCCTCTCATATCCCTGCATGAAGAACCATTGCCGGTCGCGGGATTGTTCCTGAAACGCACGCTGGACGTGGTGGGCGCGGGAACGGCGCTGGTGCTGATGGCGCCCGCGCTGGCACTGCTCGCGATTCTCATCCGTCTTGACTCGCCGGGACCCGTGCTCTATGTGGCGCCCCGCGCGGGACGCAAGGGCAGACCCTTTCGCTGTTACAAGTTTCGCACCATGGTTCGAGATGCGGACGTTTTGAAGGAGGGGCTGCGCGAGCGCAATCAAAGGCGGGGTCCGTTCTTCAAGATCACCGACGATCCGCGAATTACGCGGGTCGGACGAGTCCTGCGGCGGTACAGTCTGGACGAGCTTCCGCAGCTATGGAACGTGCTGAAAGGCGAGATGAGCCTGGTCGGACCACGGCCGCATCCGCTGGACGATTTTTCCGCCTATGCGATTGAGCACCTGCCGCGGCTGGACGTGGTACCGGGAATCACGGGACTTTGGCAGATCACGGCACGGCGCGACCCATCCTTTCAAACCGGAATGAACCTGGACATTGAGTACATTCACCGCTGGAGCCTGGGGATGGACCTGCGGATCTTGTTGAAGACGGCGGGCGTAGTTCTGCGGGGGAGTGGAGACTGATGTCGTCGGCGACGGCTAGGATTGAGTCCCCGGCCTCGTGGGCAGGCGAGGCAGAGTGGCGAGGCCTTTGGGTGGGGCTGCGCCCGCTGCAGGCGATGATGACGGTGCCGACGGCGCTGTTTCTTGCGGCCCTGGCGGCCATGCTGCTGCGTCATCCCGATGTGCCATTCTACGAGATCGACCGGGTCGCATTCGGGTTGTTGGTCCTGGCGGTAGCGGGACGAGCGGTCGTGACTCGGCAGCGGTTGCTGGTAGTGGAGCGGGCGACCTGGCCGATGATCGGGCTAACGATTTTGGCGGTAGGGAGCGTGATCGGGCAGCCGTTCGACAACCGGACGTGGTGTTTGCTGGCAGCGAAGTTCATTGTGCCCTTCGCGCTCTTTCACCTGGCGGCGCTGGTATTTCGGGATGAGCGGCGGTTAGAACGGTTCGAACTTTTCGCCCTCGTGGTGCTGGCCTATCTCTGCTTCACGTCGATCGCCTTCCTGGTGGGCGCGAAGTCGCTGATTTTTCCGCGCTTCATTCTGGATGAGAGTTTGGGGTACCACGTCGACCGGGCGCGAGGCCCGCTGCTGCAGGCGGTGGCCAATGGGGTTTCCTTGAATCTGCTGGGGGTGTTGGCGCTGCACGCGCTGCTGCGCGGAAGAATACGCGGGCTAAGAGCCGCGGTGCTGCTGGCCTCACTGCCGGTAGCGATTCTGGCGACGATGACCCGCGCCGTGTGGCTCTCATTCGCGGCCAGCATGGGGGTTCTCATCTTGCGCTCGCACAACCGGAGGCTGCGGCGTATTTGCGTCGCCATCACCATCGTTGGAGCTCTGGGCTTGCTCATCGCTTTGAGTTTTGACGATCAGCGCCGCGCACTCACCGACCGGCTGCGGGAGTCTGGCCCTCTGGAATTCCGCCAGGCAGTTTACACCGGCGGATGGCAGATGTTTCTGGAGAAACCATTCACCGGGTGGGGTGTGAACCAAATGCCCGCGGAGCTGGCGCGTCACGTCAGCGGATACAAGAAAAAGGAGCTGTATCCACACAACACCTACCTGGAAATACTCGTGGAACATGGCATCGCCGGCCTGGCGCTGTACGTGTGGCTGATGTGGGAGATCTTTCGCCTCGGAAGAGGCCCGGTTCCGCGGGCCGAACGCCAGGGTTTTCTAAATCCGCAGTTTCATGGCATCTGGCCGGTGTTGCTCGGGGTCTACTGGGTAAATGCCGCCCTTGTAGTGATGAACTATCAGTTCGTGAACGGGCTTCTGTTCACCATGGCTGGAATGCTGGTGGCACAGCGGCGGCGGGCTGGCACAGATTTGGATCAAGGCGTAAGTCCGGCTCTACAGGCCTCTCGCGGCTCCGCGGCATAAGCCGACCCCATTCCGCAATCCTCTGACCTTGTGTTGACAGTCGCCTATCTCGCCAATCAATTCCCTGTCGCCGTGGAGCCATACGTGGGCGAGGAGATCCAAGAACTGCGGCGGCGGGGAGTTCAGGTCATTCCGGGCAGCGTGCGAATGCCGGATGCGGCGCAGATCGCGTCGGCGAAAGCACCTTCGGGGCAAGAGATTCTGTGCCTGCAACCACTTCGAGTGCGGATTCTTCTGCAAGCCCTTGGCCTGGCAATGCGGCGCTGGGAACGGATTGCCAGCTTGGTGACACGGGTTCTCCTGCGGGGGAAGGAGTCGCCCCAGCGCCGTCTGAGAGCGCTGCTGCATACCTGGTTGGGGGCGTATTACGCCGTGCTGCTGCAAGAACGCGGAGTGGATCACATCCATGTGCATCACGGCTATTTCGGGTCGTGGATCGCGATGGTGGCGGCGCGGTTGTTGGGGGTGAGTTTCAGCCTGACGCTGCACGGCTCGGACTTGCTGCTCGACGGGGCCTATCTCGACACTAAGCTGAAGCATTGCCGGTTTTGTATCACGATTTCGGAGTACAACCGCAGCTATATTCTGGCGCATTTTCCGGCGTTGAACCAAGGAAAGATCCTTGTTTCACGGCTGGGCGTCGATGGACCGGAACGCGCGGAATCCCCCTGGAGGGCCGATCGAGCTTCGTATGGCGCTTTCACCCTGCTGGCCGTCGGACGCCTGCATGCGGTGAAGGATCACGCATTTCTGATTCGCGCCTGTGCTCGACTGCGCGACCGTGGACTCGACTTGCAGTGTCTGATCGCGGGAGATGGGCCGGAATGGGGGCGCCTCGAACTGCTGATCCGGAAAAACCGGTTGCAAGACCGCCTCACGTTGCTCGGCCATGTGGGCCGGCCGCAGATGGATTCCCTCTACCGGCGCGCCGATGTGGTTGTGCTTACCAGCCGCAGCGAAGGTATTCCGCTAGTGCTCATGGAGGCGATGGCGCGGGGCAGAATCGTGCTCGCACCCGCGATCACGGGAATCCCAGAGATCGTAATTCCCGGGAAAACCGGGTTCCTTTACGCGCCCGGGGAACTGGAGGATTTCGTGGCCAGGATTTTCTTTCTTCAGGAAAGGATGCGCGCAGAGGACCGCTATGCAATGAGCCGGCTGGACTGGATCCGGCACGCCGCGCGGGTACAAGTCCTTCACAACTTCAGCCGCAGGAAAAATCTGACTTACTTCGGCGACCGGTTCCTGCATTTGATCGCGGCCCAGGATTTCACAACCCACGATTGGAGGCCTCTTCATGAGGATCTTGTTTTGCAACAAATATAACTATCCCTTCAGCGGTACCGAGGTCTACCTGTTCGAAGCCATGGAACTCATGCGTTCCAAGGGGCACGAGGTTGCGCTGTTTTCCATGGCAGACGCACGGGGCCTGCCCACTCCATACGATCGATATTTCATGCCTTTTGTTGATTTCAAGAAGCCGAGCGGATGGTTTCATAAGGTGGGCCTGGCAGCGCACGCGATTTATTCACGGGAAGCGCGGCGACGGATGCGGGCAATGATTGCGGACTTTCGGCCGGACGTGGCCCACGTCCGCAACATCTATCACCATCTTTCGCCGTCGATTTTGTGGGAGTTGAAGGCGCAGAAAATCCCGGTTATCTATCACCTGAATGACTTCAAAGTGCTGTGCGCCGATTACAACCTGGTATTGCGCGGAGCAGCTTGTGAGGCCTGCAAGGGCGGCAAATTCTGGCACGCGCTGAAGGAAAGATGCTACCCGGGATGGGGCGCGCGCATGACGCTGGTGGCGGAGGCTTACGTCCACAAATGGATGGGCACGTACCGGAACTGCGTAGGTCTTTTCCTTGCGCCCAGCCAGTTTGTACGCGACAAGTTTGTCGAACATGGATGGGACCCGGCCAAATTCGAGGTGCTTCCCCACTTTCAGCCCGTCAAGCCGGTCGTCGAGCGCATCGCGGAGAACGCTCCTCTGCTTTACTTCGGCAGGTTGTCGGCGGAAAAAGGGGTGGACGACTTGCTGCACGCCATGCGGCGCCTCCCTAATCTTCGCCTGACGGTTGCGGGGGACGGTCCGGAGCGCGGCCGGTTGCAGCAGTTGGCTGCCGGGTTGGGGTTGGCCA
>OCZU010003382.1_pt1 | contig 10064 bp, 8 predicted proteins | sample 1539001 | NCBI WGS metagenome assembly OCZU01 (sample SAMEA3539306, study PRJEB22396) | soil metagenome | biome: tundra; feature: field; material: soil | place: USA | collected 2010-05 | depth 0.15 m | reverse complement strand
CCGAGGGAATCTCCTTCGAACGCGCCACCCTGGTGGAACCGCTCAACACGTGCCTGAAAGCCGTGGTGCAATGCGACCCGCGGCCCGAAGATTTCGTGGTCATCCTGGGACAGGGGCCCATCGGGCTCATGTTCACCATGCTCACCCGGCGCACGGGCGCGCGTCTCGCCGTCACGGACACCATCGACGCGCGGCTGGATCTGGCTTCGCAATGTGGCGCCGAATTCGCCTGGGATCCCCGCAAGGTCGATATTGCCGCCGAGGCCCGCCGTCTGACCGGCGGCCGCGGCGCCGATCTGGTCATCGTCGCCACCTCCGTGCCCGGTATCGTGGACCAAGCCATGGCCTGCTCACGGCCGGGCTCGCGAATTCTGCTTTTTGCTCAAACTTCGGCCACCGAACGCATAGAAACTACCGGCGCCGATCTTTGTGTCGGTGAACGTACCCTTTTTGGGTGCTATAGTGCATCTTTAGACTTACAGAAAGAATCGGCGAACCTGGTTTTCGGCGATGAGCTGCCGGTGGAAGCACTGATCTCTCATCGCCTGCCGTTGGTTAAAATCTGTTCAGGAATTGATTTGGCATTGCATCCAGGACCTAAATCGTTGAAAATAATCGTTCAGCCACAGAGGTGGTCATAAGTGAATAACCACATGATGGCTGCTGTGCTTTACGGCAAAGAGCATTTGCAGGTAGAGCCGGTAGCCGTTCCTACAATTGAGAGCGGAGACATCCTCGTACGTGTCAAGGTGGCGCTCACCTGCGGCACCGATGTCAAAGTCTTCCGTCGCGGATACCACGCCCGAATGATCGTGCCCCCGGCTGTATTCGGGCACGAACTGGCGGGGGATGTGGTAGCAATTGGCGAGGACGTGACGAACTTCACGGTGGGGCAGCGCGTGGTGGCGGCCAATTCGGCGCCCTGCGGAGAATGTTTCTTCTGCCATCGTGGCCTGGAGAATCTCTGCGAGGACCTGCTCTTCAACAACGGCGCTTACGCCCAGTACATCCGCATCCCGGCCCGCATCGTGCAGCGCAATACATACCTCATTCCCGACAGAGTCGGCTATCAGGATGCGGCTCTGGTGGAACCACTGGCGTGTGTGGTGCGCGGTTTTGAGGAAACGGCTCCGCACGCCGGCGATACCGTAGCGATTGTGGGTCTCGGCCCCATCGGGCTGATGTTCGTCAAACTGGCCAAGCTTTATGGCTGCCGCGTGATCGCGGTGGGCCGGAGGAAGACGCAGTTGGACCGCGCGGCGGCTCTGGGGGCGGACGAGTCGATCGTCGCCGGCGAGCACAGCGACCCGGTGAAAGCGACGCGGGAGATGACCCACGGGCGTGGCGTGGACATCGCCATCGAAGCAGTCGGCAAGCCCGAGACCTGGCAGTGGGCCGTCAATATGGTCCGCCGCGGCGGCACCGTCAATTTCTTCGGCGGCTGCCCCAATGAGAGCAAGGTCAACCTGGATACCGCCCTGCTCCACTACTCCGAAATCACCTGCAAGGCCAGTTTCCATCACACCCCGGCTTACATCCGCAAGGCGCTCGAATTGGTTTGCGAGGGGCACATCACCGCGTCGGTCTTCGTCAATAAGGAAGAACCGCTCGCCAACCTGCTGGAAGTCATGCGCCACCTGATGAGCCACAACGGCCACCTGAAAACGGCGATCGTTCCGTAAATGTCCGGCGTGGGTTCACCCGCGTTTTTGCTTCCGGCGGATTTCGTCCGCTCGCCGGATTCCCTCGACCGCGCCTGGTCCCCCGGGGAAGGCCGCGCCTACACCCGCTGGTTGGCCACCCACCACTACGAAAACTTTCACGTGGTCAGCTTCCTGCTGCCCAAGCGCCTCCACCAGGATTTCTACAACGTCTACGCGTATTGCCGCTGGGCGGACGATCTCGCCGACGAAATCGGCGACCGCGCGGAGAGCCTGCGCCTTCTCGCCTGGTGGCGCGGCGAACTGGACGCCATGTATCAGGGGCGCGCCACCCACCCCGTGTTCGCGGCGCTCGCCTCCACCGTCTCCCAATACGGCATCCCGCGGCAGCCGTTCGCCGACCTGATCGACGCCTTCGTGCAGGACCAGACCGTGACCCGCTATCGCAATTGGGATGAGCTGTTCGGATACTGCCGCAATTCGGCTAACCCGGTGGGGCGTCTGGTGCTCTATCTCGGCGGCTACAGCGACGCCGCGCGACAGAGCCTGAGCGACGCCACCTGCACGGCGCTGCAACTGGCCAACTTCTGGCAGGACGTTACGGTGGATTTGCTGAAGGATCGGGTTTACATTCCGCTCGAGATCATGGAACGGCACGGCTACACGTTGGAGGAACTCTTCGCGCGCCGCTTCACTCCCGCCTTCGCCGCGGTGATGCGCGAAATCGTGGCCAAAGCCCGCGAACTTTTCCTCGAAGGACTGCCTCTCTCCGGCATGGTGGACCGCCGCCTGGCCATCGACCTGGATCTCTTCAGCCGCGGCGGCTTGCGCGTGCTGGAGAAAATCGAACAGCAGGGCCACAACGTGCTCGCGGCGCGCCCGAAAGTCTCCAAAGTGGAGCGCGTCGGCCTGCTGCTCGGCTCGGTTGCGCGCGTGGCTTTCTCCACGCGGGCGGCGTGATGGTCACCGTCGAAGAGTCCTATCGATACTGCATGCGCGTGGCGCGAAGCCGCGCCAAGAATTTCTACTATTCGTTCGTCCTGCTTTCCGCCCAGCAGCGCAAAGCCATGTGCGCCATCTATGCCTTCATGCGCTACTGCGACGATTTGAGCGACGAACCCGGCGCCTCCCGCTCCGCCGTGGACCACTGGCGCGCCGATATGGAAGAGGCCCTTCAGGGCCGGTTCGCCGACCATCCCGTGTGGCCCGCCTTTCACCATACCGTGCACCGCTTCGGCATCCCGCACGATTATTTCCGCCAGATGATCGCCGGCATCTCGTCCGATCTGGAGCCGCGCAGCCTGGAGACTTTCGACGAGTTGTACCGCTACTGCTACCAGGTGGCGTCGGTGGTGGGGCTGACCATCATCCACATCTTCGGTTTCGACACGCGCAGCGCGCTGCCGCTTGCCGAGAAATGCGGTGTGGCGTTCCAGTTGACCAATATCCTGCGCGATATCCGTGAAGACGCCGAACGCGGGCGCATCTATCTGCCGGCCGAAGACCTGCAACGCTTCGGCGTCACCGAAGACGATCTGCGAAGCGGCAACCGGAGTCCGGCGTTCCTCCAACTGGCAAGCTTTGAAGCGGCGCGTGCCCGCGCTTACTACAACGAGTCGCTGCCGCTGCTCGATTTGATTCATCCGCGCAGCCGCTCGTCTTTGTGGGCGCTGATTTCCATCTACTCGCGATTGCTGGAGCGCATCGAGGCCACCAATTACGATGTCTTCTCGCGCCGCGTCCGCCTGAGCCTGTTCGAAAAATCCTGGATCGTGGTCCGCGCGCTGTCTTCGTAGTAGGACGGACCATCGCCTTGTGTGGTCTGTCACGCCTGGACTGCCGAAGTTGACAGACGACAAAAGACGATCGTCTGTCCTACCATTTCTTATTCCACGATCAAGCTCATCTGGCGCGGGTCCACCGCCGGCGCCTTCTCCACCGGGCGCTCGAGATCGTCGTGGTTGGGGTCGAACTTGCGGATGAGCGTGTTGAGACGCAGGGAGGCTTCCCAGATCTCAAACAGCAGGTTGCATCGCGCGCAGCCGCCACGGATGCCGCTGAGGCCATCCACCGCGGGGCTGTAGTTTTTATGCCTGGCGCAGCGGCCGTCAAACTTGCGGGCTCGGATCTTCACCGGTTTCTCTAGATACGTTAGCAGGTCGCGTGGTTGCCGTGGCCTGGACGTTGGGGCGCCGGTAGATGGGTCAGACTTTGTCGATCTTGACGACCTCGGGGACCGCGGCGGCTTCCGGCTTTTCGGGATCGCCTTTCAGTGCATTCTTAAAATTACGAATCCCTTCGCCTAGCCCTTTGGCCACTTCCGGGATTTTCTTTCCCCCGAAAAGCAGTACGGCGACCCCGAGGATCACCAACAGTTCCGGCATGCCGAGCGTTTCCATCCGATTACCTCTCTATTTCTAGACGTTCCCATTGTAACCTGCGTTACCCGGGAAGGTCGCGGTACAATCCGAAGTGAATGCCGTCCGCTCAGCAGGTGAATTGGGCGAAATTTCGCGCTTCCTCGGTAATTCTGGCGGGACTGCTGATTTTGGGGACGCTGGCCGTCCTGCTCACCGGCGGCACCCTCCTGGAACCCAAGACTCAAATCTACCTCTACCTGCCGGATGCCACGGGCGTGGCGCCCGGATCTCCGGTGCGGGTGGATGGCATCGGCGTCGGCAAAGTCAGCCTGGTGGAGCTTTCCGGTTCCAATGAGCCCGATCGCGTGGTCAAAGTCACCATGACTATCGGGCGCGTCCGGCTGGCCAGCATCACCAGCGATTCCACCGCCGAGACCACCTCCGACACCATGGTCGGCGACAAATTCGTCGATGTGACCAGCGGGACCGGCGCCACCCACCTCATGCCGGGCGGCGAACTCCGCTTCAAAGGCTCGGGAGATGTCATGCAGCGCCTCGATATCGCCCAGTTCCAGCAGCAGATGCACTTGATCGAGCTCACGCTGGACGACATCGAGGGGGGCAAAAGCCCGCTGGGCGAGTTCATCATGGGCGATGGCATCTACAACCAGCTGCGCGACAAGATCAGCGAGTTGCAACGCGGCATCCACGTCGCCGCAGCTACCACTACCGCGGTCGGGCAGGCGCTCTACACGGACGAGATGTACCGCAAGATCAGCGAGCCCTTCCGCCAATTGGACGAGAGCCTGGCGCGCCTCCAATCGGGGCAGGGAACCGGCGGGGCACTGCTGCAAGATACCCAGCAGTACGAGCAGGCGCGCGCACAGGTGGCCGAACTGCGGCGCTCCATCGCGGGCCTGCACGGCGGGGAAATGATGACGTCGGATCGCGCCTACGGCGAGTGGACGCGGCAGGCCGTCGCCATCATCCGGCAGGTGGACGAGTTCAACGCGGGACCGATGCTGACCAATTCGGCCGTGTATGACAACATGCAGGGGATGGCGAAGGAATTCCAGGCGAGTTGCAAGGAGTTCCGCGAGAATCCGCAGAAATTCCTGCGCATCACGATGTTTTAGACCCATTACCTCCCCGGCGGGATTATAATCAAGCCAACGGCGAGCTCCGCGCCGTAAACCTTCCGCCTACCCCACACGCCATGACTGACGTTTTGCATTCCGTTCGCGAGGGACGGCTTCTGCGCCTCACCCTCAACCGGCCCAACAAGCGCAACGCCCTGGATGCCGCCCTTTGCCGCGCCCTGGTCAGCGCGCTGGAACAGGCAGCCGCCGACCACGCGGTGGGCGCCATCCTGCTCACGGCCCATGGGACGGCGTTCTGCGCCGGCATGGACCTGGGCGAGATTGCGCAGGCCGACAATGCCGAAGAGATCAATACGGTCCACGAGCAGCTCTTCACCGTTGGGGCGCGGCTCGGCAAACCTCTCGTTGCCGGCGTCCACGGCGCAGCCCTCGGGGGCGGTACCGGATTGGTGGCCAACTGCCACGTTGTGGTGGCGGGGCCGGAGGCGAGCTTTGGTCTCACCGAAATCCGCCTCGGTTTATGGCCGTTCCTGGTTTACCGGGCAGTTGCGGCGGGACTGGGGGAGCGGCGGACGCTGGAACTCTCCCTCACCGGGCGCGTCTTCGGCCCCGGCGAAGCGCGGGACATCGGCCTTGCCCACGAAGTGGCGGATGACGCCGTGGGCCGGGCGGGTGAAATCGCCCGGGAGCTGGCAGGATTCAGTCCGACGGCCGTGCAAAAGGGGATGGACTTCGTCGAACGGGTACGAGGCCTGGACTGGCGGGAGGCCGGCGCCATCGCCCGCGAGGTGCGGAATCAGGTGTTTGCCGGGGAGGACTTCCAGGAGGGGATTCGCGCCTTTCGGGAAAAGCGCAGTCCGCGATGGCCCTCCGTGGGAGGGGGCGATGCCTGAAAACCTTCCCGCCACTCGATTTTTGCGGATATGCGACACTGGATATTGTGGTGTTGCCGATTTGGACACTCAGGGCTGTGGTGAGGGTACTTTACTTTTGCGTCAAGCGCGTTTAGTATAGTTACAACTCTCCCCCGAGCCAAGCGAGGTTAAAGCTTTGCTGAAACTGAAACGCGTCGAACTACAGGGATTTAAGAGCTTTTGCGACCGCACCGAACTCCGCTTTAACGGCGAAGGCATCGCGGCCATTGTCGGCCCGAACGGTTGTGGCAAGAGCAATATCAGCGATGCCATCAGTTGGGTGCTCGGCGAACAATCCGCCAAGAGCCTGCGTGGCGCCCGCATGGAAGACGTGATCTTCGCCGGGACGCGCGACCGCAAACCCCTCGGCATGGCCTACGTCACCATGACGCTGGTGGATCCCGACGTCTACCGCGAAAACGCCGGGCACAAGCTGCAACCGGTGGAAGGCGGGCACCCGCCCAAGAACGCGGAAGTTACCATCACGCGCCGCCTCTACCGCTCCGGCGAAAGCGAATACCTGATCGACGGGCGCGCCGCCCGCCTGCGCGATATCCAGGATATTTTCATGGGCACCGGACTCGGTCCGGAAAGCTACGCCATCATCGAGCAGGGCCGCATCGGGCAAATCCTCAGTTCCAAGCCGCAGGACCGGCGCGGTGTGATCGAAGAAGCCGCCGGGATTACCAAGTTCAAGACCAGGAAGCGCCTGGCCGAGGCCAAACTGGAAGGCGCCAAGCAGAATCTGGCGCGCGTTTACGACATTCTGGAGGAAGTCACCCGGCAAGTGAATTCGCTCAAGCGGCAGGCTGGGAAGGCCAAGCGATTCGGCGAGCTCAAGATCGAACTCGATACCCGCCTGCGCGTCGTGCTGGGCGGCAAGTACCGCCTGCTGGAACGCGATGCGGCCAAGACAGCCATCGACCTGAACTTCGCCGCCAGCGAATTGAAGTTGCTCGGCGAGCAAGTTGCGGAGCGCGAACAGGCGCACGAGGCCCGGCAGATGGCCTGCTACGAGGTGGAGTGCCAGCTCACCGAAGCGCGCCGGCAACTGGCGGAGCGGCAGGTGGAGGCGGAGCGGATCCGCGGCCGCCTTGCCTCGCAGGTCCAGGAAAGCGGATCCATCGAGCAGCGCATCGCGCAGAACGAGAAGGACGCCCACGACCTCGGATTGCGCGTCGATGCCCTCGACGAGGAGATTGGCGGCCACAAGAAGAACGTGGAGACGCTGGAAGCCGAGATCGCTACGGCGCGCCAGCGGATGACGGAGATCAACCAGCAGCGCGAGGGGCTCCAGCTCAAGGTCCGCGAACGCGAGCGCGCCATCGAGAACGGCCGCCAAGTGATCCTGCGCCTGCTCGGCGAGGCGTCCACGCTGAAGAACCAGTTGGCGCAGATCGAAGAGTATCTGGCCGGCATCGACCGTGAGACGGCGCGCGCCACCCGCGAAGAGACCGTGGCCGCTTGCGAGATCGAACGCATCGACATCGCCCGCAAGCAGCTTTCCGAAACCGTGGCACAGCGCCAAATGGAGTTGGAGACGGTCACCGGCGAGCGCCGCCGCACCGAGCAGGAACTGGCGGACCGCCGCCAGCTGGCCGGCGAACTGCGCCGCGAAATCGATGGCGTGAAGACCGAGGTCAGCCAAATTCGGGCGCGCAAGGAATCGCTCGAGCAGGTGCTGGCGCACCGCACCTACACCACGGAGAGCGTCAAACGCCTTTTCGCGTCGCTGGAAAAGGGCAGGGCGGACGACCTCAAACCCCTGGGCGTGCTGGCCGACTACGTGGAAGTGGACCCGCAGTTCGAAAAACCGGCGGAAGAGTTCCTCCACGAAGAGCTGGAGTACGTGGTGGTGCAGAACTGGCAGCAGGCCGAGCGCGGCCTGGATTTCATCCGCGCCGAACTGGAGGGGCGCGCCACTTTCCTGGTCCACCCGGAGCCCAACGGCCACGCCCGCGGGCGGCTGCCCGAGCCCGCCATTGGCCCCGAGACCGGCATCAGCGCGCGCCTCAGCGATTCGCTGCGCCTCACCAACGGATTCAAGGATCGCGCCATCGACCTGATGCCGCGCGTCTCCCTGTGTTTCCTGGCCGAGGACCGCGCCGCCGCGCAGCGTCTGGCGGTCAGCTATCCGCACCTCTATTTCCTGTTGACCGACGGCGCCTGTTATCACGGCCAGACCGTCACCGGCGGCAAGAAGAGCGGGGCCGGCCCGCTGGCCATGAAGCGCGAAGCGCGCGAACTTGCAGTGACGCTCAAGGGGCGGCAAGCCGCGCTCGATGAGATGCTCGCCCGGCTCGACGGGCTGACCCAGGAGATCATCGGCTGCGAGGCCGAGTTGGAGCGCCTGCGCGCCTTGCAGCAATCGCGCGAAAAGGACCGCGTCGCGCTGGACCATGAAATGCGCAAGCTGGGCGACGATCTCTCGCGCGCCAATTCGCGCGTCAGCGTGGCGCGCCTGGAGTTGGAGCGCCTGCGCCGCGACGCCGAAAAATCGGCCGACCAGCGCGAGCGCAACGCCACCGCCGTGGCCGAAAAGGAACGTCTGCGGGCGGAGAGCGAACAGGCGCTGGAGACCGAGCGCGCGGAACTGGAGAAACTGGAAGGCCAGGCGGCCACCATCGTCGAGGAGCACGCCGTAATTCGCGCCGAACTGGCGGCCCTCGAAGAACGCTACCGCGGCGAGCGCTCGGCCATGAGCCGCCTGGAGCAGCAGTTCCGCGAGACGGCCAACCGGCGCAACGCCATCGCGCCCGAAATCTCCCGCCTCGGCGAGCAGCGCGCGCGCCTGCTGGCCGACAATATCGAACTCGACCGGAATTCCGCGCAATTGGCCGGGCAGATCACTGCATTGGAAGCCCAGGTCAACGAGATGGCCACGCAGGATGCGGGCATGCGCGAAGGCCTGCGCGCCAATGAAGAAGAGCTTAAGGGGCTGCGCGCCGCGGTCCAGGAAATGCAGGAGAAGCGCTCCCAGATCGAGATCGACCTGGTGCGCAAGCAGGCCGAGCTGAAGTACCTGGACGAAACCAGCCGCAAGGAACTCGGCTGCCCGGTGGAGGAACTCTCCGCCGCCGACGATCTCATCCCCGATAGCGACGCCATCGCCGAAGCCGAGCAATCGGCCAACGAGGTGCGGGGCCGTATCGAAGGGCTGGGCGCGGTCAACGCCGCCGCCATGGAGGAGTATCAGGAGGCGCAGCAGCGCCACGATTTCCTGAGCGCCCAGCGCCAGGACCTGATCGATTCCATTCGCGACACCGAGAAGGCGATTCAGGAGATCGACCTGGTGTCACGGCAGAAATTCTCCGAAGCCTTCGAGGCCATCAACGCCCATTTCCGCGTTGGATTCCAGACCTTGTTCGGCGGCGGCACCGGCGAGATGCGCCTCACCGACCAGGAGAACATCGCCGATAGCGGCATCGATATCGTGTGTTCGCCTCCCGGCAAGCGCCTGCAGAACGTGCTCCTGCTTTCCGGCGGCGAGAAGGCGCTGGCCGCGGTGGCGCTGCTCATGGCCATCTTCCGCTATCAGCCCAGCCCGTTCTGCGTGCTGGACGAAGTGGATGCCCCGCTGGATGAGGCCAACATCGGGCGCCTCACTCGGCTGATCGCCGAGATGTCGGTCAACACCCAATTCGTGGTGATCACGCACTCCAAGAAAACCATGGAAGCGGCGCAGGCTTTGTACGGCGTCACCATGCAGGAGCCCGGCGTGAGCCGCCTGGTCAGCGTCAAGTTCAATGCCGCCACCGAGGCGGCGGCATAGCACGGTGCTCCCTGAACTGGGAGAGCCGGAACCAACGAGGTGTCCCGTTCACCGCGGAGACGCGGAGACGCGGAGATAAGCGCAGAGGAGACCAAGAAGAAGGTCAATGGAGCGCGATGGGTTCGCGCCATCGGTGGTGGGGCGCGGAGAAAGCGGAGATCACAGAGGAAACAGGGTTCCGAAGTGGGAAATATTTCTTGCCCCCGCTTGTAAGAAATCGCCCGAACCTGTATCTAATAGGTTTGACGCGATGAATC
>OCZU010003381.1_pt1 | contig 10068 bp, 5 predicted proteins | sample 1539001 | NCBI WGS metagenome assembly OCZU01 (sample SAMEA3539306, study PRJEB22396) | soil metagenome | biome: tundra; feature: field; material: soil | place: USA | collected 2010-05 | depth 0.15 m | reverse complement strand
CCCAGGGTGTCGCGCCCGAGGAGATGTTCCTCGACAAGGCGCAACTGCTCGCACTCACCGCGCCCGAATGGGTCGCGCTGGTTGGGGGCCTGAGGGCCATGGGTGCGAACTACGACGGGTCGGCCAATGGCATTTTCACCGATCGGGTTGGCGTGCTTACGAACGACTTCTTCACCGTAGTGACCAGCATGGATTATGAATGGAAAAAGCTGGACGAAACCAACATGATCTTTTCACTAGACGATCGCGCGACGGGCGAAACGCGCTTCAAGGCGACGAGAAGCGACCTCATTTTTGGCTCCAACAGCCAACTTCGTGCCGTTGCCGAGGTGTACGCGAGCAGCGACGGACACGCCCGGTTCGTGAAAGACTTCGTGCAGGTCTGGGACAAGGTCATGATGCTTGATCGGTTCGACGTTCGGATCTGACACAGGCGCCGACTAAGTGCAGCCCACGCGCTGCGGAGGTCATCCGCGATGAGTGACCCGTACGCATTCGGATGCTTTGCAAGCAGAGGCGCGGTGCAATGGAAGTTGATCGTTGCGGATGGTTATCATTGTCTTTGTGCCGTCTACAGTTTCGATGAAGACGCCGTGATTCTTTGTCAGATCATCTGAACGAGCACACGAGAGGTTAAGAAGCGAAGCGACTTTGTCTGGAAGACCACAATGGCGGCGCTTCCCGATCGGATGTAGGCAATCGCCGCTCTAAACTCGGACCGAAACCCTTATGAAGGTGGATGTCGAATCTCACCAATTTTGGCAATGACCTGCGCGAGTCCGAGTCGATGTTGTTGAAAAATTTGTCCGTTCGCGTCTCACAAAATTTGGCACGCTGGAGCGGCTGTTCAGAGTATCGCGGAACGGCTCAAGCAACATGGCTGTTGAAAACTGCACGGCGCTAGGTAGTTGGCCCGATACCGTGCCCGGACATCGCCTTCCGAAAATCGGCGGCCTGCAGCATCGAGTTCAAAGTTGACCACGGCATCCGAGAGCACCTCGTAGTAGTTCTCCGCCTGGTATGAGCGGCCGAACCGGGTGGCCTCGCGGGAGGCGAGACCGTTCCACAGGGTCTTGCCGTCTTGATCGATCACCGTGACGGGCTACATCATCGATTGCAGCGCAGTGCCCTGCATGCCGATCGTGACGCAGTGAGCGTCGCCTAGCCGAACGCGACAACGGAGAGTCCCCCTTACCAGTGGACTCGCGAAGCAACCCGCTCCCACCACATCGATGGAGGATGTGCGCTTCTGTCGAGCATTGCGGAATACGTGTCGGCCGCCTGCTGCATCATGCCCGCGTTGGCCAGTAGTCGGGCGAGCGTCGCGCGGCGATAGCGCCAGTATTTCCAGGCGCCATCCGGCCAATCCTCTTCTCGGGCGCTCTCGGCCGCCGCCGCGTAGAGCTCGAACGCTTGGATCAGTTGCGCATTGCGCTTCACCGGATCGGGTTGCGCGAGCGCATTGATCTCGTCGCGCTCGGCGAACCGAGCCAAGGCATTCGGCTCGCCGGAATCCGCACCTTGCTGGAACCACGCCCATGCTTTTGAAGGGTCAGCGTTGAACGCTCCGGCGGCGGCATCGGAAGATTGCACTCCAAACTCGAAAAGACGACCGAGCCTGAAAGCCGCGATCGACACGCCGTCCGCCCACGCCTGTTCATACAGCGACACCGCACGACCTAGATCGGGCTTTCCGATAGATGCATCGACCAACAAATCGGCGAGATCGATTCCCGCTGCGCGATAGTGCCGGGTCATCGCGCGCTCGAACTGCCGTCGGGCGCCGTTAGCATCGCCTTTGGCGATCAAGGTACGTCCCATCTCGTAGTCCGCTCGCGCAGCATGTTCGCTCTTTGCTGTTTCCGCGGAACAGGCGGAGCCGGCGACGTCCACCGCCACATTTTCAGGCAAAACGCCGGGGGCCCGGCGCTCCGGATCATAAATCGACGCAGCGGCACGATCGCAATCCGAGGCTTCGTTCGACCACGCCATCTTGGGCCGCGAGTCGGGCGGTAGACCCAACTGTTTCCGGTCGCCGTCGAGCAGCGGATCGGTGACGGCCGACGCGGCCCAGATGATTTGCGCTGCAAGGTCGGCAGGCACGTGGGCATCCCAGATGCGGGCCGTCTTGTCGAAGGAGGCCGTGACGATGCGTGTGCCGTCGGGCGAGTACGCGGCGGAATGGAGGTAGTCTGCATGACCGGACAACACCGCAAGCTGTTCCCCGGTGCGTGCATCCCAGATTCTCGCGGTCCTATCGCGGGACGCAGTGACAATGCGTGCGCCGTCGGGTGAGTAAGCGGCGGAGACTACCAAATCGTTATGCCCGGACAGCACTGCGATTTGCGCGCCCGTGCGCACACTCCAGACCCGCGCAGTCTTATCGCGCGATGCCGTGACGATGCGCGTACCGTCGGGTGAAAATGCGGCGGAGATTACCGAATCGTCATGCCCGGACAGCACCGCGAGCTGCGCACCGCTGCGCGCATCCCAGATCCGCGCCGTCTGGTCGTTCGAGGCGGTGACGATGCGAGCACCGTCAGGCGAATAGGCAGCGGAACCGATCGAATCGCCGTGCCCGGAAAGCACCGTGAGCTGGGTGCCCGTGCGCGCGTCCCAGATCCGCGCGGTCTTGTCGAAGGACGCCGTGACGATGCGCGTGCCATCGGGCGAGTACGCGGCATCGAGGACCCGGCCTTGATGGCCGGACAGGATGATCAGCTGTGTGGCGTTGCGCGCATCCCAAATGCACGCGGTCTTGTCGAAGGAGGCCGTGACGATGCGTGCGCCGTCCGGCGAATACGCAGCCGAATACAGAACATCGCCGTGTGATGACAGCACGGCGAGTTGTGCGCCCGTGCGCGCATCCCAAATACGCGCGGTCTTGTCAATCGATGCGGTGACGATGCGGGTCCCGTCCGGTGAGTACGCGGCTGAATAGACATGACTGTCATGCCCCGAAAGCACGGCGCGTTGTGCTCCCATACGCGCATCCCAGATTCGCGCGGTTTTATCCCTCGAGCCGGTGACCACGCGCGTGCCGTCCGGCGAGTAGACGGCGGAGATCACGAAACCGCCGTGGCCTGACAGCGCAGCAAGCTGCGCGCCGGTTTGCGCATCCCAGATACGTGCGGTCTTGTCTCCCGAGCCGGTGACGATATGTGTGCCGTCGGGGGAGTAGGCGGCGGAAAGGACGAGACCGCTGTGTCCGGATAGAACGGCCAGTTGCGCGCCCGTGCGGGCATCCCAGATTCGCGCGGTTTTGTCGCGCGACGCGGTGACGATGCGTGTTCCGTCCGGCGAATAGGCGGCGCCATTGAGCCCATCCCCGTGACCTGAGAGGACGGCCAGTTGCGCGCCGTTGCGCGCATCCCAGATGCGCGCCGTCTTATCGCCCGAGGCGGTGACGATATGGGTGCCGTCGGGTGAATAAGCGGCGTTGAAAACTGAATCGCCGTGACCGGACAGCACCGCGAGTTGCACACCGGTGCGCGCATCCCAGATGCGCGCGGTCTTGTCGTTCGACGCAGTGACGATGCGGCTGCCGTCGGGCGAGTACGCGGCGCAACTGAGCCCCTCCTTGTGACCCGAGAGGACGGCGAGTTGCGCGCCGGTGCTCGCATCCCAAATGCGCGCGGTTTTATCGGCCGCTGCAGTAATGATGCGAGTGCCGTCCGGCGAGTAGGCGGCGCAACTGACTTCCTCGCCATGGCCCGAGAGAACTGCAAGTTGCACGCCAGTGTGCGCATCCCAGATGCGCGCCGTCTTGTCAATTGACGCGGTGACGATGCGGCTGCCGTCCGGCGAGTAGGCGGCGGAAAGGACGCTATCGCCGTGTCCCGACAGTACTTCGAGTTGCACATCGGCGGCTCGGATGTCCTGGAACACGCTGTTGGCGGCCGGAGTGCGCACCGATGCGAATCGAGGGTTCGTCAGCACTTCGAGGATGATTCCCTGCGCGCCTGCGGAATCTGTATCCTTGAGGCGCTGGGCGGCAGCCTGAGTGAGCAGGCGCGATTGCGCTTGCAACGCCTGTATTTCCTGGAATTGCGCTTCATGCTTCTGGTGAAAAGCGACCAACGCGGCGGCCGAGGCGACGGCCGACAGGACGGTCACCATTCCGATGAATCCAGCGGCAAAGCGATGGCGCCGGACGAATTTACCGATTTGATATGCGGCGCTCGCCGGCCGCGCCACCACGGGCTCATGGTTCAAGTAACGCCGCAAGTCGGCGGCGAGGTCTGAAGGCGAGCCGTAGCGGCGGTCGCGGTCGCGCTCCAGTGCCTTCATCGTGATCCAGTCGAGATCCCCTCGCAGCAGCTTGACCAATTGTTGGGGCTCGACACCGCGCGCCAAAGCACTCACCGCCGAACTGTCCCGATCCGCACTGACTTTGGCGCTCGCGCGCGGCGGCTCCTCCTCGCGCAGCCGGCGCAGGAACTCATCGAGCGGTGGATTCTCGTGCCGCTTGGTCGCAAACGGCAGCAGCCCGGTCAGCAGCACATAGAGTACGACCCCGAGGGAGTACACATCGGTGCGGGTGTCGATGTTCCGCCCCCGGGGGTCGGCTTGCTCTGGACTCATGTAGTCCGGCGTGCCCATGAGATGCCCGAAGCGGGTCAGCTGCGTGTGCTCCGGAAGCGTGGGTGTGGTCGCCTTAGCGAGCCCAAAGTCGATGATCCGCGGAATGGGTTTGCCGTCCACTTCGGCGACCAGAATATTAGCGGGCTTCAAATCGCGATGAATGATGGCGTTCTGGTGCGCGTACTGCACCCCTTCGCAGACTTGAATGAAAAGATCCAGGCGCTCTCGGATCTTGAGCTTCTTCTCATCGCAGTAGTCGGTGATCGGCACCCCGGATACGTACTCCATGACGAAGTACGGTTGACCCTGGAGCGTGCGGCCGCCGTCCAGGAGCTTGGCGATGTTCGGATGATCGAGGCTCGCCAGGATCTGGCGCTCAATCTTGAAGCGACTTACCACCGCCGCCGAATCCTGACCGCTGCGGATCAGCTTGACGGCAACCTCCTTGTGAAATTCGGCGTCCGCCCGTACTGCGAGGTACACCTCGCCCATGCCGCCCGAGCCGAGTTCCCGAACGAGCTGATAAGGGCCGATGTGCTTGCCGACAGAAGGGTCGGCGCCGCTCAAATCCTGGAAGGCGTCAAGACCTGCAGCGGGGGTATTGAGGAACTCCTCGCGCACCTGTTCGTGGGCCGCGAGCATCGACTCGATTTCCTTTCGAAGCTCCGGATCCAACGCGCAGACTTCGTCGATGTAACCCGGCCGCTGCGACGGATCGAGTTGCAACGCTTGGTCGAAGACGCTCTTGAGTTGCTGCCATCGCGCAGGGTTCACTGCAAATCCAAGTTCTGCAGTTCGCGGCTCAACCAGGTGCGCGCCATGGTCCAGTCGCGCTTAACCGTAGACTCCGAGATATGCAGGGCATCCGCCGTTTCCTGAATCGACAATCCGCCGAAAAAGCGCAGTTCCACGACCCGCGCCTGTTGTTCATCCAATTCAGACAGATGCGTCAGGGCTTCGTCGATCCCCAGAACGTCGACCTCGTCCGCCACATCCGCCGCCTCACTCAATGTTACGCGCACGCCGCCCTGGCGCTTTGCCGCGAGCCGGCCGCGCGCATGGTCGACCAGCACCTGACGCATCAGGCGCGAGGCGAGCGCCACGAAGTGGTTGCGGTCCCGCACGCTGACGGCGGCACCCCCAGCGAGGCGTAAATACGCTTCATGAATCAAGGCGGTCGTTTGCAGGGTGTGATTTGCACGTTGTTTACGCAGATGCTGGCGCGCCACGCGGTGCAGCTGTTCGTAGATCAGCGGCAATAGATCTTTTAGTGCCTGCTCATCGCCGGCGCGCCATTTGGCGATCAGATCGTGGGTAGCTTGATCGTCCAATCACATGCCCCCGGCGCCCGCTAGATACGGTTGTCGGTCAATAGTGTCGCTGGTGTCTTAGGGAATCACAACGCCGGATTGCGATTTGTCATTGATTCTACACAAGATTCATCGATTTGCCGCCCGCGGCGGGTTCTGAAGCAGAGACCACGCTCCCGGGGTTGAAGAATTTCTATCTTTCCGGTGACCCAATTTAGATCCGAACCTCGTTTTGCTTCAGGAAGGCAAGGAAGTCAGCACGACTGGTTAGCACTAAAAGAGGGATCGGCATGTCGCGCAATCAATTTCAATTTCGAGCCTGTACCCGCACCGCCGCCCGGATCGGACCCGCGATCCTCGCCATCCTCGGATCCATCAGTCAGATCGCTCCAGCAGCGGCCGATGAGCACCGTGATGAGAGCGACGAGCAACGAATTCGAGTGGGGTTCGAAATCGCCCCGGTGCCCTTGAATCTACGAGGGAAGGATCCCGCACTCGTCGGGCTCGGCAGCTACCTCGTCAATGCGAGCGGCGGCTGCGATGACTGCCATAGCGCCAGTCCCGCCACCGAGTTTGCACCTGGCGGCAATCCGTATTTCAAGGGCAACCCGCCCAAAGTCATCAACCAGGCCGTCTACCTCGGCGGAGGCCGAAATTTCGGCGCGCTCATACCGGGCACTCCTGAAATCGTGTCGCGCAATCTCACCCCGGACAAGACTGGGCGCCCGGCGGGCGGACGGACGTTTTATGAGTTCGTCGAAATCATGCGCACGGGCATGGACTTGGATCATCTGCACCCGAACTGTTCGGCGACGGTCACGACCAATTGTTTCCCGGCCGCGCAGCCGTTCAACGGCGATTTGCTGCAAATCATGCCCTGGCCGGACTTCCAGAGTCTGACCGAGCACGAACTTCGTGCCATCTATGAATATCTCGGGGCGGTTCCATGCCTCGAAGGGCCGCCGAGCGGCGTGCTGCACAACGACTGCACGTGATTTTTCGATGCCCGGCGCAAGCCGGGCTCTCGAGGGGCGACGAGTGAGAATCCGGATGCGCATCGCGAGCTTACGAAATGATTTGCGCAGCCCGCGCATCGCGAACCGGTGGATGATCGCAGCCGCTGGGGCGGCCGTGATGCTGACGATCGGCGCAATTTATTCTTGGGGGATCTTTACGCAACCCCTGCTGGTCGCCTACCGCTGGGACTTGACCACGACCACCTGGGCCTACGCGATCGCAAATTTTTCGCTTGCCGCCGTCGGCGCGGTGATCGGGGGTTTTTGGCAGGACAAGGCCGGTCCTCGTACTGTCGCAATCGCCGGTGTGAGCTTGTGGGGGTTGGGTAATGTGCTCGCCGGTCTCGGCACCTCACTCCTCGGGGCGCCCTGGTTGTACGTGACTTACGGAATCGTTGGCGGCATTGGCGCCGGCATGGCCTACATTGCCCCGCTCGCGATGGTGACGAAATGGTTCCCCGATAAGAAGGGACTCGCAGGCGGCCTCGTCGCAGGTGGCTTCGGGCTCGGGGCGTTCTTTTACAACCAGGTCGTCCCGCGTCTGTCCGGCTTCCACACAGCGGCCGTGCATGCCGGCGGCTTCATCGCGGCGCGAACAGCGGCCCAATCGGCCGGCACGAGCTTCGATCCGGCGGCCCTGACGCTCGCGCAAACCTTCACCTTGGATGACATCGCTGTGGTGCTGCGGGTCTTTGTCGTGTCGGGCGTGGTGTTTCTGATCGTGGGGCTCACGGCCGCCTCGCAATTTCGCAATCCTCCCCAAGGCTACTCGCCACCCAGCCCGCCGCGCACGAATTCGAGGCGCGATGCACTGGCCGCTGCGACCGGCGGCTACACGCCTTCGCAAGTTATTTTGATGCCGCAGTTCTACTTGCTGTGGCTGCAGCTGTTCGTCAATGTCATCGCCGGCATCTCGATCATCTCGAACGCGGGCTACCTGCTCGCTGATCTCACCAAGCTCTCGGCTGCCACGATTGCGCCGCTCTTTGGCCTGGTGAGCATATTCAATGCGCTCGGCCGCTGCTTCTGGGGCGCGATCTCGGATCGCATCGGCTGCAATCACACCTTCGCCGCGATGTTCGCGGTTCAGGCGGTCACGGTGCTGCTGCTCGCCCACGTGCACGCGCTCCTGCCCGCACTCGCCGCGGTGTCGGTGATCCTGCTCTGCTGCGGCGGCGGGTTCGGCACGATGCCCTCGTTCAATGCGAGCTGCTTCGGCACGAAATTCATGGGATTGAACTATGCATTGATTTTATCGGCGTGGGGATTTGCCGGTTTGACCGGTCCCATGCTGATCGCGCGAGCCAAGGATCTGACCGGCTCGTTCGCCGGCCTGTTGCCGCTCATTGCAATCGTGCTGTCGGCTTCCGTGATCCTGCCATACCTCACCAAGAAACCGTCACTTTATTCAGGAACTGCTGCAACGAGCGCGCGAGCCTCGACCTTCCCCGTTCCATTCCCTCGGACGGTCCCCGTCCGCAATATCGTTAAGCCATAGGAACTCTCCTCATGTCCTTTCCACCGCGACTGCAGTTTGGAATATTGGTAACCGCGGCCACGCTCAATGAGCAAGCTCTGAATCCGCCGCCGTTCTAGTTCACCGACGCTCTTAAGGTGATTCTCAAGATGTCCGATAACTCATCAAGGACCCCGGTGCGGACGAGGAGCGCTACCGAGCGGGTGTTTCGAGCCGCGGGAAAATGGCTCGCCGCCTTTGTTTTGGTGACTGTCACCGCGGGATTCGGTTCGTGCAGCGGAGGCGGCGGCGGGGGCCCGCAGGGCTATCTGCATCTGCAAGGGTCGGTTAGCGGATTGTCGCCGGGCCAAAGTGTCGTCCTACAGATCGACGGCAACGGAACAACGGCGGTGTCGGCCAACGGCAGCTTCCAGTTCAGCGTCCTGCTGGCCGCCGGCGACCCATACTCCGTGACGGTGTTCACTCAGCCCATCGGCGAGATCTGCTCAATCGTCAATGGCACCGGCACTGGCACGGTACGAGCCGGCAGTAGCGTCACCATCGCATGCACCCCTGGGACCTATACTGTCAGCGGTATGGTCACAGGCGCGACCGGGCCTGTGGGCTTGCAGCTGTATCTCGACGTCAACGACAGCACGACACCCATTGGACCGCCGCTGACGGTTGTGGGAACACAAGTCAACGTTCCCGTGCCATTCACCCTCATCGCGACGGCGCCTCTCGGCACACCGTACGAGGTAACCGTACCCGGCGATCCCCCATATGAACAATGTGGCGTCGACGACAATACGCCTGTTTTTGGCCTCGGCACTGCGGACGTTACGGGAGCTGTCATTACCTGCGGATGGCTTACCGGCGTAACGGTGACGGGGCTGTCACCCAACAGCAGCGTCACTCTGGGAATCTCTTACGAGCAGCTTAATTCTGGCCAGATCATAACGGCCCCCGTAACCGTCACTGCGAATGGCGACTGCGGCGCGCAGTGCCTAGCGAACGCCACCGTCAATCATCCGAATACGGTCGCAGTCACGTCGCAACCCGCTGGCGAGATCTGTACGGTCGGCGCTCCGCAGGGAACGCCCGGACAGGCCGAAGTGTTTGTGCCGGTCGTCTGCACCCCTGGGACCTATACTGTCAGCGGTATGGTCACAGGCGCGACCGGGCCTGTGGGCTTGCAGCTGTATCTCGACGTCAACGACAGCACGACACCCATTGGACCGCCGCTGACGGTTGTGGGAACACAAGTCAACGTTCCCGTGCCATTCACCCTCATCGCGACGGCGCCTCTCGGCACACCGTACGAGGTAACCGTACCCGGCGATCCCCCATATGAACAATGTGGCGTCGACGACAATACGCCTGTTTTTGGCCTCGGCACTGCGGACGTTACGGGAGCTGTCATTACCTGCGGATGGCTTACCGGCGTAACGGTGACGGGGCTGTCACCCAACAGCAGCGTCACTCTGGGAATCTCTTACGAGCAGCTTAATTCTGGCCAGATCATAACGGCCCCCGTAACCGTCACTGCGAATGGCGACTGCGGCGCGCAGTGCCTAGCGAACGCCACCGTCAATCATCCGAATACGGTCGCAGTCACGTCGCAACCCGCTGGCGAGATCTGTACGGTCGGCGCTCCGCAGGGAACGCCCGGACAGGCCGAAGTGTTTGTGCCGGTCGTCTG
>OCZU010003379.1_pt1 | contig 10071 bp, 12 predicted proteins | sample 1539001 | NCBI WGS metagenome assembly OCZU01 (sample SAMEA3539306, study PRJEB22396) | soil metagenome | biome: tundra; feature: field; material: soil | place: USA | collected 2010-05 | depth 0.15 m | reverse complement strand
ACGGCGTGACGAACAATTCCTTCGCAGCAGCCTTAAAGCTCTGCAACTTCGCCGCTACTTGAAAAGTCTTGAGAAACTTGAGCGACGGCAAATTCATAGGTTCAATCAGTTCGTGTAATTGGTGCGGCAAATCGCGGGCAGCCTTACGGCTTGCGTTACCTATAACAGAAGTTAGCAACATCCATGCCATCTCGGAAACGCTCGAACAGGCCGCCTGAGATCCATGGCGCCGGCCCATTGCCATTTTCGCGCGCATTGACGACCGGCTATCGCACAAAACTAGTGCAGCCGGTTCAATCCTTTCAGGGACAATCCGGTTGAGTGCCCGCGTAAAGCTAAGGACATGAATCTGGCGGTCGGCATCAGACCATTCGCCTCGCAGCTCTTGAATGACGACCGGCACCTATGGGAGACCACGGACTCAGACGTTCAGGGCTTCAGCCTCCAGGAATGGAAAGAGCGCCCGAGCGACTGCGAGAGCAGCAAGCGCACCAACGAACTGCGCCCCGATGAACGCCGGCATGTCAGCCGGGCGAATGCCGGAGAATGTGTTAGTCAGCGAGCGGGCTATGGTGATGGCCGGGTTCGCGAACGAGGTTGACGCCGTAAACCAGTACGCCGCTCCGATCCAGGCAGCGATCATCCACGGTGCGTCTTCGGAACGGCGGTGGCCGAGTACGACAAGCAAAAGTCCGAACGTTGCCACCCCTTCTGCGAGCCATTGAGCCGGTCCGGTCCGCACGTGCGCGGATAGCTGCCAGAGGGGTAACTCGAACATGACATGCGCAATCAGCGCCCCGGCGCAGCAGCCGACGATTTGAGTAACCGCATACATTCCGGCATCTGGCCACGCCAGACTGCCCCGTATTGCTTCTATGACGGATACGGCAGGATTGAAGTGGGCACCGCTCACCGGACCTAGCAGCGCGATAAGGGCCGCCAGCACGGCTACGGTCGCGGCCGTGTTCGCTAGAAGCGCAATCGCCAAGTTACCACCGCTGAGGCGTTCCGCCATGATTCCGGAACCAACGACCGTTGCGGCCAGCAGCAAGGACCCGAGGCCTTCCCCGGCCAATCGACGCGACAGCGGTTGCGCGTAGGCAGTCATTGCGAGTTGCCGACCTCACGAAGCTTATTACCGAGCGCGAGTCGATCGAGAGTTGATATGGGCAGAGCCATGAACAGATCGATTCGCCGCTCAAGCGTCCGGAACGCCTCTCGGAAGGCGTTCGTCTTATCGAGATCGGTGCCTTCGACGGCGGCCGGATCCGGCTGTCCCCAGTGGCCGGTTATCGGTTGCCCAGGCCACACCGGACACATCTCCCCGGCTGCGTTGTCGCAGACGGTGAAGACAAAATTGAGCGGCGGCACACCGGGTCGGGCGAACTCATCCCAGGTCTTGCTCGCGGCTGCGATGGATTGGATGGGAACGGTTGAAGTCCCGTGATCGAATACTGGCGTGTCGTCGCCATAGACGGGGATGTTGCCAAAGGTGTGGAAGATCTCCCAGGCAATCCCGGTCGGATCGGTCACCCAGTACTTGTCCGAGCGGGCGTAGCAGCAGGCTTGTTCATCCTCCTGGATCAAACGGGCGTCGGCTGACGTCAGCTGCGCTTGCATTGCGCGCAGCTCGTCAGCGGAGTCGACCTGAAAGCCCAAGTGGTTGACACCGACGGGTTGGCGGTGCGTCGAGATGGCGAAATTCATGCGCGGGTCATCGAGCATCCACTTGGCGTAATCGGCCTCGACCCTCGAAGGTCAGCCCCAAACAACGTCGAATAGAAGCGGATACTCTTCGTCAGATCATCCACGGAAATATGAACATGGAAGCGTTTCATGCGCGTTTCCTATTGGTATGTGAAACTTTAACCTCCGCGGAGGCACATTGCGGACTACAGACCTGGTCAGCGAGGACACAACAGTTCTCGGTGAGAAATCCAATCAATTGGTTCATGTGAGCGAAATTCGGGCGGTAATACAGGAACCGCCCGTCGCGGCGTACGTCAACGAGTCCCGCTCGCTGTAGTTGCTTCAAATGAAACGACAGCGTCGGCGAGGACACATTGAGCCTCTCGCCGAGCTCCGTCGGTGTGTACCCTTCCGGACCCCGTTTCACGAGCATCCGAAAGATCGCAAGACGGGATTCCTGGGCTAGGGCCGCGAGGCTTTCAATGATATCCTTTGATTTCATAATTCGAAATGTATCGAAATATAGTGAGTAAGTCAAAGTCAGTCCGCGATCGGGCATCTTATCGACTGCGATCCTTCGGCGACATGCGCTTCGGCTACCGGGGAATGGGCCAGTAAATCGTTCGATCCATAGGCAAATGCTGCTCGAGAATTCCGCCGGTTTGATCGTTCCGCGCTAAAACAGCGGCCGCCAGCATCCAATTGAAAGTCGAGCACATGGCAAAACGCTCGTCGCCGCGAGACGCCAGTCTGGCCTCATTTCTAGTATCGATAGCGGCGACGCCGATACGGCCACCCAGCTGTGCTTGCATATCCTCGAGTTGCAGACGCGTGGCGGAGTGCGCCAACTGGCGTACTTGTATGGAGGCTAAGCCCAGAGCGCACGTGCCTCTCTGGATAATTGCGAGCATTTACGGACGATACTCGAATTGGTCAACGCACGGAGGCCGGTCACAGGCAGCGCGCCGACAGCAGCCGTGAACGCGCCTTGAGCCTTGACGCCGCATTCGTGGGGCACACTCACATCATTCGCAGTAGCGTGTCGTCCTTGCGGATAAACTGATGGTAGAAACCCGCAGCCAAATGCACGCCAATCACGACAGCGAGCACGACGGCGAGGTCACCGTGGATATCGCCCATGTCGTGCCCGAGCTTTGAGCCCGCCGACATGAGGCGTGGCAGATGCAGTGAGCCGATGCCTACCACCCAGTCGCGGGAGCCCGCGTTCGCCCAACCCAGAACCGGAACTATGATCATCAGGAGATACAGAAGGATGTGCGTCGCGGACGCGAGGCGTCGCATCCCACGGCGATCGCTGTCGGTGCCGGTTGGCGGACGCACCGCGCGCCACACCACCCGCGCGGCAACGAACAGCACGATGAGAACACCGACCGCGACGTGCCAGCCAATCTCGCCGTCCGGGCGCGTGCCCTTGTGGATCTCCGGCATCGTCCAACCGATCCCGAGTTGAAGGACGATGAGAACCGCAATCGACCAGTGCAGGAATTTCGCGACGGCGTTGTAGGTGCGTGCACCATCGGTAGCGGCTCGTGTCATTGACTCGTCTCCTGATCGAAGGCCAGCGCAGGGGCGAACAATCTCAGAGTACGGCTATCCCTCGTGATTTGCGGAACTCGTCCGGATGGGCGGACGCCGCAGGCGCCCGAAGCTCACCGAAACATGAAATGTCGTATCGGACGTAGGCTAGGTCGGTTCTAACCCGTATAGTCAGTGAATGAACCTGGGCCGGCTGGTCTTTTACATCGCGATCTTCATTGCGACGCTGGCCTTCGTCGTAGGCGGCGTGCGCGCCGCGCGCCGCTTTCGGGACAAGCGCCGGCCATCCCCAACCGAACTCGGGATCGGTTTCGGCGTCGGTTTTTTCGATACGCTCGGGATCGGCTCGTTCGCCCCCACGACGGCGCTTTGCAAGTTCCTGCGGCTAGTTCCCGACGAACATATACCGGGTACCCTCAATGTCGGTCTCACAACCCCCGGGCTCCTTCAAGCGGTCATCTTCGTGACCGCAGTGCTGGTCGACCCGCTGTTGCTGCTCGCGATGGTCGGCAGCGCTGCGGCCGGGGCTTGGCTCGGCGCCGGCGTCGTGTCTCGAATGTCGCGCCGGCCCATTCAGATCGGGATGGGCATTGCGCTGATGATCGCCGGGATGGTATTCGTCGCGGTCAATCTGGGGCTGCTCCCCGGGGGCGGCACGGCCATGAGTTTGGCCGGTTGGCGATTCGGTCTCGCGGTTGGCATCAATTTCATTTTGGGTGCACTGATGAGCGTCGGCATCGGCTGCTACGCCCCCTGCATGATCACTCTCGCCCTGCTCGGCATGCACCCGCTCGCCGCGTTTCCAATCATGATGGGCTCTTGCGCCTTGCTCATGCCGGTCGCGAGTTTGCGCTTCTTCGAGACCCGCCGCTTCGGGTGGGGCACGTCCTGGGGGCTTGCGCTCGGGGGAACCTTCGGCGTCTTGGTCGCGGTCTACCTGGTTAAATCGCTGCCTCTGGAGACTTTGCGGTGGCTGGTCACCATAGTGATTTCTTATGCGGCGTTCGCGATGCTGCGATCGGCCGCGCGCGCGTCGGCCGCACCCGCCTTGGGAGCCTGAGTTACTAGGATCTAATAACCTCGGTTGCGCCCGGAGAGACTACTCGGCGCTGCGCGCCTCGCCCCTTCGGGGGCACCCTTCAGGCGTTCAACTCGGCTTGTTTGTCTGCCGGGAGACACATCGGCCTGCTTACTGCCAACACCGGTCCGCCAGTCCTTTCAAATGCATGCCTCGAAGCGGACTCTCGCAGCTTGCGACGTTCTATGCGGATGAGATCGTCCATGCTATCGATGCCGCCAAGGCGATCGTACTGATCCTGTAACAAGACGCCGCTGCTTCTCCACATGTCCTCAGAGAGGTAGAACGTGCGGCCTCGCAGCGTCACCCAGAGGTGAAAATACACCTGCGAATTCTACGCCGTCGTCAACTACGAATATGACCGGCGACAGTCTATTGATAAGCAAGAAACTTTTTAAGTTGCATCAAAAGCTGGTCTTTCAGTTCCACGCTTTCCTGCAGGCGCGCTAGTAAAGCTACGCAATGGAACCCGCGAGCAGCCTGCCGTTCTGCCTGCTCGCATTCGTCGGTCCCCGCGAGGGAGTCCTCCGCGAGCCGCGTTATCCGTGTTGCGATATCACGGAACAATTCATCACAAGCCAGGTACTTCCCCGGATAGACCTTCGTGCAAGGGCGCTTAGCATGTGGCAGATGGCGACGGATATGCGTGCCTTCCGAATCGCTGACAGAAAGGGATGTTCAAAATGACCAGCATCCGGTCGTTCCTGTCGCGCTGGCTACCAGCCCCGACGGGCGTGGTAATGCTCTTTGCCATTCCACTTGCAGCAATCTGTCGGGCATACCATGCGGCCCGCTGTTGATCGCGGCAGGGGCGAAGCTCCCATCGAGCTTGTGAGACACTACCCCACTTGGCCGAGTCAATTGGATAGGGAACAAGCGCTACAACAGTCGGTTCTGGCGCCGGTGGCATCGCTCGAAGCGTCCAGCCCGGCGATCAACGCTGCCGAGCGCGAGCTTCCAACCAGATTACGCCATGTCTGAAATCTTTGGTTTCGATGCCTTCTCTCCCAAGGAAATCGCTGCGCGGGTCGAAACGATCGGCGTCGCCAAGACGCGCTTGCCGCTGCTTTCCATGCTGATGCTGAGTGTCTTGGCTGGAGTCTTTATCGGACTTGGTGCGCTCTACTTTGTGCTTGTCAAGTCCGACCCTTCCTTGGGCTTTGCTACTAGTCAGATTCTCGGCGGCGTAGTCTTTTCTTTGGGGTTGATTCTCGTTGTCGTGGCTGGCGCGGAGCTGTTCACTGGGAACAATCTGTTGGCGATGGCTTGGGCGGACCGGAAGATTTCCACTCGCGATCTGCTGCAAAATTGGGCGATTGTTTGCGGCGGCAATTTCCTCGGCGCCGTCGGGCTAGCGCTCCTGGTTGTTCTCTCCCGTCATCCCGAAATGAACCACGGTGCAGTTGCGCAGGAATATCTGAGGATTGCCGCGGTCAAGGTAGCAATGCCATTCTGGACGGCCTTCTTCAAGGGCGTCCTCTGCAATGTTCTGGTATGCATGGCGGTGTGGATGGCGCTTGCCGGGCGCAGCGTTGTCGACAAGGCTGTGGCAATTGTCTTTCCAATATCTGCGTTCGTCGCGGCCGGCTTTGAACATAGCGTCGCAAATATGTATCTGATCCCGGTCGCCATGCTGCTGCAGACCTTCCAGCACGTCGCTACGACCGCCGATACCATTACTTGGGTTGGTTTCTTCCACAACCTGGTCCCGGTAATACTGGGCAACATCGTCGGCGGCAGTGTGTTGGTAGGGCTCGTGTATTACGTCATCTATCGACGGGCGCCAAGTGAGAATCCAAACGCCTAGAAAGCGCTTCAACACGGACTGCCAACTACGTTGCGCTTCGTCTGGCGGCCGGTTGTGCGAAACGTTGTGCTAAGCGCGAACGCCCGCTCTTAGCGTATCGAATGGCCGTACATGGACGCGCCCACTTTGCCAAGCTTTCAGTTCATGAAGACTGACAATATTTTGTCGATAACGGTGGCCGAATGCAAGTATGGCACACGCGCTTACTTTCGAATCTTGGCGACAACGCCGACCAACCAGCTCCCCCTGGCGAACAGACGGTGGTAATGCTGACAACAAATGTAGATGTGGCTCCGGGCTTGATACTGCCCATCCTTCTCGTGCTCTGGTTCTTCGGTGGCATGCTCAGGCGCGCTCGGCAAAGAGGATTCTGCAATCGACTGGGATCGCACCGTGATCGATTGGCGAACCACAGAACAGAGCGCAAAAAGAAATTCGGGCAGACCATGAAGCGTTCGTTGCCGTACAGACTCGAACGTGTGCCGCGTGGTTAAATGCAGTGATTGCCGGCGCTGATTATCGCGCGTGCGGTATTTGATCCGAGTGGTTTTGATTTTTAAGCATGGCCATTGCGTGTCTTGATGGATCTTTCGCTCGGCAGAATTTGGCCTGTAATTACCCGCAACGGCCTGGCACGAATCAACCACAATAGGAGATTGCGCACTATGGACACGATACCCACATCCTGGATCGTTTTTGGGACTATTCTGGTCGTTGCATTGCTTGTAGCTGCGGCATGGGTCTTGTCTCAGAGGAAAAAGCGATCCCTGAGGCTCCAGCAGCGCTTTGGTCCGGAATACAGCCGCACTGTCGATGAGTTCGGAGGCCGAGCAAAGGCCGAATCGGAACTCAAGGCGCGAGAAAAGCGCCTTGAGCACCTCAGTATTACAACACTGGCGCCATCTGAGGCGGCTAGGTTCAGTCAGGCGTGGAACGCTTTGCAGAGCCGGTTCGTCGATAACCCCAAAGGGGTTGTCGCCCAAGCGGATCAGTTGGTTCGTGAGTTAATGCTAGCGCGCGGCTACCCGATGGGTGACTTTGAGCGCCGATCGGCCGACATCTCCGTCGATCATCCTGCCGTGGTGGAAACCTATCGGGCGGCGCAAGCCATCGCAGTGCGCGATCAACGCGGCGAAGCTAATACGGAGGAATTGCGCAAAGCGGTCGTGCATTTCCGTGCTCTTTTCGACGAACTGCTCGAGGTCAGGGAAACTAAGCAAGAGGCCAGTTCCATTGCGGCTTGATTAAGAAGCTGATTTTTTCCAGCAATAGACGGATCTAAAAAGGGACCAAGCTCAACTTTGGGCTTTACGAACTCCGCCGTGGCTCTAATGGCGGGGCAGGCCCAAAGTGGAAAGCGGTGCAATGAAAAATTCGCGATCGGATTCTAAAAGGCTATTACACATTAGTCTTCTCACGCGTCTGATCGCATGGGGCCGCGTGGCATCACACTTAAAGACTTACTCGACTGTATCAAAAACGGGCGCATTGGCGGCGACCAGCCGGTGCTCAGTGCCTATCTCAGGGCTGCATCGATTCTGCCGACTCTCCCGCATCACTTTGCCCACTGCCGATCCAATGAACGTAACGCCAGCGCTTCGGAGATGTGCGCCACTTCGATCAGCGGCCGGCCACTCATATCGGCGATAGTGCGCGCTACCTTTAAGACGCGGTGGTAGCCGCGAGCTGACATCCCGAGTCGCTGCATTGCCCGTTCCAGGACGTCCAAGCCGGCCGTATCCGGCGTGCAATAACGGTCCACGGCTGCATTGTCCAGATGGGCGTTACTGGTTCCCTGGCGCCGTACCTGCAACTCTCGCGTCCGCATGACGCGAGCAGCCACCTCCGCGCTGGCTTCGCAGCCACCGCCTTGACCGCGCAGGCTCTTGAACTCTACTCGCGGAACGTGCACGTGCAGGTCTAGTCGATCTAGCAGCGGACCCGAAATGCGTGTGCGATAGCGCAGCACTTGATCGGCAGTGCAATGGCAGCTACCAGTCGCGTCGCCGAGATAGCCACAGGGACAGGGATTCATCGCCGCGATCAACTGGAAGCGCGCCGGAAACTCCGCTTGGCGGGCCGCGCGCGAGATCGTAATGGCACCGACTTCCAGCGGTTCGCGAAGCACTTCCAGGACGTGCCTCTCGAATTCCGGCAGTTCATCGAGAAACAGTACGCCGTTGTGCGCTAGAGAAATCTCTCCCGGTCGCGGGTGCACACCCCCTCCGACAAGGGCCACCGCCGAGGCCGTATGATGCGGACTGCGAAATGGCCGCTCGCGCCATTCGCTCGGCTTCAGCGGACGACCCGCAATCGAGCGCAGGGCCGCCACCTCTATCGCTTCCGCGTCGTTCATTGGCGGCACAATGCCGGGCAGCCGCTTCGCGAGCATGCTCTTCCCCGCTCCCGGCGATCCTATCAACAGCAGACTGTGTTGACCGGCGGCAGCAATTTCCAAAGCGCGCCTGGCATGCGGCTGGCCGCGCACATCACACAAATCGGGCAGCGCTGTCGGTGCTGCGGAAGGCGACTCCGCTCGATAAAGCCCTAACGGACCTTCACCGCCAATATGAGCGCAAACCTCCAGAATGTGTCGGGCCGCGATTACCTCGCAATCCCTAACGAGCGCAGCCTCGGCAGCGTTGATGTGGGGCACGATCACTGGGTGTCGTGCGACGGAAGCGGCGAGAGCCGCCGGCAACACCGCCTTCATCGACCGCAATTCGCCGCTCAACGAGAGCTCACCGTACAGTTCACATCCTGTCAGCTCGGAACGGGCGTCGACCAGTTGACCGGAAGCAATGAGGATCCCGATGGCGATAGGGAGGTCGAATCGACCGCCTTCCTTGGGCAGGTCGGCGGGCGCCAGGTTGACCGTGATGCGCCCCGCAGGAAATTGGAAATCGGAGTTGATGAGCGCCGCCCGCACACGATCCTTGCTCTCCTTCACCACGACTTCGGGGAGACCGACGATGTTGAAGGCCGGGAGTCCAGAGCCGATGTCGACTTCGACTCGCACCTGAGGTGCATCGATTCCGCGCTGCTCTCGGCTGAGTACGGTGGCGATGGCCATCCCTTGCCTCATGGTTTGTTGATTGTGTTTTCTCGAGCCGCCGCCGCTCTCCACGGGGCGTCATGTTCGACTTACATTTGCACGTGCGCGAGATGCACCTCTTCGTCTAGAAGTGCCCGGCGAATCGACGAATCCAAGCAGTCGTATGTTAGCCTGCACTAGGGACTCACGAACCGTCAGTCGCCTACGCAAATATCGATTTATTAGTCCGCTCTGGCGGGGCCCAACAGCGGTCCTAAAATCAAATATTGGCGCGCCCGGAGAGATTACTCGGCGCTGCGCGCCTCGCCCCTTCGGGGCCGCCCTTCGGGCGTTCAGCGCCGAAGCGGCGCCGTGCTCGAGGCTTCGCCGCTCGTCCTTCGCTTCTCTCCGCACCGGCGCCGGTCGCAGTGCCGAGCTCGTTGCGTAATGACCGAGGGTTTCCTCGGCTTGTCGCCATCGCCATTGCGCGGCGCTGTCGTCGAACTCCCAGCCTCCTGGTTCGTAGCTCGAAGAGGCCGAAAAGTTGGAAATTTTGATAATCGCAAGTAGTTGATTTTTAACAACCGCGCTCGCCGGATGTCCGTTGCAAATTCATCCAAGAGCACCACAAAGCACCACTGAGTTACGCAAAAGTTCCGCAACCACCTGGTCAAGCCGACCACCTAGCTCCAGCCAGGCGGTCGGGGCTTTAAATCACCGAGTGGAGGGTGTAACAATCTGGTCGTCCCGCAAAAGCCCCGCAAAGCATTATCGCATCGCCTGCCATTCTGGCCTCGCATACCGCCTCTCGTGAGGCTTGCGCACCGTGCCGCTGAGCGCTATTGTGTATTGCAATTGCAATACATGTGGAGAAATTTATGGCCGGCGTCAAATCTCGAACCATTC
>OCZU010003377.1_pt1 | contig 10076 bp, 6 predicted proteins | sample 1539001 | NCBI WGS metagenome assembly OCZU01 (sample SAMEA3539306, study PRJEB22396) | soil metagenome | biome: tundra; feature: field; material: soil | place: USA | collected 2010-05 | depth 0.15 m | reverse complement strand
GTTTGGAGATGACGCGGCCGCCGCGGTAGAACTCGCTGGCCACGGTGAGGGTCACCAGCACACAGAGTGCAATGGCCATCAGCGAATAGAAATATGAAATGTCCTGCCAGGGCTTGAGGCCGAAGGCTGAGCCCCAGCTTTGCGGCGTGAGCATCAGGAAGACTGCGACCGCAACGGCTCCGATGGTCGGCCACAGGAAGTTGCGCTTCAGGCTTTCGAGGGACGTCTTGCGCCAGGCCAGTAGCGGGCCCACGGCGGTCAGTATCAGAAGCAACAGGGCTACGGGAATGGCGACGCGGTTGTAGAACGGCGCGCCCACGGTAACTTTGTTGCCTTGCACCAGTTCGGAGATTTTCGGGAACCAGGTTCCCCAGAGCACAGTGAAGCAGAGGAGAACGAATAGCAGGTTGTTGAACAGGAAGCTGGACTCGCGCGACACCAGCGATTCGAGCTTATGTTCGCTTTTCAGGTGCGATTTGTTCTTGAAGAAGAAAAATACAAATACGGCCAGAGTGATGCAGAGGAACCACGCGAACCAGTCGCCGATGGAGGACTGCGCGAAGGCGTGGACGGAGCTGATGATCCCACTGCGGGTCAGGAACGTTCCAAGGATGGCGAGCCAGAAGGTGGCGAAGACCAGCCACATGTTCCACATTTTCAGCATACCGCGCTTTTCCTGCATCATCACGGAGTGCAGGAACGCGGTGCCGGTGAGCCAGGGCATCAGCGATGCGTTCTCGACGGGGTCCCATCCCCAATAGCCGCCCCAGCCAAGCACCGAGTAGGCCCAGTGCGCGCCGAGAAAGACTCCACAGGTTAGGAAGGCCCAGGTGACCATGGTCCAGCGGCGGGTGATGTGGATCCACTTCTCGCCGGGATACTTCATGATCAGCGCGCCCAGCGCGAAGGCGAAGGGTACGGTGAATCCGACGTAGCCGAGATAGAGCATGGGCGGGTGAATCACCATCTCGGGATACTGCAGCAACGGGTTCAAGCCGCTGCCATCGGGTCGAAGTGGACCTTCCAGAATGCCGAATGGATTTGCGGCGAAGTTCAGAAGCAGCAGGAAGAAGATCTGGACGCCGGCTAGAACTACCGAGGCGTAGGCGAAGAGGCGCGGGTCCGTCTTGTAGCGAAGGCGCAAGACGAATCCGTAGGCGGCCAGCAGCAGCGACCAGAAAAGCAGGGAACCTTCCTGGCCAGACCATAACACGGCGAATTTGTAAGGACCGGGAAGATCGCGGTTGCTGTGATGGAAGATGTAGGCGATAGAGAAGTTGTCCTGGAAGGCGCAGGTGACGAGGACGACGGCGGCGAGAAAGACCGCGGCGAAGGTGGCGACGCCGGCACGGCGAGCGGTCTCGCCCAGTCGATCCGAACCTTGGCGGACCAGCGCGGCGAGGGAAGTCCCGTGCTTTGAAGAAGGGGCGCCGTCGCGATTCTGAAAGGCCAGCGCGACGATCCCCGCGAGGAACGAGTAAAGACTCAGCGCCAAAGCCAGAAGCAGTGCGAAACTGCCGATTTCCGCCATGTGTGAGAACCAGGGGCCTATTTTTTCAGAAACGCCCCGGCGAGGCAACCGCGAAAGGGGCAAGCGGCGGCAGAAGACCGGCCGCCGCTGTCGCATAAGGCCCGATGAGGCTAGGCGCTCTGCTGATGGTACCGCTGTAGTATTTCACGTTCCGCGTTCAACCAGTCTTCAGCTTCGCTGCCGGATGCGGTTCCGCGCTGCAGGTAGAGTTCGTAGGCGCGGTTCCGGATCTGGCCCTCTAGATTGATGGGAGCCCGGTTGGTCGGAACCTGGTTGATCGGAACAACGTTTCTCCGGGGCTCGGTCTTTACGACTTCCAACTTCCGGGCTTCCGGCGTGACCTTCGCTTCCGCCGCAACTTCAGCGGGCGTCATTCCGGCCGTGACTGCCTTCACATCGGGTATGTTGGCTGGACTGCTGGAACTGGTTTGCTCTTTATTATCTGTGCTTGCATTTGTCCGATTTGCCTTGCTGCCTGAGATAGATTTAGACCTTGCCATGGGATACTCCTTGCATATGCCTAGATTTAGGAATGAATCGAGTTGTCCAGCGAACCACATACACCTCGCCTCGCAACGTTTAAGAGAAGATTAGATTTTAGTGGCAGAGTTAGCCATAGTATAAACCTTGGGAGGCTGTGGAAACGTGCCTTCGCGAAGAAATCGGCCGGGAAGGCTTTGCTATAATCGAAGCTCTCCGGATGGCGCTATCGTCTAGGGGTTAGGACGGAAGATTCTCAATCTTCAAACCCGGGTTCGATTCCCGGTAGCGCTACCAACCTTCCCTTTCGCACCGTCCGGTGCCCTCACGTAACCAAACTCTCTAGAAAGTCAGCCTCATGGCTAACTGGCCGATGCGCGGAGCTGCGCCGCGGAAGGTGCCGGTTGTGGTGACCTGGCCGAAGGTTATGCTTTCGAGGTTGGCGGTGCCGTTGCCCGAGGTGGGTTGAGCGAACTCGGGATGATTGAGAGCGTTGAAATACTCAACCCGAAGCTCCAGCTTGACTCGCTCGGTGATCGAAGTCGTCTTGGCAAGCGCGAGGTCGAGATTGGTCAGCGTTGGGCCCCGGAGTGTGTTGCGGTGCAGACCATAGGTGCGGTCGCCCGGATTATTCACAGGATCGACCGCCGGGAAACACGGATTGGGGGCGCCACCGTCAAAGTAGGAATTGTTCTCCAGGGGCACATTAGAAAAACTATTGGGGTCAAAGATGAAGTGGCCGGTGACGGCAGTCGTTGAGGGTTCGCAGATCGTGCCGGTGGGGTCAGTCCCGTAAGTGATCTCGTTGATCGTCCGCAGCTGCCTGGGATTAAACATTCTGATTGGCGCAACTACTGCGGCATTGGAAAGAGCAGGATCGCCTGCGCCGGAAGAACCGGGGTTGAGGGGGTCGGTGCTAAAGGGCAACTTAGCGCCAATATCAAACGGGAATCCGGTTCGCCATGTAACGATGGGATAGACACTCCAGCCCTGGGTAAGCCGTTTCGGCCCCGTGGCCCACATGCGATCGAGAGGCAAGTCCCACCCTCCGCTGAAACTGATGCGCTGGCGGACATCGCTGTCGCCGGAAGCGTAGAAAAGATCCGGGCTGTAGTAAGGCACGCTGATGTTGCGTTGCGCAAAACCGGAGGCGTTGTCGAGGTTATGGGAGTACGTATAGGCGAGGGTCCAATAAGCCGTACCTATTCGTGAGTCCTTGGGCTGACGTGTCAGGCTTGCTTCCAAGGCGTTGTAGTTTGCATTGGACACGTTTTGGAATTCCGGAAGCTGGCCGAAACATTCAACGCAACTGCTGTCGAGGGCGCGATTGGTCGTTCCCAGGACCATGGGATTGATGTCTTTCAGTGAGGTCAATCCATGGCCGGAGCTGCCCACGTAGTTGGTTTCCAGAACCGTGTCGGCGGAGAGATTGCGTTGCAGGCTCAGGTTGTACTGGTAGACATAGGGCGTACGCAGGTGAGGGTCGTCCAGAAAGACGAAGCCGGTGCTGTTGATCGGCAGAAACGGCGCGAAATCGACGTTTGACGCAGGTGGTTTCGACGGAAATGTGTTCACAACCCCCGCTGATTGAAACGGCTGAGTCAAGTAGCCCACTGGTCCGCTCTGCCCCGGACCCACATCATTGAAGAAGAAACCAGCGTTGCTTACGAACGGGGGCTGGCCATTGAACTGAAGGTTGTCTTCCCCCTTGAGGATGTCGTAAAAAACCCCGAAACCACCGCGGATGCTGGTTTTGCCACTTCCAGTTGGATCGAAAGCAAATCCGAAGCGGGGCGCGAAGTTTTTCTTATCCGGAAAGTTCGTGCCTTTAGGGACGCCTGGATCGCCGGGAAACACCATCCCCAGGGGCGCGTTTACAAATCGCTGGGACTGTTCTCCTGGAATTACTGAAAACGTCCGACCCTGGGTATCGGCTTTGGGCGTGTTGTATTCGTACCGCAGACCGATGGTTAGTACCAGTTTCCTGCTGGCGTGCCACTCGTCCTGGCCGAATACATAAGTACTCTTGCTGCGGATGTTGGAAGGAGCCAGCGCGCCCTGGAAGTAGCCGTCAGGAATACCGAGAAGAAAATCCGCGTAGGGACTTCCCGCGCCCGTGCTCGTGCCGGTGTAAAAGTCAAATTCTCCATTGGTATAATAGTCGTAAACCAGATTCTCCTGGTAAGGAGAGAATCCGGCGCCGAACTTCCAGTTGTGTTTTCCCCGCGACCACGAAACCGCGTCCGTCCAGGAGAAAGTGTTTTCGACGTAGCGCGTCGGACCATTTTCGCTAGGCCCGAGTTGGAGTCCGTTGTCGAAGAAGAGATTAGTGGGGCCGGTCGCAAGGTCGGGAGTGATCTGGATGCCAAGAGCCGGCCCGGTAGGCAGATGGTTCGCAGGAGTGTCCGCCAGGTAATTGCTGCGGTGCGTGACGAAATGAAATTCATTGAGCAACGCCGGCGAGAAGATCCTAGTGTAGGCAATGTTTGTGAAGTAATAGTTGGCCGCGGTACGGCTAGGAAAGCCAGGGACGGTGGCGTAAGGAAATGGGTTCAAAGTACCTGTGTACAGGTTCCCAGCACGGTTCAAACCGATGGTGGCTGAAATCTTGTCTTTGGAGTTGAGGTTGAAGTCAAACTTGATGGTCAATTCATTGCGATTGTCCTGCGCGTCCTGCGACGTGGAGAGCAGTCCACCGGGAACGCTCGGGATCAAGCCCGCTTTGATGTAATTCTGGGCCACGGGATCGAACTTGGTAGGGTCAATTTGGGCATTAGCGGCCCCTCCATTGGAAAGAGCCGCAAAATATGGGTTGGCGGTCAGAAAGGCCACGACGCCCTGGTCGGGAGAGCCCCCAGTAGAGGAATTAGAAAAATCTCCCTGCAACTGCTGGGGCGTAAAGACCGGGGCATCGATGTCCGGTTCAGCCAGAAGCTGCCGTTGCCCCTGGTAGGCGAGAAAAAAGAAGAACTTGTCCTTGACGATCGGCCCGCCGAGCGTTGCCCCGTATTGATTGCGCTTAAGGTCGAGCCGCGGAAGGCGCTGCGGAATATTGAAGTAATCGTTGGCGTCGAGCGCGTCGTTCCTAAAGAACTCAAACAGGCTGCCATGGATCTGATTGCTGCCCGATTTGGTCACTACGCTGATGATTCCGCCGCCGTTGCGCCCGTATTCGGCCGTGTAGTTGCTCGTCAGGAGCCGGAATTCGGCAATTGCATCGGGATTGGGGTCGAGCAGGTTGCTGTTATCCAGTAGGTCGTTGTTCAGTCCGCCATCGAGCAGGAACGTCACAGAGTCCGTGCGTCCGCCGGCGATGCTGTAATTGCCCGCGCCGCCATTGTCGTCGTTGCTTTCCGTGACCCCGGGCTGAAGCAAAGCCAGATCGAGCATGTCGCGGCCGTTCAGCGGCATGTTGGTGAGGGTTCGCCCGGTTACCGACTGCCCGAGAGTGGCGTTGACGGTTTCCACCTCCGCGGCTTCGGCTCCGACGTCGACGGTCTGGCTGGCCGCTCCCACTTCCATTTTGATATCGATGCGGAGTGCCTGGTTGATGGAGAGTTTCTGTACCGCGCTGAGCACGGTACGAAACCCGGAGTGTTCGGTCCTTACCGTGTAACTCCCGATCGGCAGTGCCAGGATCTGGAAGTGTCCTTCATTGTCTGTAATGGCAGTGCGCACGACTTGCGTGGCCGTGTTGGTCACCGTGATTCGCGCAGCCGAGATCACTGCTCCCTGCGGGTCGTAAACCGTCCCGAGAATCCTTCCGGTCGCGTCCTGACCGGACAGCATGGCCGATGCAACTACACACACGACCAGCAACAACAGCCAAGTCTTAGATAGTTTCATAGGGTCTCCGCAATCTCCCGCAAAGATGCAGATGCAGCATGTTTCGGAAGAGTTCGAACATTGCGCCCGCCGCAGACGGCATTCTACACCCCGACCTACGCGCGACGAGTTCTAAAACACGCGTTGCGGCTCGCTCCTGTGGCTTTGGCTAGCGGTTTTTCTTCAGCGCCAACCTGGCCCGAATTTCCGCCACGATCTCTGCTGGCGATCGGTCGACATCGATCACCACTGCGTGCCCCGGCTCTTCCAGCGCCGCCAGTTGGCTTTCGAGCATTCGCTCCGTCATGAAGTGCCCGCGACGGTCTCGTAACCGCTTCCGCAGTAGTTCCGGTGTTCCCTTCAGATAGACAAGTTGCACTTCCGGGGCGATCCGCAAGCTCTCTCGATACGACCGCTTTAACGCCGAACAAGCGAGGACTGTACTTGTTTTTTCCGCAACCCAACCGGCAATCAGAGCACGCAGAGTCTCCAACCAGGGGGCGCGGTCGACGTCGGTCAGGGGAATCCCGTTCCGCATTTTCTCGACGTTGGCTGCCGGATGGTAATTGTCGCCATCCACGAAGATCCATCCCAGTTCTGACGCCAGCAATTGTCCGACAGTCGTCTTTCCGGCCCCCGACACTCCCATCAGCAGGATGACCACGCTTCCTCCATCTTGCGCACTTCCCAATACGCTCTACCTGTTTAAGACCCCTCCAATCGAATTAATCCGTTAGATGGTGCGCCACGCGCCCAAGGCCGGATGTACTTCTGGGATGTCCTTCTGACATCTACCCGCGCCTGCCCAGAGCCTGTAATTCTCTTGTTCCATTATGGGACTCCCCCAGCCGAGGTTTCGATGCCTTTCTGCGCCTGCCGTTCGGGTGGTCGTGCTGACGCTCTTGGTGACGATGCTACCAGCAGGAGTGCGGGCAGCCACGAAACAACTGACTTGCTCGCCAACCAGCCTGGCGTATGGCAATGTCGCGGTCGACCACAGTGAAACTCTCTTGGTCGCAGTAAGCAACAGCGGGCAAACGAGCGTAACGATTTCGAGCGTGAGTGTGAGCAGCGGCAAGTTCAAGGTCTCGAACTTGAAGCTGCCGCAGGTTCTGGCTGCGGGAGCAAGTCTTGAGGTGAGCGTAATCTTCTCACCTAGCGCAACGGGCTACGTAAGCGGGCAGGTCAGCTTTGTCAGCAACGCCTCCAATCCAACCCTTAGCTTGGGAGTGAATGGCTCGGGCGTGACCAGCGAAACGGTGACCGCAAGTCCGGCGAGCGTATCATTCGGGAATGTGGCAGTGGGAGCGAGTTCAACGGTGTCGGTCGTGCTCACCAACACTCGTACGTGGGACGTGACCCTTTCCAGCGTGCAAACCACGGGCAGCGCATTCTCGGTGAGTGAGCCGAAGTTTCCTGTGACCCTGGCAGGCGGGAAAACGGTGAAGTTGAGCGCCACTTTCAAACCCCAGGCTGCGGGACTGACCGGCGGCAGTGTGTTTGTGTCCGGTCCTGCGCTCGAGATACCGCTTTCAGGCACCGGCACCGGTTCGAGCAAACCTCAACTGACCATTACGCCCACTACCCTCAGCTTTGGCAATGTGGGCGTCGGCGCCACTGAGACGCTGACGGCGGGTCTGAATGCAACCGGGGCAACCGTGACCCTTTCCTCGGTGTCCAGCAGCAATTCGCAGTTTGCCGTTCCCGGTGTGGCTTTCCCGTTGAAAATCGAAGTGGGGAAGGAGGTGCTCGTGAATGTCACATTCACACCGAAGAATACCGGGAAAGCTTCGACTACACTTTCATTCGACAGCAATGCCACGAGCTCTTTGTCTGAGTCTTTGTCGGGGACAGGCACGGCGCCCTATGTGAGCCTTTCCTGGATCGCGAGCTCGTCGCCGGTCAAGGGGTATAACGTTTACCGGAGCACGTCTAAAACTGGTTCGTCCACCAAGCTCAACTCGACAGTTGATGCGGACACGAGCTATACGGATGCAACCGTGGTAAGCGGCAGCACCTACTACTACGCAACCACGGCGGTGAATTGGAGCGGAGAAGAGAGCAGTTATTCAAACCAGGTAAAGGTCGTGGTGCCGTAGAGTTGTCGGGTGGAGGCCTCATCCGACGTTCACGCCAGGGAACCTGCCATCAATTTCTTTCCGCGCGATAATTCACGTACTTCGGTCCTGCGAGTGTGTGCCACGGGTCGTAGTGGAGCGAGAAGCGGATTCGGTCTGCGATAGAGGGATGGGTGTAGGCCCACAGGACGAGAATCGAATTCGGGTTGGGATAGTCGTAGCTCTTCTCCCCGAGCTTTTGGAACGAAGAAGCGGCAACTTCGCTGTTGTTCGGGAAAAGGCCATGGGTCACCTCCAGTCCATAGATATCGGCCTGGTGTTCCTGATAACGGCTGAAGGCATTGCCAATCGGCTCGCCCGCGAGGGTGAGCAGGGAGAGCGCCAGCATCAGAACCGGGAGAGCCGCCAGATCGTCGATGCCGCGGATGTGCCATGCTTCGCCCCAGCGCGTCAGCATGGCAAGAACGATGCGGCGCCCCAGCCAAAATCCGGCCAGCATCATGGCCGCGAAGAACGCCAGTCCCTTGTAGATGTGGTTCAAGACGTAGTGGCCCATCTCGTGCCCGAAGACGAAGAGGGTTTCGGGGATGGTGAGGTCGCGCGAGGTGTTGTCCCAGACCACTACACGCTTGGTGGCGCCAATGCCGGTGACGTAGGCGTTGTAGGTCGTGACTTTTGCACTGGCTTCCATCTCGAACATCCGGTTGCGCGGAATGCTGAGTCCGCCGCGCTGGGTCACCTTTTCAATCTGGCTTACCAGGACCGGTTGCATTTTTTCCAGGGGGTCGAACTTGTTGAATATCGGATCGAGGATGACTGGCGCGACAAAGATCAGCAGCACCAGGAAAGGCAAGGTCAGCAGCCAGAAGTAGAACCACCAGCGCTGCGGGCTCTTGCGGATGACGAGGAATAGCGCGTAGATCATCAGCACGGCGATTACCAGCGAAACTCCCTCGGCCTTGCACCAGTCTCCCGCCCATGAACTCCAGCCTTGCACGGAGAGCCCATAGGCTCGCGAGATGTGATGCTGGTAAATGTCGATGGGCAGCGAAATGATTGCGATCAGGAGCATCAGCAGCGGCACAAAGATCAGCGCCTGCACAAAACTGTTCTTGCTGGCGCGCTCGGCGACATCGCGGAACACAGGCGAGACGCACAGTTTGAGCACGACCGACAGGATCAGGATTCCGAAGACCAGACTGACGAGGTAGAGGACAGTGCGGGTCTTGTAAAGCGCCTCGGCTTTGATGAGCTTGTCTGGGGGCAGGCTGTATTCGGTGACTTTGAGTTCCGGCGGGGGTTGGCTGGTTTGAGCTGGAGCCGAACTCGGGGTTTGTGGCGCAGACGTAGGTTGTTGTGCCGCGGCGAATGTGAGGGATACTGCGACAGCGCCACAGAGAACCAGCCAGGATGCGTAGGCCCTCAAGAATATCTCCTTAACTTTACCTTTCGTCCGGATGATAGGTTATCGATGGTTCTGGAATCCAGCGATCAGGTCTTGGGTCTTGGTTTTAGGGACTTGGGGCTCTATTACGAGGCCGGGCTTGACTTTGCCGTCGCCGGGAGTATTGTAGTGGCGTTCAGCCCGACCCAAGCTTGGCACGACTGATTGAGGTTCGACTGAACCGGCGATGGTTCCGACTACGCAAAGCGTACCCGTTGCCTGAAAATTCCAGCCTGGCTAAGGAGGCCCAGTCATGGCCGCGAACCCTGTTCCAATCTCAGAATTAAGTCTGGAAACGATTAGAAGTTCCGAGGAAACCATCGTCCGCTGCACTGGCAAAATCAATTCGAACACTACTGCCTCGCTGCAGACGACAGTCCGCGGTCTCATCCCCGAGACTCCGTGTATTGTGCTGGACTTGACCGACGTGAGCTATATGGACAGCTCTGGTCTGGGTGCGATCGTCGGTCTATACTTGTCGGCGAAGAGGCAGCATTGCAGGTTGGAACTCATCAATCTGAACCAACGCTTAAAGGAGTTGTTTCGCCTGACAAAATTGGCTTCGGTGTTTGAAGGGCACGACGACTTCCTTGGATGGACGCCTGATTAGCGGTACCGCTCCACGCGCAGGGGAAAACGTGGGGCTATAATGGCCCGACACGGATGGCGCTCACTTCTGGCACGAAACTCGGCCCCTACGAAATCCAGTCTCCGCTGG
>OCZU010003373.1_pt1 | contig 10084 bp, 9 predicted proteins | sample 1539001 | NCBI WGS metagenome assembly OCZU01 (sample SAMEA3539306, study PRJEB22396) | soil metagenome | biome: tundra; feature: field; material: soil | place: USA | collected 2010-05 | depth 0.15 m | reverse complement strand
CCTGAGCCGGGCAGCCTCAGCCTGATCGCCAGCCTGCTCGCCAGCTCTGCCCGGCCGGTACTGGTACTCGGATCGGATGTCTGGCTCGATGGCGCGGAGACCGCCGCCCGCGCCGCGGCCGAGGAACTGCAGCTGCCGGTGGTCGCGAACGGGCAGGGCCGCGGCATCTTGCCGGCCGGTCACCAGCTGCTCGTCACCCGGGCGCGGTCCGTGGCGTTCGGCGAGGCCGACCTCGTGATCGTGGTCGGGACGCCGCTTGACTTCCGGCTCGGCTACGGCGAGTACGGCGGCAAGAACGGGACGCCGCCCGCTCAGGTCGTGCACATCGCCGATGCGCCCAGTCAGCTTGCCTCGCACCGTGAGCTCGCGGCATCGGCGGCCGGCGACCTGTCCGCCTGCCTTGAAGGCCTGACCAGCGCCGCGCAGGCGGCCGGGCTGAGCCGGCCCTGGACTCAGGACTGGCTGCCCAGGCTGACCGACGCGCGAGCATCGGCGCAGGCCGCTGACGTCGACCTGCTGGCCAGCGACGCATATCCGATTCACCCGATGCGGATCTACGGTGAGCTAGCCCCCCTGCTCGATCCCGACGCGATCGTGATCGGCGATGGCGGCGACTTCGTCAGCTACGCGGGCAAGTACCTCGAGCCACGCCGGCCCGGCGGCTGGCTTGACCCAGGTCCCTACGGATGCCTGGGCACCGGACTCGGCTATGCGATCGCGGCCCGGATCGCGAGGCCCTCCGCGCAGGTGGTACTGCTGCTCGGGGACGGCGCGGCCGGATTCTCGCTGATGGACGCTGATACTTTGGTCCGGCACCGGCTCCCGGTCGTGATGATCTGCGGCAACAACGGCATCTGGGGCCTTGAGAAGCACCCCATGCAAGCGCTGTACGGCTATGACGTGGCCGCTGACCTGCAGCCGCAGTGCCGCTACGACCAGGTAGTGGCAGCGCTCGGCGGGGCCGGCGAGCTGGTCACCAGGGGTGCGGAGATCGCGCCCGCGCTGCGGCGGGCCTTCGATTCTGGCGTTCCCTACCTGGTCAACATCGCTACCGATCCGCGGATCGCCTACCCGCGATCGACCACAGGCATCTGACCCGCACGGGCCAGGAATCGCTCCCGATCGAGCACGACCCGCTCGACGGTCCCGGCCCCGATCACAGCGGCATCGCCGACACCGGGTCCGTACCCGATGAACATGAACACCAGCCTGCGGCCGTCAATCTCGGTCAGCTCGGCCTCGACCTCGATCTGGGTGCCCAGCGGGATCGGCCGACGGTGCTCAAGCGAGACGGCGGTGCCGACCGTGGTCTGCCCTGGCGCGAGCCGCGGTGCCACCGCGGCGACCGATGCCGCCTCCGCCAGCGCGAGCAGCCTGGGCGTGCCGAGCACGGGCACGTCACCGCTTCCCAGGGCGGCGGCCGTGTCCGCCTCGGTCACCTCAGCGCTGACGCTCGCCCGTAGTCCGATCGACAGACCGTTCTGGTCGGCGGTCATTCGATCACGGCGATCAAGTCGCCCTCCTGGATTACGTCGCCTTCGGCCACGGCCAGCCGGGTCAGCCTGCCCGTGCTCTCGGCGAGTACCGGGATCTCCATCTTCATCGATTCCAGGATCACGAGGGTGTCACCGTCGCCAACGGGGTCTCCCTCGGCCACGACGACCTTCCACACATTGGCGACCATCTCCGCGCGGATCTCGGCCACGCGCACCTCCTCGGTTTCAGCCCGTCCTGGCCACCGGTGCGTGCCACCCGGCCCTCGGACACCATCATTCCCGCTGCCCGCTGTCAAGGGCGCAATCTGGTCACGACACCAGTGTCGTAATCGCCGCTGCAAAATGCCGGGCTGTTCAGCAGTTCGGCGTGGAACGGCAGGTTCGTCTTCGGCCCGGTGACTACAAACGACCCCACGGCTTCCCGCGCCCGCTCCAGCGCCTGATCCCGATCGGCCCCGTGCACGATCAGCTTGGCGAGCAGCGGGTCATAGTGCGGCGTCACCGTGTTCCCCGCGGCATAACCAGCGTCCACCCGCACCCCGGCACCAGCAGGCTCAAGCCACTGCGTGATCGCCCCAGGGCTCGGCAGGAACCGGACCGGATCCTCAGCGTAAACTCTCAGCTCGATCGAATGCCCATGAGGCGTAACGGCTCCCACGTCGAAACTGCAGTCCGCACCGTCGGCGATCAGCAGCTGCTGCTCGACCAAGTCGATTCCGGTAACCATCTCGGTAACCGGATGCTCGACCTGAAGCCTGGTATTCATCTCCAGGAAGACGAATTCACCTGTCGATGTGTCGACCAGGCACTCCACCGTCCCCGCGCCGCGGTAGCCGACCGCCTCTCCGGCCCGGATCGCGGCGGCTAGCATTCGTCCGCGCAGGTCCGCGCCGACGCCGGGAGACGGGGTCTCCTCCGCCACCTTCTGGTGCCGGCGCTGCACTGAGCAGTCCCGCTCGCCGAGCGCGACCACGCGGCCGTCGGCCAGACCGAGAATCTGCACCTCGACGTGCCGAGCACGGGCGATGAACCGCTCAAGCAGGATCGCTGAGCTGCCGAAGAAACGCTCGGCACGGGCGCGCGCAGTCTCGAAGCCGATCCGCAGCGTGTCCGCGTCGGCGGCCACGCTCATCCCGATCCCGCCGCCGCCAGCCGCGGCCTTGATCATCACCGGATACCCGATCTGGGCGGCCTCGGCGATCGCCGCGTCGACATCGGCGACCGGCTCGGCACTGCCAGGCGCGACCGGAACACCTGCGGCGGCCATCAGGTTACGTGCGCTGATCTTGTCGCCCATCCGCGCGATCGCGTCGGCAGGCGGCCCGATCCAGATCAGGCCGGCATCGGTGACCTGCCGGGCGAACTCGGCATTCTCGGCCAGGAATCCGTAGCCAGGATGGATCGACGCCGCCCCGGTCTGGCTGGCCGCGGCCAGGATCGCGTGGGAGTTCAGATAACTGAGCGCTGGCGGTGCCGGGCCGATCAGCACCGCCTCGTCCGCCTCGGCCACATACGGCATTCCGGCATCGGCCTCGGAGTACACCGCGATCACCCTGACGCCCAGCCGCCGCGCCGTTCTGCCGACCCGGCGGGCAATCTCACCGCGGTTGGCGATCAGTATCGATTCAGGCACGCCGGGCAGCCTACCGGCCCGGCGGTGAGCTGCTAGAGGCGACTGACCGGCAGGCGGCCCGCCACCAGGGCCAGTGCCGATACCACGCTGGAGTCGTACTCGGTGTCGGTATCCATCCGCAGCCGGTCGAGCGCCGCGCCGATCCGATCCCGATCGCCCGAGCTGCCGACCAGGTCATCGTAGGCATTCACCGCGCGGATTATCCGGCTGCCGAGCGGCGGCTCCCAGTCGCCGCCCCGGCTCGGCATCGACTGGCAGCGGACCAGCTCAGCCGCTATGTCCAGCACACCGGTCTGCTTGATTACCTCAGCTCCGAAGTCGGCGATCCGCTGCTGGTCGGCGGCCGAGACCAGCACGGTTGCCCCGCCGGGGATCGGATCGGCCAGGGAGAGCTGGCCGATGTCGTGCATCAGCGCCGCGTATTCCAGGTCTAGCAGGTCCCGCTCCGGCATGCCAAGCTCTCTGCCGACGGCAAGCGCCAGTCTGCTGACTCGCCGGGAGTGCCCGCTCTCTACGTATCCTCCGACCTCGGTCACTTGCGCCAGTGCCCTGACGGTCTGCAGGTAGGTGGCCCGGATCCCCGCGTACCGGCGGAAGGCCAGCTGAATTACCAGCAGCGGCCCGGCGAAGACGGCAAGCTCGGCGATCCCCATCACCTGCGCGCCCAGCACGGCGATGATCGCGGACACTCCGATCGCCAGGCCCAGCCGCCACTGCAACTGCACCTCATCTGACAGCGTGACTGAATACCTGGCCCGCAGATCGTCGGCCCGGATGATGGCCACGATCACGGTCTCTGCCAGCCATCCCAGCGCAGCCAGGGTCGCCATGACGGCAATCGCGACTGCCAGGTGCTTGGGGTTGCTGAGAAACGTGCCGGGGCGGACCATCGGGCGGAAAAGAAATGCGACGAAAGCGACCGCAACCAGCCGGGCTGACATGCCGGTGATATTCGCCGGGCGACTAGCAGCAATATGCGGCAGCGCACCGAGCGACATGCCAAGCGCCGCGACGGCGATCACCTGCAGCGGCGGGACGTTGACCAGCACCGACAAGTTGTGGACCGCGGAGTTGGCCGCCGCCGAACTCTTGTGGGCAGCGCCGGCAGGCAGGCTGTGCGGCAGCGCGGCGATCCGCAGTGCGAGCGCATAGGCGAGCGCCGCTGTCATGGCGATCGGCGCGGCCTCCCTGCCGCCTGGCAGCGCCAGCCTGAGCAGTTCGCCGAAGGCGATGAAGAGGCCGAAGGCAATCGCGACGCGCGGCTGCTGATCCGTGATATGGACAGCCGTCTGGGCGAGGGCGACGACCACCAGGACCGCGGTGGTGCCGAGCAGCAGCAGCCGCCCAGAGTCCACCGACTGCCAGGCCTGCCACCGCTGGTCCGCAGGGCGGGGTGCCGTCACCGGGCGGCTCTCGCGGTGCCGCCGCCGCTGCACCGCCGCGACAGGCGTGCCGCAGTCATAGGCTCTCGACCACGCGTAGCGGTGTGATCGGGTCGTCGTGGTCCTGGGCGGTGATGATCTCGTAGCCGCGTGGCTTGACCGGACCCGGCAACTGCCAGCCCTCCCGGCTCAGCGCGGAGACGAACGCATCGACAATCTTCGGGTCGAACTGCGAGCCGGCCGCACTGCGCAGCTCAGCGATCGCCTCGCCGATCCTGCGGGCTTTCCGGTAGGAGCGAGTGGACGTCATCGAGTCGAACGCATCGGCCACGGCGATGATCCTGGCGAACTCGGGGATCTCAGCACCGGCAAAACCCATCGGATAACCACGGCCGTCCATCCGCTCGTGGTGGTGCATGATCCCGGTCAGTGCCTCGTTCAGGAATCCGATCTGCCGGACAATCTCAAGTCCGCGCATCGGGTGCAGCTGAATAGCCGCGAATTCCTCTTCGGTGAGCGGTCCGTCCTTCTGCAGCACCTTCGTGGGAACGCCGAGCTTGCCGACGTCATGCAGCATCCCCGCGAACGTCACGGCTTCGGCCCGGTCGGACCGCATGCCTACCTGACGGGCGATCATCCCTGAGCCACGCGAGACCCGGTCGCTGTGCCCGCGGGTATAGAAGTCCTTGGTCTCCACCGCCTGGCACAGCGCGGCCATGGTGGCCGCGTATGCCCGCTGCTGCTCGGCGAACTGCCCCATGGCCCATCTGGCGACGTAGAGCGGCACGAGCACTATGGCCGCGGCGTACAGGTGAATGACATACCACAGTGCACCGATCACGAGACCGAGCCCGGCGAAGCCGAGGTCGGAGACAAGCAGCAGCGACAAGCTTGATCGCGCTGCTGCCTGCTGGGCCGCCACCCGGTTGCGGCGGTGGTCCAGTCGCAGCATGCCCCAGAGCATTCCATGGTTGACCAGGACATGCACGGCAGCGGCGACCGCGAACGGCGCTAGCAGCGTGGGGAACATACCAGCTATCGGGATGCTGTTGCCGGGCTGAGCCCCGATCATGCCGGGCATGGGCATGTCCAGCCGGCCACCGACGGCGTGGTAGGTGACTCCGGCGGCATAACCGGCCACCGCATACATCGAACCGTTAAAGAGCCGCTCCACGACCGGCACCCGGCGGCGGACGCTGAGTACCGCCACAGCACCTACCATCGCTGCCCCGTGAGCTCCGATCAGGACAACGGCGGCCAGGGTGGCTGCCGAACTCGGCGACCACGCCGACTGACGGGCCGCGAGCGGAGTGGGAGTCGAGTCGCAGATCAGGAATAGCATCGCCAATACGACATAAGCGGCCCACCACTTATTTGATATTGGTGTATTTTCGCCCGGCGCGTGGATAAGAATGGCGACAGCTGCTGTGACAGCTGCCGCGATGTAGAGCCAGGTGGTCCAGGAGAGCTTGCCCATGTCCTCCTCGCCGACCGTGCCGCACATGATGACGCCACTTAGCGTAACGCCACTGCGCCGTTCCGCGTAGGCGTCCAGCACATTGACAGAAGATCGCCGTCAAAGAGGCACCGGCGAGCTACGTGCGCTCGCAGCCGCAAACTCCTGCCTGCTAGCCGGCGTCGATCTGCGCCCTGACCGCCTCGATTCGGTTCAGGACTTTCTGCCGCAGATCCGCCGGGACCGGCTCATGGCCGCAGTGTCGGTGCACCAGGCGCTTGACCGCCTCTTCGAGGCCGTATTCGCGCAGGCACGGACCGCATTCCTCCAGATGGACCTTGACCTGTGCGTACGACATGCCATCCATCTCGTTGTCGAGATAGGTGTAGACCAGATCGAGAACCTCACTACATGGCACCTCGTGCGGCTGTCCGCAGCTCATCGTGGATCCCTCCCCGGCGTCTGCGCCGACGATGACGCCTGGGCTGCGGACCTGGCCAGGCCTTGCTCGGCCGCGTAGTCCTGCAGCATCTCGCGGAGCTGCCGACGGCCACGGTGCAATCGGGACATGACCGTCCCGATCGGGGTACCCATGATGTCGGCGATTTCCTTGTAGGCGAATCCTTCGACATCGGCCAGGTAGACCGCGATCCTGAACTCCTCGGGCAGCGCCTGGAGCGCTTGCTTGACGTCAGAATCCGGCAGCCCTTCCAGCGCCTGCGCTTCCGCGGACTTCAGTCCTGACGAAGTGTGCGACGCAGCGCGGGCGAGCTGCCAGTCCTCAATGTCCTCAGTGCCGGACCGCTGCGGCTCTCGCTGCCGTTTCCGGTAGGTGTTGATGAACGTATTAGTCAGGATCCGGAACAGCCACGCCTTCAGGTTCGTGCCGTCCTGGTACTGATGGAACGATCCGTAAGCCTTGGCGAACGTCTCCTGCACCAGATCCTCAGCATCCGCCGGATGCCGGGTCATCCGCATCGCCGCCGCGTACAGCTGATCCAGGTACGGCAGGACATCGCGCTCGAAGCGCTCATTGCGCCCCTGCAGTGTCTCAGGTACCGGACCCACCCCCTCCGCCATGCCCAGCCGACTCTGACCGGGCCGCCAGCCGCCTCGGGCGGAGGATACCGCGCCGGGCGCTGAAGAGTGTCGCACGGCTACCCGAATTTCATCTGATCGGTACCGGGCCTTGTCTGCGGGTGCTGTTTCGCACCGGCAATCACCAGCTAGGGGCACGGGCGTTCCAACACGGCCGGCATCGGCTTCATTCCGGCCGGCCGCACAGGTCGGACTCAGCGGCGCAGTCGGTCCCGCTTTGCCTGGCATGTCACGCACCTAGCCGCTTCAGGCTTGGCCTCTAGCCTGCTTTCCGGCACCGCACCGCCGCAGTCCACACACGTCCCGTAGGTACCGTCATCCAGCCGCCGCAGGGCGTCAATCACCAGCGCACGGCGCGCTCGGGCCGCCGCAAGGATCGCCTCGGAGCGGTCGGACTCAGCCAGATTGGTACCGGCGTCCGCCGGATCCTGCGGATAGTCCGCGACCAGCGGGTGCTGATGGGATCCGTGCAGCACCGTGAGCGACCGGTCCAGCTCGTCCCTGACGTCCTCAAGCCGCTTGCGAGCAGCAATAGTTTCCAACCGACCTGCACCTCCTATCTGGCGGTCTGGCTATCTGGCGGTCTGGCTATCTGGCTATCTGGCGGTCTGGTCAGCATCGGCTGCCGAGACCGGGTCCGCCGCTTCGATCAGCTCCGGACCGTTATTGCGCACGGAGTTGACCGCCAGCGAGACCGGGTACGACGTCAGGCCGCTGGCAGCGGCCGGGACGAGCAGCGCGCGCACGTCACCGGGCTCGGTACTGACCGGGTCAAGCCAGTCCGCCCAGCTAGCCGGATCGATCACCATCGGCATGCGGTCGTGGATCTCGCCAAGCTCGTCGGGCGCGGTAGTGGTAATGATCGTGGCCGTCCAGAGCCAGCCATCGGGATGATCCTTCGGCAGCGTGCGATCACGCCATAGCTCGTACAGGCCGGCGAATGCGAGCGGGCCGTGATCGGGCCGGCAGATAAAGTACGGCTGCTTCTTGCCGCTGGTTCCCGGCGCCGGCGCTTGCCATTCGTAATAGCCATCCGCGGGAAGCAGGCAGCGGCGCTTGGCGAAGGCCGCACGGAAAGCCGGCTTGTCGCTGACCGTCTCGGACCGCGCGTTGATCATCCGGCTGCCGATCGAGATGTCCTTGGCCCATGCTGGCACCAGACCCCAGCGAACCACCCTCAGCTCGCGGACCGCGCTGCCAGTCGCGGCCCGGTCGCCGTTCTCCGACTGCCGGGACGCTCCGCCGACCGCGGCCCGGCCGGAGTTCTCCGACTGCCGGGATGCTCCGCCGGCCGCGGCCCGATCGTCGTTCTCCGGCGACTCCGGTCGCGACTGCCTGGTCATGACGGCGTAGACGGGCTTAGTAGGCGCGACGTTGTAGTCCGGCGGCAGCGACTCGTCGACACGATCGCGCACCACATCGAACTCCTCTAGGAGCTCGATGCGCGAGCGCGCTGACGCATACCGGCCACACATGTGCTCACCTTCGCTGCAGGTTGCGGGAGGCCCGTGGGGCGGTTCTCGGCTCAGAAATGATGTCGGCATGACAACGTGGCATCCACTGAACAGGAAACCGGGGGTCGCCGGGGTCGGCCTCGCAGGCTGGGCAATGATTGTCGCTGTTCATAGCCAAGTCGAGCCCTTGTCAAACATTCGCACAGGCACCACGTCCGTCCGGTCCCTGAAGAGCGCGGAGTTTTTTCAGCAACTGTCGCTGAAAAAACTCCGCGCTGATGCGTATCCCTGCCCCCGACCGCCCGCCCAGTGTCGCTGTCCAGCCAGACCGGGCGCGGCTGGGCTCGGTAGCCTCGCAGGATGAACGCCGACGAGCCGAACGCCCCCGACCAGCCGAGCGCCCCCGACCAGCCGCTCACCGCTGATCCGCGGCACGACGCCGGGCTGCAGGATGTCGATGCGGCCGACTGGGCCGTCCCGCAGGCGGTCGGACCGATCCGCGCGCTGGTCCGGCTGCCGGGTTCAAAGTCGATCACCAACCGGGCGCTCGTGCTTGCCGCGCTCTCCGACCAGCCGACCGTGATCACCGGCCCGCTGGTCGCCAGGGACACCACACTGATGGTCGCGGCTCTTCGCGCACTCGGCTGCCGCATCGACGAGAACACCGCTCACGAGGGCGCACAGGCGCGCCCAAGCCAGGTAGACGGGCTGGACCGCGCAGGCGGGGCCGACCGGCAGGACCAGGCAGACGGACCAGGCAGGCAGGACCAGGCAGACGGGGCCGGCTGGCAGGACCAGGCAGACGGACCAGGCAGGCAGGACCAGGCAGACGGGGCCGGCGGGCGGGGCTGGTGGCGGGTGGAGCCGGTGCGGTCTGGGGACGCTGGGCCAGCCGCTGACGTGGACGTGGGCAATGCCGGCACGGTGCTCAGGTTCGTTCCGCCGGTGGCGGCGCTGACCAGTGCCGATGTGACGTTCCGGGGCGACCGCCGAATCACGAAACGGCCGGTCGGACCGCTCCTGGGGGCACTGCGGGAGTTCGGCGCGCAGATCGAGGACGGCGGCACGGGCGCCATCCCGTTCCTGGTGCACGGCCGCGGCGGCATGCGCGGCGGCACCGTGACGCTCGACGCGTCCTCGTCCTCTCAGCTGATCTCTGGCTTGCTGCTGGCCGCCCCGCGATTCGACAACGGTGCCGAGATCAGGCATGCCGGGCCGCCGGTGCCGTCCGCCCCGCACATCGAGATGACCGTGCGGATGCTGCGCGCCTGCGGCGCCCGGGTGATCAGCGGCGACGGTGCCGGCCCGGAATACGGTGCTGGTACCGGGGACAGCGCAGCGACCGGCATCGGAGCCGGGTCCGGCGGCGCGGCCGGGACTGGCCACGGGCGAACCGTTTCGAATATCTGGCGGGTCCTTTCCAGTCCGATCACCGCGGGACGGATCGACATCGAGCCGGACCTGTCCAACGCGGCGCCGTTCCTGGCCGCTGCGGTCGCGACCGGCGGCGAGGTGACGGTGGCTGACTGGCCAGCAGACAGTCTGCAGCCGGCCAGCCAGATCCT
>OCZU010003369.1_pt1 | contig 10089 bp, 8 predicted proteins | sample 1539001 | NCBI WGS metagenome assembly OCZU01 (sample SAMEA3539306, study PRJEB22396) | soil metagenome | biome: tundra; feature: field; material: soil | place: USA | collected 2010-05 | depth 0.15 m | reverse complement strand
GGGGTACCGGCCGCGGGCCTGAGTTGCCGCCGCACTGCGCGGCCGGGCCCGGCCGGGCACGAGGATCATCGCCGGCCTGAGGCATGTCAGGGAAAGCGGGCATGTCAGGGAAGGCGGGGAAGGTGGGCATGTCAGGGAAGGCGGCCGCGTCCTGCAAGGCCGACACATCGAGAAACGCGGGCAGTTCGGCTGAGTCAGGCGATCGCAGTCCGCCGGCTGGCGGCTGGGAACCCGGGAATGCGCCTGCGGTCATGAGTGCAGGCAGGCCGTCCGGCATCGATGGCCCCGGCGGAACCGGGCAGGCAGCGGTGGTGCCTTCCCTGCCCGGGCTGCCCGGGCCCAAGGCGCTGGCTGAACTGGCTGACCGGGCCGGACTGGCTGCACGAGGTGCGCCGGCGCCGCCATCGACAGTGCCGTATGGCCAGGGATAGTCCGGCAGCGTCAGGCCGGCTCTCGCGCCTTCCGCTGCGCCGGCGAGCAGCCTGGCTGCCGTCGCCGCATCCGGCCGGGCTCCAGGATCGGCGCGCAGCAGGGCCTCGATCACCGGCATCAGCGGGCCGGCTGAGGGAGCGCGCGGCGCGCTCTCATTGGCTGTCCCGGCCATGACCGCGGCGGGCCCGCCAGCCCGTTCGAAGGGGCCACGGCCTTCCACGGCGGCGTACAGGGTGGCCCCGAGCGACCACAGGTCAGAGGCTGGCGTAGCTGGCCGGCCGTGGAGCCGCTCAGGGGCGGTGAAGCCGGGCGTTCCGACGACCATGCCAACCTGCGTCAGCCCGGGATCCCCTTCGAACGTGGCGATGCCGAAATCGGTCAGCACGGCGCGGCCGGCAGCGTCGATCAGCACGTTGCTCGGCTTCACGTCCCTGTGCAGGACTCCGGCCAAGTGCGCGGTGGCGAGCGCGCCGACAAGGCATTCGCCAACCCGGGCGGCTGCCAGCGGGCGGAGCGGGCCATCCTCGGTAACGATCCGGTCGAGTGCGCGTGCCCGCACGAGCTCCATGACAAGCCACGGGCTGCCGTCCTCCTCGACCACGTCGAAGACGGTCACCACGCCGGGGTGGCTCAGCCGGGCAGCGGTCTTGGCCTCTCGTAGCGTCCGCTGGTAGACGATGCCGGCGTCGTCCCGGGCGAGGTTCGCCGGAACGCGGACTTCCTTGACCGCAACGTCCCGCTCGAGCAGCTCGTCCCGGCCGCGCCAGACGACGCCCATGGCGCCGCGGCCGATCGGGCTGTCCAGCCGATACCGGCCGGCCAGCAGGCTGCCGGCTCGTACCTCACCATGCATGGCCTGGACCATACCGGCGCTTCCAGCGAGATTCCTGTGAGCCAGATGTGAATTCGGCCAAATCACCGGGTGTAGTCGTCGCGGTGCCCAGTTTCACGGCCCGCTGCTGAGCTTCTTGCCGGGGACGCCCGGGCGCCGGGCGGCAGCTAGCTCCCGGGGCGCCGGGTCATCGCGAGCACGTCGAGTGCCGCGTCCAGCTGCGTCTCGGTGAGGTCGCCGCGGCTCACGTGCCCGCGGTCGAGCACGGCCTCCCTGATGGTCGTGCCCCGCTCGAGCGCCTCGTGCGCGACGGCCGCGGCTGCCTCATAGCCGATGAACGGGTTGAGCGCGGTCACGATCGCGGGCGAGGACTCGGCCAGCCGGCGCAGCCGTGCCTTGTCGGCCGAGATGCCGGCCACGCACCGCGACGCGAGCAGGCTTGCTGCGGCCGACAGCAGGCTGATCGATCCGAGCAGGTTCCGCGCGATCACCGGCATCATCACGTTGAGCTCGAAATTGCCGGCCGACCCGCCGAACGCCACGGCCGCGTCATTGCCGATCACCTGGGCGCAGACCTGGCAGACGGCCTCGCAGATGACCGGGTTCACCTTCCCCGGCATGATCGACGACCCAGGCTGCAGGTCCGGGACCCGGATCTCGGCCAGCCCGGTCTGCGGGCCCGAGTTCATCAGCCGCAGGTCGTTGCAGATCTTCAGTAGCGAGATCGCGATCGTTCGAAGCACGCCGCTTGCGGCGACAAGGCCGTCACGCCCGCCGGCCGCCTCGAAGTGATCGGCCGCCTCGGTCAGCGGCAGGCCGGCGTCCCCGGCCAGCCGGCCGATGACGGCGGCGGCGAAACCCGCCGGGGCGTTCAGCCCGGTGCCGACGGCGGTCCCGCCCAATGGCAGCGCGCCGACGTCGGGCAGTACGCCCTGCACCCGGCGGATACCGTTCCGCACTGCGGATGCGTAACCGCCGAACTCCTGCCCGAGGGTCACCGGGGTGGCGTCCATCAGGTGCGTCCGGCCGCTCTTCACATAGCCGGAGAATTCCGCGGCCTTCGCCTCCAGCGCCCCGGCCAGCTCGCCGAGCGCCGGGACCAGCTGCTGCGCCAGCATCCACGACGCCGCCAGCGCAATAGCGGAGGGAAACACGTCATTGGACGACTGCGATGCGTTGACGTGGTCGTTCGGGTGGACAGCCCGGCCAAGCAGGCGGGTGGCCAGGGCGGCGATCACCTCGTTGGCGTTCATGTTGCTGGAGGTCCCCGACCCGGTCTGGAACACGTCAAGCGGGAACTGGCCCAGGTGGTAGCCGCGGGCGATCTCGCCGGCGGCGTTGTGAATCGCGTCCGCCATGTCCGCGTCCAGGACGCCCAGTTCACCGTTGACCCTGGCGGCCGCGCCCTTGATCGATGCCAGCGCGATGATCAGGTCCCGGTGCAGCGGCTCGCCGGAAACCGGGAAATTCTCGACCGCGCGCTGAGTCTGCGCGCCCCAGAGGGCATCGGCCGGGACTAGCACCTCGCCCATCGAGTCGTGCTCGATCCGGAATCCGGCCGCGCCGTCCGGCATGGGATCCTCCTCCTGACTCGAAGCTGCTAGCTGGGCCCGGAGCCGATTGTCAGGACCGGCGCCGCCGGCCCGGTGACGTCCGCGAAGAAGTCATTGCCCTTGTCGTCGACCACGATGAACGCGGGGAAATCGCGGACCTCGATCCGCCACACCGCCTCCATGCCCAGCTCCGGGTACTCAAGCACTTCGACCCTGGTGATGCAGTCCTGCGCCAGCTTTGCCGCGGCGCCGCCAACCGAGCCAAGGTAGAAGCCGCCGTGCTCCTTGCACGCGGCGGTCACCGCGGCCGACCGGTTCCCCTTGGCCAGCATCACCAGCGAGCCGCCGGCGGCCTGGAACTGGCCGACGTAGGAATCCATCCGGCCCGCGGTGGTCGGCCCGAAGGATCCGGAAGCGTAGCCTTCCGGCGTCTTGGCCGGGCCCGCGTAGTAGACCGCGTGATCACGCAGGTAGCCGGGCATCGGCTGGCCGGCCGCCAGCCGGTCGGCGATCTTGGCGTGCGCGATGTCCCTGGCGACCACCATCGGCCCGGTCAGCGCGAGCCGGGTCCTGATCGGGTGCCCCGACAGCTCGGCGCGGATGTCGGACATCGGCCGGGACAGGTCAATCCGGACAACGTCGCTGTCCAGCTCGTCATTGGTCGTCTCCGGCAGGTACTGCGCGGGGTCGGTCTCCAGCCGCTCCAGGAATGCACCCTCCCGGGTGATCTTCCCGAGCGCCTGCCGGTCGGCCGAGCACGACACCGCGATCGCGACCGGGCAGGAAGCGCCATGCCGCGGCAGCCGGATCACCCGCACGTCGTGGCAGAAGTACTTGCCGCCGAACTGCGCGCCGATGCCAGTCCGCCGGGTGAGCTCAAGCACCTGCTGCTCAAGCTCCGTGTCGCGGAACCCGTGCCCGGCGCCCGTGCCCGCCCGCGGCAGGCCGTCGAGGTACCGGGCGGACGCGTACTTCGCGGTCTTCAGCGCGTACTCGGCGCTGGTCCCGCCGACGACGATCGCGAGGTGATAGGGCGGGCACGCCGCGGTGCCCAGGATGCGGATCTTCTCATCGAGAAACGCGAGCATGGACGCGGGATTCAGCACCGTCTTGGTCTGCTGGTACAGGAACGACTTGTTCGCCGAGCCGCCGCCCTTGGCCATGAACAGGAACTTGTACTCGCCACCGGCCGTGGCGTACAGCTCGATCTGGGCCGGCAAATTGGTGCCGGTGTTGCGCTCATCCCACATGGTCAGCGGCGCGAGCTGCGAGTAGCGGAGGTTTAGCTGCGTGTAAGCGTCGTAGACGCCGCGGGCGATGTGCTCCTCGTCGCGGCCGTCGGTGAGCACGTGCTGGCCGCGCTTGCCCATCACGATCGCGGTGCCGGTGTCCTGGCACATCGGCAGCACCCGGCCGGCCGCGATGCACGCGTTCTTCAGCAGGTCGCCCGCCACGAAGCGGTCATTGCCGCTGGCCTCCGGGTCGTCCAGGATCGCGCGGAGCTGCCGGAGGTGACCCGGCCGCAGCAGATGAGCGATGTCGCGCATGGCCGCCGCTGTCAGCATCGTGAGCACGCCCGGGTCGATCTCAAGGAATTCCCGGCGGAACGAGCTTCTGGTGGCGATCCCATCGCCAGTGACCAGTCGGTACTCGGTGCTGTCCGCGCCAAGCGGCAGCAGGTCGGTGTAGCTGAACTCGGGCATGTTCGGCACATCCTCGTGCGGGACGTTTCAGACGCTGCCCATCGTAGATCGCCCGGCGACGGACGAGGACGCTGCGGCTGTCGCTGGAGCAGGACGGTCACGCTGGCGTGCCGGGGAGCTACATCCGGCTGGGGCAATTCAGCATGGCGGCCGGGGCTGGGACAGAATGCCGGCCATGACGACAAACCTGAGCTGGCCGGAGTTCGCGCGCGAGCGGCCCGACCTCGCCGCGGCGGGCCGGAGCCTGCTCTATCAGTTCGGCGTGGGGCTGGCGTTCCTGTCGACGGTGCGGCGAGACGGCGGGCCGCGACTGCACCCGATGTGCCCGCTGCTTGTCAACGGCCGGCTCGTCGCACACATCGTGCCGTCGGCCAAGCGGGACGACCTGCACAGAGACGGCCGGTTCGCGATGCACTCGTTCCCGTGCGCCGACAACGAGGACGCGTTCTACCTCGCCGGGCGCGCGGCGCTGGCGGGCGATGAATCGCTCGCGCGGGCCGCGGCTGCCCAGTTCCTGGCAGAGCGTGACATGGACGGCGAGCCGCCCGGATTCGGTGACGGCGAGTTCTTCGAGTTCCGGCTCAGCCGGTGCCTGCTGACCAGGACGGATTACCATGGCGACTGGAATCCGCGGCACACGGTCTGGACCGCGCCGGCCCGATCGGCGCATGGCGGCGGTGACCCGGGGTAGGTGCCAAGCAGCCGGGCTAGGCGCCGCAAGCCCGCGCCAGCCAAGGTGAGGAAGTGGAACATGAGCATCCCCGAAGCAGCCGACGGCGCCGTCGACGTGGCCGAGGCTGCCCGCCAGCTGCAGCAGGCCACGCACGACGCGCGGGTCGCCTACGACTGCATAGGCCTGGGTGAGCTCGACCGGGCGCATACGCACGCGATCACCGCGCGGGCCGCTGTCGATGCGGCCGAGACCGTCCTGCGGGCGGCACTGGCCAGCGGCGCGAGCATCCCCAGCGAGCTGTAACCGCCTGCCTGCCAGCGAGCCGTACGTCCTGCCAGCGAGCCGTACCAGCAGGCGGGTCGCGCGCTCGCGGGGCCCGGTGAGGCGCTAGGCTGATGTGTGACGCACACACATGTTGCCGCCGAGGATAGGGTGCACGTGATGACGGAGCGCGCCGAGGGCACCTTCACGGTGCAGGCCTGGGACGAGAACACCTACGAGGAGCTGGACGGCAAGACGAAGCTGACCAGGGCGGCCATGGTGTTCGGCTATACCGGCGATTTCGAGGGCACCGGCAAGTCGGAGACCCTGATGTTCTACCGCGAGGACGGCACCGCTGCCTACGCCGGCCTGGAGCGACTGACCGGCCGGATCGGTGGTCGCTCCGGCAGTTTCGTGCTGCGCGCCGTCGGCGCCTTCGAGGGCGGCGAGGCCAGGACGACCTGGCAGGTCGTCGACGGCTCCGGCTCCGCTGAGCTGCGCGGCCTCCGCGGGACGGGCGCGGCGGTCGCGGCAAGCGGGCAGCCTGGCGGGACCTTCACGCTCGACTACGACCTCCGCTGAGCGCCCGGCCGTGGCGCCCGGCCGGACCGGGAACCTGCTCGGCGCCCTTTCCCTGGTCATCGCCGACCGCACGGCGGATGCCATGGCGGATGCCGGCGGACGGCCGGAATCGGCCGCCGCGGCGCTTTCTGCGCTGCTGCATTTCCTCGACCGGCCGTCGGTCGACCTCCTCCGCCAGGTGCTCGGACTCACCTCGTCGGGCACGGTCCGCCTGCTTGACCGGCTCGCGGAGGCGGGCTACGTGCGGCGAGGCCCCGGCACCGACGGGCGCTCCGCGTCCATTTCGCTCACCGAATCCGGCCGGTCGGCCGCTGTGCAGGTCGCCGCGGCCCGCGGCGCGGTCCTGGACGGCGCGCTGGCGGCATTGTCGCCGGAGGAGCGCGTCATCTTCGGCCGGCTGGCCGGGAAGATGCTGGCCGGTCTCATCCGCGGGCCGGGCGCCACTCGCTGGATCTGCCGCCTGTGCGACACCGGCACCTGCCGCGGGGCAGCGGGCGGCTGCCCGGTCGGTAACGCCGCCCGGGAGCGGTACCTGTCGTGACAGGTGGCCATCAACGCCGCGATCGAGGCGGCGCTGGCGACGTGAGCGCGGTGGCGTCCGGTGCGGCGCCGGTGGCCTCCGGCTGGCCTGCGGGGTCCACGGCAGCCGGCTGAGCTGGTTCGCCTGCAGAGTGCGCCGACCCCGCGGCCGCCGCATGCTCGTCGTGCACGTAGCGCCCGCCCCGCAGCGCCGATATGGCCGCAGCGATCACCAGCAGTGCGATCGCCATGCTGAAGACGATCACCAGCCCGTGGTGGAAGGGCCCGGAGATCAGCTGCGGGAAGAACCGCTGGCCGTCCAGTACGGAGACGTGGCTCGGCGGCAGATGCGCGAGCACGCCGGTCGGGGCCAGCAGCTGACGGACCGGGTTGATGCCGAGGAACGCGGCGAACAGGCTGCCCACCGGCGGCAGGCCGCCGATCTGGTGCGCGATACCCGGCGGCACGCCCTGCGCGATGAGGCCATGGCTGAGCGTCTTCGGCAGCGCGCTCGCCAGTCCGGCGATCATGAGCGAGAAGAAGATGCCGATCGACAGCACGAAGCCGGAGTTCTGGAACGTGGCCAGCATCCCGGACGCGGCGCCGCGCTGCCTGGCCGGGACGCTGTTCATGATCGCGGCCGCGTTCGGCGCGGAGAACAGCCCCATCCCGGCCCCGGCCACGAAGATCAGGCTAGCGAACATCGCGTACCGGAAGTCGGTCGGCAGCACCAGCAGGCCGGCGAATCCGGCAGCCGACACCAGCAGGCCGCCAGAGGCAAACGCGCGTGCGCCGTGCTTGTCGGACAGCCAGCCAGATATGGGTCCGGATACCACGAAACCGCAGGTGAGTGGCAGCAGGTAGATACCGGACCAGAGCGGGGTGTCCTTGAACGCGTAATTATGCAGCGGCAGCCAGATGCCCTGCAGCCAGATGATCAGCATGAACTGCAGCCCGCCGCGGGCGATCGAGGCGAGCAGCGTCGCCGCGCCGCCGGCCGCGAACGCGCGGATCCGCAGCAGCTTCAGGTCGAACATCGGGCTGTCGACCCGCTGCTCGATGAAGCAGAACGCGGTCAGCAGCGCGACGCCGCCGATCAGGCCGGTCAGCACCACGGGGCTGGTCCAGCCCATCGAGTGCCCGCCGTAGGGCTGGATTCCGTACGTGATCCCGGTGAGCAGGGCGATCAGCCCGACCGCGAAGGTGACGTTGCCCAGCCAGTCGATGCGTGCCCTGGTCCTGATCCCGGTCTCGCGCAGGCTCAGGTAGGACCAGATCGTGCCGCCGATGCCGATCGGCACGGACACGATGAAGACCAACCGCCAGTTGATCGCGGCGAGCACGCCGCCGAGGATCAGGCCGAAGAACATGCCGGAGATGCCCGCGACCTGGTTGATGCCCATCGCGGTGCCGCGCTGGTTCGAGGGGAACGCGTCGGTCAGGATCGCGGGGGAGTTGGCCATCAGCATCGCGCCGCCGGTAGCCTGCAGGACCCGCCAGCCGATCAGCCACAGCGCGCCGGCCGGCCCGGTGAACGGATCGAAGGGCAGCGCGAGCGCCCCGAGCCCGAAGATCGCGAAGCCCATGTTGTACATCCGGACCCGGCCGTAGATGTCGCCGAGCCGGCCCAGGGTGACGACGAGAACCGCCGACACGACCAGGTATCCCATCAGCATCCAGAGCAGGTAGCTGACATTGCCAGGCTGCAGCGGGTCTAGGTGGATACCGCGGAAGATGGCGGGCAACGCGATGATCACGATGGAGCCGTTGACGGTGGCCGCCAGCATGCCGAGCGTCGTGTTCGACAGCGCGACCCATTTGTAGTTCGCGCTGCGCAGCCCGCCCGCCGTAGCCGCGGGGGGTCCAGTTGGCGCAGTTTGCGCTGCCCTGTCGTCCGAAGGATCGCCTGCCATGTGCTCTCCCCTCCGCCCCGGTACTGATACTTGCTTTGCCCAAACTAACAGGCAGGGAAGTTCCCAGGAAGCGGCGCAGGGCGCCGGAGCCTCGCCCGAGGGCCAGGGCAGCGCGCTAAGCGCGATAAAGTCGCGACATGCCAAATGGCCGCGCTGTGGTGAGCTGGCTGCGCAGCGTCGTCAATCGTCCGGCGAAGAAGAAGCTGCACGGCGTCGATGTCTCCAGCTACCAGGGCAGGCCAGGGCAATGGCGGGCGGAGGCGGGGACCATCACCTGGGCGGGGGTTAAGATCACCGAACTCCAGCCCGGTGGCGTCCGGTACGTTAACCCGGACGCGGCAGCCGACTGGGACTGGCTGCACCGGCACCAGAAAATCCGGATCGGATACCTATTCGGGCATCCGTCGGTCAGTGCCAGGGAGACGGTGTCTTTCTTCGACACCGAGATCCGCAAGCTCGGCCTGCGTGACGGCGACTCCGTTGCCCTGGACATCGAGGTCACCGATGGTCTCGGTGCCGGAACCGTGGACGCCTGGTGCGCCGAGGTCACGGCCGAGCTGCACAGGAAGACCGGACGGCCTCCGGTCGTCTACACCTTCTTGTCCTTCGCCGAGGCGGGGAACACCAATCGTCTCGGTAAATACCCGCTATGGATCGCCGATCCATCGTCCAAGGCGGGCAAGCCGCGGGTGCCCGGGCCATGGAAAACGTGGACGCTGCACCAGTACGACATCAGCGGGCCAATCGACCGCGACCTGGCGATATATACGAGCCGGACCGCGATGTCCGCAGCGCTGGGAAAACCGAAGGAGCCGGACTTGAAAGACCTGGGCGGGACAAATACCTCCGCGCTCTGCTCCGTCCGCTGGGATAACGGTGACACCGTCGTAGCCGGGATCGGCAAGGACGGGTTCGTCCGGGCCATCCGGTGGGCGGGCGGCAAATGGGGCCCGTGGAAGGGCATCACCTCGGAGAAGGCGCTTCATCCGCCATCGATGGTTGCCTGGGGCAACGGGCACGGGCACCTGTACTACACGAATGAAGCCGGCGATGTCATCGAGATAGGTACCGGTGACTTCGGCGAGACCTGGACCTGACATCGCCGCCCGGCCGCGTGCGGCAGGCGTATAGCCGCCGTCCGGTATCTTCAGCATGTGGCATCCCGTCCGCCTCCGCGCGACCTGCGGGCATCTGACGCCGACCGGGAGCGCGTGGTGGCCGTGCTCACGCAGGCGGCAGCCGACGGGCGCCTGACGCTCGGCGAGCATTCTGAACGGACGGAGCGTGCGTACGCCGCCCGCACCCTGGGTGATCTCGCCGTGCTGACTACCGATCTGGCGGTGCCGTCCGCTCAGCCGATCCAGCTTGATGCCCGGCGGTCGGTGGCCGGGATATTCGCCAGGGCGGGCCGTGCCGGGCGCTGGGTCGTGCCGGAGCGGCTTGCAGTGACCGCAGTCTTCGGGGAGGTCGTCCTTGACCTGCGCGAGGCAATGCTGCAGAGCCTGCACGTCACGATCTACGCGACTATCGTCGGCGGTCACCTGGACCTGATCGTTCCGGACGGCGTCGGCGTCGTGCTGACGGGCACGGCGCTGCATTTCCGCAGGCGCGGCAGCGATCC
>OCZU010003368.1_pt1 | contig 10091 bp, 8 predicted proteins | sample 1539001 | NCBI WGS metagenome assembly OCZU01 (sample SAMEA3539306, study PRJEB22396) | soil metagenome | biome: tundra; feature: field; material: soil | place: USA | collected 2010-05 | depth 0.15 m | reverse complement strand
GGCCGGCTGGGGGCCGGGCCGCGCGTCCCGGCCCCCAGGCGGCGTCTCCGCAGCCAGGCCGCCAGCCGGAGCCGCCCCGGCCGTGCCTGATGATGCCATCGTCACGGCCACCTCCTCCGTCATCTTCTCCCACCCCCCGCACCCCGCAGGCGCGGCAGGCGGCCAGCGCGGCCGATTGTCACCGGGCCGCCCGCTTATCGCAGGTAGGCCAGATGCCGGCCATGCCGCTCCCGGTACTCGCCGATCAGCTCCCTGGCCGCGGTAATGCCCGGAACCAGCGGATGCCCGGACAGCGCCACTGCGGCCAGTCCGGCGTCACCGGTCATCGCGGCCTCGACGATGCCGCGCTCGTAGTCCTTGACCTGCTCGACAAGGGCCTTGGCCGACCGCGGCAGGGCCGGCGCCGGCAGCGGCGAGAGGCCAGCGGCGTCAACCCGGGCCGGAACCTCCACGACGTCGTCGGCGTCCAGGAAGCCCAGGGTCGCGCCGTTGCGGACGTTGACGATCACCTCGCGCGCACCGCGCCCGGCCAGCCCGTCGATGACCCGCAGCGCCAGCCCTTCATAGCCGCCCACCTGCGCAGCGCCGATTCCGGCCGGGCCCGCCGCCGCGCGCCGGGCACGCGCCTCGCCCTGCCCGTTGTCGCCTTGCACGTCGGTCCGCATGTAGGTGTCGCGGCGGACGCCCATCAGCGTCTCGTAGGCCGACCAGGCGGCATGCACGCCGCCGTCGGCGAAGGCACCGGCGAGACGTCCGAGCAGCTCGTCGTTCAGGCGCAGCACGTCCTGGCCCCTGCTGACGCCTGCCCTGGCGACGCCGTCGAGATAGCGCGCGCCGTCATAGAAGTAGTAGACGTACTCCGTCGGTATCGCGCCGACCCGGCGCACCAGCGCGGGGTCGAACGCGGCGAAGCGGTGATCGAAGCGCTGCAGGTCCTCGAACCTGGCGAGCAGCTCCCCGATGCGCTCCTGGCCGCCAGCCTGGAGCGAGCAGACCCAGCCGAGATGGTTCAGCCCGGCGTAGGAGCCCGAGACGCCGCCATCTCCTCCCGGGACGCCGCCATCTCCTCCCGGGACGCCGCCATCCGCTGACAGGAAGGCGGCCAGGCGCTCCACGGTGCCGCCGGGGGTATCGCAGACCCCGACCACCCGCACTTTCCCCTGCGCCGAGATCGCCTGGGTGATCAGGCCCGCCGGGTTGGTGAAGTTGATCAGGACCGCGGCCGGCGAGCAGCGGCTGAGCAGCTCGCAGTAGGACAGCACCACCGGGATCGTGCGGAGCGCCATCGCGCACCCCCCGGGCCCGGTCGTCTCCTGGCCGACGATGCCGCGCCGCAGTGCGACCTCCTCGTCGATGACGCGCCCGCGGTCGCCGCCCACGCGTATCGCGGAGAACACGTAGTCGGCTCCAGTGAACGCGTCGGCGGGGTCCGCCGTGACCCGGACCACATCGGGATGACCGAGGACAACCGCGAGCTCGGCCGCGAGCCGGCAGATGGTGTCGCGGCGCACGCTGTCCGGCTCGAACAGGCAGATCTCGTCAAACGTGCCGGGCCGGCTGGCCAGGACTGCCCGGACGAACGCGGGCATCCGCACGCCGCCGCCGCCGAGAATCGCCAGTTTCATAGGTCACGGTCCATTGCTGCCTTCTCCGCCGCCGGGGCGGCTGCTCTGCCGGGGAACATCGGTTCCTGCGTCCGGTCGGCCAGGGCCATGGCCGCCACCTCAACCTCGCCTACCGCGCCGAGCCGGCCGGCCGCCTCGGATCCTGCGGCGTTCGCCGCCACGACCGCCTCAGTGAGCGCCGCTCCCTGCAGCATCGCGGCGATCAACGCGCCGGCGAAGGCGTCGCCCGCCCCGGTCAGGTCCCTGACCTGAACCTGCCGGACGCCCTCGGCTACCTCGGTCATCCCGCCGGGGCCCGCGACCAGCGCGCCGGCCGCGCCGCGCTTCACCACCAGCGGCGTGCCCCACGCTGTCGCGGCCGCCACCGCCTGCCCGATGGTGCCCGCGCCGGTCAGCCGCAGCAGTTCGTCGGAGTTCGGGACGAAGACGTCGGCCAGCCGGACGCACTCGATGATCGTGTCGCGGTACTGCTCGTCGCCGAGTGAGATGTCGAGCACGACCTTGGCGCCCAGCTCACGGGCATCGCTCAGGAAGTCCGCTACCCCGCGCCCGGCATGCAGATAGCACCAGCGGGGCCGCTCGCGGCGCAGCACGTCGCGCCAGCGGCTGACCGGCGGCGGCTCGCCATCCGGCCGCGGCGGGAGGTGCGTGACGAAGGCCCGGTCGCCGTGGAAGTTCAGCACGGCCGAGATCCCGGCGGACCTGCCGGGCACCCGCGTCGACGGGGACAGGTCGACGCCGGCCCTGGCGCAGTACTCGATCACGACATGCGAGCCGAGGTCGTCGCCGAGGACCGTGCACAGGCCCGCGTGCACGCCGGCCAGGGCGGCCGCGCCGGCGCTGGTCACGGCCCCGCCGCAGGACATCGCGAAGTCGTCCGTGAGGACTTCCTCGCCGGGCCCGGGCAGTTCGCGCAGATGCCCGAAGACCAGCTCGAGGTACACCGAGCCGAACGAGATCATGTCCAACCGAGTGATTCCTCCAGCGCTGTCAGGGTCGGTCACATTTCGGCCACGGAGCTATTGCTTCCTTCGATAGTTAGGATACTGTCCTAACTATCTTGAGCGATAGCTCGCCGGGAAGTTCTTGCGGAACTGGCAGGTCAGCGTGGGAAACTCCCCCGTCGTACTCGGGTTCGACTTCGGTGGCACGAAGATTGCCACCGCGGTCTGCGACCTGATGGGCAACCGGCTGGCAGCAGCGACGATCAGCACCGGCGCAGCGGCGGGTGCTCCGCCGGCCGCCGGCGAGCTGCCGTCGGCCGGTGCGCCAGCCGCAGTGCGGCCGGCCAGTGAGCGCGACGCGCGGGCGATATTCGACCGGGGCATCCGGGCCGCGCGGGAGCTGCTGGCGACAGCGGCGCCGCGCAGTGAACTCGCCGCGGTCGGAGCGGCCACCTTCGGCATCCCCTTCGAGGACCGGGTCGAGCTTGCCCCCGCCATCGACGGCTGGGAGTCACTCGCTCTCGGCCGCGAACTGCGCGCCGCGTTCGAGGGCGCGGAGGTCCGGATGGCGACCGATGCGAAGGCCGCGGCCACCGCCGAGGTGCGGTGGGGCGCCCTGAACGGCTGCGATCCCGGCGTGTACCTCAATCTGGGCACCGGGCTGGCCGCCGCGATCGTCGTCGGCGGCCGGGTCGTCAGTGGCGGTAACGGCGCGGCCGGCGAGATCGGTTACAACCTGCGGGCCATCTCCGATGCAGGCCTCCCGCAGGGTCAGCGGGTAACCCTTGAGGACATGGTGAGCGGACAGGCGCTGGCCCTGCGGGCGGCCGGGCACGGAGCGGGCGCGCCCGGACGCGGCGGACGCGAACGCGGCGGTCCCGGTGCGGGCGGACCTGGACCCGGCGGATCCGGAGTCGGCGGACACAGTGCGGGCGGACCCGGACGCGGAGCCGGCGGACCCGGCTGGCCTGCGGCTCCCGCTGGCCAGTCGATGACCGCGGCCGACGTCTTCGCGGCCAGCCCGGGCGATCCCGGGCTTGACGACCTGATTGCCAGCTTTGCCGCCGAGCTGGCGTTCCACCTCGTCAATCTCGCGATCTGCATCAATCCGGTGCGGATCGCGGTCGGCGGCGGGATGGTCCGCTCCTGGGAGCGGCTCCGCCCGCAGCTAGAACAGGCCCTGAGCGCCGGCGTCCCGTTCCCGCCGGAGCTTGTCGTCGCGCAGTTTCCCTACGACGCTCCGCTGCTCGGCGCGGTTGCGCTGGCCGTGGACGCCGCGCGAGGCCGCGAGCGGCAGGACCGCGAAAAGCAGGACGCGGGAACAGCGAGGGCTTCGCCCGCCGCCGAGACTGGGAGTGCCGACGGCGCCGCAGTCACCATCGATAAGGACACGATGTACCAGAACACCATGACTCAGGACACAAGGGTATGACAGCTTGCCTACGTGCCTCCCGGCCGATGAGTCTCACCGGCTGGTCATTGATCGGCATCCGTGCACCTGGCCGGGCAGTCCCGCCCTGCCACCCGGTGCGCGGACAATTCATCGGAGGGCTACCGCAATGAGACGCCTCAAGACGCTCGGGGTCATCATCGCAGCCGGCCTGCTGGCCGCCGCATGTGGAACCAGTTCGTCCAGCAGTAACAACTCTTCAAGCTCCAGCAGCGTGCTGACCATTTCTAACGAAAGCGGCAGCCTCTGGACGTGCAACTTCAACCCGTACAACTTGTCCGACATCGGCTATTCACTCGGGCCTGTCTACGAGCCGCTGGTGTTCGTCAACACGCTGCAGAGCGCCAAGGCCACGCCCTGGCTGGCGACTAAGTGGACATGGGCCAACGGCAACAAAACGCTGACCTTCACCATCCGCAACGGGGTCAAGTGGAGTGACGGGAAGCCGATGACCGCCGCGGATGTGGTCTTCAGCTTCAACCTGCTGAAGAAGTTCAAGGCACTCGACGTCAACGCCGTCTGGTCGGTGCTGTCCAGCGTCACCCAGAAGGGCTCTAACCAGGTCGTGATGACCTTCAAGGCGCCGGCGGTGACCTACTTCTACTACATCGCCGACCAGATCGCGATCGTGCCGCAGCACATCTGGTCGACGATCGCCAACCCGGTAAAGTATCCCGACACGCACCCGGTCGGCACCGGTGCGTTTACGGTGAGTCCCTGCTCGCCGCAGAACATCAGCTACAAGGCCAACCCGCACTACTGGCAGCCGGGCGAGCCGAAGGTCAAGACCGTCAACTACCCGGCGTTCACCACGAACGACACGGCCAACACCTACCTGGCCGACGGGCAGGCGCAGTGGGGCAGCCAGTTCATCCCCAGCATCCAGAAGTTCTACCTGGCCAAGAACCCTGATTACCGCTACTGGTTCCCGCCGGTCGCCAACGTCTCCCTGTTCATCAACCTGACCAACCCCATCCTGAAGAACGTGGCTGTCCGCCAGGCGATGGCCTACGCGATCAACCGCAAGCAGGCCTCGACCATCGGCGAGTACGGCTACGAGCCGCCGTCGAACCAGGCCGGGATCGTCACCCCGACGTTCTCCAGCTGGCTTGACTCGTCGCAGGCGGCGGGCTACGGCAACAACTACACCTACAACCAGGCCAAGGCAATCTCCATCCTGACCGCCGCCGGGTTCAAGAAGGGCTCCGACGGGATCATGGCCAAGGGCGGCCAGAAACTGTCCTTCAGCATCACCAACAACGGCGGCTTCTCCGACTGGGTGGCCGCGGTGAATGTCATCCAGCAGGACCTCAAGGCGGTCGGCATCCAGATCACGCCGAAGAACCTGGCCGCTCCCGCCTACGAGGCGGCGCTGTACAACGGCAACTACCAGCTCGGCTACTACGCCGAGACCGGCGGGCCAACGCCGTACTACGAGCTGCGCCAGTGGCTGTTCTCCGGCAACTCCGCGCCGATCGGGCAGCCGGCCGGCTCCAACTTCGAGCGTTACAGCAACAAGTCCACCGACGCCCTGCTGAATGCCTACAGCGCCACCACCAGCCCGTCGAAGCAGCACCAGATCGTGAACCAGCTGCAGCTGGTAATGCTGAAGGACGTGCCGGTGATCCCGATCACCGAGGAAGTCGACTGGTACCAGTACGACACGGGCAGCTTCACCGGATGGGTTACCCAGGGCAACCCGTACGCGCAGCCCGCCGCCTACAACTACCCGGACTGGGGCCAGATGCTGTTGCACCTGGCACCTAAGAAGTAGCAACGATGCGAGTCCGGTGCGTCCCGTCAAGGCGGGACGCACCGGAACCGGACGTAGCGCGCTGCCGCAGCGCGGGAGCGCGAGAAGAGCGCGAAGGTGCGCGGGTCTCGCGTGTGCGAGCGGATAGAGCGAGGATGAGGGCCAGAGCGAGGGTGAGGGTCAGGATGGCGAGGACATGAGGTTCGTGCTGCGGCGCCTGGGCTTCTTTGCGCTGACCATGTGGGCAGCGCTCACCCTGAACTTCTTCCTGCCCAGGCTCATGCCGGGCAACCCGGCCGAGGCGATGATGGGCAAGTTCCGCGGCCCGGTGAATCCCCAGGCGCTGAAGGCGCTCGAGGTGGAGTTCGGGGTCAACACCCACCAGAGCCTGGTCGCGCAGTATTTCGGTTACATAGGCGACGTAGCCACCGGCAAGTTCGGGACGTCGCTGTATTTCTATCCGGAGTCGGTCGGCCGCGTCATTCTTGACGCGATCCCGTGGACGCTCGGGCTGGTCGGGGTCACCACGGTCCTGGCGTTCTTCCTGGGCACCGGCATCGGGATCGTGGCGGCCTGGCGCCGCGGCAGTTCGCTGGACAGCATCGTGCCGCCGATCTTCGTGATCACCACGGCGATCCCGTATTTCTGGATCGGGCTGATGCTGATCCTGGTCTTCGCCGTCAGGCTGCAATGGCTGCCTGCGGCTTTCGGGTTCGATATCACCCTGACGCCATCGCTGTCCCTGCCGTTCATCGCCAACGTCCTGGAGCACGCCATACTGCCCGCGACGGCGCTGCTGGTCACCACGATTGGCACCTGGATCCTGACCATGCGCAACAACATGATCACGACGCTGGCCGAGGACTACGTGCGGATGGCCAGAGCCAAGGGACTGCCAGGCAGGCGCATCATGTTCGACTACGCGGCCAGAAACGCCATCCTGCCGAACCTGACCGGCTTCGCGATGTCACTCGGATTCGTGGTGGGCGGCGCGATCCTGGTCGAGTACGTCTTCAACTACCCGGGCGTCGGCTACATGCTGCTGCAGGCCGTCAATAACGAGGACTACCCGCTGATGCAGGCCCTGTTCCTGCTGATCACCGTCGCAGTGCTGATAGCGATCCTGCTCGCTGACATCGCCACCGCGGTCTTCGATCCCCGCACGAGGACGGCGGGCTAGCCATGGCCATGTTGCCCCTTTACACGCCAGCCGACCAGCCGCCAGGCCTGCCGGAGCTGGCACCGGTCACCGGCGCACCCGGCAGGCGCGGCAGGCCGGCCCTCACTCGGCTGGTACGCGCCGTGCGGTCGAACCGCAAGGCGACGGCGGGGGCCGCGCTGCTTTTGCTGTTCACCCTGGTCGCGCTGTTCCCCGGGGTGATCGCACACGACAATCCGAGTGCCACGATCTACCCGAGGAGCCTCGGCCCCTCAGCGCAGCACCTGCTCGGCACGACCGCTCTCGGGCAGGACATCTTCGCCCAGACGGTGTATGGCACCCAGCAGGTGCTGATCATCGCGATCGGCGTCGGGCTGCTGTCCACCGGCGTGGCCGTGCTGATCGGCGTCGCCGCCGCCTACCTCGGCGGGTGGTGGGACGGCGTGCTCAGCCTCCTGACCGACGTGCTGCTGGTCATCCCGCTGTTCCCGCTGCTCATCGTGATCGCCACCTACGTGCAGGGCGCCGGGACCCTCATCCTCGTCCTCGTGCTGACCCTCACCGGATGGTCCTTCACCGCGCGCCAGCTTCGGTCGCAGGCGCTATCGCTGCGCGGCAGGGACTTCCTCGAGGCGGCCCGGGTGCGGGGCGAGCGCAGGATGTACATCGTCCTCGTCGAGATCATCCCCACCATGACTTCACTGATCGTCGCCAGCTTCCTGACCAACGCGCTGTACGCGGTGCTTTTCGGCTCCAGCCTGCAGTTCATCGGCCTGGGCGACCCCAACTCGGTGAGCTGGGGCACGATGCTGTACTGGGCGGAGAACAATGAGGCGCTGCAGACCGGGCAGTACCTGTGGGCCATCGTTCCCGGGGCCTGCATCGCCGCCCTCGGCGCGGCCTTCGCCCTGCTCAACTACGCCTTCGACGAGATCGGCAATCCTGCCCTGCGGCCGCTGCGGGCGCGACGGAAGATGGTACGAAGGCCGCGCAGCGCCATCGCGGAGATACGGGTGGGGGCCAGCAGTGCCCGCTAGACGGCCTCGCGGTCCCGTTGCCCCAGTCCCCCAGCCGGGTCCCGGCAGCGCCGTGCTCGAGGTCAGGGACCTGTCGGTGGAGTACGTCCTGGACCGCGGCACGATCACGGCGGTCGAGCACGTCAGCTTCGACCTGGACCCGGGCGAGTTCATCGGGATCGTCGGCGAGTCCGGCTGCGGCAAATCCACGCTGCTGTTCGCGATCGCCCAGCTGCTCGCGCCGCCCGCGGAAACCACCGGCGGCAGCGTGATCTTCAAGGGCCGCAGCATGGTCGGGCTCACCGACAAGCAACTGGCCGCGGTGCGCTGGCGGGACCTGTCGGTGGTCATGCAGAGCGCGATGAACGCGCTCAACCCGGTCAAGTCGATCGGGGCGCAGTTCAAGGACGCGATGCGGGCGCACGGCGTGAGCTCGAAGCACGAAATCGCCGCCCGGTCGGCCGAGGTGCTCAAGATGGTCGGCATCGACCCGGTGCACCTGAAGAGCTACCCGCACCAGCTGTCCGGCGGCATGCGGCAGCGCTCGATGATCGCGATGGCCATGCTGTTCACTCCCGACCTGGTGATCATGGACGAGCCCACGTCCGCGCTCGACGTCGTCGCGCAGCGCTCGCTGATGGTCCAGATCAAGGAACTACAGCGGGAACTCGGCTTCGCCGTCATCTTCGTCACCCACGACATGTCGCTGGTCAGCCACTTCTCCGACCGCCTCATGGTCATGTACGCGGGCCAGGTAGCCGAGCTCGGCACCACCCGCCGGGTCTTCGACTCCCCGCTGCACCCTTACAGCGTCGGCCTGCTGGATGCGTTCCCCTCCATCAGGGGGCCAAAGGTCCACCTCAGCGGGATCCCCGGCAGCCCGCCGGACCTGGCCAGGCCGCCGGAGGGCTGCCGGTTCGCGCCGCGCTGCCCCAAGGTCATGGCCCGGTGCGAGACCACGCCGCCCGACCTGTACCTAGTCGATGACACGCAGGTCCGCTGCCTGCTGCACGAGGACGCCAGCAGCCAGGACGCCAGCAGCCAGCACACCGCCAGCCCGGCCACCGGCAACGAGGACGCCAGGAGCGCACTGTGACTGTGACCGAGCCGGCTGCGCTGCTCAGGACCGAAGGGCTGACCAAGCACTTCAAGATCGGCAGCGCGCTGACCCGGCATCTGCTGCACGCTGTCGACGACGTCAGCTTGTCGGTCGGCGAGCGGCAGATCGTCGCACTGGCCGGGGAGAGCGGCAGCGGCAAGAGCACGATCGCCCGGCTGCTGGCCAAGATCTACCAGCCCACCGGCGGCGAGATCTACTTCCAGGGCGAGCCAGTGTCCGCTATCCGGTCACGCGCGGCCAGGCTGCGTTACAGCGGGCTGGTGCCGATGGTCTTCCAGGACCCGTTCAGCTCGATCAACCCCGTCTTCCGGGTGTCGCACGGCATCCTGCGAGGGCTCAGGCTGCACCGCCCCGAACTCGGCAGGGCGCAACGGATCGAAGAGGCGGCACGGATCTTCGAGACGGTCGGCCTGACCCCCGGCGGCGACGTGCTGCAGCGCTATCCGCATGAGCTGAGCGGCGGCCAGCGGCAGCGGGTGGGCTTCGCGCAGGCGCTGGCGCTGCGGCCGAAGCTGATCGTGGCCGACGAGCCGGTCTCCATGCTGGACGTCTCGATCCGGATCGGCCTGCTCAACCTGATGGCCGGCCTGCGCGACTCCCAGGACGTGTCGATCCTCTACATCACCCACGACATCGCCAGCGCGCGGTACGTCGCCGACCGCCTGGTCGTCATGTACGCGGGCCAGATCGCCGAGTCCGGGCCGGTCGAGGACGTGCTGGCCAGCCCCAGGCACCCGTACACCCAGCTGCTGCTGTCGGCGGTACCTGACCCGCGGGCGCCGCTGAACGTCACCGCGGAGACCGACCGCGGCGAGCCGCCCAGGGTGATCGACCCGACGCCGGGCTGCCGGTTCCGCTGGCGCTGCCCGCTGGCGATCGATGAGTGCAGCCAGGTCACGCCGGAGCTGCGCCAGCTGCTGCCCGACCACGACGCGGCCTGCCACGTCGCCCAGTCCGGCGCCGAGATCAGGGCGTTCGGATGAAGCTCGCGGTCATCGGCGGCGGGTCCACCTACACCCCCGAG
>OCZU010003366.1_pt1 | contig 10100 bp, 13 predicted proteins | sample 1539001 | NCBI WGS metagenome assembly OCZU01 (sample SAMEA3539306, study PRJEB22396) | soil metagenome | biome: tundra; feature: field; material: soil | place: USA | collected 2010-05 | depth 0.15 m | reverse complement strand
AATGAACAACCGTCGCGGAAAGTGCCACTGATGCGGCGCGTTGGCGAGTTTATTTACCGATGAAATCGCAGTTCACGGATCTGGTTTCAAATCCGAAACCTGCGAGGACAAGCCTTGCGCGAAGGGGCGTCATCTAGGTGTTGGCCTGCGTCATGGCCGCGACTCTTGCGACCGGAAACTGCTGCGATTCGATTTCCGCGCGGGCCGCCACGAAAATCAGTTGCAATCTGGCGATTAATCTGGCGGATAAAATGGAATTGGTTATCCTGAAACAATGAGTGCGAAAGATATTCTCCTGGAGGTGGCGGAAAAATTGCCGCCGGATGCCACGCTTAATGACGCCATTTACGAACTGGAGTTTCGCCAGGCCGTCCAGCAGGGACTCGACGAACTGAATCGCGGCGAAGGTATTCCCATTGAAAAGGTCAAAGCCAAAATCGCCGAATGGGCTGGCAAGTAATCATTGCCCCGTCAGCGCAATCTGATCTGGCGGACATTGTCCGCTATATTGCCAGGCATAATTCCGATGCCGCCGCCCGGCTCGGTTTTGAGTTGATCACCCGCGCCGAAAGTTTGGCGGATTTTCCCGAAATTGGCCGCAGGGTGCCGGAATTCAGGCAGTCAAACCTCCGCGAAATTATCTGCCGTTCCTAGCGCATCATCTACCGGCCGCAAAGTGAAAACGAGCGGATTGAAGTTGTCCGCTTCTGGCACGGAGCGCGGGGATTTCCCCATATTCCTGGTAAAATCTGATTGCTGCCACCGCACACAGACTTTCGGGCTGACTGTTTCACCGTCAGACCAAAAGACTTTGCGCCGACCAGACCCTGGACGGAATAAAAAAATGCGGTGAAAAATCGCCCGTTCATGTTCGCGCGGGCGGGCGCCACTGATTGCGGTCAGCCGGGCTGCGAACTTTGCTTGCGGAAGTTTGTAAACCGATTGATTTATTTTGCGAAGTTGGCTGTGCAGCCCAACAGCATATTAGGCGACGTGGTTAAACAATACGGTAAGTGCATATACAGCCCAATAAAAGACGAATGCGATGACAGAGCACGGTAAGCGTCCGGTTATACCGGACGCTGCCGCGAACCATGCAACAATCAATGATGTGAACAACCAAAGCCCAAATGGAACCTCAATGCTCAACTGCTGTGAGAACACCCAAACAGCCAATGAGGCGAGCGCTCCAGCACCGGCTGAACCAAAACGCTGCACGCGGCGCAAAGCGAGCCACTCTGGAGCTACGTCGGCCAATGGCCCATCGAGTGTACGCAGAAAACGGTAAGTAAATCTGTTGATTGCGAATTGGGCCAAAAAGCGCCCCAAATAGTAACCAATGAGCGCAGCGACTTCTACGGTAATGAAGATGACAATTGCTCTCATATGGTAATCGTTCGACTCCGCCGACCCAACCAACTCAGCCACGCGGGACCAAAAGCCTTGAACCGCGAAGCGGAACTGAGGGCGTCACCCCGCGTTAGCTGCAGCGAGAGCCTGTGTGAAAACTCAATTTTGGACCATCCAATCCATCTGCCCGATTCATCAAAGTTCGGCATATCGAAAATCTGATCGTTACCGAAATTCGGGTCGGCACTTTTCACACAGCCTCGCGATTTGTTAGGCATGGTCCGATTCAGATGGAGTGTCAAAGTCGCGTATCTTCGCATCGAGCCACTCGCCAAAACGCTCGACTTCCTGAAGCGCCGTAAGGAACTTCGCTCGCGTAATAGTGATGGCAGGCATGAGCCAATCATTTTCAACGCCGCCCAACGAGGCAAATGATCGCATCTCCCCTTCATCAACAAAAAAGATCGTCGAGTGCTTCTTGATGTCCTCGACAGAGTGCGTGACGTGGATCCCCGCAATGGAACCAGGGTGCTGAACACGATTGCGAGCTAGAACAATCTGCTCCAGAAGCTCAAGGTCCGCTCCACTCTCATCCCATAGAATAGTGCGTCGCTGGCGAAAGCATGCTCGATATCCGGGAAGCCATCCCTTCTTGAATTCTGCCGAAGAGTCCGGACAACATTTCAGGTCGAGCTGCCTTTCCCATTCTGTCAGATAAAGGTGCAGTGAGGCCGCCAACATGCAAATACAGGAATAGCCAACGATCTGGAGCGACTCCTCTGCCTCAGTCCACTCCGACAGGAAACCAGGTTCTGAGTCTTCGCTATAAGACGGCACGTAAGGCTCTTCTTCGGCCTCGATCTTTTTTTTTGCGCTCCTCGAATGGTGTCGCGGAGGTCTCGTAAAACTGGCGCAGAAATGCTGTCCGCTGTTTGAGAAAGAAGAACACGTCCATGCTATTTTGCCTAACTAATATTCGGCGGCTGTGACCGCACGCCGTCGTGCATCGCTGTTTATTCTAACGACTCCTGTTAGCATGGATTTATGAAAACAGGCTTGCGAATTTCTATCAAGGATTATCGCCGCAATGAAAACCTCAAGATTTTGCTCCCGCGCACTCCCTTCACACGCCGCCAATTCTTTGTCCGCAGGACGTGGCATCCAAAATGAGGGACGGATTCCGGCAACGAACGGTGAGCGCCAAAATCCGGCTTGTTTTATTCACGGCGTCTTCGGCGGGGCTGGCGGAGCGGCGGTGGGGCTGGCGGGGGTTGCTGGCCGCGTTGCGCGCGTTGGCGAGATTATTCCCCGATGAAATGCGCGGCGACTTTGCGCGTGTGGCGCGCGCGGCGATGTTCCCAAACAAAAATTCCCTGCCACGTTCCCAGCGTCAGCCGGCCTTCGTGAAACGGGATGCTTGCTTGCTTCCTGTTTTGACACCGCCGATGCCGAGGCTTACTTTTGCGCCATGAAAGTTCTGCTGACACCGCACCAGGAAGGGTTTATTGGTAGAAAAATGAAGGGCGGCGGCTATCGCTCTGAAGATGAGGTCGTCCGCGAGGCGTTGCGGGTGTATGAACTCGTCGAGCAGGAGGACAGCGACCCGCAACTTGAGGCCGCGCTCCGGCACGCGCTCCGCAGTCCGCTGAAAAAATACAAGGCCGGCCATTTCGCTGCGCTCGCTTCACGCAATGGCCGCCGGGCCATCGCCGCTTGAATCTCGTTGAAATCGTCAGTCTCCGATGAAATGCGCGGCGACTTTGCGCGTGTGGCGCACGCGGCGGTGTTCCCAAACATAAATTCCCTGCCACGTTCCCAGCGCCAGGCGGCCTTCGTGAAAGGGAATGCTCAGGTTCACGCTGGTGAGTGCGGTGCGGATGTGCGCGGGCATGTCGTCGTCGCCTTCGCTGGTGTGAACGAAAATCGGATCCCCGTCGGGGACGAGCCGCGCGAAAAAGGCGTCGAGATCACGGCGCACGTCGGGGTCGGCATTTTCCTGAATCAAGAGCGAGGCCGAGGTGTGGCGCAGATGCAGCGTGAGCAGGCCGTTTTGGAAATTATTCTTGGCCAGCCACGCCGCGATTTCGCCGGTGAATTCGTAAAGCCCGCGGCCACGGGTGGCCAGGGTGAATTCATGGAACGCCTGGCGCAGCATGGATCAGACAGGGGTCGGGAAAGACAGAATCATTGATGGCAAAATTATTGAAAACTTTTTCTTCATCATTCTGCAATGAATCATTCTGTCTGCTGCTTGCGCGTCAAGGCTGCGGGGCGGAGCCGGCGGGGGAGTTCGCATCGAGCATTTTTTCCAATTGCGGGTTGGCCGGCATGCCGAGCGAGCGGGCTTTTTCGTAATGCCACCGGGCGAGCGCGGAGGCCGGCGGTTTTTGCGTGATATAAACCACGGCGAGGTTGTTGTGCGCGCTGGCGTAATTGGGATCCAGTTCGATGGATTTGCGCAGGGCGGTTTCGGCTTCCTTTCTCATGCCCTTCTGGCTCAGCGCGAGGCCAAGATGGTTTTGAATTTCCGCGTTCTTCGGATCCAGTTTCGCGGCGTGCGCCAGCGCATCGAGCGCGTCCTCGAATTTGCCCTGGCGGAATTTCAAATTGCCGAGAATGGAAAGGCTGTAGGAATCCTCCGGCGCGGCGGCGAGCGCCTGCTGGAGGTGCTTCTCGGCTTCATCGAGGTGGTTGAGTTCGAGCTGGATCGCGGCGAGATTGGCCAGGGTGTAAACGTTGGTTTGATCCTGCTTGAGCACCTGCAGGTATTTCACCTCGGCATCCTGATAGTGTCCCAAAGCGAAGTCGCGTTGCGCTTCGTTCACGAGCGACAGGGCGCCAGGGGGCAGTTCCTTGGCGGATTTTTTCTCGAAACCCGGATCGGTCGCCACGGACATTTGTTCGGGTTTGTTGAACAGCGCGAGTTCTTCCCTGTTGTAGGGGACGGCCGGCGCTTGATACACGGCCAGGCGGGTGCGCAGCGAGTCCAACTGGCCGCGCAACTGGTCAATCTGCGCGGCGGCGGTCGTGCTTTTGCGGCTGGCGAGCTCACTTTGAGCGGCATCGAGTTTTTTCTGGAGGTCGTCGCGTTCGCGTTCGATCTGCTTCACGCGCGAGGCGTTTTCGGGCGCGGCGGCGACGCGGGTGACCGTGACGTTGGCGAGGGTCAACTGTTTCACCTGTTGTTGCAGGGAAATCTTTTCCAGGCGCAAAATTTCCTTGTCGGATTGGAGCGCGGCGATTTGCGCCTGCTCCTCGGCGATTTTGCGGGTGTCGTCGTCGGATTTGCCCGCTGCGGCGGCGAGCTTGAGATCGGCGAGTTGTTTTTTCAGCAGCAGGTTTTCGGCGCGCAACGCTCCGGCAGCCTCGGCCTCCGCGCTCAAGGTGGTCACGCGCGATTGCAGCACGGCCTTCTCGGATTGCAACTGGGTCGTGGACTGCATCTGATCCGCAAGTTTCCGGTTGGCTTCGTCGAGTGATTTTTTGATGGCGTCGGCGTCGGTCGCGCGCGCGGCGCCCGGGGTGACACCGCGCAATTTGGTTTGGAGCGCGAGTTTTTCCTGGGCGAGCAAATTGGCGCGTTCAGTCTGTTCGGTCACCGCGCGGTTCGCGTCGGCGATCTGTTGCTTCAGACGCTCGATTTCGCGGGGATCCGCGGCGCTGGCTTTGCTGGTTTTTTCCTGTGCGAGGCTGACTTTGAGCAGGTCGTTTTCCTTTTGGAGTGATTTGACTTTTTCACCGGCTTTGGCGAGTTCGCGCGGATCGATCGCGGCCGGCTGGGCGGAGAAAGCTTCGCGAACTTTGGCCTGCAGGACGGAGTTGTCCGACTGCAACTGGCGGATTTGATCGCGCAGCATGTTCAATTGGCTCTGGATGTCGCTGCTGGTTTGCGGCTGAGCGGGCGCGGGTTGAATGGACGGCTGCGGCGGAATGGGGGAAAGCTGGGCCTTCTCAGCAACGGGCTGTGTCATCGGCGCGGTAGACGTTGATCCGGCGGAAAGCTCGGCAATTTTCGCGGCGAGGTAGTTGATGCGAAAGTTGACGATGCGGGGGTTCCAGTCGGGATACGATTTCTGAAATCGTTGCAGCTCGTTTTGCGCGCGGAGATATTTGTTGAGGGTCAGGACTGGCGGATCGGCGGCGGCGGAGGCATCGCCTTCCTGGATGAGGTTGTAAACTTGCACGTATTCCTCCTCCTGCGCCTGCGTTTGCACGCCCGCAAGAAGCAGCACGGCCAGGACGGCCAAGAGTGACAACCTGTTCATGATTCCGCATCCTAGCGGGAAGCCCGCAGGTTTGGCAAATAATTCCAGAAAGACCCCGCGTTGACATGGCCGGGCGCTTTGTATAGTTTCTGCGGCGACCGATCGGTTATGAGCTCTGTGCTGAACCAACACGTTTTAGTGCTCAACCGCCTCTGGCAGGCGGTGAACGTTTGCACCGCCCGGCGCGCCCTGACGCTGCTGTTTCAAGGCCACGCCCAGGCGGTTCTTAATTGCAGCGACGGATCTTTCCGCACTTTTAATTTCAGCCAGTGGCACGATTTTTCCCAGCAGGAGCCGCATCCGGAATCCATCACCACCATTTCATTTCGCATCCGCCTGCCGCGCGTGATTTTACTGGCGGTCTTTGACCGGCTGCCTAAGAAGGAAGTGAAATTCACGCGGTACAACATTTTTGAGCGCGACAAAAACACCTGCCAATACTGCGGCAAGATTTTTGAGCGCAAAGACCTGAATCTCGACCACGTCATCCCGCGCGACCGTGGCGGCCCGACGACATGGGAAAACATTGTTTGCTCCTGCATCGGGTGCAATACCCTCAAGGCCAACCGCACGCCGCAGGAAGCCGCCCTGAAGCTCATCCGCAAACCGAAGAAACCCAAGTGGCGGCCATTCGTGCAGATCAATTTAAGCATGCACCAGCACGACAGTTGGAAACACTTCATTGACCTCGCCTACTGGAACGTGGAACTCGGCGAGGATGTCGCCTGAGAACGTTTTGCCGGGCTTAAGCTTTCGCCGCCGTCCTGGCCGCTTCGATCATTTCCCAGAATTTTGGGTTCTGCTGCAACGCCTCGTCTTCGTCCGCTTTCAAACCGGAGCGGAAGAAAAAATCCTTTAGCGTGTGCCGGCTCAGAATCCGGTGCACGACCACGCCCAAGTCATGCCGCTCGAAATAAACGCGGTAGTCTCCCACGCGAAACCGGTGCAATGTCCGCCCCGCGCGTTCCAATTTGCCGAACTCGTCCAGTTCAGTGTTCATCACCTGTTGCGGCAGGCCGCGAAACTCGCCGAGGATTTGCAATTGCAGTTCCTTGGGCATCTTCGCCAGTTCCGCCGCACTGGTCGGATTAAAAATGATTTGGAACGGACGCATTTGATTTAATTGAAGGTTGAGGGTTCATCGTCGAAAGGAAAGGAAAATTTGCAAGCCGCGTAAACTGGCCGAACGCCGATTTGAAAAAAAGCGGTTGTGACTTTGACAGAAGGGCGACAAAATTGCGTTGGCTCAATCTGGAAAATATCTCGGTGACACGCAAAGTACTGTGGCTTAATACCTTTTGATTTTAGCGACGCCTCGAAAAAAAATAAAAAAAAGACTGGAACCAAAACGTCAATTGTGTATCCTATCTTCAACAGTTCACGTATAATTTGGCAGACGTTTTAGTCAGCAGGATCCGGAGTGACGAAGAAACCTAGACCGGTTGTTGTTAAATACAGCACCGGCAAAACAGTTGAAGGCGAACAGCGTAGTCCCAAAACTTTAAAAACCGATAACAAAAAGAGAGCAGATCATGAAAAAAATCCTCCTTTCAATTTTAATGTCATGCAGCCTGATGTCGGCTCGCGCGGCAGTGTCCGTGTTTGACGCGTTTCTTTCCGGCCCTAATGAAAGTCCTGCCAATACATCGCCAGGAACCGGTTTTGCGCTGGTGAACTTCGACAGTAGTCTCAACACCCTGCAAGTTCAGGTGCTCTTTGCGGGTCTGACGACGGGCACAACAGCCTCCCACATCCACGCCGCCACGTCTTCCCCCTTCACCGGCACCGCCGGTGTTGCGACGACGACTCCTACTTTTGCAGGCTTTCCTCTCGGCGTTACGAGCGGGTCGTACTCCAACACTCTGGATCTGACTTTGGCTTCGAGCTACAACCCGGCCTTTATCACCGCTAATGGTGGGACAACCGCAAGCGCCGAGGCGGCGTTGGTGGCAGCCATGTTTGCAAACGAGTCCTACCTGAATATACATACGACAACCTTCCCTGGCGGTGAGATCCGTGGCTTCTTGGTGCTCGTCCCCGTCCCCGAACCGAGCACGCTGGCTTTGGCGGGATTGGGCGGCCTTGGCATGGCCGCACGAGTTTGGCGTCGCAAAGGGCTGGCCAGGAACCTGAGTGACAAGAAACCCTGACCGGCAGTTGTTAAATGAAGCACTAGCAAAGCACCGCGAACGCCAATGCGACAGGAAGGGCGATCCGTGCAAGTCCAGAAGACCTAAAAACCAACGACAAAAAGAGAGCAGATTATGAAAAAAATCCTCCTTTCAGTTTTAGTATCATGCAGCTTGATGTCAGCTCGCGCTGCGGTGTCCGTGTTTGACGCGTTTCTTTCCGGCCCTAACGAAAGTCCGGCCAACGCGTCGCCAGGAATCGGCTTTGCAATAGTGAACTTCGACAGTTCTGCCAACACCCTGCAGGTGCTGGTGGATTTTAGCGGTCTGACGTCGGGCACGACGGCCTCCCACATCCACGCCGCCACGTCTTCCCCCTTCACCGGTACCGCCGGTGTGGCCACGACGACTCCTACTTTTGCAGGCTTCCCTCTCGGCGTTACCAGCGGCGTGTACTCCAACACTCTGGATCTGACCTTGGCTTCGAGCTACAACCCGGCCTTTGTTGGCACCAACACAATTGCGGCCGCCGAGGCGGCGTTGGTGGCGGCCATGTTTGCGAACGAGTCCTACCTGAATATACATACGACAACCTTTCCTGGCGGTGAGATCCGTGGTTTCCTGACCCTCGTTCCCGAGCCGAGCACGCTTGCTTTGGCTGGATTGGGTGGCGTTGGCATGGCCGCACGGGTTTGGCGCCGCAGAGGACGCGCCCACAAATCCTGAGCGGTCGTCAGAATTTTGCATTCGCAAAGCGCAAAGTCTGTTGCATGACTTTGCGCTTTTTGTTTGGGGAACTGGCCGCAAACAAATCGTGTGCCTGCCAAGGTGGGAACTTTTCGCCGCGTTGATCCATCGCAAATGAGGCACTGAATATGTTTTACCCGTTTCTCACAACGGCGCGGCCCGGCTACCGCAAAGCACGCGTGGCGTTTGGACTGTTGAGTTTGCTGGGTGTGGCCGCGCTGCCGTTGACATTCAACCTGTGGGCAGGGCAACCGAGGATCTTCTTGATCGAGCCTTACGTCAACAACCAGGTGCTGGTTCACTTCGACACAGAGGCGAATCGAACCTACATTCTCCAATTCAGCAGTTCATTGAACGCGACGAGCCATTGGTCAAATCTGTTCACGGCCCTCGCTTTTCCTTTTCCAGATCACTACATTGTCGTGGATACGCGCGCCGCTCCGCAGCGTTTTTACCGCCTTTCGGTCACGCCTTGATTCATGCTAACGCGGGCATTGCTATTGAGTTTGGCGGTTTCGCTCGCGAACGGGGTGTGGGCGTGCGAGTTGTGCGCCATTTACAACGCGGATTCGGCCGCGAGCGGTTCCGGCAAGGGGTTTTCGTTCGCGGTTTCGGAGCAATACATCCCATATGGCACCGTCCAGTTGAATGGGCGCCAACTCCCGCCGTCCATCCTCGACCAGACATTCGTGAATACTTCCATGACGCACTTCGTGCCCACGTGGAGTTTTTCAAAAATGTTCAGCGTCAGTCTCAGTGTGCCGGTGGTCCACAAGGAATTCAAATTCCTGCAACTCACCGGCACCGGTATTCTGACGGAGTCCGGCCAGGAAACCGGCCTGGGCGATATTTCTTTGATCGGACGCTGCCGTGTATTCCAGGCGAGGGAGGGCATGGCCGCGATAACCGTAAACCTGCTCGCGGGCGTAAAATTTCCCACCGGCGACGCGGAAAAATTAAATGAAGAGGTTGAGTTGACCCGCGAACTGGACGCGATCTACGGCGTCGGCCATCAACACTCCGTCAGCGGCGTTCATCTGAGCGACCTGGCGCTTGGCTCCGGTTCCTACGACGGCGTTTTTGGCCTGACGGTGAACTCCCGTTGGCAGCGTCTTTTTTGCAACGCGCAGTTCCAGTATTACTTGCGTACGCCGGGTGAAGCCGGTTACGAGTTCGGCAATGAATGGATGATCTCCGGCGGGCCGGGCGTTTATTTGTTCGTACACGAAGCCTTCACCCTCAGTCTCCAGACTCTGGCAACTTATGACACGTCGGATACGGACACTTTGCTGGGCCGGCCAAATCGGAACACCGGCATGACCGCCATTTACCTCGGGCCGCAACTTTATCTCACCCTCGGGGAACGTTTCAGCGCCAACGCCGGTGTGGATCTCCCGATCAGCATTGACAATAACGGCCTGCAAAACGTGCCGGACTATCGCATCCACGCCGGGGTAAGTTTTCGATTTTGAAGTTTGAACAGTGGCGGAACTCGATGTGAGTCTTATCTGGCTCATCAATTCAACTCGCACCAAAAATAATTTTAAAAAACTATTGCACTGAAATTTTCCTTTGCTAGTATCTGCGTTCCGTTACCCCAAACAGGAAC
>OCZU010003365.1_pt1 | contig 10100 bp, 7 predicted proteins | sample 1539001 | NCBI WGS metagenome assembly OCZU01 (sample SAMEA3539306, study PRJEB22396) | soil metagenome | biome: tundra; feature: field; material: soil | place: USA | collected 2010-05 | depth 0.15 m | reverse complement strand
ATCCAGCGTATCAGGGGCTCAACCTCTCACCGGCAGCGACGCCCTCCGCTTCGGCTAGCAGTTAGCCCGCTAATTTGGACAGCAGTGATAGGAACCGGAATGTCCCCGCGGACCTTGCGCGCAGCGCAAGATATAATTACTAATACTTTCTGACCTTATCAATATCCGCCTTACCAACCTTACTCTACTACGTTTGTGGCGGGTATTTGCACGCGGGGTGTAAAGGTTTTGTAAATCATAGGCGGCTCTGGGAGAGCTAAACCCTTATCGAACGGGCAAGCGCGCGCTACCGTACGGCGTAAGCGCCGCTCGATCCTGTCGCAATGGCTGATGTCGCCGCGTTGTTTCTTATGGTGCCGCTCATCGCCAACTACGTTCTGGCGCGGCGCGCGGCACGGGTCGATTCGCTGGCGTTGCACCACGAGTAGCCACAATCCGTGCGCGGCTCTCGTCCTTGCGCCTGGCTGGCTGGTCCGCATCGCCAGGTCCGGCCAATCCACGCGGTTGTCCGCCTTGCCAACCGGGAAGGTGCGGATGCTCGCTGACGCTGGCCGGTCAAGGTCTGATTTGCGCGACGCCGTGTCACCGAGCGGCGGTCCGCCAGGGAGCGGCCACAGCGGTTAGAATGATCTTTCGTCCCCAAGGAACAATCATGCAACCGGAAACCTGTGACATCGGCCTCATCGGCCTCGCGGTAATGGGCCAGAACCTCGTCTTGAATATGAACGACCACGGATATCGCGTGGCCGTCTTCAATCGCACCGTCTCGAAAGTGGACGATTTCATCGCGCACGAAGCCGCCGGCACCCAGGTCGTGGGCACGCACTCCATCGAGGAACTGGCGCAGGTCTTGAAAAAGCCCCGCCGCGTGATGCTCATGGTGAAGGCCGGCGACACCGTCGACGAGATGATCGCCCACATCACGCCACATCTCGAAAAGGGCGACATCGTCATCGATGGCGGCAACTCCAAATATCAGGACACCAACCGCCGCACCAAGACGCTCGCCGATCAAGGCATTCTGTTCATCGGCACGGGCGTTTCGGGAGGCGAGGAAGGCGCGCGCCACGGCCCGTCCATTATGCCCGGCGGAAATCCGGCCGCCTGGCCGCACGTGAAGGAGATCTTCCAGGCCATCGCCGCCAAGGTCGAAGACGGCACGCCCTGCTGCGACTGGGTGGGCGAAAACGGCGCCGGTCACTATGTGAAGATGGTGCACAACGGCATCGAATATGGCGACATGCAATTAATCTGCGAGGCCTATCAGTTGCTGAAGGATGGCCTCGGCATGAATGCGGACGAACTGCACCAGGTCTTCGCCGACTGGAACAAAGGCGAGCTTGACAGCTACCTGATCGAAATCACTGCGGAGATTTTCACGAAAAAGGACGACGACGGCGCGCCGCTGGTGGACAAGATCCTGGACGCCGCCGGCCAGAAAGGCACGGGCAAGTGGACCGGCATCAGCGCCCTGGATACGGGCACGCCGGTGACGCTCATCGGAGAAGCCGTGTTCGCCCGCTGTCTCTCCGCCATGAAAGACGAGCGGGTGGCCGCATCCGGCATTCTCACCGGACCGAAACGCGCGCCGGCCCAGAATCGCGCCGCCTTCATCGAGGATGTGAGCCGCGCCCTCTACTGCTCCAAGATGATCTCCTACGCGCAGGGCTACATGCTGCTGCGGGAAGCGGCCAAAGAGGAGGGGTGGAACCTGAACTTCGGCGGCATCGCGCTGATGTGGCGTGGCGGCTGTATCATCCGCAGCCGGTTCCTGGGCAAGATCAAAGAGGCTTACGACAAGAATCCGCAACTTACTAACTTGCTACTCGACGATTTCTTCAGCCAGACGCTGATCGGCTACCAGGATTCCTGGCGGCGCGCCATCGTGCAGGCGATCGAGTATGGCGTGCCCACGCCGGCCTTCTCCACCGCGCTGTCTTTCTTCGACGGATATCGCACCGTGCGCCTGCCCGCTAACTTACTGCAAGCCCAGCGCGATTTCTTCGGCGCGCATACTTATGAACGCATCGATAAGCCGCGCGGCCAGTTCTTCCACACTAACTGGACGGGACGCGGCGGCCGGGTTTCGTCCGGCACTTACAACGCGTGATTGGGCATGACCGACTTTCTTCATATCCCCCCGGCCGGCGCGCTCGACTTACTCTCCCTGGGCGCGCTGGTCCATCGTCTCGACCCGGGCATCATCCCCTTCCGCAAGGCCACCGAGTGCCAGATCCATGTCAGCGGCGGCGAATTCAACTGCGCCGCGAACCTGGCGGACTGCTTCGGCCTGGCCACCGGTATCGCCACCGCGATGGTCGATTATCCGGTCGGCGAGCTGATTGCCGAGCGAGTGAAGGCCATGGGCGTCAAGCCCTTCTACAAGCGCTTCAAGCACGACGGCGCCACCGGCCCCAACATGGCGGCGGTCTATAGCGACCGCGGCTGTGGCATACGCGCGCCGGTGGTTTTCTACAATCGCGCCAACGAGGCGGCCGCGCTACTGCAGCCGGGCGATTTCGATTGGAACGCCATCTTCGGCGCGGGTGTGCGCTGGTTCCACAGTGGCGGCATCTTTGCCGCGCTCTCCCAGACCACACCCGAATTAATCGTGGAGGGCATGCGCGCGGCCAAGGCCGCCGGCGCGGTGGTTTCGTTCGATCTGAATTACCGGGCCAAGCTGTGGAACATCTCCGGCGGGCACGAACGCGCCGTGGCCGTGATCCGCCGCATTGTGGAGAACGTGGATGTGCTGGTGGGCAACGAGGAAGATCTGCAGATGGGCCTGGGCATACCCGGCCCGGAGGTAGCGGCCAAGTCCAAGCTGGACCCCAGCGCCTTCTTCGGCATGATCGATCGCGTGGTCGCGCGGCACCCGCAAATCAAGATCGTCGCCACCACTTTGCGCGAGGTGCACTCCACTAACCGTCACAGTTGGGGCGCGGTCGCCTGGATCGACGGCCAGACTTGCATCTCTCCAACCTGCCAACTGGACGTGCTCGACCGCGTCGGAGGCGGCGACGGATTCGCGTCCGGATTCTTCTACGGACTGCTGACCGGCGAGCCGCCGGAGGAGGCCATCAAGCTGGGCTGGGCGCACGGCGCGCTGCTGACCACGTTCCCCGGCGACACCACGATGGCCACGCTGGAGCAGGTGCGCGCGTTCGCCAAAGGAGGCTCCGCCCGCATCCAGCGGTAAGAGTATCTACTCTTCTCCGCAACCCAAAAGCCGCGATCCGCATACCAAGAAAGCAAACACCCGCGAACGAAGTCAAGTGCCTTTGCGCTCTCACGTTGGAATAACCAGCCCCTTGTAGCTTTTGCCTCGTCACGATGGCGTCGCTAGTAGACATAGGGCCTATCTCTACCGGGGCCGGTCAGTGTGTGCTTTTCGCCCTCAAGGCCGGCAATCTGCCTATGCAAACTATCAGTTTGTTCCGTGAGTTGATCGATATCGCGTTGAACAGCAGAACGCTGCATTTCCAATCGGCCTCGTTGGACTGTCAAACCAGCCATTTACATACCCTACGACTAAAGTGCCCGTGCTGGCGATCACCGCAACCGTGACCGATAAAATGCCCTGTATATAAGTTGGGCGACGCCACCAATGGCGCAACTCACTGATTTCAAGTTGAAGCTTTTCCCGCTGAAGCTCTTCGCTAGTCGGATCCTTTCTGCCCTCGTCACTAACCATCGCGTGTTCCCCTCAAGTGCTTGATGTCGTCAGTTAGTTTAGCGCGTGACTAGCCTGCCAGAAGATCGAATCGCGCGCTGCTGACCACGTTCCCCGGCGACACCAGCATGGCCTCGCTCGACCAGGTGCGGGCGTTCGGGCCGCCGCCCCCGACCCCGGCGGGCGTCGCTCGCCAAAGAGCGGGTTCTGGAGAACCCGCGCAGGCCTGGAGGCCTGCCCCACTACCCTTCTCCCCAACCCAACAGCCGCGCCGCGTTGCCGCTATACACTTTCTTCAGGATAGAATCCGGTAGTCCGATCCCATAAATCCTCCAGCGCCCCTGCGGCGGCCTGCTGCTGGGTGCGTAGTCGAAGTACTCATCCAGTGTCTCCAGCCACCGGAAGTAGATCTGGAACATGGCCGGCTTGAGGTCTTGTTGCGGAGTGCCCGCCTCGCTCGGGGTCGCGTCGGTGCCGAACATGATGCGGTCCTGGTATTTCTCAAAGAAGGCGCGCGCACGCCGCGGTTGGCGGCCGAGTTCTCCCAGGCGGGCGGCGGTCTCGACGTGCAAGTTAGGAAAGTCGTCGAGCCAAGTGGAAACCTCGTCGAGATTCTCGGGATGATTGGCAACGTGCAGGCCGACGAACTTAGTCTTCGGATGACGCGCAATTACGCGATTGCGCGCCGCCAGCAGCTCCGCCTTGGGCGGAAAATCCTTCCCATAGAAAGACCAGTCCGGATGATGGCCCAGCTCTTCCCAGCGCTCGTTAAAGCGATCGACCGCCGTGAAGAAAGCGTCCGGATCCGAGGTGTGAATGAACACCGGAAGGTTTAGTTGCCCTGCCGCGTCCCACATAGGATCGAACCGCGCATCGTCGATCTTGACCAGCGCCCCCGTGCCGACGTTTTCGCGAAGATACAGTCCGAGCGTCTTCAGTACCTTGACTCCCACCGCGCCGGCTTGCTTGCCGCGCGCAATCTCATCCGCCTGCCATTGCGGAAAGTTGGGTTCGCGAATACGGTCGTAGGCGGGTTCGACGCAGTTGAAGAAGCGGCCCTTGTAGCGATCTTGCAGGTCGCTGATGTTCTGGTTGAGTAGATCGCCATAACCACCCGTCAGGTTGAGCGTGGTGCGGATGTTGAGCGTGTCCATCCAGCCCGTGATCGCATCGATTTGCCCGAAGGCTTTGGCCATCTCCGGCGAACCCGCCGCCCGCCGCTTGGGGAAAACGGAGGACACGTGCGTATGCACGTCAATCACCGGGTACTTAGCTTGTGGCGTCGGATGGTGGGGGGCCACCAACATGCTCTTAGGCTCGAAATCCTCGAGCGCTAGGCCGGGTTTGGCCGGCGCCGGTACGGGCTTCTGCGCCGAGGCCGGCTGGATCGCGAAGGCGGCAGTTCCTGCCGTGCCGCCCAGAAAGGCACGCCGCGAGGTCTTATGGTTGTGCATGATGGCCGATGTATAACACGCATGCATGTCGTGGCGCACGCACGTGGGGTAGGACTCCGTCCTGCGGCCGGCGCCCACGCCGGCCTGTTCTTGTGCGGACAAGAGCCGGGTCCTGGAGGACCCACGGTCGCGGTAGAGACAGCGGTTGCCCGCTGCCCCCCGCACAGACCCGTGCTGGCGCTAGGCCGCCGAAGCAACACAGAGAACGCGGATTCTTTGGACGGCGCCGAATTAGTTCAGGCCCGCCTGGTAACTCCGCAGCGCGCGTAGGCGCTGCTCGATTTCGGTGCGGTCGGGGGCCTCAGGCGCCAGGCGCAGGTAGGTTTCCAGGTCGCTGCGCGCGGCGGCCGGGTTTCGCATCTGCAGGTGAACGATGCCGCGCTGCTTGTATTCTTCGGCGGCGTGCGGGTCCGCCGCCACCAGCAGGTTCAGCGTCTGCAACGCCTTGCCGTACGCCCGCCGGTGGAAATACACGCCGCGCAGATTATGCAGCATCCGCGTTACGATCTGGCGCTTGCTGGCGGGCGCGAGCATGCGCGGGTCGTCGCTCAGCGGGACGCCGCTCGACTGCCGGGCCAAATCGAAGCATTCCGCCATCGTGAGCAACCGCCCACCGTGAAACACATCGATGAACGCCGCAAAATCCGCGTCCCGGTATTGCACCAGAAAATGGCCCGGCAGCCCGATGCCGTAAACCGGCTGGGCCAGCCGCCGCCCGATCTCCAGATACACCACCGCCAGCGCGATCGGAATGCCGGTGCGCGCGGTCAGCACTTCATTCAGGCAACTGTTGCGCGGGTCATAGTAGTTCCCGGCGTTGCCCGTGAACCCCAGTTCCCCGAAAAGGTATTGGTTCGCCACTTCCACGTAGCCGGCGCCGCCGGAGCGGCCTGCCAGACGCTCGGACAGTTCGACGGCGTAAGAGTCCAGAATACCGATGAACGGCTCGATGTCCAGGCTGGGATACTCGATGCGGGCGAGTTCGAGAGCCGCCCGATCCAGGGTGGGTTCCTCGCTACGGCCGGTGAGCAGATCCAGCAGCGGCTGCATGGCAGACTAAAATAGCACCATGCACCGGACGCTTTTCCGTGCGCTTTTCGCCACTCTGCTGGGCGGCACCCTGGCGGCCGGGCAGCCGCCGCGATTTTCCGAGCATATTCTGCGGAAGTTGCACAACGAGACGGTAACAGGATACGCTCTACAGGAGCGCACGCTCGTTACCTGGGGCGACCGACTTCTGTGGGGGAGATTGCCGCAAGGCAATTATCAGGTCGTCCGCGGCCGTGGGCGTGCGTTTGCCGAAGGCGGCTGCCTGCTGGATGTGGATGGCGACGGTAAGCTGGACATTGTCGTCAACGAAGGCGGCCCGGAAGCCGATCTGGTCTGGTATCGCGCCCCGCATTCGGGCGCCCGTTGGACGCGCCATGTCATCGACACAGGCATCGACGCGCCGGACATGCTGCCCGCTACCCTGTTCGGCCATCGCGGGGTCCTGCTGATCCACAAGCGAATGCAAGTGCGCTTCTACGAGATTCCCGCCGATCCCACCGCGCGCTGGCCCTCCCAGGATGTCTATTCCTTCTATTCGCCCTCGCACCAGGGCGGCCTGCGCATGGCGGATATCGATGGCGACGGGCTGCCGGACATCCTGGCGGGCATGTACTGGATCCGCTCGCCTGAGAGCTTCGAACTGCCGTGGCACTTGTTTGCCATCGACCTGTGGAATGAAACACTGGAATCGGCCATGCTGCGGCTAAGCTACGGTCCGCTGGCCGGCGCGGCGCCGGAGTTGGTAGCCGCGCAGCGCGAAATGCAGCCGGCGCGGCTGGCGCGTTTCGAGAGACCCGCCGATCCGCGCCAGTTGTGGATCGAACACCGCATCGAAAGCTTGCCGGATCTGGCCGAATTGAACAGCCTGGAAACCGCCGACTTCGACGGCGACGGGCGGCCCGATATCCTGATCGCCGAGAAAGCCGGCGCAGGCCGCCTGCTGGTGCTGTACAACGAAGGCGAAGGACGGTTTCGGCCCGTGGCCGTCGCCGAAGGGCGGCCCATTCTCTTCGCGCGGGCGCTGCATATGAATGATGTGAACGGCGATGGGCGTCCCGATATCCTCGTCATCCGCGCGGACGCGATTGTGTGGTTTGAGAACCAGGGAACCCGGTAGCCGCGAAACGCGCTCGGTGGGGACAGGCCTCCCGGCCTGTCGTCTGCGTTCCTTACGGGCTACTTCGGAGCGTCTGCCTTCGGAGCGATGGCCGCGGCCGCGCATTGCGCCTGGAGCTTTCGACAACGCGGCGATGTGTGCTCTGAGTTCCGGCGCGATGGGCGTGTGATGATAGGAACGGCGGCAATAAGCAGTGCTGTGGCGCGCCGGCGGCCGCTTTGGGCCGGGCTACCCGGTCACCAGGATGATACGGGATGCGCTCGGGTGTCCGCACTATGAACTCTTTGACGTGTGGCGCTTCGTCAAGGCGCAGATATTTAGCGCGCGTAGCTTCCTCAGCCGGAACTATTGGGACCGGGCGCTCGATAAGACCCATCTGCGGTTTGCCATCCCCGTATATTTCTTTATCGGCCACCGCGATTACAACACTCCCTTCGAACTGGCCGAGCGTTACTTCAATGAGCTTGAGGCGCCCAAGAAAGAGAAGGTCATCTTCGAACGCGCCGCGCACATGATCCCGATCGAGGAGCCCGAACGTTTCAACCGCGAGGTAGTAAGAGTTTTCGCTCCGTCACTAACCCAATAGCTCTTCCATTCTTAGGTCGCGTACCACATCGGCGGAAATCGAGTCCGGGCCGAAGTGGGCGCGAACGCGCTACTTCGGGTCGGCTGTCTTCGGAGCGGCTGCCATGGCCGCGCTCTGCGCCTTGACCATTTCCCGGATCATATCGTCGGCCGATACCGCCGCATAGTCCTTCGGTATCTCGAATAGGGACGCGTCCACGGGAGCGCTGGAAAGCTCCGCTACTTCCTGGTTCATCTCCATCAGCGGAGCGTCCGGATCGATCGCGGGGACCGTCTGGTCCTGCCCTGCCGTCTGCTTCGCCACCGCAGCCATGAAAGGCATGTACATTTCAATGTGCGTGCGCAGAATCACGGATGGGTTCTTATATATCTCCTCGAACGTGGGACCCATAATGTTGGACATGCCGGGCATCTTGCCGAACAACTTATCCAGCATGCCCGCGGGGTTCATGACATATTTCTGCCACGCTTGGTAGCCGGTCAATTCCCGGATGGCCGGAACGCGCAAGGCTTCTTCTTTCTTAGCCGTCCAAAGGTGCATCACCAGTCTCGCGCTCGGGCCGGTTTGATTCATCTCCGCCGGCATGGGAATATCCATGGTGACGGTCACCTCTCGCTCTTCGGCCTGGACGCCCTGAATCTCGGTGGTTTTGCCCGTCATCTTGGAGTCGACATTGGTTTTGATCGACGCCATGGCTTGCTGAACGGCCTGCGTCTGCTCGGGTGTCGCCTGGGGCATGGCGCCCGCCATTCTATCGGCGAATTGCGATACGGGGAAGGCCGCGAAAGTCTTGTGCGCCGGATCGATCAGCGTCACCTCCTGCTTCACAAAATCGAAGATCTGGATCCAGTTGCCCGACGTCGTGTACGCCTTGTTCCCTTTCATGCGGACCGATGTCGCGGATCCGGCCTGCACCGTCTTCATGAACGGTGCAATGATCGGACCGAAGGCGGCAGACGGCTTGAATTCGGATTGATAGCGGATGGTTACGTCCGCGCGAACTCCCGGCGCCACCCACAGGGCCAGCGCCAGAACGATCGAGGCACAGATGTCTTTCCTGCCGAGCTTCATCGCTCTATTTTAGCGCTTCATGCCTGCGGACACTTGCGCCCCGATGAGTCGGGACGCGGCACGCAAGATTGCGTGCGCCGTATACTTTTCCCAATATCGGTAATGCCGCAGAATTCGTGGGGCAGACCCCTGGGCAGACCCCCTGGTCTGCGCGGGCCCCCTGGACCCGCTCTTTCGTTCGAAGAACCAAGGCTTTCGGCAACCGCGACAAGCCGACGAGGACGTCGGCCGCGGTCCAGGGGGACCGCCCCACGATTAATGCAGGTGCGCGGTTACAGGAAAACTATGCGGCATTACGCACGAGCGCGTGCGCCACGGAGTCAGCAGTGGTTTACCGCTGAACCGGAAACTCGATAACCGCGTAGCGCACGGCGTGGTTGGGCTTGTCGGGTAGCAACACGCGGGCCAGCGCGTGGATCACGTGGCCGGCCGGACAGTCCGGCTTGATCAGCGGCAGCGAATATTTGGACGACGCGCCCACGTGATCGTAGTCGCTCCAATCGTCGAAGGCGCGCAGAGAATTATCCACGCAGGCGTCGTTGGTAAACAGCTCGGCGGCGCGGTAAACGTCGTCCTCCGGAAGCAGAATCGCGATCCTTTCGCCCGCGTTGGCCTTTCCATCGCCATTGCCATCGCCCAGGGTCAGTTGGACCTTTTCGGTGGCGTGCTGGAAAATGCGGACCTGCTGGCCATCCACGATGCGGAAATCCGGAAAGGCCTGCGCGGGCGGAAACAGCGGAATTTCGACCGGCAGGCGCGTGTCGCCCTGCACGGCCACGATTTTCACGATGGCCCGCTTCAGATCCCTCACTGTCACCGTCAGCGCAATATCCGTGGATTGGCCCGGCGCGATGGCCGGCAATTCCGACGACATGGGTGCCAGATCCACGCCGGGATTGGGGCTGAGCCACCGCAACGTGACCGGCCGCGAGGGCGCCGCGCCCTTGTTCCAGATACGCAAGCGCGCGCGCAACGGCTCGCCCGCGGTGGCCCACGCGGCGCCATCCAACTGATATCCGGAGAGCGCCAGCACCGGTCCGGATGAGATGCCTACTTCGTATTCTTCGCCATCCAGGTCGAGATTCAGGCGGCCATCGGCGCCGGCTGTAAGCGTCTGCCGCCGCACGTTGCCGTCGCGCAAGCGGACGA